>Ga0209978_10000955_pt1 | contig 11623 bp, 10 predicted proteins | sample BentaG_FD_182805 | JGI IMG/M metagenome (GOLD analysis project Ga0209978, IMG submission 182805) | Deep subsurface microbial communities from South Atlantic Ocean to uncover new lineages of life (NeLLi) - Benguela_00093 metaG (SPAdes)... | ecosystem: Environmental > Aquatic > Marine > Oceanic >...
AAGTTGACAGTGAAACAGGTGACATCAAAATAGTACTAACACCCACTGCACAAGACCCATCTCTTCTCTTCAGAGCCAAAGAAGTGATTACCGCAATTGGCAGAGGCTTTTCACCGGAACGTGCGTTCAGGCTGATTGGAGACGACGAAGCCGTGTTGGAAGTCATTGATTTACGGGAGATTGTCGGCAAATCTCAGTCTGACATGAAGCGACTAAAAGGGAGAATTATTGGGAAGGAGGGAAAAACCCGAAGGATCATTGAAGAGTTGACTGAAGCTAGCGTTTCTGTGTTTGGGCACACTATTTCTATCATTGGGGACATGGAACAGGCTGAAGCGGCGAGGGAGGCGATTCAGATGTTCCTTAGGGGAAGCCAACATCGCACGGTGTACCGATTTCTACACAGAAAAGGAAGAGAACTGAAGAAAAAGAAGATGGAACTCTGGGAGCCGTCACATGAGAAATTAGAACCGTGAGTGAAAAGAGCCTCTATTCTCTTCGATACATCATTTGTTATCATTTAATAGTTCAAAGCTAAAAGAATTATGTAAATTCTAATTTTTTATGTGTTTTTTGTGAATCTGCTTCAGTTCTTCAGTCACCAGTTTTTTCTGGTGCGGTTAAATTAAAATGTAGGAAATAGTATTTTGAAGAGGATGATGTGTGTAACCGTAAAAAACTTGAGGAGCTATAGGAGGTTGGATGAGTGGCACAAACTTTTGAAGAAATTAGTGCCGCTGACTTCTTCTACCGCAACCGAGACATAGCTGGCTTCACCAATCCAGCAAGGGCAGTCTTCTCATCTATGAGAGAGCTTGTAGAAAACGCCCTTGACGCCGCCGACATATACAGTATACCTCCAGACATATACATTCGACTGTCTCAAGAGGATGAGGCGGAACTTGATGAAGTCGCTGTTTATACGTTAAGAATCGAAGACAATGGTTCGGGCATCCCACCTCGTCACATACCCTCTGCATTCGGCCAGGTTTTGTTCGGTTCAAAATACAAGTTAAAACAGGCAAGAGGAACGTTCGGCCTCGGAGGAACCATGGCAATACTCTACGGCCAAATTACCACACACAAACCTGTTTACGTTGCCTCAAGCACCGGCACATCAAAAATTTACAAATATAAATTGATGATAGACATCCAAAGAAATCGTCCCCTCATTTTAGACCGCAAAATCCAGATAAACAAAGAAAAATGGCATGGAACAATCGTGGAATTTTGCCTAGAAGGCGACTATTTCCGAGCTATGCCAAAAATCTTGGAGTATTTGAAACAGACAGCGTTGGTGACACCGTATGCAAATATAACTTTCATTGACCCTAAAGGACGCTTATACAAGTTCACCCGCGTCACAACGAAAATGCCACCTCCACCCAAAGAAACATTACCTCATCCATATGGAGTGGATGTGGAAACTATTCAACGCCTTATACGAATCACTCCGTGCCGAAACATGCTAGACTTTATGAAAACACATTTCCATAGGATCGGCGAGAACATCGCACATCACTTTTTAGAGTTTGCTGGAATAAGCGAGAGAAAAAACCCAAAAAAATTGAAGCCTCATGAGATCGTGAGGCTTGTACGCATGATAAAGAGGTTTAAGGGCTTCCTTCCCCCAGACGCGAGTTGCTTGTCTCCGTTAGGTGAAGAACTGTTAAAGGCAGGGATTCTTAAAGAATTGAAACCAGAGTTCACTGCAGTTTTTCAACGCAAACCCTCAACTTATTCTGGTCATCCTTTCATTGTGGAGACGGCGATAGCGTATGGCGGAGATGTACCGAAGGACGATTTTCCTGTGTATCGATTTGCTAACAGAATTCCATTGTTATATGATGAAGCCAGTGACGTTTCAGTAAAAGTCATAAGATACATCAACTGGCGAAGATACAAAGTTTTACCTGACATGCCCATTGCTATTCTGGTACATGTATGTAGCACGAAGGTTCCCTACAAAACTGTGGGCAAAGAATTTATAGCGGACAGACCGGAAATGAAGAGGGAAATCCTGAACGGTATCCGCGAGGTGGCCCGTCAACTTCAACGCTTTTTGACCAAGCGGGAACATGTTGAAAAAGAAAGGAGGCGACTATCAGTCTTTTCCAAGTATTTGCCCAAGATCGCTCGGTTCTCCACGGAACTGGCTGGAAAAGAAAAAACACCTGACATTAAAAAATTGTTAAGGACTGTGAGAAAACTTGAAGAAGAAAAAAAATGAAAGTTCGGTTACGGAGAAGCGAAAGAAAACTTTAACAAGCTTAAGAAAACTTGGAGCGAAACTCTACGACCAGATGGAAGAAGGCGTTTTCCCATGGATTAATATGCCAAGCCGATCCATCGAAAACATCTTTTACAGTCCAGAGGTTCGGCAATACATTTTAGGAGACAAAACTGTACGCAGAAGTTCTCGGAATATACGTCACATTCGTCCTCTTACGCGGCTGGTTTGGGTCGCCTACTTTGTCCATGAACTTACGCAACATCGGAAGACTTCTACTCTTCGTGATGTGTATTATTCGGCGCAGGCGTATGACATGTCGTTCAAGGACCAACCGGAATCCAACAATATCATAACTGACCTTGAAACCGTGGTGGGTTTCTCTCGGGAGGACTTTAACGTTTTTCCTGAAGAACGTTCAGCAATCTTCGGTGACTTAACCATAGAATACACAGTTCCCGGCTATGAAGGTAGACAACTAAATTTAACATCGCATCCCGACGGAATGATGATAGGCCCAGCGCTTACTTCTGCCAATTTTGTCAAAACCGGCGCAGACATGGTCATCGCTATAGAGAAAGGAGGCTTATTCACACGTTTCATAGAGGAGGCGGTTCACAAAAAATTCAATGCACTCCTTGTGCTTACGGCAGGTCAGGCCCCCCGTGCTACGAGACATTTTATTCATAGACTAAACAAAGAGTTAGACCTCCCAGTACACATATTCACTGACGGCGACCCGTGGGGAATGCACATTGCAATGGTTATTATCTCAGGATCGGCGAACGCAGCCCATCTCAGAGAGTTGACTACGCCCGATGCCACTTGGAGCGGTATGTGGGCAACTGATATCGTGGATTATAAGCTACCGAGTGATGCGTTGACTAACATAGACATCAAACGCCTCCACGAGCTGCAGAGGGACCCACGTTATAAAGGAAAGCTTTGGCAAAGAGAGGTGAAGAAATTTTTGAAGATCAAGAAGAAGGCAGAGCAAGAAGCTTTCAGCAGATACGGATTAACATACATTGTTGATAAATATCTGCCTGCGAAGCTGGAAGAGACTAGCTGATTTAATCTCCGTAAAGCGCCCTACTTATCGGTATTTTAATAAGGTTAAAATAACGCTTTCACAACCTAAAGTAAGCCTAGAATAGAGGGTAGGACATGAGCGAAGAGGTTGGTTCCGGATTAACTATAGCCGAGAAACTCTCTGGGTTAATAGCCATCCTCATAGGGGCGATAATCATCTATTTTACGTATACTAGTCCCCCTTCGGGATATGTTAAGCCTTTCTCTGGCATCTTTTTAGTCGCTGGCTTTGTATTAATAGTGGTTGGCATTGTTTTAGTGTTGGCAAGGGCTGAATAGATATAATTTTGGCGCCGCCGGACGGATTCGGACCGTCGACCAACTGGTTAACAGCTTCAACCTCTGACAGAGACTCTATCAAAGTCAGTTGCTCTACCTAACTGAGCTTTCGCCCACGTTTGTGTTGCGTGTACGGCGGCTTGATTTTTCAGCGGCACCGTTTAATTTGACACTTTGTAGCGATATTTAAAGTTTGGTTGCAGAGATGCCGAACTTCAGATGCGCACGCATAATATACAAGTGGTTCCTTTAGCGGAAGAGGGATTAGAAAACCTTTTGATGTTAAAGAACTATTCAATTAACCAAAGGAGGTATCATCATGAGTTGGGGAATTAAAAACCGTTTGGCACGGCTAATACAACCTGATGGTCATTGCTTGTTTTTGCCTATAGATCACGGATATTTTCAAGGACCTACTACGAAATTAGAAAAGCCAGGCGAAACTGTCAAACCACTTCTCCCTTATTGCGATGCGATTTTTGTCACGAGAGGCGTATTGCGTTCATGTATAGATCCGAATAGTAAAACACCCATCATTCTAAGAGTATCTGGGGGTACGAGTATTGTTGGAGAAGATCTGGCCAATGAAGGAATAACCACATCTCTAAAAGAAGCTATACGTCTTAATGCGTCAGCCGTAGGTCTTTCTATCTTTGTTGGCAGCAAATATGAACATCAGACATTATTAAATCTTGCAAGACTCGTTGATGAGGCTGAAGAATATGGAATTCCTGTAATGGCGGTTACTGCCGTAGGTAAGGAGTTGGGAAAAAGAGAAGCCCGTTATCTTGCTTTATCCTGTAGAATTGCTGCTGAACTGGGTGCCAGAGTAGTAAAAACTTACTGGTGTGAAAACTTTGAAAAGGTTGTAGAGGGTTGCCCTGTTCCAGTCGTTATGGCGGGTGGACCTAAAGTAGACACGGAACTTGAGGTATTCGAATTTGTTTATGATGGTATTCAGAAAGGCGCTATAGGTGTAAACTTAGGAAGAAACGTTTGGAAAAATGATTACCCAATTGCAATGATCAAGTCTATAAGAGCAGTAGTTCATGAAAATGCCACTGCAAAAGAAGCAAATGAATTGTTTGAGAGTCTCAAGAAAGAAGAAACAGGGTAGTTGCTGGTATCATGCGAGTAGCGATGTATTACAACAATAAGGACATTAGAATAGAGGAGATGCCAAAACCGAAAATTGGTCCCAATGAATTGCTGGTAAAAACTATGGCCTGTGGCATCTGTGGCAGCGATGTGATGGAGTGGTATCGCATCAAGAAGGCGCCGAGAGTCCTAGGACATGAGATGACTGGAGAAATTGGAGAAATTGGAGATAATGTGAAAGATTTCAAAGTTGGGGATAGAGTTTTTGTATCCCATCATGTTCCCTGTAATAAGTGCCTATATTGTTTAGACGGTCAACATACTGTATGCGAAACTTTACACAATACGAACCTTGATCCTGGCGGGTTCTCTGAATTTGTTCGTGCGCCAAAGATAAATGTTGAATATGGAACGTTTTTGTTACCTAATGAAATATCTTTCGAGGATGGAACTTTTATCGAGCCTTTAGGCTGTGTTGTAAGAGGACAAAGAAGAGCAAACATAAAATCAAATCATACTGTTCTCGTCATAGGCAGCGGTATCTCCGGATTACTTCACATAAAGCTTGCCTGTGCTAAAGGCGTTGAAAGAGTAATCGCAACTGATATCAACGAATACCGTATGAATGCGGCAAAGAAATCTGGAGCAGACGTTGTGATCAATGCTAGGCATGATGTATCCGCCCGTGTAAAAGAAGCTAACGAAGGCAGACTCGCTGATCGTATTATTGTCTGTACAGGAGCCGTATCAGCTATCAAACAGGCTTTGAAATCTATAGATGCTGGAGGCACTATTCTTTTCTTTGCGCCTACCGAGCCTGGAGTCGATATTTTTCTACCCTTCAATGAGTTTTGGAGTAGTCAGACAACTTTAACGACTACCTATGCTGCTGCTCCTAATGATCTCGAAAGAGCGATAGAATTGATTCGTTCTCGCAAAGTGAATGTACATGATATGATAACACATCGATTGAGTTTGGCGGAAATAAGTAAGGGCTTCCAGCTTGTTGCAGATGCGAATGAATCCATCAAAGTGATAATAAAACCACGGAAAGAGATTGAGTTCGATTGATGCTCGTATGAATGGAGACTTATCGTATCCACGTATAACGTCGAAACTTGGAAATTCTACTGTCTAACTACTTCCTTCCGTTCAGTCGAAACAGCAAAGAAAGGATAGTCGTTCTTCAGTGCAGATTCTTTTTCAGTCTACTCAAAATGCATGCGTCAGCTATTCTTGTTGACCAAGACTTGATTATGTTGAAACGAAATATGGTCTCGCGAATGTATCAATGAGAGATGAAGACCAACTATGAGAAGGTTAAGTGGGTTTTCTTGAAGCGTCAATAATTCACCAGAAGTTTCATTTATACGATGTGCCCATACAGACTGTGGGAAAAGCCTTGATGGTTGGCGTCGTTGGAAAACCCAACACCGGCAAGTCCACGTTCTTCTCCGCTGCAACACTAGTTCCAGTTGAGATTGCGAGTTATCCGTTCACAACCATAAAGCCGAATCGAGGAATAGGCTACGTACGAACCCCATGCGTGTGCAAAGAATTTAACGTAAAAGACAACCCGAAAAATTCCACATGCATAGACGGAATACGATTAATCCCAGTCGAGTTAATAGACTGTGCCGGCCTCGTACCAGGAGCATGGCAGGGAAGAGGACTAGGAAACCAGTTTCTAGACGAAATTAGAAAGGCAGACGCCCTCATCCACATTGTGGACGCCGCTGGAACAACGGACTCGGAGGGAAAATTGTGCAAGCTTGGTTCTCACGATCCCGCAGAAGATGTACGTTTCTTGGAGAAGGAGATGACGATGTGGCTTGCGCAGATATTGAAGAGGGACTGGTCTAAAATCGCTAGAACAGTTGAGTCCGGTACAGAAGACCTGTTCACTCTCCTCGAAGAACGGTTCAGCGGACTCGCCATAAAGAGAACACATGTCATGGAGGCACTGAGAAAAACAGAGCTTAATGCAGAAAAACCAATCCTCTGGAGCGACGACGATCTCATCAAGTTTCTCGACGTTTTGAGGAGAATCTCTAAACCCATGCTGATTGCGGCAAACAAAATCGATCTTCCACCAGCGGAAGAAAATGCTGAACGATTGAAAGAGCTGGACTATATGGTTGTTCCATGCTGTGCAGAAGCAGAGCTGGCGTTGAGGAGAGCCGCAGAGAAAAAGTTGGTCGACTACAAGCCTGGAGACTGCAACTTTGAAGTTATGAAGCCTAAGGAGCTAACAGAAGTTCAGAATAAAGCGTTAAAAGTAGTTCAACAAAGGGTACTGCAGAAATTTGGATCCACCGGCGTCCAAGAGGCCATTAACATGGCGTTCTTTAAACTGTTGAATATGATTGTCGTTTATCCAATTGAAGACCTTGAACATCTCAGTGATCATGAGGGCCGAGTGCTTCCAGACGCATATATTGTACCCTATGGCACCACCGCACGACAACTAGCTTACCTAATTCACACAGAATTAGGGGAAAGTTTCATCTATGCAGTTGAGGCTCATGAAAAGAAGAGAATTGGAGAAGACCATGTGTTAAAGGACAGGGATGTGGTTTCAATAGTAAGCGCTAAGAAAAGGGGTTAAGTTTCCTTCCTTTCATTACGCTTTTGATCGGGCTTCTTTTTCTAGCCAGCCTGTTCTAATATTTTCTTTTCGGTCACGCGACGTATACGGCTTTATGTCCACAACTGGTGTGCCGTCTACCATGTCGACTCCTCTAACCTTCAATATGTTTCCTTTTCTCTCCAAAAGTTCTACAACAGTGAAACCTATAGGGTTAGACCTATTAGGATGTCTTGTGGCAAAAATGCCGCGTAAGCCTTGGTACCAAAGAGGTTTCACATGAAGCGAATAACCCTATCGGCTTAAGTTCTATCTTCACTCCTACGTACCCCTCTATAGACTAGGCTACACGCACACGCATATTCTACTGGCCAAAACGCCTCTTCCGCCTCTGATACGTCCGGACAGCCCGCAAAAGGTCGATACGCCGAAACTTAGGCCAATACACATCTAAGAAACAAAGTTCACTATATGCACACTGCCACAGCAAAAAACCACTCAGTCGTTCCTCCCCAGAAGTTCGAATAATCAGATCCGGATCCTGTTTAGGCATATGAGCCGTATACAAATACTGCTCAAAAACCTCTTCATCAATCTCGTCAGCATCCATGTCTCCTTTCTTCACTTTCTGAGCGATCTTTCTCGTTGCATCCACGATCTCAGCTCTTCCACCATAAGCCAAAGCTATATTCAAAAAATGCTCATCATAACCTTTCGTGGCCTTCTCTACCCGTCTAATTATCTCTTGGAGCTTCTTCGGCAAAAGACCGATCCTACCTATAACCTTAACTCGAACCTTTTGTTCATGAATACGTTTGTTTGTGAGAATTTCACTCAATTTTTCCTCAGCTAACTGCAGGATTTCACCCACTTCTTGTAAAGAGCGTTGAAAATTTTCGGTTGAAAACGCGTAAAGAGTAATCGATTTTACATCCAAATCCAAGCACCAGTCTAATAGCCCTTCAACCTTCTCGGCGCCGTACTGATGGCCAAACAAAGGATTTAACGACGACTCAGAAGCCCATCGACGATTTCCATCTAATATAATAGCGATGTGTTCAGGCTTCACACCATTCTTCACCTGCTGCCAGAGCCACTTCTCGTAAGCCTTATACACGCCGAGTAGAGACAACAACGTCTGCAGCATTATTTAACCTCGAATCTTGCAGCCCTAAGCGCATGCGCACACAAACAGTGACGTTCTGAGGGTAAGTGCTTGATAGTTTCTCTTAAAATTTGCTGAATAACTGGATTTTTCTTTTCTGCTACCTTAGCCACTTCATCAGCGGTTAACTGTTGCTGCATCCCCGCCGCCATGTTCGAAACAAAACATATGGTTGCGTAACACATTTCCAGCTCACGCGCAAGCATAGCTTCTGGCGCGCCCGTCATACCGACAATGTCACAGCTCAACCGTCTAAACATTTCAATCTCTGCAGGAGTTTCGTAACGGGGGCCCTCCGTGCAAACCAGAACAGCGCGATCCCATACCTGCACACCCTGTTCCCTAGCCGTTTTAATCAAAAGCGCACGAATCGTCGGACAGTACAACTCAGACATGTCTACATGGGTAACAGGGGCGTCGTCGTAGAAGGTGAACTGTCTGAGTTTGGTGAAGTCAACCAAATCATGTGGAACAACCAAGTCGCCTGGTTCAAAATCGGATTTTATGGCTCCAATCGCGTTTGTCGCAACTACTTGTTTGACACCAATTTTGTATAAAGCAAAGACGTTGGCTCGATAATTCACCTTGTGTGGAGGAACAGAATGATGGATGCCGTGGCGAGGCAGAAACGCAACGGGTTTTCCGTTAACTTGACCTAGGGATATGGGAGGTGGGAGGCCGTAGGGAGTTCCAACTCGAATCTGCTCGGCGTCCTTCAGCAAAGCTTCTAAACCAGTTCCGCCGATTATTGCCACATCAGCCTTCGCTAACTTCTTCAATTTCTTCTTTCTTCTCCCTGAAAAAACGAGCATATTTTCTATGCAGCAGAAAGGTGGCTAAGACGGCGGCCACGGTCAAAGGTATGCCAATAATAATAGTAGCTACAAGCCCTACGGTGTAAATTTCTGCCTGTTCAGGATAAATAAGAATCTGTGATGCTTGGTAAAACATTGGCCACGACCATGCAACCGCAACCACAATGACAATGGTGCGCCACAGCCGAGGGTCATGCTCGAAATACCAGCGGATTGCCCTGCCAGAAAGCAAGACACAGATGCCAACTATTATAAGAGCTATAGATCCTGAAATAAACCATCCTATTAGGTTGGGAAGTAAAGCGATCCATTGACCAAAATCTGCTGGAGGTTGGAGTATCGAATTTGCAACATTGACTCCCCCCAGATAGCAACCGACAAGACCTAATAAAATCCCAGCGACTGTAGAATAATTTGCTATTTGTATTGGAAGGGGTGGTGGAGAATATTCTCGAACGAATCTGAAGGACTTCAGTACTGCTTTGTCAATTCTGAATCCTTTTATGAGAAGGAATGCGCCACAAACTATGAGAAAGGCTATTCCTGTGTATCTTATCCAACCAGTTATGTATAGAATGCCTAAGATTATCATTAAAATTCCGGGTAAGCCAAGCAAAATCCGAGAATAACGTGGGTTCTCCCAAATCATTTTTAAATATCGAGAAAAAACTGCCGCTGTTTCTTCGATTGATTCACTATGTGCTACCACGATCCTTCGAACTGAGGTCACCGGCACCCGTGATTGGACTAACGGTAAAATTGCCTCATCACCGAAACCGTCAGTGACGAGGATAACGTCGCTTGCTGGAAAGCTTCCTAATACCTCGGTGAGTTCAGATACGAGTTTTCTATCTGCGCCCACTCCACCAAGTTCGGAACCGGCTATGGTTGCAATTTGATGGTTCTCAGATGTTTTGCTCCCTTCTTTTAGATGATCGTAGATTCGAACCGCTTCAAACATGGCGTTGGCATCTGGCTCCTCAGGATCCCGCAGAGCAAGACTGACAGCCGCATCTAAGTTTTCCTTTCTTCCAAGAACTGGTGTCTTTATCCCTCCTTTCACGCCCAAATCGTCATCTCTGTCAACGCAAAGGACAAGAATGCGTTCCGACTCTTTTTCTGTGGGCTTTGGCATCGTCTTCCGCTCATTTATTTGCTAAATGTTTATCATTTAACTTTTTGTCTTCCATCCTTCTTTAAAGTTCCGTAAACTTTACACATACCGAATTTTAAGAATCATACAATCCCCTTGTCAGCGAGAACCTTGAATTCCTGCCATGTTAACTTCTCGCCACGATTTAACTTTTCCAACGCTCTTTCTTCCAGCTCTTTACGCAGTTCAAGTTGGCGTTTAGCTTCCAGCTTCTCTTCTATCTGATGCAGTTCTTGTTTAAGAGATTTGATTTGACGCGAAAATTCTATGTATTTTTGATGAGGACTTTGCGCTTTCTGTTTGATCTCCAAAAATTTTTGATGCATATCATCTGCATCACTTTGAAGGGCACAAGTTCTATCCAGTGTATCAAGCATTTCTTCATGAAGATTTTGACTTTGCTTAGCGAGTTTCGAGAGCTTTTCATGGCAAATATTTGCCTTAGTTTCAAGCGTTTTCTCTTCAATTTGAAGCTCGGTCAGTTTTTCCCGTAGTTTCAGCATTTTTTTGTAAACTGACAATCTGTTCTCAAGCACTCGCACCTGATCAATCAACAACTTTTCCTCTTCTAGTGAGAGAGAACTAGTTTGAATCTTCCACTCAAGTTTTTCGATTTCTCTCTGTATGTTTTCCATGCCTTGAGAAGGTTTCTTTCTCACGAGTTCTCTTATTTTTTCCCTTAGCCTCATAATTTGAACATGCTTTTGTTTACGTTTCACTCTTGTTTTTTCACGTCGGCTTTTAAGCTCTTGAACTTGTTCGTTCAATGCGTCACGTCTCTGTTTAAGGTCCGCGGCTTCTTGTCGCAGCTTTTTAATCTGTCTATGTATAGCGTTTCTTTTTTCAGCCCACTCTATTGCTTCAGAGTTCAGCTTGTCGAGTTCCTTCTTAAGCGGGGCGAGTACTTGATTAAGTTCCGCAATTTTCTGTTTGAGGGATTCAGACACGTTTTTTTCTTCCTATACTGGGCTTGGCCTGTTCAAGGATTTTTCGAATCAAGTTGTTTCCTTTTGTTGATGAAAAAAATGAGAAGCCCCCAGTTCTCTTTGATTCGTCGACGGATTACCATGTGGTTTTGCACTTGCATATATGCAGAGAATACTTCGTATTTGGGATGGTTAGAACTTTTATTCCAGTATGATTCTTGCATCGACCGTTTTCGCACCTTTTTCGTAGACCATGACGGGGTTCAAATCGAGCTCTT
>Ga0209978_10000957_pt1 | contig 11611 bp, 9 predicted proteins | sample BentaG_FD_182805 | JGI IMG/M metagenome (GOLD analysis project Ga0209978, IMG submission 182805) | Deep subsurface microbial communities from South Atlantic Ocean to uncover new lineages of life (NeLLi) - Benguela_00093 metaG (SPAdes)... | ecosystem: Environmental > Aquatic > Marine > Oceanic >...
ATACTCTATGGGCTTTCATGGGTTGACTGTAAAGTTATTCTTCCAATTTTTATTGTTACAATTTGACAAGATTGAGGGGAAAATGTTAGGAATAATATCAATTTAAAATGAAGAAATTAGAGCGTCTGTTACTTTTATGCGGCTTTTTTTCTATTACCTTTGTTTTCTTCCCAAAGTACATCTTCGCTTATATTGATCCAGGGACAGGAAGTTATGTCATCCAGCTGCTAATAGCTTTCTTCATAGGTGTTTCTTTCGCAATTAAACTTTCTTGGAAGAAGATAAAGACTTTTTTCTCAATCCTTTTTAAGAAGAAGTCTAAATGAAGGATAGCGCTTCAGAAGTCCCTGGTTCATTTCGGGATCCGAGTGGATTCCTGTTTTTTAAAAATAAAATCCTTTATCGTCAGGTTAACACTATTTACAAAGAAGACTATGATCATTTAATAAATTCCGGTCTCTACAAAAAACTTTCCGAATCCAACCTTCTAGTTAGACACAAAGAAGCCAATCTATCATTTGCTGAGTCAGAATCAGCCTATAAAGTTTTAAAGCCGGAGCCAATAGCTTTCATTTCTTATCCATATGAATGGTGCTTCAGCCAGCTAAAGGATGCAGCCCTTACTACTCTTAAAATTCAAAGAATTGCAATTGAATACGGAATGTCTCTTAAGGATGCCAGTGCTTATAATATTCAATTTCAGCATGGCAAACCCATATTTATAGATACTTTATCCTTTGAAATACTGAAACAAGGAAGGCCCTGGATTGCATACAGACAATATTGCCAGCACTTCCTCAGCCCGTTGATACTCATGTCCTCTAAAGATTACCATTTCAACCAGTTATTTAAACAGTATATAGATGGGATACCTTTAGATTTAACCAGCAAGATCCTCCCCTGGTATACACGTCTTATTCCCGGCATAATGATCCATATTCATCTCCATGCTCGGAGCCAGAAATATTATTCTTCCAAAACAATAAATATAAAGAAAAAAAAGATTGGGAGGCATGCATACCTAGGAATCATAGACAACCTGGAATCTGTTACCAGAAAAATAAAGTTACAGCTCAAGAATAGTGTATGGTCTAAGTATTATGAAGACACTAATTACTCTCCTGAAGCCTTTGAACATAAAAAGAAAATTTTAGAAACATTTTTGGGTGAGATCAATCCGGATGAAGTATGGGACCTTGGTGCTAACATAGGAATCTTTAGTCGTACAGCCAGCAACAAGGGTATCAGGACAATATCTTTTGATATTGATTCAATTGCTGTAGAAAAAAATTATCGTGATTGTGTCTCAAGAAATGAAAAGAATATTCTGCCTTTGTTGTTGGATCTTACAAATCCAAGCCCTGCTATTGGCTGGGAAAATAAAGAGCGAATGTCGCTTATTGAACGCGGGCCTACAGATACTGTATTTGCCCTTGCACTTATCCACCACCTGGCGATTTCCAACAATCTTCCATTCGCAAAAGTTGCCGCTTTCCTTTATAAGCTTTGTGAGTCGCTTGTTATAGAATTCGTTCCCAAAAGTGATTCACAAGTTCAAAGATTGTTGGCAACAAGAGAAGACATTTTTGACAGATACACTCAGCCGGATTTCGAAAAAGAATTCAGCATCTTCTTTACTATCAGCGAGGTTGTGAAAATAAAAGATTCAGATAGAACGCTTTACCTGATGCAGGCAAAAGAGAAAAATTAGCTTTTTCAAGTCATTTGTATGACGTCTCTTCGCTAAGAGTTATTGATTCAAATGCGACAGCAAGTGTCCTGGGATCTCCGGTCGGTTGTCGGTATTGTGAGAAATTAAATTCTACTGTGCTCATATCTGGCCTATCCTTATCAGGTTCAATAACTATACTGTGTTTTTCTAATTTCCATGGAGGAGTCAATTTCCAGGTGCCAATTTTCTGGGAGTCAACCTTAATGATTATGACCTGAGGTTTGTAAAAGGAGAGTGATTGAATATTTGCTGTCAAGACCACAGCTTTATCTTTAGGAAGTGAAAGAAAAAGTGACGCAGAGTTTCCAATTGCCCAATTGAAGGTTTCTCCCTCGGTGCTGATTTCATTACCGCTCCAGCCAAAACGAAAAAATTGAAGCGCTTTATCTGTACCAAAGTCGATCTTTTCTGTTTTATAGGATATTCTTTTTGGTGAGTGATATGTTGGGCCCAATTGCCAAGAAGTCTTGTCGAATACGCTCCCCTTAATAATAAATTCAGTCAAATAGTCTAAATATTGAGACTGCCAGTTCTTATGTTGCCATTCGTAATAATAAAACTTTCGTTCTCGGGTTTCATTGGGATCGATCTCAAAAGCCGACCGCCCCTTGAATTTCTCTTTAATATCTAAAATTGAACTGATAGTGGCAGGGACATCGGTTAGCATTACCTGAGCATTTGATATCCTTAAAGCTCCTTTGCTGTAAGGGGGTTTAATAACCAATAATGGCAAGGCACAAGCAGCTATATGAGACAGGCTCTCATTGCTGATAGATGAAAGGCTTTCATGCATGGATTTATCCAGATTATTCATCTTGATATTTTTTCCAGCTCCTGTGTCTGCTTGGATAATAATCAACGAAGAGTCATAGACATCTATCAATTTAAGTCTGTTTAAAAAATCTATGAGGTGATAAAGACTACATTTGGCCTGTGTCTTTGTATTCTCTCTGTCGCCCAGGAGAATTTTGCCCGCATATTCACAATTTCTGTTGACGACAACCGGTGCATGTGTGGTTATTAAGTGAATAAACTTATAAACCGGTTTGGCTCTTTTAACATGTATATTTTCAATGAGATCCTGCAAAAAGGCTGTATGGGAGAAGTAACGGAAGCTTTTTTTTTCGAGGGCATGCGAACTGATCAAACGTTGAATCATCCATAGCTGGTTGTTATAAATCAATTTTTTTAAAAAATGTGGAGCGTATCTAAACAGTACAAGATCCAGCATAAAAGATGAATTGACTCTTTCATAATCTTCTTTGGTGACACCATAAGGAGTTGGGATCAAGTAGAAATTTGTATGCTTGGCTTGATCATAAGATATATTGATACCTGCAAAATCAATGTCATACCCATTGTTGTAAAGGACATTTGTTATAGTCTTTCCCTTTCTCATAACCGAACGAATAAAGTCAGGCATTGGAATATCATTTTTGTAATTTTGGCCACTGAAAATGGCAGGAATACTCATATAGGTCGTAGGAAAGGCTCCGGTCGCTTCCTTGAAAAAAGTAAATCCTTCCAAAGCATCTGCGTAATAATCTCTTTCTTCATCAATGATCTCATGAAAAATATCAGATTGAAATGAATCAAAAAGGATATGGATGACGTTTTGATTTGATGACAGTTCATACATTACCTCAGGCGCTGGTTCATATAAAGAAAATTTTCCCTCATCCGACCACATCTCCGGCATTTTAACACTCATGATTATTACAGAAACCACCTGTACAGAAAAAAGTAATAGACTCCCTATAACCGCTTTTTTTGAAATTCTCCGGTAGAATATAAATGCCATAATCAGAAACACACACCAAATCAGTCCGTCAACCCACCCACGCCACACATTTTTCCCCCAGTCTATTCCCTGTCCATCTAATAAACCGTATTCCCAGACGAGAAAATTTCCTTGTAGCCAGGTCAATAGGCCGAGAATAAATAGAATTGAAATATAGCGTTGATATATTTTTTCGGGCAGAAGTAAACCAATTATGTTTAGAACAACAACAATAATCAGAGCAGGAAAGAGAAAATATTTTAGGATGGATGCAAACGGGACGACAAACTCATTTATGTTGCCTCGGTAGAGGATATACGGCCCAAACAGGAAAATGTTAGATGAAACTAAAATAGATATAATTGATGATGTAACTACTCTCTTGAGAGCGAAACGCATAACATTTTCCACTTAACTTAATCTGATTTCATTAATGTATTTTGACATAAATGACATATATCATACAGAAAAAATGCAGTCAATTTAGAAACATTTTTCTTCAACTTTCATTCCGGAATATTCTATTTCTGTCTTTACCATATTCCTGGTAAAAGTCGATACTTCACTTTTTGGGTGTAGTCTGCGTATCCAGGCAATTCTTTCTGTAATGTTATGTCTTCCAAATAAGTGCGTAAAACTAAAAGAATTATAACTATGCCTGCAGGAATCAAGGCGCGTAATGAGCCCAGGATTAATGACAAACTTACACTCATCAAAATTCCACCTATATATCCTGGATGCCTGATAATCTTGTAAGGTCCATCCTGCACTACTTTCTGGTCTCTTTCTTTCTGGATACGGACCGTGCTTGAAAACCACCTGTTTGTCCACATGGCCCACAAATAACAAAAATTCGAAAAGATAAAAATCACATAACCTATTGTATAAACAAATACAGGAAGCCGATTTGTCCACCCAAATCGCCCAGCATCTAAGACTCCAATTATTAGGATTGCATAAAACGCAGGCGCATAAAATGCCAAAAGCACCTTATCCCACAATTTGGTGCCAGGTCCAGGTTTTCTCCGTTCTCGGAGAAGTTCGGTTTTATCAGCAAACAATACAATTAGAATAAATACAAGGAGAACACAAAGCCCGCTGAGGACCCATCCTTGCCAGTAAGTAACTCTCCCGGCTAAGACAAAGATCATTGCTGTTAAAAGCGGAATGCCTATGAAACCCCGAACCGCTAATCTTAAAATCCCTTTTTTTTCTTTTTTCTTGGTTTCGCTGTTTGGCATTTTTACTCCTTTATAATCTGTACTCACGATATCGGATTTTATAATTCAAATCCCTACAAATGATCGATATCATTAATTTTGTAAAAGAAGGCTAAGTGGTTGTTTGTTGTCTAGCTTCGCTCTTCTCTGCTATGCTGCTCACAGCCTTATGGATTTCTGTAAGAGCGCTCTTTATTCTATGGCGTTCCCATGAACTTCGCGAACGATCATGAACAGCCTTTTCGAGGATTGGAATTGCACTCTCAGCTTCGACGCCGATTTCTCTAAGAATCTCTACTGCTTGCCAAGCCCAAGGGATTCGGCGCTCGATTAGATCAATCAAGAAGGGAACAGCAGGAACAGCACCCGATCCTATGTCAGCCAGTACAGAAATGATATCGCGCTTTGTAAGGTCATCAGCTTTTTCAAATTCTCTGACTATCAAAGGGACAGCCTCTTTTGAAGCCGGGCCGATCTTGCCTAATGCATGCACGACTAATCTTTGAGTTCGTGGCTCAGCCTTTTCAAGCACTTTGATCAAGGCAGGAACAGCGCCTTTTGCCAGGACTCCCATGTTTGCCAAGGCAACAATGGCTCTTTCCGGAACCGTTATGTGAAAAGACTCGTCATCATTAGCCTTGGGTGGTTTGTGCTTGTATTCCAGGAGCTCAATCAAGCCTGGCACCGCAACTTGCGCGGCCATAGGACCCACCCTACCGAGCAATTTGCGGGCAGGGTCTGGTTGCCTTTTGAGACTTTCGATGAGCTTCGGAACCTGTCCACTAATTACTTCGCCGCCAAGATGAGTTTCGAGATGCATTTGCTTCGCTTTTATTATTGCTACTCTCCATTGGGACTCCTTTATGGCACATCTTTCTCCAGTCTGCCTTTGGTAAAGCATGACATCATCCCTGCCGCCCATGATGTTATACGTTCCAAAACTCTTTATGCCTCTGACTGTCTGGTTGCCCAATATGATCCATTTTGATGGATCCTTCTTAACAATTCGGGCAACATTCTCCCAGCTCACAGAGGAACCGACCTTAAGTTCCCATATTTGATGGATGAAGAAATTGATCACAAACAGTGGAAGGCGAGGGATGATAAGAATCAAAAGGAAGACCATCGCAGCTATTTCCTCGCCAATGAATTTCGAGATAGCAAACCAGGCACCCACAAGAATGGCACCTTTAAGAAAGAGGTAAACACCAGTTGTAACAGGGAACTGGAGATACGAAGGCCAGGATGGGATTTTTTCTTTAACTTCAGGCATAATACTTCCTAAGTTGTGAATTTGACAACAGAAGATTATTTAATTTGGCTGGAATTTGATTTTGCGATTCCTAAAATCTTCTTCCTTTTTGATCAAATTTTCATATTATGCGATATTCCAATACTGACATCATAGCGAAATACTATGGTTAATTAAAGCAAAATCAATAAACGTCATAATTAGCCGTTATCGGGCTCCCTATTTGTTATAACTGAAGAAGAAAAAATCAATGAGGCTGGTGCAGAAAAAAACCTACATTTGAAAAGATGCTTGATAAGAAACACAAATATTGTAATACTTTTCACTTGAGTAGGAAGGAAACAGACAAATGAATTTCAAGGGTAAGAGAAAAATCATAGATATCAAGAAAGAGGTGTTGTTATTGCTTCTTCTGGGAATCATGGTGCAGCATTTGCCTATGTGCTCAAGACTTTAGGCTCTAAAGGAACCATTTATTTACCAGAATATACATCTCAATCGAAAATTGAATTCCTCCGTCATTATGATACTGAGATAAAATTCCACGGGAATGACTGTGTCAAAGCTGAGATTTTTGCCAGGGATACAGCAGATAAAGGCGGCCAGATATACATCCCTCCCTACAGTGATACCAAGATTATCGGAGGTCAGGCAACGATCGGAATTGAACTAGCAAGACAAATTGAAAAAATCGATACTGTGTTAGTACCCGTGGGAGGAGGGGGCCTTATTTCTGGAATAGCAGGATATTTGAAGTCTATCGATAAAAGCGTTGAAATCATCGGATGTCAGCCAGAAAATTCCCCTGTTATGTATGAATCCATTAAGGCCGGGAGAATTGTTGAAATGGAATCCAAGCCAACAATCTCCGACGGCTCTGCTGGTGGAATCGAACACGGAACTATTACATTTGATATCTGCAAGCAGTATGTTGATGATTTTGTTGTTGTTTCAGAAGAGGAAATCAAAAAAGCTCTGATACTGATATTAGAAAGACATTCCATTTTAATCGAAGGTGCGGCTGCCCTTTCAGTGGCTTCTTTTATCAAGGAGAAAGAGAGATTCCAGAATAAAAATGTTGTTCTAATCTTAAGTGGTTTAAGAATTAGCCTTGATAAATTGAAAGAAATCCTGAGTGAAGGAGAATAAAAGGAATGACAAAAATTTTTACTCTCGACCAGATCAAGGAAGTCTTAAAGGACATCGAGCCTCTCCAGGCAATTGAAAGAGGATTTGTGGATTATTCTCAGGGAAAAGTGGTAGTTCCTCCGATCGGAGAGCTTATCTTTAAAGAACCCCCGGGAGATGTCCATATAAAATATGGCTACATAGCTGATGATGAGTATTATGTTATAAAAATTGCCTCAGGATTTTACGAAAATCGTAAACTCAATCTTCCAACACATAACGGACTTATGCTCGTGTTCAAGCAGAAAACAGGGGAACTCGTCTGTATCTTACTCGATGAAGCGCATCTCACCAATGTTCGTACTGCAGCAGCAGGAGCGGTCGTTGCCAAGTATTTAGCTCCTAAAAATGTTGAATGCATCGGCATATTTGGTGCAGGCACACAAGGAAGGATGCAGCTGGAATACCTAGAATCAATCGTAGACTGTAAAGACGCCATCGTATGGGGAATTAGCCAAGAAGAGCTTGATTTATACAGAGAAGATATGGAGCCGTTTGGCTTTAACCTTAAAACCACCTTAGATGCAAAGGACATTCCTGAAAACTGTAACTTAATTGTCACAGCAACACCTTCAAAATCTCCGTTGCTGTCAGCAGAACAGATAAATAAAGGGGCGCACATAACCGCCATGGGTGCTGATACTGCAGAGAAAAACGAATTAGACCCGAGGATTCTCCAAAAAGCAGATAGAGTTGTGGCTGACAGTATCGATCAATGTCTATTGCGTGGAGAAATCTACCAGGCCATAAAAAAAGGAATGATTAAAAAGGAAAATTGTGTTGAATTAGGAAACGTGATTGTTAAAAAAGAATTACAGCGCTCATCTGATGAAGAGATTACCGTGGCAGACCTGACAGGTGTTGCTGTTCAGGACATTCAAATATCCAAGGCTGTTTATGAAGCCCTGCTTTCTCAGTAGAGAAGAGTAAAAATTCTGTTTATTGCCCTAGTGTTGAATTAACTCGAACAGGGGACTTTCCTTCCGAGTTTGCTTTATTGTTTTTCTTTTTCCTTTTCTTCCTTTTCTTCTTTTGGGCGCTCACACTTCCAATCTATTCCCTTTATGTGCTTTTGCATCCAGGCAATTTCCTCTACCATTCTTATCCTCTGGTGTCGAGGCTCTCTGAATCCGTGGGGCTCTCTGGGAAATCTAAGGAAGCGCACCGGCTTTCCCATCTCAAAGAGATAGGTAAAATAGTTCATGCTCTGGGCAATGCGGCAGGTCATATCCTGCTCCCCATGAAAAAGGATTACTGGTGTTTTAACATTTTTAACAAAACTAAGAGAGGACATTTCTCTGTATTTTTCAGGATTATCCCACGGCGTCCCGCCGATGTACCAGAGTCTGACATCAAAATTAAAGCCTATACCGTATTCTGAAATCCAATCCGAGACCATGGCTCCCAAAGCGGCTGCTTTAAACCGATCTGTTTTGGTCAGAGTCCAGCCACCGAGAATCCCGCCATAGCTCCAGCCGCGAACACCAAGCTTCTCTGGATCGGCAATTCCTTGTTTGATTACATAATCTACTCCACTCATCAAGTCCCAGTAGTCACCTCCACCGATATCATTGATATTGCCTCTTAGCAACTCATCGCCGTAGCCTTCACTGCCGCGCACATTAGGACACAGAGAAGCATAGCCCAGACTGGCAAAGATATGATAGCTGGCACTGAATCCATTTGTATAAACACCGGCAGGTCCTCCATGTATGTTGAGGATAAGAGGTAGCTTATTGTTAGATTTGTAATTTTTGGGCAAATAGAGGAGACCTTCGATGGGAAGTCCATCATTGCTTTTCCATTGTATCATCTTCATCTCAGCCAGAGCCCTTTCTTTGATAAAGGGATTAACATCGGTTAATTTTTTTTCGCTATATGGTTGAAGCTCTACTGCCCATACATCAGTAGGAGTTAGATAATCTGAATATGTGCAGGCGGCCTTTCTGCAGTCTGAAGTAAGAGAAGAAAATTTCAGGATGCCTTCTTTACTGGTTATTTTTTTTATATCTCCTGTTGCTACATCCAGCTGGAAAATATTTCCTTTTGTTTTAGTAAGTCCATTAAATACAATAGAGTTTCCATCAGGAGTCCATCTGTAAGCACGAATTAGTCCTTTAAATTTCTCAGAGGCCAGACGATAATTCTTGGTTTCCACCTCCATTATCCAAATTTTTGAAGAAGCCAGCTTCCATTCTTTATCATCAGGAGCTGCATAGGCTATTCTTTTACCATCAGGTGCCCATAAAGGATTTCCTTCAGGCGCCTTATTTTCGGTTAGTTTAGTAATCTTTCCATCATCTAGAGCCACCATCGCAATCTCAATTAGGTTCGCGTTGTTCCTTGTATTTTCGTTTCGGGAGATATAAACAATTCGCTTGCCGTCAGGAGAAACATCAAACCCACGGACTATCATTTTCTCTTTTGTTATTTGTTTCTCTTTTTTTGAGCTTAAACAGAAATGCCAGAGGTTTGACCAGTCACCCTTTTTGTACTGGCTGTTTGGTCCTTCATAAACGTAAACAACATCCTCACCTTTCTTCTCTTTCTCTTTTTCTTCTTTGCTCTTAATGTCATTTGCAGAAAAGACAAGATTCTTGCTATCAGGACACCATTTGAAAGAAGAGACAGCAGATTTATGATCAGTGAGTTGGACTGCTTCGCCGCCAGAAGTCCTCATCAACCATACCTGACGTTTTTCAGCTTTTCCCCGAAGAAAAGCCAAATATTTCCCTTCCGGCGACCATCGAGGTGAAGAATCACCCACACCGCTGGTGTATTTATAGGCTTCTCCTCCATCTGCAGGTACTATCCACAAATACCTTTCCCTTTTGTTATCTTTCCATTTGAGTTCTGTTTTGGTGAAAAGAATCCATTGTCCATCAGGAGATATCTGAGGATTGGAAACATTCACCATGTTGATTGCATCATCGACTGTGAAAGGTTTTTTTTCGGCTTCCCCAAAGGCAAAACAGATTAAAAGCATTGTGGAAACAATGCAGGTAAATAGTTTTTTCTTCATAATTACCTCCTCTCTTGAAGATTATTAAAGATCATTTTCTCTCTATGATCACACTCTCAACCGCTTATACCATAGTGAAATAACACGGTCAATCATGAAGAGAAATACAGCCAAAATGAAAAAAAGGATACAGGGAAAAAAAGGAAGGAAATTAAGAAAAAACTACTGTCATTCCCAAATCAAACAAACTAAGGTTGATTCTTTACTACATGATGTATTACATATAGTTTGTCAATTTATGTAATCTACGGTGTAATCATGCAAGAGACCTTAATACGGAATTTTAGGATTTCCGACTTAAATTCAATTAAACGCATTATCCGTGGGCTTCATCCAGAGTGGTTCACAGCAGAAGCTCTTGAAAATATTCCAAGAGACATTCAGTTTGCGCGCTGCCTTATCGCAGAGAGTAAGGGAGATGTTGTTGGATTCGTGTCTGTGCATAGTTATGATGGAAAACCTATGATTGGATGGCTGGGGATAGAGAAGAAGATGAGAGGGAAAAACATAGGAAAGCTCCTGATTGAAAATGTGGAAGGAGAGTTAAAAAAGCTTGATTATAAGGATTTGAGGGTCCAAACTGTTGGGGAGTGCACTCCAGTGTACAAGCCTTACGCAGAGACTTTAAAGTTCTATAAATCAATGGGATTTGAGGTTGAAAAGCGAGGAAGGCTAAGAAGGGACCTGGGCTACATGTGGAGGCTGTCTACTTTAAAGAAGAGGCTAACCGATGAGTAGTTTTGAATAGAGCATGTCTTCTGTTTGACTCTTTTATTGTCTATTATTATTCTATTATTGCAGATAACTAAGAGATTATAGTCAATGAAATGTCCTGAATGTAGATTTGAGAATCCTACTGATACAGGTTTTTGCATCAAGTGTGGAGAACCGCTTCGTTCTCCTGATGATATTCCTACTATCTCTAATACGAAGACTCTCCAAATGCCTGGAGAAGAGTTGACAAGAGGAAGCACTTTTGCTTCCAGGTATGAGATTATTGAGGAGCTGGGGAGAGGCGGCATGGGCAGGGTTTACAGGGTTTTCGATAAGAAGATAGGCGAAGAGGTAGCTTTAAAGCTGTTGAACCCTGAGATCGCTTCAGATAAGAGGACCATAGAGCGGTTCCGCAACGAGCTGAGATTCGCCCGCAAGATTGCCCACAGAAATGTCTGCCGCATGTATGACCTCAGTGAGGATGAAGGAGCCCAATATATCACCATGGAGTATGTGCCTGGGGAAGATCTAAAGAGCATGATAAAGATGACGAGGCAGTTGAGCGCAGGACAGGTCATCTTCATAGCCAAGCAGATATGCAAGGGATTAGCTGAGGCCCATAGACTGGGAGTTGTGCATCGTGATTTAAAGCCGCAGAACATCATAATCGATAAGGAAGGGAATGCTCGCATAATGGATTTTG
>Ga0209978_10000958_pt1 | contig 11608 bp, 10 predicted proteins | sample BentaG_FD_182805 | JGI IMG/M metagenome (GOLD analysis project Ga0209978, IMG submission 182805) | Deep subsurface microbial communities from South Atlantic Ocean to uncover new lineages of life (NeLLi) - Benguela_00093 metaG (SPAdes)... | ecosystem: Environmental > Aquatic > Marine > Oceanic >...
TGAGGGGGCTCGTTAGGCAAAGGCTGCGCGAGCTTGGACAAGAGCGCTTGCTGAGGTATTTGAAGAGATAAGGTTTGGAGGGGAAATAATCTTAAGTTCGCGCGACAAGTAGCCTTGGAGTGTGATCTGGTGGCACGAGAATACATCCCTGGAAAAATGGAGTACCACATCCGCGTCAAACCCGGTGAGGTGGCGCGCTACGTGTTGTTACCGGGCGACCCAGCTCGGGCTGAGTTAATGGCAAAACGTTTTGACGAAGCTAAGGAGATAGCATTCAATCGCGAGTTTCGAACCTTCACGGGTAAGGTTGGAGGAACGCCGATCAGCGTTACCTCGACCGGCATAGGCTGTCCTTCGGCGGCGATAGCAGTTGAGGAGCTGGCGAAGTGCGGGGCCGACACTTTCATCCGCGTTGGCACGGCGGGCGCGGTGAGCCCCAAGGTCAAAACTGGCGAGCTGGTGATAGCGAACGCAGCCGTGCGGGAGGAGGGGACCTCACCCCAGTACGTGCCGCTGGGCTATCCCGCGGTTGCAAATCTCGAGGTGACGAATGCACTCATCGAGGCGGGGAGGCGCTTGAGTGTCAAACACCATGTCGGCCCATCAGTCTCCAAAGATTCCTTTTACTCGGAGGAACCCGAGCGGGCACCGCTTGCGGAGGAGTCAGCTCAGCGATGGAAGGTTTGGCAGCGGGCGCGGGTGCTGGCGACGGAGATGGAATGCTCCACGATCTACACACTCTGCGGAATCAACGGCTGGCGAGGCGGCGGAGTGCTGGCGGTCATAGGCCCAATCGGAAAAATTGTCGACCCGCACGCGGGTATCGATAAAGCGATCGATGTCGCGATCGAAGCTGTCAAAATTTTGGCGAAACGTTAAGGCAAGCAACGTTAGGGTCTTGAATGAATCTCAAGCTCAAACGCGATGGTTTAAGGGCAATTGATGGGCACGCGCTGAAAAATTTTCCCCGCGAGTGTTGTGGGTTACTCCTCGGCAAGTTCGAGAAAAACGTCATCGAGGTTGAGGAGGTCGTCGAGGCTGAGAACGTGCTCGGCTCTCCCGTCGCATTCGAGGTCGACGCGGAGCTAGTGTTTAAGGCGATAAAGCGGGCTGAGAAAAGCGGGCTAGAGCTGGTCGGCATTTACCACTCCCACCCGAACATCGCGGCCTACGTGAGCTCTCGTGACTCGGAAATAATGAAGCTGTGGCCGGGGGTCGCTTGGCTGATCGTCAGCGCGGCGAGGGAGCGAGTCGTCGAGCGAAAAGTGTACATACGGAAGGATGGCAAGATCAAAGAGCTCGAGATCGTTGCTACGTGAAGTTCACCCGATGGCTAGACCTTGATCCTTAGCTATCTCAAGAAACGCCTTCGCAACGCGCTCCACTTTCGCTTTGGTCAGCCCATAAGTGTTGAGCTTGAAGTGCTTCGTCAGGCCGGCTTGAATGCCAACGATACCCCTGCGCTTGAGCTCGTCGTACAAGAAGAACCCGCGACGCTTGTGGGCCTGCGACGCTTTGTAGAGCCCCTCCGACTCCATGTGGGTAAGAGTGTGTTGTTTGGGCTTGACCCCCAGCTGTCGTGTCCCCTCGATCCGCTCGAGTTGCTCGATGAGATACCTAGCTTTTTCCACCTCTTCACCCCAATGCTCTACCCGATCAACCACGTGAGGGAAGGAAGCCATCAGCGAGATAAGCGGGCCACCCATGACCGTGCAGCCCAGCAGAGCGTACTCCTTGAGCCCGAATTTGCGCTCGCTCCAGTCGCCCACCATCTTCGACCTCGCCAGCACCTGGTTGACCAGCTCCTCCTTGAGTGCCAAGATGCCGGTCGGGGCGCTCGCCGCCCATGACTTGTGCCCGCTCGAGACGAGGATGTCCACGTCAAGCTTTTTTCCATCGATAGGCATGACGCCACCCGTGTAAGCCGCGTTCAGAATGAAAGGTATTTCATATTTTTTACATATTTTTCCCACTACTGCAGCGTCATTCAGGTTGCCGTATAGATAATCGACGTGGGTGAGCAGCACCGCAGCGGGGAGTTTCCCGGTCTCCCGCTTGACCTCCTCTATTTTGTCGGCATATGCATCCAAGTCGAGCTTGAACTCCGGGTGGCCGCTGTGGGGCACCTCCTTTACCTTAAGCCTGGCGAGTTCTGCGGCTATGTAGGTTGAGTAGTGGGCCAGGCCGTCGACGACCACGTAGTCGCCGGGTTCCCCGAGCGTCGCGAAGGCTATGAATTGTGCTTCCCTGCAGCGCGTCACCACTCGGGCGACATCCATGCATAGGAACTCCGCCAGGTCCTGCATGAACTGGGCTATGGGGGGACGCTCGATGGCGTCGAGCCTCGCAGCCTTCGGCGGGCACCAGTCACAGGTCGAGTACCCGTCGCCGAACTCCAGCAGTGCCTTCCGCGCGGCATCGGTGAGCACTCCCCCCCGCTGAATGGGGTGGAGGTTGATGTATCGCTCCTCCTTGAATTCACGCTGGAGGTTGAGGTATTTCTCAAGCCTTTCTTTCGGTATTTTGGTCATATGTCACCTACTTGCTTAACTTGCTACAGACCGGGCAACTTGGGTCACGTTTGACCTTGATTTCACCAAACGTCATGTTTCTTCCATTAAATATCAGCATTCGCCCGACGAGTGGCTCGCCCACTCCCGTTATGAGCTTGATCGCCTCCATCGCCTGCAGGCAGCCAATGACTCCGGGCGTGGCCCCCAGCACGGGAAAGACGGGCTTCTTTGGGGGCTCTTGGGGCACGGCGCACTTCAAACATGGACCCTTCTTAGGCAAAATGGTCATCAACTGGCCGACGAACCCCTCGACTGCTCCATGGATGAAAGGTATGCGATTACGCACGCAGGCCTCGTTGAGCAGGTAGCGCATGGGATAGTTGTCCATACCATCGACGACGACATCCGCCCCCTTGATGAGTTTGTTTACGTTCTCGGGGGTTATCCGCTTGAGCTGGCTATCCACCTTAACGTTGGGATTCATCGCGGACAACTTTTTGACTGCTGACTCCGCCTTCGACCGCCCCACGTCGAGTTCCCAGTGCAACACTTGGCGGTTGAGATTAGTTAGGTCAACTTGCTGCTCATCGATGATCGTCAAGTGTCCAACCCCCGCGACGACGAGGTAAATCGAAGATGGGCTACCCAGCCCCCCCAATCCGGCGACGAACACGTGGGCCCGCTTCAACTTGAGCTGTCCCTGCTTGCCGAGACCTGGGATGATGATTTGGCGGCTGTAGCGCTTGAGCTCGTCGGGCGTCAGCTTGCCTCCAGCCACGGGTGGGAAGATGGCTATTACATCTCCGTCCTTCAGTGGCGTGTTCAGCTCTTGTAGGAGACGTATCGCCTTACCGTTCACCAAAATATTCACCGTTCCGCGGAGTTTCCGCGTGCCCGGCGAGTAAAGTTGTTCGGCCAACCTTTCTCCAAACCTGCGAACGAGCTCGTCCAGCAGGGAAGCAACGTTTTTTGTCCCCTCAACTCTTTCCTGCCCCTTTCCCGTCACCTCGCGGAAGTTCGCGAAGAACTTCACGGTAATTGCCATCAGTTTCCCCTCTCACCCTTAGGGATTCTTCTATAAAATGGGTGCCAGCTCCAGCCCATAGCTTTGATATTTTTTTGAAACGATCGAAATCTCCTCCGCTTTCGGCGACACCCGAATCAGCTCCAGCAGCTTACCCGAAGTGCCGATGTGGCCTCCCCTCACGATTAGACAACCCCGAATTTCTGGGATATCGTGGCCCCGGTCCAAACCTCGCTCGATCGATGACTCAATATCTGCCCCCCTTACGGCGTTTGCTATGGAGGTTGCGGCAGCATCGGCCACAGATGCTTCGTTAGCTACCGCGACGACTGCATCCGCTTGCCCGAGGCTCACCGAGTGACCCACCGTGCCTGAGCTCGTGCAAATGCCTATCGGCAGGTCCTCCCTCCGGACGAGGAATCCTATTTTTCCAGAGGTCCCCGCTCCTCCCGCATAAATTCCAACACGAAATTCCATGTCACTAATTATTGCTATGTCGCCACCATTTTCCACCAGCACATTTTTGGCACCGGCCTCGTGCGCTGCCTCAGCTGCAATCTGCGAAATCGATCCGGCCACCGCTGCGAACGGTCCCACATCAGCGATCTCAGCGGCCCTTGACATGAGCTCTATGACCCTCGGGTACTCCCCTTTGAGCCTCAGGGGCTCGAGGGACCACCTGAACTCCGGGCGCACGATGATGAACCTCTCGATTTCACGCCTAGCCCGCAAGCTGGCATCGATCGCGACATCTATTGCCCGTTTATCGTCGCACTTGATGACGAGGCTCGTTTCCTTAAAGGACCAAGAGCGGGTGTGCATTTGGATAACCTAAAATTTCGATATCTTGAGTGCTCTTACCGGACAAGACGGCACACAGATCTCGCAGTAAATACACTTGTCCTCGTCAAGCTCGATCGAATAATCATCAGTCAACCGGAGCGCCCCGGTGGGGCAGAGCGAGATGCACGCACCGCAGTCGAAACATTTTTCCTCATCAAGCTGAATTGCACGTTTGAGTTCCTTGGTTTCGATTCCATTTTGTTCGAAAAGTTCGATGACCCGCTTCGCTTCTGCATCGGGAGCGTCGATTGCGAGCAGGATCTCCCCACCCTCTGCGTTGAACTTCGCATGTAGGATGTTCAGAAGCGTATCCGTTTCCTTGATGATCGATGCTAGTATCGGTTCCTTGGCCTTTTCAGCCGAATATTTTAACAGTACTTTCTTCGTCACTTTCTTCGCCTCCCGATCAGCTTCGATAGGTCTTCGCTCGTGAGGATACCCCTCAACTCCCCCCCTGTGCTCACCACCGGGACCCCTGAAATCCCGTGCGTTTCAAGCTTCCTCGCAATCGCGTCGATGGGTTCATTCTCGGACGCCACGATGACCTTGGAAGTCAATATCTCCGATAGTCTCCTCTTGCCAGTTCCGACCGCTACGGCGATGTCCCAAGAGGTCACGATGCCCACAAGCTTCCCTTTTTCATCAACGATAGGCAGGTGGTCAAAGTTTCGTTTCGAAAATATCCTTGCTGCGCTGGTGATCGAATCGCTTGGTTTGGCGGTCACTACCTCCCTTGTCATCAAGTCTTTGGCAACAGGGGCAGCGGCAATCTGCTTTATCGGCTTGAATACCTGGTCCGTTGACAGACCTTCAACTGTTTGGGCGAGGAAGAATCTTTTGTCTTCGATCCACTTTTTCAGGATATCAGCAATTTCTCTCGCCTGCTTCAAGCTGCTCAGAGGGCTGACTGGTACCTCCTTTCCCCCAACTTCAACTCTCCCCGATTTCAGCTCGGCGTACGTGACTTCCTTGAGGATCGGGCGCTCCCTCCTCGGAACCCCATAATCGGTGAGATTGGTCCTTATCTCCTCATCGCTGATGCCAGTCGTCTTAGCAACGCGCTCGTTTATGATCGGGATGGGAATACCCAAGCCGACGTATAGCGAGGTCCCGTATCCTTCGATCGTCGCCCCCCTGATGTAGCGCGCGTCCATCTCCTTGAGGTCTCCGATGGTCATGATAGTCCCCATTGCTTTGGTCGGCGCGTGCTGGGTGCCCTCCCAGAAGATGTAGCCTTGGGCACCACCCAGGAAGATTCGCGTCCCGACGCCAATTGTCTCGTAATTTGGGTCATTGTGCAGCGGGCTAAGAGCACCGGAGCCGGAATAGGTCACGTTGCCGTAGTTCGGCAGCAGGGTGCCCATGTAGGTGTAGATCGTTTCATCGCGCGAGTTTGTGGCCGCGACGTATCGCTGGTAAGCATTGCGCGGGTTACAGAGCACCGCCTGATTTAAATCATCCTTGGTCACGGTGGTTTCGAGCTCCTTGCGTGGATAGCAGTCGGTACCGTACGCTATCGCCTTGACCTCGATTTCCTGCCCTCGGACCAAATCTTCGATGACATGCCCACCGCCGTACTCAAAGCCGCGGGTCTCGCTTAGCTGGGTGGCGCCTATGTATGCATCGACGGCAGCGACGCCGCTGTAAGCTTCGACATCGTTGAGCCAGACGCGCTGCATTTTAATCGGCGGGTCAGCATGCCCGAAGTTCAACCAGGCTCCCGAGCTGCACATCGCCCCGAAGGTACCGGTGGCGACGACATCTACTTCTTTGGCAGCCTCGACTTCACCCCTTTCCCTCACGATTTCTACCATTTCCTCCGCTGTCACGACCACCGCATCGCCGCGCTTGATTCGGTCGTTTATCGCGGCTACCGACTTGTTCACCTTTGTTTTGGTCAACCTAACACCCCGGTTTGAAAAAATGTTGCAAATACTGATATTTATATTTTTCCATTTAAAAAATTACTCACAGGAATATTGAAAAATTGGGTTTTTTGCATCAATTTATTTATTCTGAAGAGTATGAGGGCGCAATAGTAACCCGCTTTAGTAGGTTGGCATTGCTCACCACGGATATCGAACTCGTCGCCATCGCCAGCTCCGCTATGACCGGATGAAGTAGCCCGAAGATCGCAAGGGGTATCACGGCGGTGTTGTAACCGAATGCCCAGAAGAGGTTCTGTTTAATCTTTCGGAACGTCGCCCGCGACAGCTTTATAGCGCTAACCACACTTGAGAGGTCACCCCGCACTAGGATGATGTCGCCAGCCTCGATTGCGATATCCGTGCCAGTACCGATTGCAATGCCAACGTTTGCTTGGGTAAGCGCAGGAGCATCATTGATTCCATCACCCACCATCGCCACCATCCCGACCTCCCCCTGTAGATGCTTGATCTCCGCTACCTTTTGGTCAGGTAACACTTCTGCCAGCACGCGGTCGATGCCCACCTGTCGCGCGATGGCGTTGGCGGTGCGCGGGTTATCACCCGTAATCATGACGGTTTTGAGCCCTATTTTATGCAGTTCCTTAATCGCCTGCACAGAGTCCTCCTTCAGCGTGTCGGCCACCGCGCAGACCCCAGCGAGCTTCTTGCCCGAAGCGACGAGCACAGCGGTCTTGCCCTCATCTTCGAGGCGCTTCAGCTCATTCTCGAGTGGTGCGACGTTTATGCCAGCTTCTTTCAGGAAGAGACGATTTCCCACTAAGATTTGCTTTCCATTGATGGTGCCTCGAATGCCCTTCCCTCGCACCGCTTTGAATCCCCTAAGCTTCGCGAGCTTGAGCTTCTTGGTATGCGCTCCCTCGACTATGGCCTTAGCGAGGGGGTGCTCGGAGCCTGCTTCAACGCTCGCTGCCAGCCCCAGGACCTCGCGCTGGGTGAAATCCCTCGTCGCAACGACGTCGGTCAGTGCTGGCTTTCCCTGGGTGATGGTGCCGGTTTTATCGAAGACTATCGTGTGCACGTCCTTGAGCGTCTGGATGGCCTCGCCCTTTCGGATGATGATGCCGTTCTCGGCGCCCAAGCCGCTCCCGACCATCAGCGCGGTAGGTGTCGCCAGGCCAAGAGCGCAGGGACAGGCGATGACGAGTACGGCGACCGTGGCGAAGATTGCGAGGGTGAACACACCTAACGTTGGGTCGACCCAAGGTAGGAATGATTGTGCCCAGTTGGCGATGACCCCTATGAAACCCGGCACGACCATCCAGAGGATGAAAGTTGTCGTGGCGATGAGCAGCACAGCAGGCACGAAGTAGCTAGTGACCTTGTCCGCAAACTCTTGGATTGGAACCTTGGTCCCTTGGCACTCTTCGACCATTTTGATTACTTGCGAGAGGAAGGTGTCTTTTCCGACCTTCGTGGCCTTGATCTTGAGCAGGCCCTCTTGGTTTACCGTGGCCCCAATGGCCTCGCTCCCCTTCTTTTTACGAACAGGCATCGACTCACCCGTTGCCATCGACTCATCGACCGAGCTCTCTCCCTCGATTACTACTCCATCAGTTGGGATTTTCTCCCCGGGTCGAACGACCATCACATCACCCACTTTCACCTCCTCGATCGGGACTTCCTTCTCCTTGCCCTTGACGAGAATACGGGCAGATTTGGCTTCAAGCATCAGGAGGCGCTTGATAGCCTGCGATGCCCGTCCCTTGGCCTTGGCTTCCACATACCTCCCGGTTAGGTGGAAGGACATGATCATCGCGGCGACTCCCGCGTAGTTCAGGATAGGAACTCCGAAGAAAATGGGTGGACCAGTGAGGAATGCTATCGAGGTTCCCATCATGATAAGGACATCCATGTTCGCGGTCTTGTGAGCAATAGATTTCACAGCAGAACGAAGTGTCGACAAGCCGGCCCAAAACAGGACAGGCACAGCAAGCAGTATCAATCCGAGGTCATATATCTTCTGACTCGGCCAGACCACACCGAAGATCATTTCGGCGATCATCCAGATGACGATGGGGATTGTGAAACCCCATCCCACGAACATGCGCACGCGGGCCTTCTGCATCTCCACAAGTGACTTGTCTACTTCCTCCTCCTCGCTCACGCCGTATCCTGCGTCCTGGACTGCCTTTCGGAGGTCCATCAGCGTCGCGATTTTTGGGATATATTCGACCGTTGCCTTTTCGGTCGCCAAGTTGACGCTAGCGCGCTTTACCCCCTTGAGGCTCGAAAGAGCTTTTTCGACCTTCGCGGCACATGCAGCGCATGTCATCCCTGTAATCTTCAATGTGATTTCGCGCGTTTGTTCCTCCCCGATGCCGACAGGAGTGTAACCAGTCGCCCTGATTGTTTTTCCAAGTTGATCAAGATTCACTTTTGTCTCGTCGTAGTCGACCGTGGCCTTTTCGGTGGCAAAGTTAACGTTAGCATTGATTACTCCTTTCTGACATTTGAGGGCTTTCTCGATACTTTGGGCGCAGCTCACACAGTGCATCCCGCTGATGCGGATGGTGGTCTTCTTTTTTGCCATGTTTACTAACTTTCTTTTTATGATATATCATATTTAACAAATGGCACGGATCCGAGGCTGTTGTTGAACTCGTCAAGCTGGGAGGCCCCTCGATCGTTGTCGAGCTAAGCGGCCCATTTTGTAGGACTTGCTGTATTTACGATTACTTCGACGACCTAAAGCTCGAGCTCGAAAAGGTGTTCGGAAAGCCGCTGGAGATCGCACGAGTCGATAGCGGAGACAAGCGTTACGCACCGATTATAAGTGATCCATTATGTGCAAAGCCGAGTAGTCACTTAGCTTATATGGATGTAAAAACTTCATTTCAAGGTGAGAAAATGGAACATTGGGATTTAATCATCATCGGAGCGGGACCAGCTGGGCTCACCGCCGGTATATACGGCGTTCGAAGCGGACTCAAAACCCTAATCCTCGAGGAGAAAATTCCGGGAGGGGTCGCTGCCGAATCTCCCCTGATTGAAAACTATCTAGGCTTTCCCTCCATCAGCGGTCATGAGTTGATCCGCAAGATGGTAGAACATTGCAAAAAATTCGAGGTGCCGATCAACCAACTCGAGAAGGTCGTTGAACTGGACATCAAAGGTGAGAAAAAGGTGGTGAAAACCGAAAGAACCTCATACACGGCTTCCGCCATCCTCATCGCTTCTGGATGCCATCACCAGGAGCTCAGGGTGCCGGGCGAAAGCGAGTTTCGCGGCAGGGGGGTCAGCTATTGCGCGGTTTGCGATGGAGCCTTCTTTAAGGGTAAAAGGGTGATCGTTGTGGGCGGAGGAAATTCGGCAGCTGTTTCTGCTATATTCCTATCAAACCTAGCGTCTAACGTCAAGTTGGCTCACCGAAAGGATCGACTGAGGGCGGAGGAAGCCCTCGTAAAAGATTTGCGGGAGCGAAAGGTGGAGATACTGTGGAACACGGAGCTCAAGGAAATTAAGGGCGACACCAAGGTTAAGAGCGTCCGCCTATTTGACAACAAAAATGGCGAGACCAAAGAAGTAAAAATCGACGGTGTATTCATCCAGGCGGGGGAAATCCCCAACAGCCAAATCGCAAAGGAAGCCGGAGTAAAGGTAGACAATAGCGGCTACATCATCGTGGACGAGCAACAGAGAACTAACGTCAGAGGCGTGTACGCCGCAGGTGACGTGACTGCAGGTCGCGTGAAACAGATTGGAGCGGCTGTTGGGCAAGCAATCGAGGCGGCTATCGATGCTTTTGGTTACATTAAGAAGCCCTATTACTACAAGGGCTGACCACACTCGTTTAACGGCAAACTAGAGATGCTGCGTTATCTTCGGTTCTAATATCTTTTTTGGCATCGCCCCTATGATCCGGTCTACGAGTTTCCCATTTTTGAACACCAACAGCGTGGGGATACTCATTATTTGGTGCTCCAAGGCGACCGATTTGTTCTCATCCACGTTCAGTTTCCCGAATGATATTCTTCCAGCGTACTCTCGCGCCAGCTCCTCTAAGATAGGAGCAACCATGTGGCATGGGGCACACCAAGGTGCCCAGCAGTCAACCACTACTAGGGGATGGTTATGGATCATCTCTCTAAACTTCGTGTCGGTTAGCTCTATGGGTTTATTCGGGGCTGATTTCTCTTCCTTGGTTTCGCCGGCTTTTTTCATTAGTTCCCTCAATTTCTTTTCTCGTATCCTTTTGAGCTCTTCGTTCTGTTCCATAAGTACCCTAAACCATTCCGTTACGTCGCATTTTATATTTTGTTAAGGCTCCAGAAGAACTCTGAGGTTGATGACTTGTTTGGTTATACCGGCAAGCTCCTATGCGCCGACCTGACTGGTAGTAAAATCGAAGAAACCAAAACGCCCGAAAAGCTTGCTCGCGCTTTCCTCGGTGGGCGTGGATTTGGGGCGGCTTTGCTTTACAAGGAACTTAAACCGAATGTCAACCCGCTCTCGCCCGATAACGTCTTAATCCTCATGACCGGTCCTGCTACCGGCACCCCCTTGCCGGCGTGTCCGCGTTGGGAAGCGACTACGAAATCCCCGCTGACGAACATGTACCTCTGCTGTTCGGTGGGTGGCTTCTTTGGCGCGGAGCTGAGGTCCGCCGGCTACGACGGCATCATCGTGCGAGGCAAGGCCGAGAGCCCAACCTGGCTAAGCATCCTAGACGGCAAAGCCGAGCTTCACGATGCAGGCGAACTCTGGGGGCTGACGACCGAGGAGACCGAGGTCGCGGTCCGAAAGGAGCTCAAGGACAAACGCGCGCGCGTCGCCAGCATAGGGCAGGCAGGCGAAAATCTCGTGAGGTTCGCCAACATCCAAACCGACTCCCGCTCGATCGGCCGAGGGGGCGCCGGCGCGGTGATGGGATCGAAGCAACTCAAAGCGATCGCAGCACGAGGACATGGCGGGATCGAAGTAGCGGACGAAGAGGGGCTCATGACGCTCATGCGAGAGCTGATTGCGGAGATGAAGAGGAACCAAGCCGTCCAAGAGTTTTCGAAGTTTGGCACCACACAGTTCATAGACCCGGTCAACGAGGGGGGCCTCTTCCCCACGCGCAACTTTCAAGCTGGGGTCTTCGAGGGTACAGCACGCATCAACGCAGAAACCATGCGCGAACAGCTAGTGAAAAAAGATACCGCGTGTTATGCATGCCCAATCGCCTGCGGTAAGTACAGCGTAGTCGCGGAAGGCGAGTACGCAAATACTTTTGTTGAAGGACCGGAGTACGAAACGCTGTGGGCGTTCGGGGCGCAGTGTGGTGTAGATCGTCTCGA
>Ga0209978_10000959_pt1 | contig 11608 bp, 8 predicted proteins | sample BentaG_FD_182805 | JGI IMG/M metagenome (GOLD analysis project Ga0209978, IMG submission 182805) | Deep subsurface microbial communities from South Atlantic Ocean to uncover new lineages of life (NeLLi) - Benguela_00093 metaG (SPAdes)... | ecosystem: Environmental > Aquatic > Marine > Oceanic >...
TGTAAATAGTTCATCTTTAATCGATATCCTTAATTTAGTTCTCATTTCTTTTGCTTGTCTACCGAAAAGAGCTAAATAATGCCGAGTTAATATGTCATATACTTTTTTTTCTAAATCGTGTTCAAATTTTGAGCTATTTTGCTCTAAACTTACTAAGGGAGTAATGGGGGGGTGGTCTCCAGCGTTAACTTTCCCAGTTGTTGGATTCAATCGGTTTTCTTTAAACAGATTTACTGTGTAAGTTCCATAGTTAGTGTGAGTTTTTAAATTTTCTAGGTATTGAATGTGGTTAAAATTTGAGCTGTATTTATCGCTATCAGTTCTTGGATAAGAGATAATTTGATTTAAGTAGAGTGAATTCATAGTATTCATAGCAGCTTGTGCACTAATTCTTAATGTCTTAGTTAACAATACAAGAGCTTTAGAAGTATTCAACGGTGTTGGCGGATTAATTAATGCGGATTCTTTCGTATTGTTTAAAATTATCGCTATTTTCTCGTTTTCAATTTTTTTAAATATAGCTTTCGCTTCGGATTCTTTCTCCTTATTGAATGGATTCTTATCATGCACAGATTTTAGGATATGATTTTTATGTTCTAAATTAGCGGTAATTGTCCAGTATTGTTCAGGAATAAATTGATCGATCTCATGGTCTCTTAAATATATTAAATAGAGTAATGAAGTTTGTACTCTACCTATCGATACAAATTTATTATTAATCTCATTTAATATTGGTCTGAATGTATTCGTAACTTCCCTAGTGCTTGAAAATCCAATGATTGCATCAATAATTGCTCTTGCTTCCCCCGATTCTCCCCAACTCCATTTAGGGGGAATTAAATTTCTATATTTTGAAATAATCTCTTTTTTTCTAATGAACCTCAGCCATAATTGGTTTACTTTAATATTTCTATTAACCTTAGTTACAAATGGCAAGGCGTCAAAAAGACCGATATTACACCCTTCTATGTCTGCATCAGTTGCAATCACACATTCGTCGCAAATCTTAGAGTACTCGATTAAAGCTCTAATATAGGGCTTAGCATAGCTAATAGCCACTTTATCAATAGCATTTGGATTCGTTATGATTTCTCTTGGATCCGACTTAGTCCAGCTTTTATACAGATCGGTATTTCTATACTCTAAAATATGTCCTCTAAGAGGAACAACGTAAATATTCTTAGAAGGTATTTGATAGACTTTTAGAAATTTCGTTTTGTTTATAACGGTAACAGGTCCTAACGCTTCTGCGATTCCTTTAGCTGCTTTATTTTTTTCAGAGATTATTAAAGTCGGCATTAGATTATCGGTTTTATGCCATACATAATTTAAATTATTATTATTTCAAGCTTTTATAAATAACAATAGATCTATATATTTCTAATTGTTTTTATATTAAATTCAGCCAATTTGAATAAGAAAATTCAACTTATTATAATTTTTTATTGTAGATATCGGTTTTGCTTAAACATCTTTTGGATAATTGGATTTATGACTTTGGTAGAGTAAAGCTAAATTCAGAGCCCAATTCTCTCCCTTTTGATTCAACCCATATTTCTCCGCCATGTGCTTCTATAAAACCTTTAGCGATATACAATCCTAACCCACTTCCTTTATCTAGAGTAGAGTATCCATCAACACCTTGTTCAATTGACACAAATTTGCCAAATATCTTTTGAATTTCTTCTGAAGTCAAGCCTTTTCCGTTATCTTTTATTTTAAATAGAACACTTTCATCCTCCTCTACAATAGAGATATCAATTTTTCCACTCTTCAAAGTAAATTTGACCGCATTTGATAGAAGGTTCAAAAAAACCTGTGAAATTCTGAAGTGATCTATTTTCAATTTAAGATCTTCTGAGATGTTAAGGTTAATTGTTAATTCTTTTTGTCCGATTTGAAACTCTAAATCAGAAAGACATTTACTAATTATGTCGTGAATGTTTTCTTCTCTTTTAACTAACTCTACCTTTTTTGCTTCGATTTTCATGACATCTAACAACCGATTGATATACCCTTCTAACCGTCGTACATTATTCAATACTCTATTCAAATCCTCCTTAATCTCCTCATTCAACCCTTTTTCTCTTAAGAGAATCAAGTCAATGTATCCTCCTACAGAAATTAGAGGTGTCTTTAAATCGTGAGCAGCAATACTTATAAAATCTGTCTTCAATTTATCCAATTCTTTCAACTCAATATTTTGTTGTCTTAATATTCGTTCAGACTCTTTTAATTTTTCTTCAGCGAGTTTTTTTTCTGTAATATCTTGTATTATTGCCTGAATTATTAGTTCACCACCAATTTTGATGGTAGACAATTCCGATTCAACCCATATCAGTTTTTTATTTTTATTAAAAATTTGGGTGATTTGGGGTTTCATAATTGGACTAGATGGTTCTCCTCTAGACATTAAATCCTGAACCAATCTCAAACCAGGTTTTGTATCACTCGGAAATAACCCTGCGAGAGATAAATAATTCTTTCCAATGAGATCTTCTTTTTCATAACCAAATAGTTCTGTTGTCTGAGTATTCATATCAAAAATTTTACCTTCATAATCTAAAAGTACAATACTGAACGGAGAATTCTCGTATAAATGGCGATATTTTTCTTCAGATTCTATTAATTTTTGCTCAGTTATTTTACGCTCAGTAATATCTGTTACAGAACCAATTGTTTCAATAAGATTTCCTTCTTTATCTTTTAATAATTCAACTTCATCACGCATCCAGTGATAAGTCCCATCCTTTAATTTGAAGCGGTAGTCATAAATTACTACACCTTCTTTTTTAAACAAGTCTGAAATTTCTTTTAAAACATGTTCTCTATCATCAGGATGGATTTTATTGAGCCAAAATTCTGAATCATTTATAAAAACTTCCGGGGAATAGCCCCATTTCTTTTGGACATTATCACTTATAAAAGTAGCTCCATAATCTCCTGCAACTTTCGATGTATAAATTATTGCCGGATTAGAAGAAACTAGAAATTTTAATCTCTCTTCTGATTCTCTTAACATTTGTTCTGCATTTTTCCGGTCTGTTATGTCTATCACTGAGATTAAATCCGCTGGTTTACTCATATAATCGATAGTTTTGGAATAATTATCTAACCATCTAATTTCTCCTGACTTATTAATGATTCGATACTGATAATTAGTTATATAATCCTTTGAACCGCTTTGTTTTTTTCTTAATTGCTCTAAAACCCAGTTTCTATCATCTGGATGAATGAATTCAAAGATTTTTGCAGGACTTAACTCTTTTGTTTCATCAACAGTATATCCAGTGAGACTTGTAGATAATTGATTAACGTACTTTATTCGATTATCTTGTATAATCGCAATACCCATTAGAGAATTTTCGGCAATGGTTCTAAATTTTTCTTCAGATTCTCTAAGCTCTTTAGTTCTTTCCAGTACCTTTTTTTCTAATTCTTTATTTAATACCTTTAGTTCTTCTTCAGATCTTTGTAATTTTAAGTCAGCTATTTTTTTTTCAGTAATATCTTGTATTAAGACTTGAATAAGCGTTTCGTCTCCCAGCTTAATTTTTGAGCTGCGTATATTTATCCACTTTTCTATTCCATCTGATCTGGTCATTTTAAATTCTAAAACTTTCATTGGTTTATCTTGAACAAAGCTTTCAAATTTACTCTTAAAAAAAGGAATGAAATATTCTGGTCTGTCAAGCATTCCTAATATTTCTACAAAATTTTTCCCTATAAGATCTTCTCTCGTGTATTTCGAGAACAATACGTTTGTAGTTGCATTACAATCAGTTAATACGCCATTTAAGTCAAATATCCAAACAACATAAGAAGAACTTTCAAATAAGTGCCTATATTTATCTTCTGATAGTTTTAGCTTATGTTCTAAGTTAAATCTCCGAGTAATATCTCTGGATATTCCATAAAATCCTATTCTTCTACCTGAAGTGTCTTTATTTAAGCAAACGGAGGTTTCAACAATGACTTTCCTATTTCCTTTTTTATTAACCTCAAATTGGAAATATTCTTGTGGTAAACCTGATTCATAAACCGAGTTAAATATATTAAACACTTTCTTTTTATTCTCATCGTCCATAAGGTGTTTATAGTTTTTTCCAATCATTTCATCACGTGAATAACCTATCATTTGAGTAAAGGATTTATTAATATATACAAAAGTCCCTTTTAAATCAACTTCAAAATAAGGCTCAAGAATATTTTCAACTATTTCTGTGTATTTTAATTCAAATGTCATTTTTAGTAAAAACCTCTCATACTTATTCGATATTAAGTTCCTAATTTATATTTTAGTAAAGATTTTTAATAATGTTATTCTTTCCTAAAAATTATAAGGATATATATCTAATCTCTTATATAGTAATAAATAGTAAATTGTATAATGGTAGTAATTGAACCTTCATTTGAAATCGACGAGAAAGGACGGGTGATTTGCCAATCCCATTCAAAATTTCCTCACCTTATTAAACCAGATAAGACATATTTTGAAGAATTGCAGATGGAAAAAGAGCTAACTTGCAAATTATGCTCACATTACATAAACGATGATTGTTATTTTCCTAAATCTGAGATTGATAAAATTGAATTAGATAGATTAAACAGATCTCGCTTTCAATGCAACCTTTGTGGAAATAAGATAGATAGAATGTTGACTATCGTGCAAAAGATCTATTTTGAAGTCAAATTTAATATGAACATGCCCTTAATATGTTGCAATTGCTACCAGAGCTTAGAAGAAAAAAAGTTTACCGAATACTATAAGAGAAGAATATGGGAATCTTTATCCTTCTATTTACCCTGTATATTATTGATTATTAATCCCTACCCTTTTAGTCTTATCTTTGTTTTCATCTATCTCTTATTTGTAATATTCTTAAAAATTGTTATCAAGCTAAAATTTCATTACAGCCTTTTTTTAATGGATTTAATAAAAGGAAAGAAATTCTATAATAAATATTTTCGAGATAAGTCCCATTTATCCTAAATCTCCAGCCCATCCTCGCACTTTTTTTCGCATCATTTCTTGTTTTGTAGTAATAAAATCAAGTTCTCCTTTAGTTTTATTCTTCAAACTCACAATCTCGGGAATGAATTGGTATTTGACGAAATAATTTTTGATTTCTTTTGAAATTAAATCATCAGGAATTTTGTGTGGATTGTTATTAAAACTACTATAAAGAGATTCCCAAGATTCGAGAAAAGCTTCAATGTTAACTTTATGTTCAAAAATTGGCAAAGTACCTAAATTATTCGGAGTTGTAATTGCGATATTTGCTCTACTAACAGTAAAACGATTACCATTGAATGAAACTGCTATTCCACCTTCATCTTTCAATCTTTGGAGCATGTTTAGATCCGTAATAGAATCTCCTAACGCTATAATTTCTGAGATTGGAACTTGGGTTTGATTAGAAATTATTTCAACTGCTTGTTCCTTTCTTTTTCCACCTCGCACTTGAATTTTATCCATAGCCTTAAAATAATCAGATTTTTCTTTTTTCCAGAAAAAATCATTTAAATCTTTAATGATTGCATCTAAATTTTTATTACTGTCAATAAATTTCTGGAAAATGCCCTTAACTAATATATCTACTCCATTTTTAATGTTATAAAAAGTTTCATTAGCATTTTTTATATTTAACTCTGTGCAAAAAACATGATCAGCCGGAATTTTTAATGTTTTAGCTACATTATGCGCAAAATGAGTATAGCTTGTAGATATAATATATACATCCCAATTTTTATGGAGCGTTTTCATAAGATCTGTACACCCAGGTAACAATCCCAGATTACGCTTTGCTAATGTATTTAGTTCTTTGTCAGAAAAAGAAGCCATGTATAATGGTGCTACTAATCTCAACGTATCCCCTGGTTGGTAATTAGGAATGGTTAATTCTTCTTTTACTCCAGGAACCTCAATTAGATAATCGTCGTACTCTGATAACATCTTGTAAAATTCTCCCATGTTAAACTTTTGTAAACCAAGTTTAGCTTTGTTGCTTAATAATTTGCTTAATTCTGCGGCAAAATCAAGAATACTGATAGGGCCTTCTAGGTCCCAGCAACAAACATTTTTGAATATCAAATTCTAATGCCTTATATTTGTGTATAGATTCATATGTAAGATTTTTGGTAATTTATAATTTTAATTAGTTTCTTATCAATTATTTATTACTTTTTGGGAAAAAGCAAAGCGGATTAGAATGAAAAAAGCTACAACGAAACCTTAAAAATATCTTGGATTGACCTTTCTTTTCTTTCCTTCTCGATAATTTTACGCCAATTCGGTTTAATTTTATCAAATGCGTTTTCAGCGAGTTTTAGTAATTTATCGTCGGAAGAATTTAGAAAATAACTTATTGATTCTAACGCTCTTTTATCTTTTATTGTAGTTAAACTTTCAATAATGAATATAACTCTTAGTTTATCTAATTCAATTTCAGGTTTTTTAATTTCTTGTTCTAATTTTTCTATAATACTTAGAGTAGCTCGCCCATCTGCTATTCTTCCTAAAGCTTCTATTACTCTATTAACTACAATCGGATCGATCTCAGTTTTTAATGACCGGCACAGTAGGTTGACAGCACGTCCATCTTGAAGAAAACCAAGTTGCCTAGCTGCTTCGGCCCTTTTATCAAGGTCTTTATCATGAAGTAGTTGTCTTATTAATAAATTAAAATTCGTGCTATTAACTTGCCAATCCATAATCCATGTAGAGTTAAAATCGAAATTATTATAATTTGATCTTTATAAAATATAATTCTGCGAGTAATTAATAAGTATTTTAAAATTTGAGTTAGATACTATTGCAATAAAGAATTCATGTGATCAATTCTTTTTTGTAGTAGCTTTGATGTTCCAATATCTTTTCTATAAAATAATTTGCCATTAATACACCCAACTCCTTGTTCAGCAATCTTTTCAGCACTTTCTAAATCGTTAGCAACCCCAATAACTCCCATGGCTCTCGACGATGTAGTGTAAACATTTCCACCTTCTCTGTAAACAGAAGCGTAGTAATACTTTGCGCCAATTTGTTCGAGTTTTTCCTTATTTATTATTACTAATTCATTCTTTTTCGGAGAAGTAGGGTATCCTTCAGGAGCTAAATACTTGCAGACTGTAGCTTTTTTTTCAAATTGTATGTCTGTTTTTAAATTACCGTTAATAATTCCCATACAGATATCGATAAAATTAGTTTTTAGAAGAGGTAAAATGTTCATTGCTTCAGGATCTCCAAGCCTTGCGTTAAATTCTATTAATTTAATGCCTTTTGCGGTTTTAATGTACCCCCCGTAAAGAAATCCTTTATATTCGACTCCTGTTTCTGCCTTAGTCGCCGCTACCACTTTCTTCATGTCTTCTATTGCTTCGTCTACATCTTCCTGTGTTATAAAAGGCATCAAGTGGTCTTCCATTGAATAACTCCCCATACCTCCGGTGTTGGGTCCTGTATCGTCTTCATAAGCTCTCTTGTGATCTTGAACTAATGGAGTTGCGATTACGTTTTTTCCGTCAACGAATGTTTGAAGAGTAAATTCTTCTCCATCGACTTTTTCCTCGAGGAGAAAAGAAGCCTTCTGATTGACTAAAGTTTGACAGTAATCTAAAATATCTTGTTTAGAAAATAGATGATCTCCGTAGACTTTTACACCTTTTCCCCCTGTCAATCCATCTGGTTTAACCACAATATTTTTCTCACCTAAATCTTTAAGATAACTTTCTACATTTTCCATAGAATTGAAGCTTTTACTTCTGATGTTCGATGTGATCTTATATTTTTCCAGAAGAGTTCTAGTAAAGATTTTTGACCCTTCTAGTTGAGCAGCTTCAATTCCGGGTCCTACGCAAAGTATTCCATTTTTTTCCAATGCATCGACGATTCCAATTACAAGGGGTGCTTCTGGGCCAATAATAGCAAAATCTATACTATTTTTTTTAGAAAATTCTATTATTTCCTTAAAATCTGTTTCAGAGTGAATCTTTATCCTTCCCTGGCTTAAGTCTTCTAGTCCTACGTTTTTGGAACTCATAAACGCGTATAAAGTAGCTCCATCCCTTACTAAAGTTTCCCCTATTACGTGCTCTCTTGCTCCATGTCCGATTATAAGGGTTTTAACTGTCAATTTTTTTTCTCCTTTAAATGAATTTCTATTGAGTATTAAGATTATATTGAATTTAAATTGTTTTACATCAAATTTAAAGTAATTATTAATCAAGGATTATAAAGTCTACTGAGCTGACTTATCGCTTAAAAAATATAAATTTTTGTTATTATTCTACTTTTTGACCACATTTTGCGCAGAATTTTGCTTTTACAGATAATTCTCTTCCACAATTATTACATTGTTTAGAAGTTTTTTCTTCCTGATTTTCAACTGCTTCTTCTTTGACTTCAATTAAAATAGATCCACAATGTGGGCAAAATTTAGAATTTTCGTCAATTTTCTCACCACAAAAAGGACAATTTACTTTAACAACTGTTTTTTCAGCTTCAGGTTTAGATACTAAAGATACAGGTTTATTGACCTCTTGAACAACTCCAACTTGAAGTGTAATTGGTAATTCGATATTATGTCCGCTCTTAGTAGTAAGCGTTGCTGTTAGAGTAAAAACGCCATTTTCTTTTGATAAAACTTTAAATACACGATTCTTGCTATTTCGTTTTGGCAATCCTCCGTAAATTTCTACTTTAACAAGTAATTTAACTTCTGGAGGACCTGATAATTTTACCTTCACTTGAGGAATATAATTATCTGTGAGATTTTGAACTACGATATAAAAATCTTTGCGCTTATTCCGAGTAGCATAAAGAGAGTCTACATTACCCTTTAAACTAAAATGAAAATCAGTTGCTGACATTTTTTTTTAATTATTTTTTTTTAATTTTTTAAGTATGCCAAAATCTATCTTATATAACCAAAATAAATTTCATAAATATATATAATGGGGAGCCCAATTTTTTTTTTTAAAAATATTAAAAGTATGATACATAATTATTAGTTCTTTATTTTATTTTCTCTAACAAGGTCTGTGAAATTATAATACGACAATTAAGTCTATTGAATACTCCCATCCATATATTTTACACCATCAAACTTAGACAGAGGTATATCAATTGTTTGTTCGCTTTTTTCTAATGAAGATGTGTGACGGCGTAACTTCCTCTACTCTTATATGTGATCAAGAATGCGTTCTCTTTTTATTTTATTAAAGACTTATTTTTAAAACATCGATTCTTATATTGATTATGGGACTATTTACCGTGAAAAATATACTAAGTTTTATTTCCATGGGTCCATCATTTTTACAGACAATAGTAAGAAATGTTCCGTTCTATGTGAATTATGATTTAACATGGCAATGTAACTTAAAATGTAAGCATTGTTATTTTTTCTCATCAACAGCAGAATTAAAAGATAAAAGAACGGAATTGTCGGATGAAGAATGGATTAAGGTTTTTAATTACCATAGAAATTTAGGAACAAAAATAGCAATTTTAACTGGTGGTGAACCTACTTTAAGAATGGATGTTATAAGAGAAGCGATTAAAATTTTTCCCTCAGTTCAGGTTGTATCAAATGGAGTTATAAAATTACCTCGATTTAATGGAAATAAACAACCGAAATACTGGGTAAGTATAGATGGTACTAAGGAAACTCATGATAAGATAAGAGGTGCAAGGGTTTTTGATAAAGTCATACAAAATATTCGGGAGAGCAATCCGGTCGTTACATCAACCATCATGACATTAAATTATAAGGAGATTGAAGACATTGCTAAGATTGCCTACGATAATGGTGCTTCTGGATTAGTCTTTCTATTATATACCGACTATCCTGATAGTCCTCTTCTATTAAAAGGCAATATGTTAAAAAAGACAATAAAAGACATTTTAAAAGTAATGCGTGAATATGGAAATTTTATTTTTTATTCCAAAAAAATGTTAGAAGTATACCTGTCAAAAGAATTTGTGCCACATTGCATATTTAAAACTGGTCAAGTAAAAAGTTTCTATCCTGATGGAAAACAAAAGTTTTGTGTCATGGGAAATTCACCACTTTTATGTGCCAATTGTGGATGTATCGTACCAATTGCTGCTTATGCCTTATTTATGAAATTTGATTCCGGTACAGTTGATAAAGCGAGAAAATTGTTTAATTTCTCGTAATTTTTGCTATTATGTAAAATCATTTTTTATTTATGAGAATCAAATATCAAACCTGAATTATTAAATTAAATAGCTAATCTTTATTTTTTTAAGTCAAGGAAAAATTTAAATTAAGTTTAGGTGGTTAAATTTTATAAATTTAATCTATTCAAGGATTTTTTGTTTAAAAACCTCAATAGTATCAGAAATTTCGTTTAAACGCACTGAAAATTCTTTAGGCTTTAATTTCTTTAATTTTTCAAAATTATTGATAATTTCCTTAAACTCATTAATCCAGATTTTCATTAATATCTCACTTTCTTTTCCCTCAATTCGTTTATTAATGACTTCCGCAATGGATGAGTTTATTTTATCCATGAGCTTCTTCTCGTTAATCGTATAAGAAATTCTAAGGACGTCTTGTTGGGTTTTAATTTTCTCCATATCTTCTTTCATTGTAGATTTATGTTTTAAAAATTCATCGTTAAATCTATTAATCATGTCCAAAATAATTTCTTCTTGAGTCTTAATCGTTTGTTCGATCCTTTCTTGACTAGATAAGATATCACTTTTAATCGTAAGGATTTCTTTTTTTATAAATTCAACATCATTTTCAGTATGATTTACTTGATCAATTAAATTTTGAAAATCTTTGAGTGTTATTTCTTCAATTTTATCTTTTTTGGGAATTGGTAACCACCTTTTATAAGTTCGTTATTTATGGATTACGATTTTTGTTTGCTTGAATCTAATTCCAAAATCGAATCTAATTTTAACTCGAAGTCCTTTTTTAAATTTGACAAATCTTCTAAGGATTTATCAATATTACTAATAAGAGAATCGATTGGAGCTTTTTTTAAATCAGATATAAGATCAGAAATAATTGCTAAATTATTTTTAAACGCAATTATAATGTTTTCTTTAATTAAGCTCTTGTCGACATCGAACTCTTGAGTTTTTGTGAGATCATTGATTTTTCTGAGAGGAAATACTTCGCTTTCAGCTACTTTAACATTTTTTTTAATTATGGTTGGAGTTAATTTATTAATGAGCATATTTGGATCAATTTCTTCTAAATTTATAATTAAATGTTCTAATTCCTCTTCGGTTTTATTAATAGATTCTAAAAATCTCATAGAAATTCCTATGAATTGCTTTTCTTTACTCTCAGTTTCTATTTTTTTTAAAAAATTAAAAACTACTAAAGAAAATGCCTCAGAAATATTATCTTGGGTTTTAGCGGATACGAAAATAATAGGAAACCCTTCGATTTGGGATTGACGAATATTATTTAAAAGAATTTCTGAATCTTCTGGCTTGATTAAATCCGATTTGTTGCCTATTAAATAGATAATACATTCCGGGGAGTATTGAGCTAAATTTTTCAAGTAAGTCTGTAAAATTTCTTGTAACGTTTCTTTAGTGTTATTTAAGTCAAAAATTAACAAA
>Ga0209978_10000960_pt1 | contig 11599 bp, 9 predicted proteins | sample BentaG_FD_182805 | JGI IMG/M metagenome (GOLD analysis project Ga0209978, IMG submission 182805) | Deep subsurface microbial communities from South Atlantic Ocean to uncover new lineages of life (NeLLi) - Benguela_00093 metaG (SPAdes)... | ecosystem: Environmental > Aquatic > Marine > Oceanic >...
ATCAGAAAGGAGGTGGATTATAAATGAAAAAGATAATTACATTAATTTTAGTTACTATTTTTTTACTAAGCTTAACTTTACCAGCAGTAGCTTTTTCGCAACCGAGACTAAAGACATATTTTGTAAGACCAATAAAAACAAATTTTTTTCAAAAAATTCGTCCATTAAAATTATGGTATAAAGCTCAAGTCAAACCTGGTCAACCTGTAACCTTATAAGGTGAAGGTGTAGTCAGAGCTCATGGTAAAGGCGAGGTCTATTATCATGTTGATGAAGGTAGAGTTGTGGTCTCTGTTAAAGGAGTTGTTGCAGTAAAAGGTGCTGAAAAGATTATTAATAAAGGATGGGGTGGAAAAAAGCAAGTTGGTGATTGGACATTCTATTGGGGAAAAGGAAGATTGAGTGTAAAAGGTGAAGATTTTAATTTATCTGCCTGGGGAAGATTAAGAACAGGAGGATTTGGAGAAGGTAAGGTAACATTTCGTGGTTATTGGAAAATATATTATCATGGCTTTAAAGAAAATCCAGCACATCTTGAAGCACCAGTTGAGCTACCCGAAGAATTAGAATCCGAAACAGGTCTTGAATAGAAATTGATTATATTAAAAAACTGAATCAATAAACTAAATTTAAAAACCCCACACAAAAATATAAAAGGTGTGAGGTTTTTCTATTTTGATTAAATATGAATTATTAGATTTATCTAAATTAGATTTCTAATAAATTTATAAATGATAAAACTTAATTGAGGTAGTTGAAAATTAGTGGTAGAATTTAACAATAATTTTAAGTATAAAATTTAGCAAAATATTAATAGAAAGGAGGATGGCTCTTATCCTATATCTTTAAAAGGATATTTGAGCTACATTTTAATATGAAGGGTGTAGTTTTAGCAGGTGGATTAGGAACAAGATTATTGCCTCTTACAAAAATAACCAACAAACATCTTTTACCAGTTTATGACAAACCCATGATTTACTATCCAATAAATACATTAATTAAAGGTGGAATAGATAACATAATTATAGTTACAGGTGGAAATAATGCTGGTGACTTCTTAAGGCTTTTGGGAAACGGTTCAGACTTTGGTTTGAAACATATTAACTATACTTATCAGGAAGGACATGGAGGTATTGCTGCTGCCCTGTCTTTAGCTGAACATTTCGTTGATTGTGAAAAAATTGTTGTTATTTTGGGAGATAACATATTTGAAGATAATATTGAGAGCGCAGTTAAAGAATTTGAGAAACAGGAAAGGGGAGCTAAGATATTTCTTAAAAAAATAGAAGACCCCAAACGTTATGGTGTTCCTGAATTAAAAGGTAACAAAATTATAAAAATTGAGGAAAAACCCAAAAATCCAAAAAGCAGTTATGCAGTAACTGGTCTTTATATGTATGATGATAGGGTGTTTGATATCATTAAAAACTTAAAACCTTCAGCTCGAGGAGAGTTGGAAATAACGGATGTAAATAATGCTTATGTTAAAGAAGAAACTATGACATATTCCATTCTAAATGGTCTATGGACAGATGCAGGGAGTTCATTTGAAAGCTATTATCGAGCAAATAAGTGGATTGCTGAGGGATTAATCACTAAATTTTAACTTCTTTTGAAGAATCTTCTTATTTTATTTTCTAATTTATCGAATAGAGCTGGATATAAAATAAGACCACCTAATGAACCAAGAAGTATAACTCCCCATTCTTTTAATCCTATCGGATATGTATCAAATATAGGTTGTAAAAATGGAGTGTATATTATTATAAGTTGCAATAAAAATCCTCCCAATATTGAAAATAAGAGAGTCTTATTTTCTGTAAGAATTTTTATGCTCGAGAATGCGTATTTATTAGGTGATTTGCAATTAAATGATAAAAACAACTCAAATACTACAGCGATAGTAAATGCAACTGTCCTGGCTATTTCAAGTGTACTATGTTTGTAAAACCAGATAAATGCCCCAAGTGAAGCAATAGCAGCAATAATTGCAGCTGCCACGATATGTAATCCCATTCCGTGATAAATTGGTTCACTTGGATCTCTTGGCTTCTGTTTCATTAAGTCTGGTTCTGGTTTATCCATTCCGAGAGCAAGAGCTGGTAAGCTGTCTGTTACAAGATTTATCCATAAGATTTGAACCGCTAGAAGAGGAGGTGGAAATTTCATAATACTTGCAAAAAAAATAATCAAAATTTCATCAAAGTTTGCAGATAGAAGTAGTCTTATAAACTTTCTGATATTATTAAAAATTCCTCTTCCCTCTTCTATAGCTGAGACTATAGTTGCATAATTGTCATCAGCCAAAATCATATCAGCAGCTTCCCTGGTAACATCTGAACCTCTTATTCCCATAGCTATACCAACATCAGATTTTTTAACAGAAGGAGCATCGTTTATACCATCTCCAGTCATGGCTACAATTTCACCATCTTTTTTAAGTGATTTAATTATTCTTAATTTATGTTCAGGAGATACTCTTGCAAAGACTGAAACTTCTTTTATAACTCGATTCAATTCCTCATCACTAATATCTTCTAAGTCCATTCCAGTTAGAGACTTTCCAGCATCTTTTTCTTTCATTATACCTGTTTCAATTGCAATAGCCTCAGCTGTAAGTTGATGATCACCTGTAACAACTATTGTTCTAATTCCAGCATCCCTGGCTTTTTTTACTGCATCTTTGACCTCTATTCTTGGAGGATCTACTATACCCACTAAACCAATGAAAATCATATCTTTTTCTATATCTTCCTTGTTATAATAGTTTTCAAGAGGTTTGTAGGCTATTGCTAGAATCCTTAAAGCTCTATTTGCCATATTTATGACAGCTTCAAGAATATCTTTTTTATCTTTTAGATTTAAATCATCAATTCCAGATTTTTTGTAGAATTTTTTACAAATATTAAGAACTCTTTCAGGTGCTCCCTTTGTGAATGCAAAAAATTTATTATCACTTTGATTAATAGTGGTCATCATTTTTCTTACAGAGTCGAATGGAATTTCATCAATCCTGGAAAAGTTTTTACTTAGGTGTTCAATATCAAATCCAGCCTTTGAAGAAAGAACAGTCAAAGCTATCTCCGTAGGTTCACCACTTGTAAAATAATTACCCTTTTTATCTAATTTTAAAGTTGAATCGTTGCAGAGAGTTCCCGCTTTTATTAATAAGTTCAGAAGCTTATTATTCAGTAGGTTTATCTTTTGATCATTAATTTTAAATTCACCTTCGGGGATGTACCCTTCACCTGTAACATTAATATTAGTACCATCTATCCATATTTCTCTAACTGTCATCTCATTTCTTGTAATTGTTCCAGTTTTATCTGTACAAATAATTGTAGAGCTTCCAAGAGTTTCAACAGAGGATAATCTTCTAATAATAGAGTTTCTTTTTACCATTCTCCTAACTCCCAGAGCAAGTGTTATAGTAACAACTGCTGGTAATCCCTCTGGAACTGCAGAAACAGCTAATCCTATTACTGTTAATATAATTTCATTTATTTCTATTATATTTCCAATAGCTTTATATTCTATGATTTCAGTAACTGCCACTATTGTGCAAAGGATAAGTACAATAATTCCAAGTTGTCTCCCAAATCTATTAAGTTTCTTTTGAAGAGGAGTAAATTCTTTTTTCTCTTTTTGTATACTTCCAGCAATCTTACCAACTTCAGTATTCATTCCGGTTTCAGTTACAACAGCTTTTCCCCTTCCATAGGTTACATAAGTGGAAGAAAAAGCCATATTTTTTCTATCAACAAGAGTGATTTTCTCATCCAATAATAAAGTGTAGTCTTTCTCAACTGGAACAGACTCTCCAGTAAGAATAGCTTCATCAATTTGTAAATTAGAAGAATCTATTAATCTACAATCAGCTGGTATTTTATTCCCCGCTTTTAATATTATAATATCTCCAGGTACTATATCTTTTGATGGAATTGTTTTTTCAAAACCATCTCTTAAAACTGTTGTTATAGGAGCAGAAAGCTTTTTTAATGCCTTTAGTGATTCTTCTGCTTTAAATTCCTGATATGTTCCTAAAACAGCATTTATAAGCAGGATAACTCCAATAGCAATTGCTTCAATATTCTCTCCCAGATAAATTGAAAAAATTGTTGCTAATATAAGAATAAGGATAAGAAAACTCTTAAACTGCTCAATAAAAATACCAAAAAGCGTTCTTCTTCTTGCCTCTTTTAATTCGTTAAAACCAAACTCTTTTATTCTTTTAGAAGCTTCATCAGTAGTTAAACCGTTTGAGCTGGTTCCCAATTTATTGAATATTTCTCTTATTGGTAGACTGTGCCAATATTTCGTTGTTTTTTTAATTTCTTCCTTTTTATTTTTCAATTTTACCCACTTCTATTAAAATTTAAAATTAAATAAAAATTTGTCACCGTATGTTAATATTATTTGTTTATGTGTATTATAAACGAGTTAGGTTAACACTTTTAATATTTTATTATTTAAATACTTAATATTATTTTGTCATCCCTTCGCTCTGCTCAGGACGGTGTCTGAGCACATTCGCTAAGCTTGTCCTGAGCGTTAGCGAAGGATCTCCTTTCAGGGCAGGCTCTGAGCGAAGCGAATGGACCTAGTACAGGCTCTGCGAAGAATCTTATTATATTTATCTTTTTAAAAGGAGATTCTTCAGTCGCTAAAGTTTACACTCGACCCTCGAGTGAAACGAAGGGGAAGTGCTCCTTCAGAATAACAAATACTTTTATTACATTACATTACTTTTTCAAATAGCAAACTGTAAACTTATCTCGTATATAGTACTGTTTATGTTAACATAATGGATAAAATTGTATCAAATAAATTGATGTGGAGAGAAGACGAGCCAGATCCTGAGTTTTCATTGCCAGCAATAATAATATACTTGTGAGATAAAAATATTAATTTATAATATTTTATTAATCCTGAAAAATGAAAATAGTTTATAATAAAATTTAGTTTGATTGTTAATAAAGAGTGAGATTAGATATTCACTAAGCTATTGTGGATATATTTATAAGAGATTTTCAAAAAATTTAAAAGGAGGATGAACTCTTCAGCTCACTTTAGAAATTAGTTGAGCTTATCTTTAAATTATATTATGAAAAAATCATGTTTAATAAAGGAAATTAAAGCTAGAGAGATACTCGATTCTCGGGGGAATCCCACTATTGAGGTTGATACAATACTTAGAAGTGGTGATATAGGAAGAGCAGCAGTTCCGTCAGGAGTATCGACCGGTGTTTATGAAGCATTGGAACTTAGAGATGGGGATGAGAAAAGATATAACGGAAAAGGTGTTTTAAAAGCTGTAAAAAATATAAATGAGATAATATCAATAGTCATTTTAGGAATGGATGCAACTAATCAAAAAGAAATTGACAGGAAACTAATTGAAGCAGATGGAACAGAAAATAAAAAGAATTATGGAGCAAATGCTATATTAGGAGTTTCCATGTCTGTAGCTAAAGCAGCTGCAAAGTTTCATAATATATCCTTATATCGGTATCTTAATAAAAGTTTTAAGATGGGGGAATTTAATATTTTACCAGTCCCTTTAATGAATATATTAAATGGAGGAAAACACGCAGATAATACTGTTGACATGCAAGAGTTTATGATTGTGCCAGTAAATGTAAACTCTTTTAAAGAATCTTTAAGAATGGGATCTGAAATATTCTGGACCTTAAAAGATATTCTTAAAAATGATGGATTTTCAACTTCAGTAGGTGATGAGGGAGGGTTTGCTCCAGATTTAAAAACAAATGAAGAAGCAATTTTATATATCTTAAAAGCAATAGAAAAAGCTGGATACAAAGCTGCCGATGATGTTTTTATTGCACTTGATCCAGCAGCATCAGAATTTTATAAGGATGGATATTATGTGTTAGAAGGAGAAGGAAAAACTCTCAACTCAGATGAAATGATTATGTATTACAAAAGTTTGGCTAAAAGATATCCGATTATCTCCATAGAAGATGGACTTGAACAAGAAGATTGGGATGGGTGGACTAAACTTACAAAAGAGATTGGAAAAAATATACAGTTGGTAGGAGATGATTTATTCGTAACAAATACTCATCGTCTAAAGACTGGGATTGAGAAAAAATCTGCAAATTCAATATTAATAAAAATAAACCAGATTGGCACTTTAACTGAAACAATTGATGCTATTAGATTAGCAAAAAAAAATAATTATACCAATGTTATTTCCCATCGCTCTGGTGAAACTGAAGATACTACAATAGCTCATTTAGCTGTAGCAACAAATTCAGGCCAAATAAAAGCAGGAGCCCCATCTAGAACTGATAGAATTGCTAAATATAATGAGTTGCTAAGAATTGAAGAGGAACTAGGAAAGTCAGCAAGGTTTATAGGCAAAAAAACTTTCTCAAAATTTGAATAATTTTTATAATTAATAAATTAAACTATATTTTGGAGGTAAATTAATTAAGAATGGATAGGATATATTTTGACCATTCAGCAACAACACAGGTTCTTCCTGAAGTTCTTGAGACTATGTTACCATGCTTCACAAAATTTTATGGAAATGCCTCAGAACCTCATACGCCAGGAAATGAAGCATTTGAACTGCTTCTAAAATCAAGAGATACAATAGCCAGTGCAATAAATGCAAAACCTGAGGAGATAATATTTACATCAGGTGGAACAGAAAGTGATAACCTGGCTATTAAGGGAGTTGCTGAAGCTTACAAGAAAAAAGGTAATCACATAATAACATCTTCTATTGAACACCCAGCAGTTGGAAATACATGTAAATATTTGGAGAAAGTTGGATATGATGTAACCTATATTCCAGTAGATAAAAATGGAGTGGTTAATCCTAAAGATGTTGAGAATGCAATAAATAGTAAAACTACATTGATTAGTATAATGCATGCAAACAATGTTGTTGGGAGTATACAGCCAATAGAGGAAATTGGAGAAATTGCTAAAAAAAGAGGAATTATATTTCATACTGATGCAGTGCAATCTTTTGGTACCTTAAAAATAGATATTGAGAAGTTAAATGTTGATTTATTATCAATGTCATCTCATAAACTTCATGGACCTAAGGGAGTTGGGGCTTTGTATAAAAGAAAAAGAGTGAAAATTACTCCTCTTATGCATGGAGGAGAACACGAGAGAGGAAAAAGAGCAGGAACAGAGAATATTCCAGGAATTGTAGGATTTGCAAAAGCAGTAGAAATTGCTATAAGTGAAATTGATGAAAAAGCTAAGAAATTAAAGGAACTTAGAGAATATCTTGTTAAGGGTGTGTTGGAAGAAATTGATGATGTTATATATTTAGGACATCCAGAAAACAGACTTCCAGGACATGTAAGTTTTGCTATTAAATATGTAGAGGGTGAATCAATAGTTTTAGGTTTAGATAATAAGAGAGTAGCCATTTCAAGTGGTTCAGCCTGTGCTTCTATGAAATTGGAGCCATCTCATGTTTTATTAGCAATGGGAATTGCACCTGAAATAGCACAAGGTTCAATAAGAATCTCTATGGGCAGAGGTAATACAGAAGAGGAAGTAAATTACTTTTTGGAGGTCCTACCCCCTATTGTTAAAAGACTAAGAGAGATGTCACCACTTTATCCAGGTAAGTAAATGGTGGTCAGGTCTTGAAATATGACAAAAATTTAACTAATAAAAAATTAGAAGCTTCAAGTATACTTTCTCCCCGCACCTAGGTTGAGGGAAGGTTTTGAAAATGTCTTATAAAATATATAGCAAAGCAATAAATATAAATATAATTTTAAAGTTTTTAAAGGAGTTCTAATTTATGAAATGTCCATTTTGTGAATACGAGGAAACAAAAGTGATAGATTCAAGATTAACCGAAGAAGGAGATGCTGTTAGGCGAAGGAGAGAATGTCCTTCTTGTAATAAGAGATTTACAACTTATGAAAGGAATTATGAGATTCCGATAACAGTAATAAAGAAAAATAGAGAGACCCAACCATTTGATAGACAGAAGCTATTAAACGGTTTAGTAAGAGCTTCCGTTAAAAGAGGCATTCCTGTATATAAATTAGAAAAAGTGGTTGGAGACATAGAAGATGAATTAAGAAATAAATATAAATATGAAGTAACATCAAAAGAATTGGGTGAAATTGCTTTGGACAAATTAAAGGAACTAGACAAAGTTGCTTATGTGAGATTTGCATCTGTTTATAAAGAATTTGATGATATTCAAAAATTTACTGAAGAATTAACTGAGCTCGAAAAAAAATAAAAAATAATAAATTAAATAACTATTGTAAGCTTTGGGTATAGTTTCTTGACTAAAATGTCTTCGAAACCATACCACAAAGCTATAAATGAATAAAAAAATAATTTAACAAATTATGATGAAAGGATTATTATGCCAATTCATGTAAGAGCAAATAAAGGTGATTTTGCTAAATATTGTTTACTTCCCGGTAATCCAGATAGGGCAAAGTATGTAGCAGAAAAATTTTTTGATAACCCAAAACTGGTTACAGAATACAGAAGAATGTTTGGATATACAGGGACATATAAAGGAATACCTGTATCTGTTCAAACTACAGGAATGGGATGTCCCTCTGCAGCAATAATTACGGAAGAGCTAATTATGTTGGGGGTTAAAAATTTTATTAGAATAGGTACATGTGGTGCAATCGGTAAGGGATTAAAACTAATTGATTTGATAATTGCTACAGGGAGTGTTCCGATAGATGGAACAACGAAATCATTATTTGAAGGAGACCCGTTTGCTCCAGTTGCCAGTTTTCCTATTGTTCATCAATCTGTGCATGAAGCAGAGAAACTTGGTATCAAATATCATACTGGTCTAATCGCAACTTCTGATTTATTTTATGGTCCTGATCCAGAAATTGGAGAGGGAGCTGAAAAATGGGCAAAAAGAGGAGTTTTAGCATTTGAAATGGAAGCATCCATTCTTTTTTCTATTGCTGTGAGAGCTGGTGTTAATGCTGGCTGTTTATTAACAGTTTCTGATATTGTTTCGGAAAGAACAAGGGCGGAAGATTCTGAAATTGCAAAGGGAGTTGACAATATGACAAAGGTTGCACTTGAAACCATCTATCAATTGGAAACAATGGGCAAATAACAACAAATGAAGGATTTAATAAAAATTTAAAGTAAATTGAATATTAATTGGCAATAATTCATAAAAATTATCTCAAGTATTTTGAATAATAAATTCTGTTATAATATATGGATTAATATTTTTATACCTGGTTTTAACTAGAAAATATAATAAAAATTAATAGCAAATAACCAATTATATAATTAATTTTTTTTGTTTTTTTTATCTTATTTTATATAAATAGAATCAGATAATTATCAAATTATAAATATAAATCAAAATTTAAATATTAAAATTATGAAGTAAATTAAAATATTGGAAGGAGTATTGTGACAGAAAAGTACTTAAATAAAACTGTAGACCCAGCAACAAAGGAAATGCTGAAATATGCTTATGATAATAACATCTCTACTATGTTTTCAAGAGTAGAGGAAATGAAAAAATGTCCAATTGGAGCAGAAGGTAGGTGTTGTAAAAATTGTGCAATGGGTCCTTGCAGATTTACTGGAAAGGATTATGAGGAGAAAGTTGGTATATGTGGTGCAACATTATCCACTGTTGCAGCTAGAAATCTTGGTAGAGCTATCGCTGCTGGAGCATCAGCTCACTCAGACCATGGAAGAGACCTTGCTTTAACTTTGAAAGCTGTGGCAAAAGGAGAAGCTCCTGGATATGAAATAAAAGATGAGAGTAAATTATTCCATATTGCAGAAATTCTTGGAGTAGAAACAGATAGTAGGAATGTAAAAGATATTGCACTTGATGTTGCTAATAGAGCTCTTGAGGATTTTGGAAGGCAGGAAGGAATAATTTACTATGTTTCAAGAGCACCAAAAAAACGTCAGGAGATATGGAGAAAGTTAAATATAGATCCAAGGGGAATTGATAGGGAGGTTGTTGAGATGATGCACAGAACACATATAGGGGTTGATCAGGATGCTGAAAATATACTACGTCATGCACTAAGAACATCACTGAGTGATGGTTGGGGTGGTTCAATGTTGGCTACAGATATATCAGATATATTGTTTGGTACTCCAAAAGCAGTTTCTTCAACTATGAACCTTGGAGTCCTAAAAGAGGATGAGGTTAATTTAGTTATACATGGTCATGAACCAACACTATCTGAGATGATAGTCACTGTTGCAGATGATCCAGAACTTATTGACTATGCTAAATCAAAGGGAGCAAAAGGAATAAACTTAGCTGGAATATGCTGTACAGCGAACGAAGTTCTTATGAGACAGGGAGTTCCAGTAGCTGGGAATTTCTTACAGCAGGAATTAGCTATATTAACCGGAGCTGTTGATGCTATGGTAGTTGATATTCAGTGTATAATTCAGGCATTAGGAAAATTAGTTGAGAATAATCATACTGAACTTATAACTACCTCACTAAAGGCTAAAATTCCAGGAGCGACCCATATACCTTTTGATGAACATAATGCTCCAGAAATTGCGAAAAAGATAATAATGAGAGCTATAGACAATTTTGTTAATAGAAATGACACAAGAATTCCAAATATAAGTAGTCCATTGGTTGCTGGATTTTCACATGAATATATAAATTACATGTTGGGAGGAAAATATAGGGCATCTTTTAGACCACTTAATGATGCAATAATTGATGGAAGAATCCAAGGTGTAGTTGGAGTAGTTGGTTGTAATAATCCAAGAGTAGCACATGATCAATCTCATAATTATCTGGTTAAAGAATTAATTTCAAGGGATTATTTGGTAGCTCAAACTGGATGTGGAGCAATTGCTTGTTCAAAATATGGCTTACTTACACCTGAAGCAATGAAATATGCTGGTGAAGGGTTAAGGTCTATTTGTGAAACAGTTGGTATCCCACCAGTTCTACATTTAGGTTCCTGTGTGGATAACTCAAGAGCATTAACAATTTTTGCTCAGGTTGTTCGTGAAGGTGGTTTAGGAGAAGATATAAGTGATCTTCCTGCTGCTGGAATTGCACCTGAATGGATGAGTGAGAAAGCACTATCAATAGGAACTTATTTTGTTGCATCAGGTCTTTATGTTTTATTTGGTGTTGGTTCACCAGTTGGGGGAAGTGCTGAAGTTACTGAGATGATAGGCAGTGGATGGGAAAATATAGTAGGAGGAAAATTAGAATTTGAACCAGACCCGGAAAAAATATTGGAAAAAACAATTAACCATATACAGAAAAAGAGAAAAGCTTTAGGAGTACATGAAAAGAAAGAAAGAGTATTATTTGACATGGAAACAAGGAGGGAGTTAGAAATTGAGTAAAATAATTGCATCGGCAGCAATTAGAGGCGCTCACCAGAAGGTGAAAGAAGCCCGAGAGATGTTAGATAAAGCATTAGAACAGTTTGGACCAAAACAGGAGGTTGAGTTTCCCAATACAGGTTATTATTTACCCATAATATATGGAATAACAGGAATAGCAATTAAGACATTGAGAGACATGCCACCAGTTTTGGAGGAGGCTGAAAAGCTTTTACCACCCATACCTAAAGAAAAAATATGG
>Ga0209978_10000963_pt1 | contig 11591 bp, 10 predicted proteins | sample BentaG_FD_182805 | JGI IMG/M metagenome (GOLD analysis project Ga0209978, IMG submission 182805) | Deep subsurface microbial communities from South Atlantic Ocean to uncover new lineages of life (NeLLi) - Benguela_00093 metaG (SPAdes)... | ecosystem: Environmental > Aquatic > Marine > Oceanic >...
GATAGAGTTCTTAATTTATATCCCAATATCAAAAAAATTACCATAACCTTGAGGGAAAGTCATTCCGCCAATTACAATGGATGGTCCGCAGTGCTGAATAACCGAAAGGAATTTTTTATTTCAAAAAAATATGAAATTCATAATATTATAGATAGAGTAGGAGGAGGAGATGCTTTTGCTGCAGGCTTAATTTATGGTTTTGATAATTTAAACAGTGATAAAGAGGCTCTTGAATTTGCAGTAGCAGCATCTTGCCTTAAGCATTCTATTCCTGGTGATCTGCCTTTGCTTTCAGTTGAAGAGGTAAAAAGCTTAGCTGGAGGAGCAACATCAGGCAGGGTACAAAGGTAGTACTGTTACTAAAAACAAAAAACAGGTTAAGTTTTAGAATTTTTTTAAAAATTGAGATTAGGAGGATCTATGTCTAACAAGCGGCCAAAAGTAGTGATAACTGATTGTGATCACCCATCTGTAGAAATTGAGAGGAAAGTATTAAGTGAAATTGATCCGGAGTTTGTTTTAGCTCATTGCAATACAGAAGATGAAGTAACAAAAGTAGCTCATGATGCTGATGGAATAATTAATCAGTATGCACCTATAACTAGAAGAGTGATCGAATCATTGAAGAGGTGTAAGGTGATCGCTCGCTATGGGGTAGGAGTAGACAATATTGATATAAAGGCAGCTACTGAACATAAGATTATCGTGGCGAATGTTCCGGATTACTGTGTTGATGAAGTCTCTACCCATACCATGGCTCTAATTTTAGTTTGTGCCCGAGGAATAACTTTACTGAATAGTAAAATAAGGGAAAAAAGATGGGATTTTACTCAGGCCAAACCTCTTTTTCGAACTAAAGGCAAGACTCTTGGTCTCTTCGGCCTGGGGAAAATTGCCAGAGCGGTAGCTCAAAAAGCATCTGGATTTGGCTTTAAAATTATAGCTTATGATCCCTATGTTTCCAAAGTTAATGGAGGAATAAAGTTGGTTGAATTTTCTCAGTTATTGTCTGATTCAGATTTTGTCTCCATTCATGCTCCACTTACGGATGAGACCAGACATTCCTTTGGAGAAAATGAGCTAAGAGCTATGAAAAAGACTGCCTATTTAATAAATACTGCCCGTGGACCTATTATTGATGAGAAAGCCCTTTATCGAGCTCTTAAAAAAAGATGGATTGCTGGTGCAGCTTTAGATGTTATGGAGAAAGAGCCACCTGACTGGAAGAATTCTCTGTTAAAATTAGACAACCTGATTATTACTCCTCATATCTCTTTTTACTCAGAAGAGTCCTATATTGAACTAAAGACAAAGACCGCTAAGGCAGTGCTCTCCGTTTTAAAAGGAGAGTTACCCAGGATATTTGTTAATCCTCAAGTAGTAAAGGGATAGATATTATAAGGAGGTAGATAGATGAATTTAGTCAATAAAGTAGCTATAGTGACTGGTGCAGGTAGAGGCATAGGGAAGGCTATAGCTATAGTTTTAGCACGGGAAGGAGCAGATGTAATTGTTAATGATATTGATATTAAGAAAGCCGAAGAAGTAGTGAATGAAATCGAATCCCTGGGCCGGCAAGCTTTGGCCATCCAGGTAGACGTTTCAGATAGTAAAGAAGTTAATCGAATGGTTCAATTAGTTCTTAAGAAATTTAAGAGGCTTGATATTTTAGTAAATAATGCTGGAATTATAAGGCGTGGTTTAATTGAGGATCTTGCGGAAGATGATTGGGATAGGGTTATGGATGTAAATCTTAAAGGTGCTTTCAATTGTGCTAAGGTGGTAGTGGGAATTATGAAGAAACAGAGGTATGGAAAGATTGTAAATATATCCTCTATTGCAGGAAAGATTGGTGATATTGCTTCTGCACCTTGTTATGGAGCCTCTAAGGCAGGTATGGCTTGTCTGGCTAAGTCATTAGCCAGAGAATTAGCACCATATGGGATAAATGTTAATGTTGTTGCACCCCATGCTATTGAAACAGATATGAGCAAGGAATGGTCAGAAGAGAAAAGGAAAAGTATTATTGCAGACATTCCTCTTGGTCGATTGGGAGAACCTGAGGATGTTGCAGAAGCAGTGGTGTTCTTGGTTTCAGACAAAGCAAAGTTCATCACTGGTGAAGTTCTGGATGTAAATGGTGGATGTTTAATGGACTGATGTTTAGAATTAAATGCCCCATAAAGATGAAAGGAGGTGAAAAAGAATAGTATTTAATAAATTAAAAACTGGTTGCAAAGGATAAGGGGCTAATCTGTGAGCAACTAGTTTAATAAAGAGGAGATAAAAGATGAAAAGGAAAGTATTTAAGTGGCTTTTAATAAGTATTATAATGATTGTGCTGATATTAACTTTGAATGTGGTATTTGTAGTCGGAGCGGAAGCTGCCAAGGTAACCTTGAGATTCTCCGATTGGCACTTAGCAGAAGCTCACTGGAAAAAGGCGTTAGAGGAAGCAAAAGTAATTTTTGAAAAAGCACATCCTGATATTGAAGTAATATTAGAGACTGTATCTTATGGAGAGAAAGAAACAAAATATATTACTGCATCAATTGCCGGAGCCGCTCCAGATGTAATGCATCTCCATGCATATTCGTTGCGCTCATTCATCGAAAGAGGTTTTTGTCTTGACTTGACACCTTTTATTGAGAAGGAAGGAAAAGACTTTCTGAAGGCGTGGTACGCCAAGCCCTTAACTCTCTGCAGTTATGAAGGAAAACTTTATGCAATGCCAGGTGATTATATGGCGCAAGTCTTAGTTCGTAATACAGAGATGTTCAAAGAAGCCGGTCTTGATCCAGCTAAGCCTCCCCAAACTTGGGATGAGTTCTTAGAATGTGCTCAAGCGCTTACATTAGATAAAGATGGTGACTTTAAGGTAGATCAGTGGGGTTTTGGAATGATAGGTGCTAAGAGCCCAGGATTTGAACTTCGATTTAGTCCATTTCTATGGACCTTCGGAGGAGACTACTTAACCCCAGACTTTAAACACTCGGCTTTGGATACACCGGAAGCACTCGAGGCTATAAAGTTCTTTGTAGGGCTCTATCGTCAATATGGTGTAGTTCCTCCAGGAGCTACTTCGTGCAATCCTTTTGACGTAAGGACGCAAATGGCTCAAAAGGTAGCAGCTATGAATATAGGATCAGGTTGGACTGTGCCAATAGTACATAGCATAAATCCTGATTTGAATGCTTCTCAAGTGTTGGAATATTCTCCTGTACCTATGAAGGCTGAACATGTCACTTCTGCCTGGCTCAGCGCCTGGATAATAAGTCCTAACACAAAGCATCCTGAAGAAGCCTGGGAGTTAGTTAAATTTATTACTAGCAAAGAGATGGAGCTTAAATGGTTCAGGGACGCTTCTGTGCTTTCCTCTAGAGAAGATGTGAGTGGTGTAGCTCCTGAGATTCTAACAGATAAACATGCAAAGGTGGTAGCCTCTGAATTAGCTTACGCCAAATTTGTTCCTCAGATAAAGGAATGGCCGGAAATAATCGATGCTGTTACTACCGAAGTACAGAATGCCTTAATTGGCGTAAAGACTCCAGAAAAGGCTTTAGCTGATGCCCATAAAAGAGTAAATGAGATACTTGCTCGGTGACGTTAAGGATAGGGGAAAGTAGATATTCTATTAATAGTAGATATGTGTTGTATCTGAGAGAGGGGAAAGTAGTTGACTCTCCCCTCTCTTTCTTAATGGTTAATAAATATTTCTTTATTATGTTGAGAGGTAAAATTTGAAAATATTTAAAGGGAGAATTAAAGATAGTCAAATTGGTTATTTTTTTATTCTTCCTGCTTTTATAATGCTCCTTTTGGTAATCTTTTATCCTATGATAATTAGCTTAATCATGAGTTTTAGTTTTGAATCAAGGAGTGGCCATACCTTAGGTAACTATACATTGCTTTTTAGAGATAGTCTATTCTGGCAAACTCTTAAGAATCACCTCATCTTTGTTGGTATCGTCGTATTTTTTCACATAATAATTGGTTTATCTATTGCTATAGCGCTTAATACACGAATCAGAGCAAAATTATTTTTCAGGTTAATTGCTTTGCTTCCCTGGACAGTTCCTGATGTAGTTGCCGGGATCACTTGGAAGTGGATGTATGATCCTGTATACGGTTTATTAAATGACCTTTTATCCAGATTAAATCTTATTCATTCCCCTATTCTATGGCTCTCAGATCCTAAGTTAGCTTTGGCAAGTATTATTTTTGCCGATATATGGAGAGGATTTCCCTTTGTTATGATTATTCTTCTTGCTGGTCTTCAGGCTATTCCCGAAGAACTATATGAAGCAGCCAGGATAGATGGATCATCAGGATTTCAAGCATTTCGATTTATTACAGTACCAAGTTTAAAAAAGTTACTAATTGTTGCCTTAGTTTTAGATATTGTTTGGGAATCTCGACGCTTTGGTTTAATACAAGCAATGACCCAGGGAGGTCCTGGACATTTAACTGAAATATTTCCCACCTTAATATACAAAGAATACTTTCAATTCTTTCGATTTGAATACGCCTCTGCTATTGCAATAATATTAAGTATTATTCTTCTTGTTGTAAGTTTTCCTTATATAAAGGAAATAACAAGAGGGGAGTAAACTAAGTGATGAGAAATTTAGGAATGAGAAGGGAACAAAGAATAAAAATGAGTTTAATATATCTCTTTCTGGGACTAACCTTGATTTTTGTGCTTTTTCCTTTTATATGGATGGTTTTAACTTCTTTTAAAACGAATGCTGAGGCAATGAGTATACCTCCAACATGGGTACCTCAAAAGTTTACTACCGCTTCCTATATAGATATGTGGGTAAGGAAACCATTTGGGATATATTTTATGAATAGCACGATCATAGCCTCCTGCACAGCAATTTTATCTACTATCTTGGGAGGTTTAGCAGCATATGGATTTTCCAGATTTATATTTAAAGGGAAGGCTTTAATTTTGGGGATTTTTTTAGCTACGCAGATGCTCCCGGGTGGTTTACTCATTGGTCCTTATTTCCGAATGTTAAGCAAGGTTGGCTTATTTAATACACGTTTAGGCTTAATAATAGCCTTTATAACTATTTGTCTTCCTTTCTGTACCTGGATGTTAAAGGGATTTTTTGATACCGTTCCTAAAGAACTGGATCAGGCGGCGATGATTGACGGCTGTTCGAGATTAGGTGTCTTTTATAAAATAATACTGCCAGTAGCTACGCCAGGAATGGTAGCCACTATAATTTTTGCATTTTTATTAGCTTGGTGTGATGTATTATGGGCTCTTTGTCTGACCAGTACTCATTCTATGGGTACAGTAACTTTGGGAATCATGCGTTGTGTGGGAGAATTTCAAATAGATTGGCCTATGTTAATGGCTGGTTCTATTATAGCAAGTATGCCAGCAATAATTCTATATCTCTTATTACAAAAATTCCTTGTAGCAGGTCTCACTGCAGGAGCTGTAAAGGAATAAAAGTTTCATCTTCCTTAACTACATAAATGCTATAGAACCTTTACAAAGAACAACCAGTGTTTGACAATTTTAAAATTTCTTATATAATATAAAAGGAAAAATAAAATAGAAATAAATTCTATAATGTAGAAAAACATTATCGTAGAGGGCAGCCGAATAACTATTTGATAATTTCGCGATAAAATGTCTGCAAAACACTATCTTCCAAGTGTAAAAAACTTCAGTCAGACTTTAGAAGTAAGAACATGGGAGAATATTATGGTAGATTATCATGAAGTGATTGAAAAGAAAAATCGAATTAGAAATCTAATGGCTAAGTTGAACCTTGATGCAATTCTTTTAAGGAAGCAGTGTAATTTTTCGTGGCTAACCTGTGGAGGAGTAAATTATGTAAGTATAGCAACAGAAGTAGGGGCTGCTTCCCTTCTAATTACGCCTGAAGAAGAATATGTCATTTGTAATAATATTGAAGCAAAACGCATGGAAAGAGAAGAGAAACTTCCAGCACAAGGCTATAAAATTAAATCATTTAAATGGTACAATGATTGTGAAAAAGAAATTATTGATGAAATTACTAAAGGTGGAAAAGTGGGTTGTGATTGCGAATTTTCAGGAACAAAAAATATTTCGAAGGATTTAAATCCTCTTCGATATTCTCTTACTCTTTGGGAAGTTGAAAGATATAAAGAAGTTGGTTATCTTACTTCTAAAGCTATTGAAGAAACTGCGGAAACAATAAAACCAGGTAATAAAGAATGTGAAATTATTGGAAGGCTTGCAGAAAAATTATGGGCAAACCGTTTAGATTATATTACCACTTTTTGTGCTGCAGATGAACGGATTTCTAACTTTAGACACCCAATTGCTACAGAAAAAAAGATAAAAAAAAGAGTAATGCTCTGTGTTAATGCCCGAAAGTGGGGGTTAATTGTTTCTCTTACTAGATTTATTCAATTCGGTAAAGTTACTGAGGAATTAAGAAAAAAATATGAAAATAATGTCTATATTGACTGCGTTTTAATGGCAAATACCATACCTGGAAAACCAGTTGTTGAAGCATTTAAAAGGGGGATAGAAGTGTATAAAGAAATGGGCTATCCTGAAGAATACCAACTTCATCACCAGGGGGGAGCTATTGGTTATACTGGAAGGGACTATAAAGTTAATTTCCAAACTACAGAAATTGTACAGGAAAATCAGGGATTTGCCTGGAATCCATCTATAACAGGTTCTAAAAGTGAAGATACAATGCTAGCTACTTCTGAGGGGCCATTACTCTTATCAAAACCAATAATCTTCCCCAAATTAGAAATAAAAATAGGAGGTGATTATACCTTTATAAGACCAGATATCCTTGAAAAATAATTAAATTATCTACAAATAATTGTGAGTAAAAAATTATAAGAAAGGAGATGTCAAATGAAAGTGTTGATTAGATTTAAGACATTAGTTGTTTGCTTAGTCTTGTTTGCCTTAATAAGTTTTGTACTTGGCTTTTCCGAAAGTCAAGCTCAAGAAGTTTACCCTTCTCGTGAGATTGAACTAATGATTCCATGGAGTGTTGGCGGTGCAACGGATACAGTTTTTCGGACATTTATAACCGTTCTTCCTAAATATCTAAAAGTACCAGTTATTATTGTAAACAGACCTGGGGGAGGAGCTGTTCCGGGGTATGCGGAAGCAATGAAAAAGAAGCCAGATGGGTATTATATCCTTGCCTGGATTACAGCTTCAATTACTAAAACTCATATGAGTGTTACCCCGTATGATTACCAGACCTTTGATCCAATTATTAATGTGGTCAGTGCTCCCTGCTGGATTTTAGTTCCCAAAGACTCCCCGTTCCGAACCTTGAATGACTTGGTTGAGGCAGCCAGAAAGAAACCAGGCTATGTGAATTTGGGTAATGCAGGAGCAGGTGGTGGTACACATATGATAGCCTTAGCGTTTGAGAAGGCAGCGGGAATTAAGCTTAATCATGTTCCTTATAAAGGTGGAGGTCCCGCCATTGTTGGAGCAGTAGGGGCACACGTTGATGCAGTTAATGTTTCTCCCCCCGAGGGAATTCCACAACTTGAGGCTGGAGAATTGCGCTGTCTTGCTATCTTCTCTGAGAAGCGCCTAAATGAATTTCCAGATTATCCAACAGCCATAGAACAGGGTGTCGATTTTACCTTAAGCCAGTGGAGGGGTCTCGCTGCTCCTAAAGGAACTGATCCAGCAAAGATAAAGGTTATCCATGATGCATTTAAAGCAACAATGGAGGATCCTGATTTTCTAAAACTTGCCGGAAGAGCAGGAATACTTCTTGAGTATAAGGGAACCGAAGAGTTTACAAAATGGGTTGAAGAACAGGATGAGTTTTATAAGGATTTGATTATAACTAGTAAACTGGGTGATAAGTATAAATACTAATTCTGTGGCGATTGAAAGGTGACAGGTGTAAGAAACCTGTCACCTTTTTAAAGTGAGAATTAAAGGGTTTCTATGGGTAAAAAAGAGATTTTTTTAAGCATTGTTTTCATCGTAATTTCTATTACTATTTATATATTAACTTATCAGTTTCCCCATCAGACTGTTGCACTTTCCCCTAAAGTATATCCACGGTTTATTAGTGCATGTCTGCTAATACTTTCTGTGGTTTTATTAATACAAGGAGTAACAGGAGTAAAAAAGAACTCCGAACAAAAGAAGACAAAGCTGATATTAAATAAAATATTTATTCTTAGATTGCTATTAATGATACTCTTAGCCTTTTTTTATACACGAATTCTTTCTTTGACAGGTTATGTTATAGCAACTCCACCTTTTGTTGCAGGTGCTATGCTTCTTTTTAATGAAAAGAGATGGATTTGGATTATAGCTGTTTCGATTATTACTACAGCCTTACTCTATGTTTTATTTAGAATGATATTTAGGGTTCCGCTTCCTCGATTTGATCTTTTTTAACCTCATTTTTACAAAGGGGGTATAAGTTTTGGCAATTATTCAAGGTTTCTTGCATGTTTTGCATCCCTTACATTTTCCGTTTCTTTTCTTGGGGGTAGCAGGAGGAATCATTGTTGGTGCACTTCCAGGGTTAACAGCTTCAGTAGGGATTATTTTACTTCTTCCCTTTATTTATCACTTAGATGCTAGTACAGCAATGGTCATGCTCTGTGGAATGTTTTGTGGAGCAATTTACGGTGGATCAATATCAGCTATCCTTATTTCTACTCCTGGGACTCCATCTGCGGCAGCAACAGTACTCGATGGATATCCGTTAGCCCAGAAAGGAGAAGCGGGAAAGGCAATTGGGGTTGCAACAATTGCTTCAGCAACTGGTGGTATTATCTCTACTTTTTGTTTAATGTTTATTGCGCCACAATTAGCGCGATTTGCCATTAAATTTGGGCCAGAAGAGTATTTTGCTCTTATGATATTTGGACTTACTATTATTGCGAGTGTCTCTGGGAAGTCACTCATCAAAGGACTGATTTCAGGTTTTTTTGGGCTTCTTATCGCTACAGTTGGGCTTGACCCGGTTACGGGGTATGCACGTTTTTCCTTTAATATTCCTAACTTGATGACTGGATTTACTCTTTTACCTGTTCTTATTGGTTTATTTGCTATATCACAAATTTTTGTTCAATTAGAAACAGTAGGAATAAAAATTCGTCATTATAAACAAGAAATTAAGAATGTATTACCTTCTTTTAAAGAATTAAAGAAGTTGTTTGTTGTTATCATTCCATGCTCTTTTCTTGGAACTTTTATCGGTGTTATTCCTGGAACTGGGGGTGCAATCGCTTCATTTCTGGCCTATAGTGAAGCTAAGAGATGGTCAAAGAACCCTGAATCTTTCGGAAAGGGAAATATTATAGGTGTGGCAGCACCTGAAGCTGCAAATAACGGTACCACAGGTGGAGCCATGGTTCCGCTTTTATCTCTTGGAATTCCGGGGGATGTAGTTACAGCTGTTATGCTCGGTGCTTTGCTTCTTATCGGGATTAGACCCGGTCCTTTATTATTTACGGAACATCCTGAGATTGTGAATCCAATCTTTGCCGGAATGTTACTGGCAAATGTCCTGATACTTTTACTCGGTATTTTAAGTGTAAGGTTATTCCCACAAGTTTTAAAGACTCCTAACTCAATCCTTTTCCCTGTTATATTTACCTTATGTTTTTTAGGCGCTTTTTCACTCAATAATAGTGTGTATGATATGTTTATTGCTCTTGTATTTGGAATTATAGGATATATTATGAGAAAGAATGGTTTTCCAGTAGCTCCAGTTGTTTTGGGTGTGATTTTAGGTCCCATTTTAGAAGATGAACTTGGGAGAGCTCTTATTATATCTCATGGAGATTGGACAGTGCTTTTTCAATCCCCTATTGCCATCTTTTTCTATACAATCTCCATTCTTTCCTTGTCGTATTCTCTTAAGAGGCAATTGAAAGTGTAAAATTTTAATTGGGGTTTTAGGAAAAGACTTGCCAAAATTCTCTTCATTCTATTATTATAAAAATATAGAGAAAAATTTATAATTTATTATGAATACTTTAGAAAAATATTGATAATATAAAAAATAGCTTAAAGTTTAATTTTTTGGAAAGGGATAAATTATGGAAAAAATAAGAATGCGACATATTTTGCAAGTTTTTAAAAATGATAAAATAAGTGATGTGCCTATTGCAATTTCTCAAGAATTTAACAAAATAAAATTAGACCAAAAAATAAAACCAGGGATGCGGATTGGAATTACAGTAGGAAGTAGAGGCATTGATAATATACAATTGATTATAAAAAGCATTATTCAAGAAGTTAAAAAAAGAAAGGGTATTCCTTATATTCTTCCAGCTATGGGTTCTCATGGTGGGGCCATTGCTGAAGGGCAAAAAAAATTATTGGCTGGTTATGGAATTACTGAAGAAAGTATGGGAGTTCATATAAAAGCTACAATGGATGTAGTAAAAATAGGAGAATTGGAAAATAGTTTACCAGTCTATTTTGATAAATATGCTTTTTATGCTGATGGCATTATTGTTGTTAATCGAATTAAAGTACATACCGCGTTCAAAGGTGAGATTGAAAGTGGTTTAAATAAGATGCTTGCTGTTGGTTTGGGTAATCAAAAAGGTGCAAGTTTAGTACATTATTTAGGAATAAAAGGCCTTCGAGATAATATGGTAGAATTTGCTCGAGTAATTTTAAATAAAGCACCTATTATATGTGGTTTGGGAATATTAGAAAATGGTTACGGTAAGACTTATAAATTGATAGCTGCTAATCCGGAAGATTTTGAAAGAGTAGATAAAGAATTATTAAGAGAGTGTAAAAAAATATTACCTAGACTTCCTGTATCAGATATTGATATTCTTATAGTTGAAGAGATGGGTAAAAATATTAGTGGCCCAGGAATGGATACTAATATAATAGGAGGAATAAAAGAATATAAAAAAGAAGAATTTAATCCTCCCCAGATTAAAAAAATATTAGTATTAGATCTAACTCTAGAAACACATGGAAATGCTCTGGGAGTTGGATATGCCCATATAATTACTCGAAAGTTGTATAGAAAAATAGATTTTAAAACTACCTATGCGAATACCATTACTGTTACTTTTCTTGAACGCTCAAGAATTCCTTTAATTGTTGATACAGAAAGGGAGGCTTTAGATATAGCCTTAAAAACAATTTGGAACTTACCAGGAACAAAGCCACGGATTATTATTATAAGAAATACTTTAAAGTTAGACGAAATGTATGTATCTGAAGCAATATGGGAGGATATCAGAGATAAAGATAATATCGTGTCCAAAGGAAATTTGAAAGATCTTAATTTTGATAAAGAGGGGAATTTAAGTTTAAGAATATAAATTTAAATAATTGAAAGAATTTAAAAAATGCTAAGGAGGAAAAATGAATAAATTCAAATATAGAAGTGCTAATCCGGCGGCCTCAGGATTAATCTTTCTTAGAGCTTTGTAATTTATCTTGGCTGCGGTCAGAGTGGTACGGTGTCCAGTTTTAATATAACCTCCATTCTATCTTATCTGGGTTTATTTCTACTAATTCTAATACTTTTTTAATATACTGATAATAGCAATAATTTAAAAATTGTAGAGTATGTCCTGGACAACAC
>Ga0209978_10000965_pt1 | contig 11588 bp, 7 predicted proteins | sample BentaG_FD_182805 | JGI IMG/M metagenome (GOLD analysis project Ga0209978, IMG submission 182805) | Deep subsurface microbial communities from South Atlantic Ocean to uncover new lineages of life (NeLLi) - Benguela_00093 metaG (SPAdes)... | ecosystem: Environmental > Aquatic > Marine > Oceanic >...
ATCAGAAGCCACTGCTGTTGCCGAACCACCAGAAGACCCGCCGGGAATATAGTCCAGATCCCAGGGGTTACGAGTTATTCCAAAATAGGAATTCTCGGTTGAGGAACCCATGGCAAATTCGTCCATATTTGTTTTGCCTATAAACACTGCCCCTTCATCTCTCAATCTCTTAACCACTGTAGCCTCATAAGGGGAGATGAAATTTTCCAGTATGTGGGAAGAGCAAGTCGTTCTCAGGTTCCTGATACACATATTGTCCTTGATGGCAACAGGAATACCTGCCAAGAGGCCTGCGAGTTCACCCTTTCTCATCTTCTCATCAATGTTTCTTGCCTGGAGTAAAGCTTCTTCCTCAGTTAAGGTAACGAAGCTATGAAGTTTATCCTCAACCTGACTAATTCTATTATAAATGGAGCTTACAATCTCCTCAGAAGAAATCTCTTTTTTCTCCATCTTTTCCGATAATTCGTGCCCAGTCAGTTCATATAGCTCCATTAAGCTCTCCTTTCAACGATTATCTTCTCGCTATCTTTTACTTTTTTCCAATCCTTTGGATTTCCCAGAAGTCTACCAATAATGTTCACCGGGCTGGCTGGCCTTATCTCAGACTTTGTAGAAGCAGGAGTCTTTCCAAAGAAAATACAGAAACCATTTCCTTGGGGCCAGTAACCCAGGTCTCCTTCCTGGACAACATCCACAGCTTCTTCTGGTCCCATGTCTACTGGAATAGCAAAATATATTTCCTCTCCCCAGGTATTGACCTTTGCCTCAATAGGAAGAGAATCCCAGATAGCCTTTGCCGTCTTTGTCTCCAAGAGTTCTGCTTCCATAGTAACTTTTTCTGTCTTTATATTGATCTTCTTTGCCATCCCTCCTCCCTATCCAGTCCTACATTGAAGCAGAGCTATCGCTCTGCAGCTACAACATTTAAAAGATAGTTTGTGAAGAGCTCTGGGAATTTTAGCCAAAAATCGAAGATCAGATGTCATTGCGAGGAAGCGAAGCGATCTCGAGATTGCCGCGCTCCTTTCAGTCGCTCGCAATGACAGGCGGTGCTCGAAGAGCAAAAAATTGTCAGCGAGCGAACCAAATCCCGAGCACACTATTCTATTATTTTTTTCACCTTAAAGTGCTTAGATTCCACCTCTGGAGCATTGGCTAAAATCTCTTCCTGCTTCAGAGACGGTCTTACTTTGTCCTCGCGGAAAACGTTCGATAAACGCAGCACATGGGAAGTGGGCTCTACTTTTTCTGTATCGAGCTCATTAAGTTTATTAATATATTTTAAAATATCTCCCAGTTGCTTTGTATACTTTTCTTTCTCCTTATCGGTCAGTTTTAATCTCGCTAACCTGGCAACATATTCAACTTCCTTTTTAGTAATCATTTCCCTTCTCTCTTTTTTTATATTCTCTTTATCGGTGCATATTTTACTAAAAGTTTTCTCCACTGACCATTTTCGAAAAGAACAATAATCTTTGTATCATCACCAGAACCACTACGCTCCAATATTTTGCCCAAACCGAACTCCTCATGCCTCACCCGAGCACCAACCTGCCACTCATCAGTTTGAGCCTGGCTGAAGAGAGAGGACCCAATATTTTTGCCTTGAGCCATCTCCGGAGAAATTTCTCCCTCTAAAAGACCCTCCTCCTTTTCCAGGAGCCCAGCCTCTACCACAAAACGGGAAGGTTCATTCCACCTCCATTGTCCATAAAGTCGCCTCTGGTTTGCCGAAATCAGATAAAGCCTCTCCTTAGCCCTGGTCATCCCCACATAACATAATCTCCTCTCCTCTTCCATCTCTGCCTGGTCATAAAGAGCATCAGCGTGAGGGAAGAGCTCCTCTTCCAAACCGGTAATGAACACCGCAGGAAATTCCAGACCTTTAGCCAAATGAAGAGTCATCAGAGTCACCCTATCGTTTTCCTCATTCCAGGTATCTATATCAGCAATTAAAGCTACCTGCTCCAGAAAAGTTTCTATGGTCTTATCTTCTGACTGTTCTTCAAATTCTCCCACTGCAGAGACCAATTCTTTTACATTCTCAATTCTGCTGTGAGCCTCAACAGTATCCTCGCTGGCAAGTTCGTTTAAGTAACCTGTAGTCTCTATTACCAAACGGGTTAACTCTTTCGCCGTTAAGTTTCTACTCTTCTCTCGCAACTCCCCAATCAGGCTTATGAAATCTTCAAGACGGGAAGAGATGCGCTCAGGAACTGCCTTAATTTCGCGAACTTTCTTGAGAGTTTCAAAGAGCGATTTCTGGTATCTATGAGCATATTGTTCTAAATAGTTCAAAGTTCTCTTGCCTATGCCACGACGGGGGATATTAAGTATCCTTTTCAGATTAAGAGAATCCAAGGGATTGACTATAATCCTTAAGTATGCCAGAATATCTTTTATCTCCTTTCGCTCATAGAATCTGACACCTCCCACAATGGTATAATTTATTTTAGCTTTCCTGAGGGCATCCTCCACAACCCTCGACTGTGCGTTCGTCCGATAGAACACTGCAATGTCTCTCAGATTGTGGTCTTCTTCCATCAATCTAATTATTTCTTCTGCCATGAGATTAGCCTCATCGATTTCGTTATCCACTTGGGCATACTCCACAGGCATTCCCTCTTCCCGATTTGTCCACAGTTTCTTCTCCTTCCGATATCTGTTATTCTTGACCACTTTCCAGGCCATATTGAGAATATTTTTTGTGGACCGATAATTCTGCTCCAATTTCATAACTTTAACATCTTTATAGTCCTTCTCGAAATGTAAGATATTGCGCAGGTCTGCTCCCCTGAATGAATAGATTGATTGGTCATCATCACCAACAACGCATATATTCTTATATTTTGAAGCTAAAAGTTTAGTCAATAGATACTGAGCGTGATTGGTATCTTGATACTCGTCAATCATAACATATTGAAACCGCTCCTGGTACTTCTCTAATATCTCTTTTCTCTCTTTAAAAAGTCTAACCGTCTCCATCAAAAGGTCAGCGAAATCTAAAGCAGAGCTCTTCTTAAGCTTCCTCTGGTAAAGTTGATAAATATCGGCTACAACTTTACGGAAATAGTCATTAGAAGCTTGAGCATAAATAGTAAAGGAATCGGCATCGACCAGATTATCCTTAGCCCTATTTATGAGTGCTTGAGCTACTGTTATCTTAAACCTTTTCTCATCAATATCTAACTCTTTCCTACACTCTTTAATTAAGTTCAACTGGTCCATCTCATCGTAGATAGCAAAGTGTCTATTCCCGCCAATCTTATCAATTTCTTCACGCAGAAGGCGTGCCGCAAATGAATGGAAAGTAGAAATCCAGACGCTCCTCCCCTTACCTCCCACCAGGCGGTCCATCCTTTCCCGCATCTCTCCTGCTGCCTTGTTGGTAAAAGTAACCGCCAGGATATTCCAGGGAGAGATACCCTTCTCAATTAGATAGGCTATGCGATAAGTAATTACTCTAGTCTTCCCCGAGCCCGCTCCAGCTAAAATGAGAAGGGGGCCTTGAATGTGTTCCACCGCTTCTCTCTGTGGAGGATTGAGGTCATTCAATATATTATAGCCTTTCGTTCTCCTCTCCATAAAACCAGAACTCCCTTGCACGATTTGAAATCGTGCCTACAATGTCATTGCGAGCGACTGAAAGGAGCGTGGCAATCTCGAGATTGCCACGGCTTCGCCTCGCAATGACATTTTTTAAATTTTCCTCCTCATTGCACCATTTTCTCAATCATTATCGTGGCTTTATAATTATTAGGGTCAAGCTCCAGAACCTTTTTGAATTCATCAGCAGCTTCTTTAAGTTTTCCCACAGTATAGTAACAATATCCTAAATTGAAATGGGCATCAATCATATCGGGATTGATGGCAATTGCCTTCTTATAATTCTCAATTGCTTTCTGTTTATTTCCTAAAGTAAAATAGATATTTGCCAGATTATTCCTTGCCCCTACCAGTCTAGGGTTCAATCTACAGGCGAGCTCAAAATTCTTGACAGCTTGTCTCCAGTTCTTCTCCTTTGCGTAAACCCATCCTAACCTGTAATAAGCCAAAGCATTATGGGGATCAGTTTTAACAGTTTCTTCAAGTGCTGCAATTGTCTTCTGGGAGTCAACTTCTTTCTGCTCAAAGAAACTGACCTCTTCTGTCAACAACTTGTGGGCATGAAAAGGTTTAACTATTCCCTTTATAGAGAATATTCCCATACAGAAGACAAGACCAATTATAGTTAGCTTTAAAGCTTTTGGCCAATCTATGGGCACCACTATCTCTCTCTTACACTGGGAAGCCAACAACCCCAGCACAAAATAGAAATAGACTGCAGTTACGATGAACCGCATATTAACCGAAACAAAGCTATGTGCAAGAATTCCCGCACTTGAGGCAAGCCACCCCAGAGTTAAAATTTTCTGGGACTTAAGACCCGAATTTTCCTTCAACAGTAGCTTCCCTTGAGCAAAGAAGGCAAAAATTGTCCACAGAAAGATACCCATTCCAATAAGACCTGTTTCCGACCAGATTTCCAAAAACTCGTTATGAGCATAATTGACGATGAACCTATCTTGCGGCAGAATTTTCAACAGTTCTTCTGAGGCATAGCGGGGAAAATATATGTGAAATGCTCCAATCCCTACCCCCACAGGGTTTTTGAGCCCCATTACCAGTGTATCTCTCCAGATTAGTAAACGCTCGGTGCGCCGGGTGAGTATCTGGTGAACTTTATAAGCGCCTGCTTCAATCCTCTTCTTATATTTTTGACTGGTGGACATTAATCCAAAATGTAGAAGAAAAATCAGAATCAAAGGAATAAGAAATTTTAACTTTCCCTTCCAGAAATTTTGCCACCATTTCCATCCAACCCGTTTGCTGTAAAGTATTGCAAAAATCAGAACAGAAATTATGAAGCCACCCCATGCCCCCCGCGTGGCTGTAAAGTATAAATTGAGAAGCAAAAACAAAATACAAAGACCAAATAGTAGTTTCCATCTCTTCCTTTCAGTTAAAAACATAGAGAAAAATATCGGCAAACAAATTATTATGTAGCCGGCAAAGAAATTGGGATTACCAAAAGTGGCAAAAGGACGCTGGTTAGGTCCATAATAAGCGATACCAAAGAATTCTCTCACTGGAAGGTGAAGCCACTTACCGATGCTTGAGAAAATTACAGCCAGCCAGGAAAAGAGTGAAGTCAAAACATTTGCCGGATTCTTAACTGCCCAGAAGGAGCTAATTCCATTCAGCGAGATAAAGATAGTTCCCAAAAGCCAGGCAGAAAGTATATAATTCAAGTTTCTTCTATCACGAATGTTGTTGGCAACAACAAAGAAAACAAACACACAAATTAGCATCCTTTGAAATTCATTCTTTGCCACTACTTTATCTGCAGAAAATATGTAATAGAGAAAAATGGCCAAGCCATAGAAGAGAATGGGTAAATTCAGAAGGTTACTTTTAAGAACCAGCCGCCCCTCAAGCATCATCCTCACTATCCAGAAGACCAGAAGCAGGATGACAGATAATTGCATCGTAAACAGCTTGTAGCGAGTAAGCTTAACATCAATTGCCAAGGCAGAGAAGAGCACAAAGAATATAAATATTCCCAGGATAATCTTTTCTAAATACTCCGTTAACGGTTTGGAAAGATTTGATTGCCTCTCAGTCCCAGCTCTGTTAATAGACAAACTATGCTTTCTCACTTTCTTTCCATATAAGTTATGTATACCGGACGGCCCCGACGCACAATATCAAAAATTACTCCTTCTGAAAGGTCTACTTTCTTAATTACTTTCTTAAACTCTTTACAATTTTTTGTGGATTGCCGATTTATACTCCTTATCAAGTCACCTTCCACCAAACCCATCTCTTCAGCCTTACTCCCAATTTCAATTTCCACAATTACCACTCCTTCTCCATCTTCAATACGATACTTTCTGGCTAAAGCAGTGGTTAATGCCTCTACCTTCATTCCCAGCCACTGTTCAACTTCTCCTTCCCCTATTTCTTCTTTCTCTTCTTCCCTTACTCTTGCCTCCTCAGTCATCTCCGGCATTTCTCCCAATTTTATAGTCAGTGAGACCTCCTTTTTTTCTCTGATTACCACTACTTTTACCTTCTTTCCCGGTTTTGTTTTGGTGACTACTTTCTGCAGGTCTCTCACGTCTTCAACTTTATGGTCTCCAATTTTTATAATCACATCACCCCTCTTCATTCCCCCTTTCTCTGCAGCCGAGTCTTCCATTACTCTATTAACCAGAACCCCTTCTTTCTTGGGAAGGCTAAATTGTTTGGCTATAACTTCGTCCACTTCCCTTATCTCTATACCCAACCAGCCACGCACAACCTTTCCCTTTTCGATTAAATCATCAAGAATCTCTTTAGCATTATTAATGGGAATAGCAAACCCTACGCCTGCAAAAACTCCCGTAGGAGCATAGATTGCAGTGTTAATCCCGATAACCTCTCCTCTAATATTGACCAGCGGACCACCGCTATTACCCCGGTTAATGGAAGCATCAGTCTGAATCATCTCTCTATACTCTTTGCCTTCAATGTATAGCGATTGCCTCTTAGCACTAATCACGCCCACAGTTAAGGTCTGCTTTAATCCAAATGGAGAGCCAATGGCTATCGCCCAATCTCCAATCCTTATCTTATCCGAATCGCCAAGTTTAGCTGCAGGAAATTTCTCCTTCGCTTTTATTTTGATTATCGCTAAGTCAGTTCTGGGATCCTTACCAATTACCTTACCATCATACTTCTTCTCCTTGCCATTAGATAATGTGACCTTAATCTCTTCTGCTCCGGCAATCACGTGGTAATTCGTCAATATATAACCTTCTGGGTCGATAATTACTCCCGAACCAGTTCCTTCCAACCTTCGCCTGAATTCCCTTTTCTTAGGCTCAGGTCTCCTCTCCCTTGGTCTTCCAAAAAATTCATCAAAAAAATCTTCGAAAGGGTCGCCAAAGTAGAATTGATAATAAGGAACTTCCATCTTCAGAATTTGCACTGCAGAAATATTTACCACCGAAGGTTTTACCGCCTGAGCCACATTAGCGAAAGCTTCTTGAAGTTCAATCACCCCGTTAGGGATGGATACAGGTTGTTTAGCGGGATTTTCCTCTCTGGTTAGTACTGCTTCTTCTCCTCTCCATTTCCCTTTACACCTAAATCCCAAAAATAATGAAAGAGACAAAACCAGCGCCAACATCAAAATCCAGATTTTAGACCTTATCACTTTCCCCATTTTCCTCAACCTCCTCTAAACTGTCATTGCGAGAGAGCGAAGCGACTTAATACGAATTGTCATTGCGAACGAAGTGAAGCAATCTCGTAATTTGGCACGAGGTTGCCCCGGGCTTCGCCCTCGCAACGACCCTTCGGGTCGATTGCCACGCTCCTTTCAGTCGCTCGCAATGACATGATTATAATGCTGAGTCTCGTGCTACTGTTACCTTGCTCTTATTGCAGGGATTTCCACTGCTTTACTTTTCCTGTAAACACCAAGTATATTTTTCTGATTTTGCCCTCGAGGCAGAATAAGGTCAATAATATTTGGGTTACTCCTTGCGCTATTATCTAAGGACAAGTAGGCACCACCAAAGTAGAATTCATCGTTTACTTGCTTAACCTCTCTCACCTTCCAATTTCGTGGTGGAGCCTCTCCATCATAAGCTAAGACCATCGGCAAATATCCCCAATTTCGAGGATCTCCACGGATTAGCTTCCGGGGAACATAAATGGTAACTTCTCCCCTGGTAGAATTGACTCTCACTTCCAGGTCTGTCAATTTAACCGGCTTGCCAGCTGAATCTATCTTATACATCGTCTGTTGCCAGCCATCCACAGTAATCACATATTCCCAGGCATCTTCAGCCTTGGTATAAGCGTTCCTTCCGGGGAGAAGTTGCATAGAACCAGCTCCTATCCTGTTATTCAGGTCAATGTAAACATCAATAATCTGTAAACTGATGCCAGAAGGAGAATCCCAGGGATTTTCAATTACCCCCAATTTAACTTTAAAAATCACATATTCGAGTCCTTCACTTACCGAAAACTCACGAATATCGAATGAGCCGGGTTTAAACACTGGATCGGCAGGATAGGTATACGTGCCCGGTCCGTAATCATCACCAACAGGGTCGATAATCCTCAAAATACCGGCTCTCCTCTGGAACAGCTCGGGAAGAATTATACTAATAGGTCCAAAAGGTGGCATAATCTCTAATTCCACACCCTCCTCTACTGCCACAGCAATCATTCTCAATGCTTCTCCACCTGAAACATTAAGGTATTTGAGGGGTATCCCAATTTCTAATGAATAGGCTCCCACTGCCATAGAATAGATATCAGTAATAGGCTGCCAGGTATTTTTCCCTGTGGCACTGGAAAGGACCGCCTTTCCTCTCAGCGCCTCAGAACCCAGGCTAAACTGGTCAAACCAAATTGCTACTTCGTTAGATAGTCCAAATCCCAATGTTCTCCCTGCACCAGGTTCTACGTAGCGAGTAGACAGATTATACTTCCCCGCTCCGGGTGTCCCTATATAGAATCCAATGAAGAATTCCGTCCCCTTTCTTTCAGCGAGCAAATCTTTCGTATCCACCCTGAGATAGAGATTAAATCTATTGTATCCATAATAGATTTTATCGAATATCTCGCACCTCTCAGCCACATAGTAGCCGGCATTGTCCCATTCTCCTTCATCAATTATACCGTCAATCTCAGGAGTAACCAAATCTACAATTTCTCTCTCAGGGAGAAACTCTTTCTGAGCAACAATTGGCTGGAACAGTCTGCCGGGCGGTTCGCTACCGATAGTCTGATAGACTTCAATCAACAAGCTCCTGTATTCCTGGTCAAAAATCTCATCCCTACCGGAATTCTGGTCCTCACCGTACCACCAGAACCACTTACTATCGGAGGCTTTTAAAATTGTTGCCAATGCTTGGTCCAGTTTCTCAATTTTCGCTCTGCCACTATTTTTATAATTTTCTAAATCTAATCTGGCCTCAGCTAAAAGTTCCCAGGCGAGATTTTCTTCTTCTTCGCCGATCCAGCTATCAAAATTTCCATTGACCAGGGAACCTGGCCATAGTTTTTTTATGCTCGCTACCGCAGGATAGTCTTCCAGATACTCCTGTAGGGTAACAGTTTTGATTAAGGTGTTTTCCTCAAGTTGATTAAAAAGCTGGCTTAAGAAGTATATACTTTCATCATTATCTATAATTATGGTCACCAGAGGAGGGGATTTCTGTTTCCATTTCTGTTGAATGAAATGGAGACGCTCCATAAAATCCCCAACCGCTTCATCTCCACTCATTAATGGATAAACAAGATTGATTCTATCGCTGAGCATCCTGTCGCGGAAAATCATTGTCAGTTTTCTTTTTTCTCCAGACACAAGGTAAGGCCGATATAAAAACTCAGGATTCAGGAGCCGGCCCTGGTCATCCCTGGTCAATTCAATATTCAATGAATTTTCCAGCACTTCCTCACCAGAAACCAACCACTCCAATCGACAATCACCAACCACCTCTAATACTTCCTGAGCTACCGCACCTTCAGGAGGCCAGATCCCTTTAGGAAACTTACCAAAATATTTCCGATAAAAGCTTACCCCCTCCATTATTCTGGCTCTAACATCTTCAGGATGTCTATATTTCTTGGCAGGTAATAAAGCCTCGGGCATCGATACACTGGCTAAATCTACATCGTAAAGAAGGGGAAGAATGGGACGGCCAGGAGGCACCATTGCCACTACAATCCGGCCCAGAGTTTGAAGTCGTCTGCAAATATCCACAGCTCCAGAATTCATGTATTCAATCATTTCAGGAGATAAATTGAAAGTCATATTTATCTGGGGATAGCGTTCTAACAAAGCTAAAAGATTTATTATCGTTTCGGAATTAGCCTCCCCTGCGCGTGATATCTCCCCATCCCAGATAAGAGCGAGGTAGAGGAGCTGCTCTGGAACTCCTGGAGGCCTCAGGGGAACTCTCCTCACTTCTCTTTCTACTGGCGGCACCCCCGCACAGCCCAAAAGAAAAAGAAGAAGAGCCGATAGGAGGTATATGGTAAGTAAACTTAAAACTTTTCTCATTTTCTCTAAAAACTTGCCTTTTGCAGTAAACAATCTTTTATTATACTAAATATTATTTTAAATTGTAAAGTACAAAGAGGAAAATTGTGGAGGGAAATACCTATCAGGAAAGCATAATCTGGAGTCCTCCCGAAAGGGAGGTCGGATTTGTAGGCACAGATTTCCCGATTGAAAATCGGGATGCATAATCCCTGCACGGTTAAAACCGTGCCTACAAACATACATTATCTCACCCAAAAAATTGCACACATCTAATCAATGTTCCCTTATCCCCAAACCCTCCTGGCTTCAGAATAAAGTTGTACTTTCCATCTAAAGTTCGACAGAAGGCAATCCCGGGTGATACAGAAGAAATAATTTGAAAAGTATCTATTTTTAATGCCCGACAGATACCGAAAGCAGTATCTCCACCAATAAGAATCAGATTCCGAAAGAACCCTCCTTTGCAGAGTCCTGTAGTCAAATAGACAAGCGTTCTAACAATCTTCTCTGGATCGAGTTTGTGGTTACTCTTCTGGGGATAGATTAATATGTGTTTAGCATTTTTCGCATCCGGTATTTCTACTCGATTTCGCTCAAAGTCTATAGGCACAGCCAGTACACCTTTTACTCTCTTCAACTGTTCAATCTGTTCATAGCTAACCGATTTCCCACTCCCGGAAATAACCAGAACTGATTTTGAGCCACCAGTTACAGCCTTAGATTTACCACCCCGGCTCGGTCTCGATTTTCCCCAGAATTTGACCAACTCTCCCGCCAGACCGCTTGCTCCACATACAGTAGTGTAATCCGGGATTTCTCTGGCAATATTTTTCAAATCTCTTTGAGTTCTTGCATCGTATACTTTAATTCTATCGTAGTATTTCGACATCCCTTTCAGTAAAGTGGGTATATGAGCTTCAGTCACTCGATTTCTGGGGTCCTGGGCAAACTCTGTTCTGGTGACCAACTCTCCCCAGACATAGTGGCAACCCTCTATTGTAGTCCTTCCTCTCCGGGGAAAGGCAGCACAAAAGGGAAGCTCTCTTATGTTCAACTCATCAAAAAGTGCGTCGATCTCCGCGCCGATATTTCCCCGCAAGGTAGAATCTATCTTTTTATAAATTTGTTTTATGTTCAATTTCCTGAAGAATCTCAAGACACATTTAACCTTCTCATAAGCTGTTTGAGGTTCATCGAACCTGCTTTCAGTATTCACCACAAGAACGTCCCAGTTCACATCGGGCTTCAGGTTTTTGGAGAGACGTTCTGAGTTAGAAGCATGGACAATTGTTCTCAAGCCCCAATCTGCAAAATGTAATCCCACATCGCCACACCCAGTCAAATCATCAGAGATTACCCCAATCATTGACACTCTCCCTCACTCTAACCCTCTCCCCCTCACCTTTATCCTCTCCCCAAGGGGAGAGGAACACTTGCTTCTTTTGTTTACAAATCGGCTTTTATCCTGGGGAATAAAGGCTTTCCTCTTTTAATTTTT
>Ga0209978_10000966_pt1 | contig 11586 bp, 6 predicted proteins | sample BentaG_FD_182805 | JGI IMG/M metagenome (GOLD analysis project Ga0209978, IMG submission 182805) | Deep subsurface microbial communities from South Atlantic Ocean to uncover new lineages of life (NeLLi) - Benguela_00093 metaG (SPAdes)... | ecosystem: Environmental > Aquatic > Marine > Oceanic >...
TACAATTGCTGTAACTTGCCAGAAGTTTTATAATGATAAGGGGCATCACCTGCGTGTCGTGGATGGGCCTTGTCGGGCCTTACCGAACTATGCAAGATGCAAAATGACAAATCAAAATTAAAAGGGATAAAAAGTGCAACGAAAAGGTTTTACTCTTCTTGAACTCTTGATAGTAATGTCCATTATCATCTTATTATTAAGCATACTTTTGCCTTGTCTTATGAGTGCAAAAGAAAGAGCATTGGAATTATTTGCTATGGAAGTCGAAGTTAATAAAGATGGAAAGGTTCTCTTGGAAATTCAAAACCTTTCTGATAGAAAATCATATGAAGACATATATATGATAATGATTGACCCTCCGAGGAATTGCCGCGTTTTCTTAAAAAGACCTCATCCTTCAGGTATGAAATTAATAAAAAGAGATGGCCAAGATTATATTAAATGGAGACCTAAATTGGATGATATTGGTGTGCATTTTATTACTGTTGTTTTTGAAGGTGAAGAAATCTCTGAGCAAGAGATTACAATTTATGTTTTTAATAAAGAGCTTTTAGAAGCTGAGCTAGAGGACAAATTAGACGCGGATTAACGCTGATTATGCGGATTAAAAATATTAGCCTCAGAGGGCAAAGAGGGAAAAAGCAAAGAATAAAAATCAAAATGCAAAGTGCAAAATTGAGGAAGGCCTTCGAGAAAATATCTAAAAATATTTGCAGTTGACTACGGAACAGCTATGGTATTTGGCGTGAAAGATCGGTTTGTAGAATAGTAGCTGAACTTGGAGCATACGAGGAGATTAAGATGGGATTGCGAGTGGTTGAATGTCGGAGGTTCGCTTGAGAAACTGTCAGCCTCTTTCTGATTTGCAGTGATTATTGCATTTCGTTTCCTCCGTATACTTAATCCGATTTCACACTGAAAATTCTCAAAAATATTTGTTTTTGGGCAAGAATTTGAGGTTAGGTGCTTCCATCAATCATCAATTTTGACATATGTGGAGACATTTTGGAGACATAATGTCACCTGAAAATCAGGGTGTTTTCCAGCTCTTGAAAGAGATGACTTTTTTGAAGAATTCTGGTATTTTATAACTAGCGAAAATGGGACCGTTTTATAATTGACGTTGGACATATGCACAACATATAGTAGATTCTATAATTTCGAATGTACCACAAAAGGAGAATTATTATGAAAGTTTTCAGGCTATCGATCGCCTGCATTTTTGGCGTTCTATTCGCTGTCTGCGCCATTGCCGACAACACAGATCGGTTTGTCATTCAATTGGGGATTCCCGGACCCACCAGCGCTGAGGACTCCACGGGTGGTATTATTGCCGCGGATGTCACAGGTGATGAAAAACCAGACTACCTCGTGACTTGCACAGGGCATCTGGCGGTTTATGACAACAGCGGGCGCAAACTCTGGATCGAAAAAACAGATATTGTGGTCGGTGGTCAGAGTGAGAGCCAGGGACTTCCAGGTCACGATGGTCCGGGTGTGATGGCGGACGATGTGGACGGTGATGGCCGCACCGAAGTCATTTTTTTGACCAGGGATGGCCTGCTGCATGTGGTCGATGGCGCCAAGGGAGCAGAGAAACAAACGGCTCGCCCTCCCGTTCCGCAAGGAGCTGAACGATGGGAAATCGCCATGATCGCTGACTTCCGCAACACCGGTGGTGACCGAGATATTCTGCTGCAAGCTACAAACAAAAACGGCTACCGCATGGGACGATATCTGGCTGCCTATAGTTACGACGACCTCATCGCAGGCAAACCACCACTGTGGACTACCGACAAATTCGTCAGCTGCGCGCATAATGGTGCTCGCCTTGCAGACCTCGACGGCGACAACCGTGATGAAGTGTTAGGCGCAACGATCTTCTCACCTGACGGCAAATTGATCGCAGAGGCCCAACCTTTCCGTGGCCATATTGACAGCATATTCGTGGCCGATGTCCAACCGGAGATTGCCGGCTTGGAAGTAATTCTGCTTGAGGAAGGCTCGAACTATGTTCAGATGCTCGGTGTCAAGGGTCCGATCTGGCGAGAGCATTTTAAGCATCAGGAACCTCAAAACGCTGCGATCGGTAGATTCAAAACTGGCTCGGACGAAATCTTTATCTGGTGTCGCTCACGATACGCAGAGCATCAAAAACCGTTCGTGTTCAATTCACACGGGACGAAAGTGTTCGATTATCTGATGGATGACGTAGCCCCTCAGGGCTGGACCATTCGCGGAGTGGAAGTAATCCATACGATCGATTGGACCGGCAAGCGCGAACAACTAGCCTGCGCCAAGGAACGCCACCGCAACGGTGACGTCTGCCTGTTCGAGCCATTGACGGGTAAATTCGTTCAGCGGTTTTCAGAAAAGACGAACCGACTCTACGTGGCCGATGTGACTAGCGACTGGCGCGAAGAGATTATCGTTCTGAACAGCAACGAACTGCACGTTTATCAAAACCAGGCAGCCAATCCGAGGCCGAATCAAAAGCGGCTCTGGTCCAACCGCAATTACCGCCGTTTGAAACAATGTCACAACTATTACTCACCATGATTTTTTGGAATTGAAGGAGATTAAACGGATGAACAAGCGGATTGTCCACGTAAAATGTAATCCAATGAATCGCCGTGAGTTTTGTATGCGCTTGATCGCTGCGGTAGTGGCGGGTCAGGCGAAGCTCGCGGTATCACATGACGCAAAGACTTTCCAGTTGAGGTACATCGTTGGGTCGAGTATGTACGGCAGGATGTCACTTAGCAATATCTTGCCGGAGGTTTGCAAAGCAGGAGCGCAACACATTGACATCTGGCCCGAACATCACGCGAATCATCGGGAACAAATCGAAACGATGGGACATGAGCAGTTCGCAGATATGCTGAAGCAATATCAAGTGGAGTTAGGCATATTGACACACTATGATCTCGGCCCATTCGGTCTTCAAGACGAGATGCGAGTAGCTAAGAAACTCGGTGGATCAATGGTCATTAGTGGTAGCCGTGGTCATGGAAATCTAAAGGGCCAAGATCTAAAGGCGGCAGTCAGAAAATTTATTGAGAAGATGAAGCCACATATTGCAGCCGCTGAGCAGATGGGTATCACTATTGGCATTGAAAATCATGCGAATAGTCTGATTGACTCACCGGATGCTATACGATGGTTAGCAGAATTTACCCCTTGCAGATATCTAGGCATTGCGCTAGCTCCATATCATTTACCACAAGACCCAGCATTAATTGCACAGTGTATCACAGATATTGGTAATCGTTTAGTCCATTTCTATGCGTGGCAATATGGCCAAGGCTGTCATACGAAACTGCCGAAGCAACAGGAGCTAATGCAATTACCTGGACGTGGTGAAATGGATTTCATGCTGATTGTTGCTGCTTTGAAGAAAATAAACTACAGCGGCTGGACCGAGGTGTTTATGCACCCTGTACCTCGAGGAATTTCGATCTTGCCTACTGCAGCAGAAGTGACTTTGGAGATCAATGGTGTCCGGAACTACCTTGAACTATGCTTGTCGAGGTAAATCGAGGGTACGCCGACCCAACAACGATTGTTCCATTTTGGAATGACAGCTAACTTCGGCCTTTTCCGGCTTATACCATGCGTCGCAAAGTGCTATTAAGTTCCTAACGACATTAAAATGAAGCAGATCATTCAAGTACAATAGCTTGTAACAGCGTGCAGAAGCAATGTTTATGAAGGTAAATAGTTTGACTTTTTTGTATTTTTTAGTATAATAATGGATGTCTGACGACCAATAGGATTCGTCGTGGATCATCAAATTTAAGTCTAAGAAGCCGGAGTGTCTTGAGCATGAAGAGGAGGAACCAAATAAGCAATCCAACAAGATTGACACTTGCAGCCTTCATGGTCTTATTCTTGGCTGTCGGCCCTGTATCTGGCTGGGGTAGCGCTACGCCACAACAGGCCGGTATGGATGAATTTAGGCTCCAGCAGGCACGGGATTATGCGCTGACGGGAGGAGGCTCCGGCTGCATTATTCGTGGCGGAAAACTCGTCATGTCCTGGGGTAATCAGACGACCCGTTACGACCTAAAATCCACTACCAAGTCCATTGGGGTGACAGCATTGAGTCTGGCCATAAAAGATGGTTTAGTGAATCTGGATGACAAGGCTCAGCTATATTGCCCTGATATTGGTATCCCGCCCAATGCCGGTGACCCACGACTGGCCGACATCAAAATCTGGCATCTTGCAACGCATACAGCCGGCTTCGATAAACCGGGAGGCTTCGAGCCGCTTCTTTTTGACCCAGGAACTAAGTGGGCTTACACAGATGGCGGAGCAAACTGGCTGGCATATTGTCTGACACTCATCTATCGGCAGGACCTCAGGGATTTAATGTTCAACCGCGTCTTTTCCAAACTGGACATCACTAACACTGATCTTACCTGGCGAAATAATGCCTATCGTCCGGACACGATCGAAGGGGTAAAACGCAGAGAATTTGGCTCGGGAGTCTCAGCTAATGTCGATGCCATGGCCAAAATCGGTTATCTGTATCTTCGCCGCGGCAGGTGGGCAGGTGAACAGATTCTCCTGGAAAATTTCATTGATATCGTCCGCAAACCGTTCCCTGAAATAATAGGGCTGCCGGTACATAACAGCTCACAATATCTCAATGCATCGGACCATTATGGTTTGCTTTGGTGGAACAATGGCGACAAGACTCTCGAAAATGTACCGCCGGATGCGTACTGGTCGTGGGGACTCTACGACAGCCTGATTGTGGTTATACCCAGTCTCGACATTGTAGTATCCAGAGCAGGCTCCGGATGGCGAAGCGGCTGGGACGGCAACTACGATGTCCTCAAGCCCTTCCTCGAATCCATTTGTCAATCCGTCAACAACGATGCACCTTACCCGCGGAGCAAGGTAATTACGTCTCTGATTTGGGCCGAAGCCTCAACTATCATTCATCAGGCCGCGGGCAGTGACAACTGGCCAATCACCTGGGCGGACAACGGTGAGCAATACACCGCCTACGGCGACGGCTGGGGTTTCGACCCTCGAGTACCCGGCAAACTGAGTCTCGGCTTCGCCAAGGTGGTCGGCGATCCGCCAGGTAACGGAATTAATATTCGGTCTTCAAGCGGAGAGCATACCGGTGACGGCCGGAGCGGTAAGAAGGCCAGCGGGATGCTCATGGTCAATGGCACCCTTTACATGCTGGTTCGCAATGCTGACAACAACGGACGGCAGAGCCAGCTCGCCTGGTCATCGGATAACGGATCACAGTGGAACTGGAGTTCGTGGAAATTCGCAGAATTAGGCTATCCATGCTTTCTCAACTTCGGACAGAATTATACTGGGGCAAGGGACGGCTATGTTTACGTGTACTCACCCGATACTCCAAGTGCCTACAATGAGACTGACACAGTGGTCCTGGCGCGTGTACCCATTGAGAGCATCACTGACAGAGACGCTTACGAGTTTTACTCCAGCCTGGATGCCAGCGGTAATCCGGTATGGTCAGGTGACATTAATCTTCGCAGTGCCGTTTTCATTTTTCCCGGCGGCTGCAACCGTATCGATGTTACGTACAATGCACCGCTCCAGCGCTATCTTCTCGTGATGCGCAGCCGTGCCCAGGCCGGTGGGAGGAACCAGTTCAGCATCTACGATGCACCCGAGCCATGGGGGCCTTGGACGACAGTATTTTACACCGAGAATTGGGATGTTGATCCCGGTGAGAGCGCGCACATTCCCACCAAGTGGATTAGTGCCGACGGCAAGACCTGTCACCTTGTATTCGCCGGCTCGGACAGTTTTGCAGTTCGCCGGTTTACAATGACGGCGGTCCCGGTACAAAAGTCTCCCGACTTCACCGGGGATGCATTTGTGGACTTCAGGGATTTTTTTTTGCTGGCACAGGATTGGTTGCAGAACGAAACCGATACGGATATCGCGCCAGCCCCTTTAGGTGACGGCATTGTCGATTGGAAGGACTTTGCCGTATTAGCGGAACTCTGGCTGAAAGAGATGGGCCTTATCGCCCATTGGCGGCTGGACGAGACGGAGGGCCTTGTCGCACATGACAGTGCCGGTGGTCACAACGGTAGTCTCAACGGCAATCCAGACTGGCAGCCTGCAGACGGCCGGCTAGATGGAGCGATAGAACTCAACGGGATGACCGATTATATCTCGACACCTTTTGTCCTGGATCCTGGGGCCGGAAGGTTCAGTGCCTTCGTCTGGATTAGAGGTGGGGCATCGGGCCAGGTGGTAATTTCACAGAAAGACGGCGTGAACTGGCTTATGGCCGATCCCTCGGAAGGAAAACTCATGACGTTATTGTCACGCCGTTCCATAGGCCGAATCAAAGAGCCGCCTCTGACATCAGAATTTGTAATTACTGATGGTGCCTGGCACCGCATCGGTGTAGTATGGAACGCATCCGAGCGTATTCTGTATGCTGACGATATGGAGGTGGTTAGAGATGTACAATCTTCTATGGCGGGGGCAACAGACGGTTTGTATATTGGGGCGGATAGGAATTTGGAACCTGGCGGTTTCTTTTCAGGTCTGGTCGATGATGTTCGCATCTATAATCTGACATCTGTGCCGTAGAGGTATTATCGTTAGTTTAAAAATGGTGGGCCAAGTCCCACTTAACCGTTTTTTTGGAAGGAGATAATTATGTGCAAACAACTAATTATATGCCTCATCATTTTTGGGCTTTTGATCGGTATTCCATCGGCTCAGGCCCGGCTTGTTCACCATTGGAAACTCGACGAAAATACGACCAGCGGAGACGACATTGCAGTGGATTCCGTTGGAGGACTGAATGGGGACATACAGGGTGCCCAGTCGGTTCCGGGAAAAACCGGTAACGCCTTCAGCTTTGACGGCACGGATGATGTAGTTACCATTCAGAACTTTGTACCTCCACAGCAAGGGACAGTCGCATTTTGGATAGACCCGGGATTTGGAAGTTCCAAGCAGCGTATTTTTGGAGCAGGCGGGGACTTCGAAGTGATTGTTTATAGCACAGGCATCGTCAGGAACGAACTATTCGCTGGCGGAAGTGGAACTTTGCAGAGCAATTCCGGCGCAGTCGAGCCCGGACAATGGTTCCATATCGCGGTGACCTATGCCTACGACGGTGCAGGACCAAGTACGGCGCTGGAGGTCTATGTGAATGGGGAATTAGACGTTGTGGGTACCGCTGGTGAGCCAAGTGTACCAACCGATACGACGCTTCTGTTGGGCCATCGGGCTGGGGCCACCGGTGGCGAACATTATGGAGGTCTCTTGGATGACCTGCGAATCTACGACCATGTTCTGTCGGGAGCAGAGATAAAGGCCTTAGCTAATCCACCGCGCATGCACGCTCTTGATCCCAACCCACCTGATGGCGCCATCCAAGAGGATACATGGGTGAACCTTAGCTGGACGGCAGGAGATTTTGCCGTCTCCCACGATATATATATAGGCAACAACTATGACGATTTGAAAGAAGCAACGAACGAGAGTGAGATATTCCGAAGTAACCAGACAGAGACATTTATTGTTGCCGGTTTTCCAGGATTTGCTTTTCCGGACGGCCTTGTTCCCGGCACGACCTACTACTGGCGAATCGATGAGGTTAATAACTCCGAGCCGAACAGTCCCTGGAGAGGCGATGTCTGGAGCTTCTCTGTTCCACCCAAGACTGCTTATAACCCGGACCCGGCCGATGGATCTGAATTCGTGGGCCCGGATAATGTGACACTTAGCTGGACTCCGGGCCTCGGAGCCAAATTGCACACAGTGTATATTAGCGATGACTATGCCGAGGTAAACGACGCTACTGTAGGTGTCCCGGTGGGTTCGGCAACCTACAGTGCCGGCCCGCTTGAACGGGAAAAAGTTTACTACTGGCGGGTCGATGAATCAGACGGATTGTCCACTTATAAAGGCGGGATTTGGGGCTTTACGACACCAAGTGCCGCTGGAGCCCCACAACCGACAAATGGAACTGTGGATGTAAAACACACACAGATTCTAAGCTGGATGCCAGCGGATAATGCAAACTCGCACCATATATACTTTGGCATGGATAAAGACGACATCAAGAATGCTACACCAGACTCACCGGAGTATAAAGGCAGTAAGGCGAGCGGCGGCGAAATCTATGATCCTGGCAAGCTCGCCTGGGATACAAGCTATTTCTGGCGGGTCGATGCGGTCTATAATACGGCCCCTGATAATCCTGTGAAGGGCCTGGTGTGGAGCTTTGTAACTGCCGATTTTCTTGTGGTTGATGATTTCGAGAGCTACACCGATGATGATACCGCTGGTGAAGCCATCTGGCAGACCTGGATTGACGGTTTGGACGTTGCCGACAATGGAGCGCAGGTCGGCTATCTGCAACCCCCGTATTGCGAGGACACAATTGTCCATGGGGGCTCGCAGTCCATGCCATTGCTATACAACAATACGGACGGCGTAACGAACTCGGAGGTGGTGCTGCCACTGACGGCGAACCGTGAATGGACGGCCGAAAGCGTCGGAGAATTGTCTCTGTGGTTCAGGGGAAGTTCGGCCAACTCACCAGAACCACTATATTTGGTCATCTCGAATACCACGGGCACGCCGGCCGTTGTGGCTCACGGTGATGCCAACGCGGCACAGTTGGGCAATTGGACACAGTGGTTGATTCCACTCCAAGCTTTTGCCGATCAAGGCATCAATCTGACCAACGTGGATAAGATCGCGATTGGCCTGGGTAGCAAAGGCGGCGTGGTGGTCGGTGGTTTGGGGACGATGTACATTGATGATATCCGGCTGTATCGGCTTCGAAGTGCGCCATAGAAACAAATCCTTCATTAATTGAGGTGACAGTAAGGTGAACAATCTTGGACAATTCAATAAAAAGAGATGGGATCAAGTTGTTAAGAAATCGTGCTTGGCACGGATGGATCATAATAGGAAAATATGAAACTTTTTATCGATTATCGTTTTTGATGGAGGTTTAGTATGTGCAAGAAATTGGTTTATTCGATTCTTATATTGGTCTTTGGCCTCATGGTGAGTGTGGCCAGTGCAGATATTACCACTGACCTGGTAGCATGGTGGGCATTGGATGATGGAAGTGGGACCATGGCCAAGGATAGTGCGGGTCACCCCGGCGGGCCTCACGATGGAATGCTGCAGAATGGGCCTCAGTGGGAGAGAGCAGACGTCAAGATAGGCACAGGAGCACTTAAGCTTGATGGTCTCGATGATCGTATCGTCATCGATTCGTTCGACCTGGAAGGATCCGGCATCACCATTGCCGCGTGGATCAAGCCGCCGGACTTGGCCGCTATGAATGATCCCCGTATTGTCTCCAAGGCCCAAGGCGGCGGGACCGGCGACCACTATTGGGCAATGGTCCTAAGTGGTACGGGTGAGGATAACTTGGAGTTCCGGCTCAGGACAGACACAGGCGCCCCTACACGGCGTACCTCTCCTGAGGGCAATGACATGCAGGCTGACGAATGGGCGCACCTAGCCGTGACCTGGGACGCCAGCGATCCATTCATGCGACTGTATAAGAACGGCGAAGAGATTGATAGCGTCAGCAAGCCGGGTACAGCGGTTGGAGTTGGCCCTGGTGTGAGAGTTGGTGTCGGTAATCAGTCCGTTAGTGCCGGGGCAGACAGTATGGACCGTCCATTCCCAGGCATCCTAGATGACGTTCGCGTCTATGAACGCGGATTAAGTGCCGAGGATCTCACCGAACTATTTGGGTGGCAAGGAACTCCTGTTCCTTCGACCATGGCTCGCAATCCTATCCCGTCCGACGGAACTCTTATAGGGGATACCTGGGCAAATCTTAGCTGGACTGCAGGAGATTTCGCAGTATCGCATGATGTATATATAGGCGATGATTTTGACAATGTAAACGACGGCGCCGAAGGCACATTCGTTGGTAACCAGGCCGGAACGTTTATTGTTGTCGGCTTTCCCGGTTTTCCTTTTCCAGATGGTCTTGTCCCGGGCACAACCTACTACTGGCGAATCGACGAGGTCAATGACACCGAGCCGAACAGTCCGTGGGTGGGTCCTGTCTGGAGCTTTAGTATTCCTCCCAAAACCGCCTATGCACCCGACCCGGCTAATGGTGCTGAGTCTGTAAATCTGAATGTGGAGCTTAGCTGGACGGAAGGTTTCGGTGCGAAACTGCACACCATATATTTCGGCGACAATTTTGACGATCTCAACAATGCAACCGGTGGTCTTCCTCTGGGCACTGCGAGTTATAACCCCGGCCCGCTTGAATTGAGTAAGACTTACTACTGGCGGGTTGATGAGTTTGATATTGTAGAAACATATAAAGGCGATGTCTGGAGCTTTACAACTGAGGGCGCCGTAACGAGCCTGGAACCGGCTAATGGCGCCGGGGATGTTACACAGACACCTGTTCTTACCTGGGTACCGGGAGTCTTCGCCGCTTCGCATCAGGTATATTTCGGCTCTGACGCTGAAGCTGTAAAAAATGCTGATATAAGCTCTCCTGAGTATAAAGGTACGAGGAACCTTGGTTCCGAGAGCTATGATGCCGGACAACTTGAATGGAATACTACTTACTATTGGCGTATTGATGAGGCAAATAACACCCACGCCGACAGTCCCTGGACAGGAAATGTCTGGAGCTTTACTACGGCCAACTTCCTTATCATTGATGATATAGAGAGCTACAATGACATTAATGAAGGTGAACCCGGTAGTAACAGGATTTATAACGCCTGGGTGGACGGTTTCGACGATCCGCTAAACGGTTCTACGGTTGGTCATTTAGATCCTCCATTTTACGAGGAGACTATCGTTCACGGCGGTAATAAGTCGATGCCGATTAGTTACGACAACGCTGTAGGCAAATCAGAGGCAACTTTAACTTTAACTTCCAATAATGACTGGACAATTAATGGGGTCGATACACTGACTATTTGGTTCAGAGGTGAAGCGGCTAATGCTTCTGAAAATTTGTATGTTGCCCTTAATGGCAGCGCGGTGGTCAATCATGATAATCCTGATGCGGCACTGAGAACTTCCTGGACCCAATGGAATATTGACCTGCAAGCATTTGCCGACCAAGGCGTGAACCTCGCCAATGTCAGTTCGATTACACTTGGTTTTGGTAACAGGAGCAATCCTATTGCCGGTGGCTCGGGAATGATATACTTTGATGATATTCGACTATACGCACCGGTGCTATAAGTGACAAATTAGGAATTTAAGAGCAACCAAGGTATTGTTATTTTACTTTTTTTTAGGAAGATTATCGAAACCTTTTTGTTTCATTTATGTTGATGACATACAATCATTAGCAAATAACACCTACCTGAGTATGGATAGGGAAAAGGAAATAATCAGTGTGATTACTCGACACGTTTCACCGAGACGAAGTGCTGAACGATCCATCGAAGGTCTTCGTTGTTCGGCGAAGATACTGTCATTCCGGAATGAGCCGATGGATCTGCTGCATTGACTCTGATGAACTCGAGTGTGCGTTTATCCATCCATTTGCGTTTCTCCGCATGGCCGTCAGCAAAGCCGAACGTGCTTGCCTTGATGTGGTAAGAA
>Ga0209978_10000967_pt1 | contig 11582 bp, 9 predicted proteins | sample BentaG_FD_182805 | JGI IMG/M metagenome (GOLD analysis project Ga0209978, IMG submission 182805) | Deep subsurface microbial communities from South Atlantic Ocean to uncover new lineages of life (NeLLi) - Benguela_00093 metaG (SPAdes)... | ecosystem: Environmental > Aquatic > Marine > Oceanic >...
GACTATGTGACGATAGCTGACTGTGCGATGGCGGTTGAGAACATGATGTTGATGGCGTACTCCCTCGGCTTAGGGGCTTGTCCAGTAAAATCCTTTTCCTCCGCAGCCGTGAAGCATATTCTGGAAATTCCAGAGGACGTCGAACCGGAACTCATGGTGGTGATAGGTTACCCGAGTAAGAAGCCATCGACTCCTCCAAAAATTGCTCTTGAAGAGATAACGTATCTCGATAAGTACGGAGATAAGTTGTTCAAAGAAGGGTAGGGATAGGTATATGAGTGGTGAAAAGACGGATACGGGAAATGAGTATCTTTTCGAGCTGGCGACCTTCTTGGCTATAAGCGCGAGGGGTTGTATGGATGAGCCGCCCAGCTATGGCCCCTTCAGGCTAATAGACGGGCTAAGCAGACTAATAGATCTACCTAAGTATGCCGCTTGCTTGAGCGAAGACAAGTTCCTCAAGGACATAAAGAACGAAGTTGATGAAAAAAAGTTTCTTGTTATGTCCGATATGAAGGGATTCCGCAGATTTCTCGACGAACTGATAAGTCGATTTGCGATAGAGCTGAAGAAAAGATCTTCAAAGTGATGGACCCGCACCCACTTTTCACGTCAAGGAACACGGGTGGAAACGAGTTCAGTCTCAATGCAAGATTCATCTAGAGCGAAGGCGCGCTTTGAGATAGTTACGCTTCTCAGCGTGAAAAATTTTATATAGGGATAATAAAAAGAGTAACGAAAAGGTGGTGTTGATGAAAATTTATGTGATACTACCGATACTGAGTCATAGGGGCTTTGAAGAACTAACAAACAAGGAGTTTAAGGCTGCTGCACGACCAGACACCGACATTCTTGTTAAGAGTATTAGGAAGGGGCCTGCTTCGATTGAGTCAAAGTACGATGAGGAAATAGCGGCTCCGTGGATTTTGGAGGAGGTAGTTAATGCCGAGAAGCAAGGATATGATGCAGTGATCATAGATTGCATGGGTGATCCCAGCCTGCACGCGGCTAGAGAGATAGCAACGATTCCGGTCATAGGTCCCTGCGAGGCATCGATGGCCATCGCCTCGACTATCAGCCACAAGTTCTCTGTCGTCACCGTCCTCACTAACATTGTGAGGCTTTTCGATGAGATGGTTAAGGTATACGGCTTTGACTCGAAATTTGTTTCGACGAGGTCGGTAGAAGTCCCCGTGCTTGATCTAGAAAAGAAGAGAAAAGAAGTAGAAGAAGCTCTGGTTTCGGAGTCAAGGAAAGCACTGGAAGAAGGGGCCGACACCATCATTCTGGGATGCACCGGAATGATAGGTATGGCGAAGGCGCTGGAGGAAAAGCTGGGTGTCCCGGTCATCGACCCTGCTGTAGCCGCCCTTAAGCTGGCGGAGATACTCGTCGATATGAAGCTGACCCATAGTAAGGTCTACTACCCAAAGCCCCCTGAAAAGCAGAGAGTTACGTAGAATTAACGGGAAAAGTTGTAAACCCAAGCGTTTTCCCAGGCTGATCGGCAAACACTACTCCCCATCGTTGCGCGCGCTCAACCAGCTAGACCAAATGTGGCATGGGAAAAGTTTTATTACTCCCCCTTGCCCTAATGGCTTTTTCGGAGGAAAGAAAATGAGAGTGTTGAAGGAGAAGGAGCTAAAGGATATTGTGCAGGGAGCTACTTTGCTCGGATCTGGCGGTGGTGGTTCACCTGACAATGGTATGCAATTGGTGGAGAGCCTGTTAGAGATCACTGAGGAGGTTAAGTTAGTTGAACCAAAGGAAGTGCCAGACTATAGCATGCTATGTGTTGTAGCTGGAATGGGCGCCCCTGAGGCTCTGCTTAAGAGAGGATGGGAGAGCGAGGATATACCAGCCGTTAAGCTGATGGAGGAGGCGACGGGCAAGACTATAGATTACACCGTTGCTGTCGAAACTGGAGGCTTTAACTCCATAACTCCATTACATGCTGCAGCTGCAAAGGGGATTCCCGCGATTGATGGCGCTGGCATTGAAAGAGCCATACCCCAGCTTGAGATGACCATGTTTCACGTGCATAAGATACCGATAGCCCCGACTACGTTGGCGGATGCAAACGGCAATTTTGCTGTTCTGTATCCAAAGGATCCGCCTATGGCTGAGAAAATGGCTAGGGGTATAACGGTGGCGTTCGGGATGAAAGCTGGCATCGCCTGTCACCCTATGGCTGGATGGCAACTGAAAAAGGCAGTGATCCCCGGAACTGTCACAAAGGCTGAGGATGTTGGGAGGTCGATGAGAGAGGCGAGGGAGAAGGGCGAAGATCCTGTTAAGGCTGTGGTGAAGGCAACGGGTGGATATGAAATTGCAAGGGGGATGGTTACAAAGAAGGAAGTTGAAACTAGGGGAGGCTTTGACTACGGAAAGGTTTACGTCGCAGATGTTAGGGTTGACCACAAGAATGAGAACATGATAGCTTGGAGGGCTGAGAAGCCTGTGGTAATATCGCCTGATCTGACTTGCTGGATGACGACTGATGGTAGGCCCCTAACTAACGCGGACATAAAGGAAGGTTTAGAGGTTGCAGTGATTGGGATAAAGGCCCACGAGCGATGGAGGACTCCAGAGGGTCTCGCCGTGTTCCGCCCTGTTCTCGCAGAACTTGGCTACACTGGGAAATACATACCTATAGAGAAGCTGCTAGCGTAACTCTCTTTTGATGTAGTTCATAGAATCCTCTTTACTCTTTTTTAAAGTCTTATGGGACTTTAATCCCTAGATTCAGTTACAGCGCATTGACGCTTTCAGAAATTGTGCTAGGACATTATTAAGCTTTCATTTGGTTTTCTACTAGGAAAGAATACTTATATATTCTATTTTTTGTATAAATCAAAGCTGAATGGGTGGAATCCCCTTGGGGAAGGCAATTTTTGTAAAAGACATGGTTAAGTGGTATGGCAAGGAAGTCCTCGCGCTTAACAAGATATCATTTGAAGTTGATGAAGGTGAATTCTTCGTTGTAATTGGTCCAAGTGGCTGCGGTAAGAGCACCTTGATGAGGATTTTAGCTGGGATACTTGATTTTGACAGCGGAGAACTCTACATACAAGGTCAAAACATGAAAGGCGTGCCACCGCACAAGCGTGATCTTTCACTGATGCTTGAAACATACGCCGTTTTCCCACATATGAACGTTTTCAACAACATTGCATTCGGCCTCAGAATGACGGGGAAGGATAAAGAGTATATAAAACGAAAGGTTAAGGAGGCTCTTGAACTCGTTGAAATGAGCGGGTTTGAGAATAGAAGCCCTTTGGAGCTGAGTGGAGGGCAAAGGCAAAGAGTTGCCCTCGCTAGGTCGCTGGTCATAGAACCCAGCGTTTTGTTGCTAGACGAGCCCATAAGCCACGTGGACTATATACTTCAAAGAAAGCTTATGGAAGACTTTAAGATTTTACATAAAAAGCTTGGCATAACGTTCATCCTTACCACGCACGTCCAAGAACACGCGTTGACTCTGGCTGACAGAATGGTGGTGATGAACACTGGAGTAATAGAGCAGATTGGTACGCCCGACGAAGTTTACCGCACGCCGAAAACCGTTTTCGCAGCTAGGTTCGTTGGAGACATAAACTTGCTTCCGGGGAAAGTGGTGTCCAAGGAAGAGAAGGGGTACATTGTGAAAACGGAGGTCGGTGAATTTAGGTCGGGCTTAAACGGGGCTGATCTCGTGGGGAAGAAGTTGGCATACGCGATTAGACCAGAGTTTATCAAGGTCGACGACGATGCGAAGGCTTGTGAAAATAAGTTCAAAGGTAAACTCGTTAGGCTCTATTACTTTGGAAACTATGTTGAGTGTGTATTCGCCAAAGACAAAGTCGAAGTGAAAGCGGCTGTTCCCGCTGAGCAAGCAATTAAGTTAAGGCTTGACAAGAAATACATGATAGGTTGGAGTTCAGATGAGTCTATGCTAATAGAAAGACCAAGCGTTATAGAGGGACTAAACATAGAAGAGGTAATCTATGGAAAGTAGGAGAGGACGGTTGTGGCTAAGTACACAAATTACCTTATGCTTCTACCCGGCCTTATCCTCTGTGTTTTTTTCCTTATTATCCCAACGGCAATAATATTAAGAATAAGTTTCGCTGACTCTGTATCCACCGCCGAATTTGAAATACACGGTCTAACGATAGAAAACTACGTGAAATACTTCACAGCGCCTCAAACTCTCAATATTTTGGTGAACACCTTCGGAACGGCTCTATTAGCATGCCTCATCTGCTTCATCGTTGCATACCCATTCGCCTACTTTTTGACTTTCCACGTAGAAAATGAAAAACTAAAAGCATATGTGATAAGTCTTTTAATGGTTCCGTTCCTGATCGACTGGAACATCAGGACGATCGCTTGGATACCGATCTTAGGTGACCAGGGCATAGTGAACTCTGCTTTGATGTCCTTAGGTGTCATAAAAAACCCACTGAACCTTCTCTTTAGTCGAACCGGTTTACATATAATATGGCTTCAGACGTATATACTGTTCATGGAGTTTCCAATCTATCTAGCGTTGGCTAGAATAGACCCGGAACTAATCCAAGCAGCTAGAGTACTCAAGGCACCCCCTCACAGAGTGTTCTATGACATAATCTTCAAACTGTCATTGCCAGGAGTTATATGCGGTTGGATATTCGTCTTCGTTTGCACACTTGGTGATTTCCTAACTCCAGGGTTATGGGCTGGAGGGCTTCAAACTTTAGGTCTATCTATTTCAACCTACTTCGGTAAGAATGTCTGGCCCTACGCATGTGCTCTCTCCACAATCATGATAGTAATCGCGCTTGTGGCGCTTTACATCCTTCTAAAGATAGTTGACATAAAGAAGCTTATCTACGAGAGTTGAGTGATATGAAGTTAAATGTTAAACATCTACCGTCAAAAATCTACATAGCAATAGTGATGGTAATTATTTATCTTCCGATCATCTTGTTGGTATTGCTTTCATTCAATGCCTCAGCCAACGTGACTTTTCCGATTACAGGATGGACATTGGATTGGTACATCGCCGAACCGAAGCCTTATGAGTACGGATCCTATATCTCGGTTCTGTATGATCAAAGTTTCTGGAAGGCACTTACAAATTCGGTTTATGTATCTGTAGCAGCAGGGTTACTAACATGCCTTATAGTGACTATGACAGCTCTAACTTTGCGTCGTAGGGTACCAGGAAGAGATGTCCTTTTCTACATGATTCTACTAGGCTTCATAGTCCCGGGAATCACATTAGGTTTAGGAAATGTCCTTTCTCACCGATTGTTAGGATTACATCTCTCGTTTTGGACACCCGTGATGCTGGATGTAATATTTGCAGTGCCTTTTGGTCTGGTGCTCATGATGGCTAGATTTGAGCCGAAATTGATGGAATACGAGAGCGCTGCGAGCTCTCTGAAAGCGAGCCCATTAAACGTTTTTAGGCATATAACCTTGCCCCTGATCATTTGGGAAGTGATAAGCGCAGGGATATTCGGCTTCTTGTTGGCTTGGAGTGAGGTTATTCGAACATCCTTTGTTATCCATGGAACTGGCGTGGTTTCAACTTTCATCTTGACCGAATTACAGATTAACCCGGTAACTACAAAATGGTACGCTGCAGGTACGATCCTAACAGCCGTTTCGGTTGTTGGACTAGTAATATTTGCTTGGATCCTTTCGAGAGAAACTGCTCGTAAGTAAAAAAAGGAAAGGGGTTAGACAGGTAGATTAGCCTTGAGTTCTTCCCACTTCGTTACGTAGTACTCGTTGTCATCGGGAAGGTCAGGTGTCAAGAAGTAATTCGTGATCTCCTGCTTGAATCTAACCGAACCTATGTCCCTTCTGTTACCGAGTGGATTCGGGCTGCCTGTTCTCGGGGCTTCTCCTGTCCAGAAGTGGCGGAAGTACACATCAGGGAGGAAAAGCGCGTTCTGAAGCCTTTCAGGCAACGCCCAAATGTCCTCCCGTTCTGGCCAAAGTTCCTGCATCACTTCACTAATTGGCAGGTATGTCGCTTTATCCATGTAGAACCAGTCGTAGAACTCATCACCCATCGCTTCTTTGTAGTCTTCAGAGTAAATACGAGGTGACGGGTAGCCCTGTTTTGTCATAAGCATCTGGCAATACAGGTCAAGCTGCCAATCGGCGAACTTGTAGCACCAGGGCAACACATCTTCTGAGACGTATTTTGATATAATATTGTTGTTGGTCCAGAAAAACGGTCCGTCTCTTAGGCAAGCGTAGTAGGTGGGTGTTCCTGCTTTCCTTGAGTCAAAACAAGCGGGCTGATATGTCATTACAAGGTATACCTCTTTGGTAGCCAACATGGAGACGCTATCGGCGTACTTGAACCAGAAGCTTCGAAATTGTCCGGCCTTTACATCGGGAAGCATAAAGTTGAAACATTTGTCGACATCGGCATGTGTCATGTTGGTGGGTGGGCCTGTAAGCACAGCTTGACCTGAAGCTTCTAAATAGTTAGCCACCTGGCCGAAACCTACCATTGGATCATCAATACTCGCAACTCTGCCCTTCCATTCTGGATTGTGCAGCTCTTCGTACCCCATGCTGATCCGTGAGCCACGCTCCTCGAAGGGCATAAACTCGGGTAGATAAGAAAACGAGTCGTAGTTCCACATGAGTGGAACAGACATCAAGCTTGTGCCCACTTCCTTCCACAGTAATGATTTGAATCTCTCGGCAACCTTTGGAGGGAAGTACTCGTCTGGATCCTTTATGCATTCCATCATTTCATCAGTCTTCCAATTGGATAGTTTTTCCACTGGAATCTCTAGAAGCACCTCTTCATCTATGAGGTGTCTGATCATGCCTGAGCCTCCCACGTCCCAGGCATGGGGGTCGGCAAGCTGTTTCATGGACAACACGAGGAAGTCCTCGTAGGTGACATCTATTGGCACATCAGTCTCTTCTTCCCACTTCGCTGCGCCTTCTTCTGGAAGGTAAAAGGGATAGCCTAAGTATCTCAGTTTCTCCGGAGCTGCAGGTGGACGTGTCGTCAAGTAGACGTATCCCGCTCCAGCGGCTACGGCCGCTCCTGCAGCCACACCAGCAGCGACTTTTAAGTATTTTCTTCGAGATATCTTCTCACGCTCTCCGCTCTCTTCTTCATCCATATTATCACCGCGCGTGCGCATAAGCGTTGTTAGGTTTTTTTATTTAAGACTTGTGGAAGGACTGGCTGTGTTCAATAAACCTATTCGGTATTACCGTTAAAACTGGACGCGCGTTGTAGACCCTTTGCTAGCGGCCCTAAAGATAGCTGAAGCCTTGGTGCGCCTAAATCTGCGCCATAGCAAGCGCGCGCACTACAACTAGGGGCGCTACCGCATGGCCCTCGGTAAGCGACCGAACCACGGCGTTAGAGCCCTTCTGAAAGCTTACATTCAAAGGATGCTCTGCTTGAACTAACCCTTAAAGCTAATAGAGTGAAATACACGTACCACTGGTTGTGGGCGAAATAAACGCATGAGGGAGTTCGATGGGTCCCAAAAAGTTGAATTCTAGGAGGAGACCGTTGAGATACGAACGTATTCCAGTACCAGAACCGACTCGTGTATTCCGGAAAGGGTTGATTAGAAAAACCGGGAAGGATGCTCTGCGGGAGAATATTCTAGTAGCGAAGGGTATGGTGAAATTTGTCAAGACTCTTTTAGGCCCTCGTAGAAGAAGTAAGATCATACTATCGCAGAGCGGGCGGGGTACGTTAACCTTTGTAACAACTGATTTGAAGACGATACTGAAAAGAGTCAGGCTGACGCATCCCGTCGCACAACTTATGGCTGGAGCTGCATTTAGTGTATCCCAAGAGAAGGGAGACGGATCGGTTTCAACGATAATCTTAGCGGGGAAAATACTCGAAGAATGTGAAAAACTGATTGCTGAAGGGATCCATCCAAATGTCATCCGTGATGGCCTGATACTATGCTATAAAAAAGTAATACAAACTTGGGATAAACTTAGCTTTGATCCACAGCTAGATCCAACAGAGGTTATTAGATTAATGGTTCACAACGCTCTCACTGGAAAATTACCATACCAAGATCGCGAACACATAGCTACCTTAGTATCTAAGGCAACCAAAGTCCTAGGGTTAAAGACATTATCGAGTTATGGAGGTACAGACGTAATCGATGTTAAAAAAATAACGGGAAAATCTTTGAAAGATTCCTTTTTAGTTGATGGATTAGCGCTTTATAGAGAAATGTCAAACATTTACATGCCAAGAAGAATAGAAAACGCAAGGATTGCGTTAATAAAAAGGGAGCTTAGAATCCCCAAAAAATTAACGAGATATCAAGATTATCAGTTTGAATTTAATACTGTGGAACAACTCCGCAATTTTAGAGATAACAAGCTAAGGTACCTTAAATCTATAACCGATAGGATACTCGGAGTTGGAGCAAACGTAATAATGTTAGAAAAGGGCGTTGACGACTTCGTATTGGATTACCTTGCTAAACAGAACATACTGTTAGTTAGACGTTTTCCACCAACCGAAGTAGACCGGGTGGCCAAAGCAACCGGAGCGTTTGCTGTAGCCAGCATAAACGATATGGATCCTTCGTATCTTGGCTGGGCAAATATTGTAGAACATAGAAAGATCAGAGGTGAACCCTGGCTAATTATTGGAGGTTGTAAAAATCCTAAAACTATAGATATCGTGCTGAGAGGGGTATCTAGATATCTTCTAGACGATGTCGAGCGAATTATCAAAGGCGCAGTCTCAGTGGCTAGGACATTAATAAACGACACCCGTTTAGTCTGTGGGGGAGGCGCTTTTGAGGAGGAAATTGCTCTGGCTCTTAACAAGTACGCCCCGAAAATAGCGGATAAGAGGCAACTTGCAATTAAAGGTGTTGCTAAAGCTTTTGAAAGCATCCCTCTGCTGTTAGGTAGAAGCGCTGGAATGGATGAAATAGACGTAATTACCAAATTGCGCGCAAAACACAGTACAGGTGAGACCTCAATAGGAGTAGACGTTATCAACTCTCAACTAGCCGACATGAGTAAGCTTAGGGTTTTTGACTCGCTGGCTGTTAAGAAACAAGTGATAAAAGCAGCGTTTGAAACAGCCTTAACAATTGTTCGCGTTGATGACAACATTAAGTGTCGAGAACTACCAGAACCCGAAAAATACTATGCTAAGAGGATGGCGAAGACAAAAGACCTTGAGATAGAAGAAGAGGCTTAGCTTAGTTAATGACGCCCCATGTAAAGAGAAAAACGATGTCATCAGATTTAGTGGCGAACTATTACATGCCGAAGCCGGAGGACTGTGAGAAGAGAACATTTTTGGTCCGCATCGAGCTTCTTTGATGAAAACCTCGAGTGAAATAGCGCGCGCGGGCATTTCCAAAAACCTTTATACAAGGAAAGCCACGCAACCCATTACACTTCGCGCTTCACCATTCGTTGAAATAATGTTGGAGGATGCGGGTTTTTTGACTTAATCTTCCCATAACGGCAACTTTCCCGCACCAACTTAACGCCAGCTCCGATCCTCCGATATTTCGGAACGAATCGATTAGATAGCTCGAAAATACAAACTTCCCGGTAGGTATAACTAACTAGTTTAGCCAGCGAACCTTTATTCGTTCCAAAGAAAGCCTCTCTTACACGATAACCTTTTCAATCGGTGTATAATCAATATCGAAACCAAAGTGTTTTGGACCCAAAATTTCCAACCCTTTAACAGTTCTGAACTGTTCTCTGGCCTTCATACCTATTATTGCCAGTTTATCTCCTTCCGTTATACCGGGATTAATCCTGGGCTCTCCGGTCTCAACATCGACAGCAGAGAAGATATCTGGACTGGTTACGTATGGTTTCCCATCCAACCAAGACACATGATTTTCATTTTTGAAAAAATACTTAAATTCTCGACCTTCAAACTCATCCATTCCTCTTAACTTGTGAGTACCCCAGTAGTATCCTTCCCTGTCCTCCCATTCTTTCTCTATCACGGTTCCCTTGAACAATAACCATCCACCTATTTCATCCACTATGGCTAGTACTGGATTTCGACCAGACTCTCTAGCTTCTCTAATTTTTTTCCCAATATTGAGAGATTCTGTAAGAGTGCCGGCGATTAAGACTTCTTTCATATCTTTTCCCTTCATCAAAAAGCCAGCGTCTCCCACTAAGCCAAAGGCTGCTGTACTAACCAATTTTCCAACTCTTTCAGCCATTTCATAGTTTACCGCCTCTATGATCACCGTTTTATCTCCCCATTCATCAACGCTGGTTATAGGCCACATTGGCTTATCTCTTAAGTATGGAGTGGTCTGTGGAATTTCAGGAATCGCTCGGCCAGCATAGTCTCCGTCGACTGTAATCTTGTTCAGATTGGCAGCTACTGCCAACGGCCCCGGCGTATTAGCGCCTCCTATTTCCACAGGTACTATTACATCTATTTCCTGTCCCGTATATTCTTCAAACATTTTCACTGCTTCAATCAGCTTTCTCTCGTATTTAGGTTCTCTCAAGCCTAGCTTTTTCATTTTGTCTTTTATCTCTTGAGTTTTAGGAGCTATAGAACCCATCAGGAAGGGGCAAACTGTCCATGCATCATCGTCTATTTCCGAAACATCTGTCCATTTTATCTCTTTCCCGTTTTGGAATTCCCTTTTCAATAGTTTTAATCCCTCTTCTGGCGTACCGCCTCCTCCTGTCCCGAGAAACGTACATCCTCTAACAAAATCCTCCAATTCATTTTCAGATTTCAACTTTCGACTTGGCATTCAAATCTCCCTCACGAAAACACATTTTTTATTAGTAACTTATATGACTTTCGAGATCTCAAGAAAAATGTCTCTTTTCCCCGATCGCCACTGTGGTCACAGCACGTTTTTGAACGTTAGGTTATGGTCGGGCTATACTCCTCTCAGAAGCGTTTGTTCTGTATTTTTTAGATTATTGACAAAAAGAAGCGCAGATGGGCGGCCGTAGTCTAGCCTGGATTAGGACATCAGCCTGCCAACAAAAGGGCGGAGCGCTGACGACCCGGGTTCGAATCCCGGCGGCCGCACTATTTATCACGTATCAGTTGTGCGAATGTAATACCATTTAATATTTCAGCATCTGAAAAACAACGTTTTCACTATTACTCTGCTTTATGGTTAAATTTATAAAATGAAATTCCGTCTTTACGACCCTTAAAGGCGTTGTGATCACTCTTTCACTACCACGCCCGCGTTAAGACGCCCCTCGGCTCCTCTTCTTTGCTGGCGTAGCAAGCGAGTGCTAAGGCGAACAATTGGTCGCCGTGTCTTCCTTGTGGATGCCAAAACTTTAGGTGGATACGTTCTTGCGCTGTTTTCGGCTTGAAGTATTGTATTGTTGTTCGTTGATTTGTGCGATTAATTGTGTGTCGTCTCCTAGGATGTCGATCCTTTTCTGCTCCATTAGAAGCTTTAGATATGTGAATATTTCTTCTTTCCATCGGTCTGTTAGAAATAGTCCTTCCACGTTTTCGATTCCGATTTCCTGTATTTCATCTATGAGGACGTCGCCTACGCCTGTTTTGTCTACTAAGAGTTTCTGGAACTTGAAGATCTGGTGTGCTTTGG
>Ga0209978_10000969_pt1 | contig 11565 bp, 9 predicted proteins | sample BentaG_FD_182805 | JGI IMG/M metagenome (GOLD analysis project Ga0209978, IMG submission 182805) | Deep subsurface microbial communities from South Atlantic Ocean to uncover new lineages of life (NeLLi) - Benguela_00093 metaG (SPAdes)... | ecosystem: Environmental > Aquatic > Marine > Oceanic >...
CTCAACCTCATCCAAATCAAATTCTTTATTAGATATTTTCATCACCCTCTATTACTTTTTTTAACCTATCATGTATTTCCTCAACTGAAAAAGTATAACCACTGTGTTTTAGAATTCTGTGATTCATGTTGATGTGAGTTTCATTCTCTAACAGTTTAGCAAATTGACCAGTAGGATTTTGTTCAATAGCAATCTTTATCTCAGCTTTTATAAGATAATCAAAAACATCTTTATGAACGGGATAGATTTGTTTGAAGAATAAAAATCCTACATCATCCCTGTTAAGCTTTTCTAACGCTTCTTTTATTAAATAGTAATTACTACCCCAGCTAACAACTAAATATTTAAAGTCTTTATTACCTATAAATTCGGGAGGTATTGCTGCCTTTCTCAGAAGTCCTAGCTTCTTAAACCGTTTCTGGACTGATTTTTTACGTATAGCAGGATTTTCAGTAATTTCGCCTCGTTCGTTATGAGTGTGAGAATCGGCATCAACGAGGCCATCACCATATCCCGGAACTCCTCGGGGAGAAATTCCACTATCAGTAAACTTATATCTTTCATAACTTGGATCCGTTTTAACAATTTTCTTATGAATTTCAAGAGTATCTATATCTAGCGAGTTAATATTATAGTAGGAATCTACTAAATATTGATCTGGTAAAATAAATACAGGTACATGATATTCTTGAGTTATATTAAAGGCTCTTTGTGTAAGCTTAAAGGCATCTTCAATAGAACCTGGAGCAAAAATCACTTTCGGAAAAAAGCCCGCTCCAGCATATAAAACAAGTTCAATATCTTCTTGGCAAGTTCTAGTTGGCATTCCGGTCGCAGGCCCTGGACGCATTCCTACCACAATTACAATAGGTAACTCGGTCATACTCGCTAAACTGACTCCTTCAGACATTAAGGAAAATCCTCCTCCCGCGGTTGATATAAACGCTCGAGCACCGGCATAAGACGCCCCTAACGCTTTATTAATCACACTGAGTTCGTCTTCCGACTGATCTACAATCATATCGAACTCAAGCGCATGTTGAGCAAGAAATGTTCCTATACCCGTAGATGGCGCCATTGGATAAAAACAGGCGAAATTACAACCACCGGCAATCGCACCTAAACCAATAGCTTGTGTTCCATCTATAATGTAATCACTAACTACTTCTGGAACCCTCTCGATTTCAAATTCTCTCCTAAGTATATGGTTATTTAATAACTCTTCAGCGGTTTCATATCCTTTGTTTGCAGCTTTAATGTTATTATCTACGATTTCTTGTCCTTTGCTCTTAAAATTTTCAGCAAGTAAGGAATGAAGTATTTTATTATCTGCTTTAAACAAGCGCATAATCGCTCCAAGTGCAATGATGTTAGCGTAGATTTTACCTCCAATGCTTTTTGAGAGTTCTTCAAAAGGAATTTCGACTTTTTCGCTAATAATGTCAGGTAGAACGTCTATAAATTGCTTCTCTCCAATGATTAATGTTTGAGGTGAAATTCTCTCCTTTAGATGAGGTACTGCTTTTTCACTTAGTGGAATTAAAATATCAATTCGATCAACAAATGCGCGAACTGCCTTAGATGAAACACGGATCGTTGTGGAATTAACTCCACCTCTAACACGACTCATGTACTCGCGAGTGGCAAATACATAGAATCCTGATTTTTTCAACGTTTTAGTAAGTAAGGCTTCAACCGTCTGAATACCTTGCCCAGCAGCTCCACAGAGAACAATTGATATGTCTTGATTATGGTTATGATTTTCCATCAATTTTCACAGCGTATAATAATCGGATTTAATTTCTCAATTTTTTTGAGCTTATAATAGGGAGTGAAATCCAAAATTAAAAAGCCTTTTTTTATAGTTTATAAATATATTAGATTTTGTCACCATTCTAAAGCTGATTTCTATATTGGCTCAATAATTCTCGTTAGAGTTCTTGAATTGTTCTTTTACTAAGTCTGAATACTGCATCTAAAAAATCTATAATTTAATCAATATAGTTCTGATTTGATACAATGAAGCTAACAACCATGAATGAAACTATTTTTTTCCAATTACTATGAATTTTGATTAATGTTATAAACCTAATTCCCGTAATTTAAGAGTAAGTTCTTGTTTTTTAGTACCCTTCAGATCGAACCATTTATAAAAGATTAACGCACCCACAATGCAAACAATGAAAGGAATTAAACCTTGTATTATTCGCAGACCTAATAAAGCCTCAAATTGATGAGATTCATCGCCCGGGTCATAATATGTGAGTGCGTATATAATTGCTATTATAAAACTCTGAATCACTACGGAAATTCGAACGAAAACATTCCTAATTCCAATTAATGTAGTTTGTTGATGTTTTTTTATTTTCACAGCAATTTCATCGTAGCAATCGGCAAAAACGGGCGATAACATAATTAAGAACGAGGATCCTGATACTCCGTTAAGGATGCTGACTAAATAGTATTGAAAGGCATCTACAATAAAAACGCTAAATAATAAACTTACTCCGTAGGAAGCTAAACCTATTGTGTAAGTTTTAGAATGGCCTATTTTTTTAGCTAAGCGAGCCCATATAGGTATTGTTGCAAATGAAGATAAAAGCATTAAGATTGAACCTAAACTTCTTATGTATTGCCCCTCCTGTAGAACATCCTTAATAAAGAAGTATGTATTCATACTCATAAGACCAAACGAAATCATGAATGTAAGATAAGAGAATATAGCCAACATGAAATTTTTCTGTTTTATACATATCTTCAATGTTTTTAAAAAGGAAATTTTATCCGAGGTGCCATGCCCTATGCTAAATCTTTCTTTTATCACGCTATCCTCCTTAGCACCTGGTATAAATACCGCAAATGAAAATAGAAGTATAATGATGCTGATAAAGGCAGCAATTGTGAACGATGTTGGATTCCCTGGAACAATTATTAGGGACCAGATTGTAATTGCTAAGAAATTTGCTAAAAATGTGAAAATTTGTGTCAATATTCCTCCTTTTCTACGATTTTTATCTCCTCTAAAATGAGCAGCAAAAGCTCCAAAAGAATGAGTTTGTAGAAGAGAATACGATAAATCGTACAACAATACGATTATTATATAGTAGATCAGAATGGGCAATACACTCTCAATTCCTGTTGCCTGAGGAGGTGTAAATAGGAAAAAAAATAGAAGAATCGTAGGAATCCCTCCAATAATGATCCATGGTGTATGAAAACCTCGCTTTTTAGTCCATCTGAAGGGTCTATCGGTAAGATATCCCATTATAGGGTTAATCAGCATACTCCATATTGTGTATATGGCATTTGCGATTGCCATATATATGTACCATAAATCTTCTATACTGGTAGATATATATTCTATATAGAATGTCCAGACAAAACTATTAAAAGCTACCATCAAAAAAATATTCAAAAAATATCCGGTGGAAAACATTACCATTTTTGTAAGACTTGGTTCTTCAGGTTGAGCCGGCTTCACATCATTATTTAAGGTTGTCATATTTTATTCCAGATTTCATTCTTGATATTTAGTTATTCGTTCTATTATTTATTAAAGTATTCTTCCAAGGAGCAAATAACACTAAATTGATTCAAATTATAGAATATTAGAGCAAGTTTTATTAATTACTGAGCGATTTTTAATTCAAATCTAATTCTCCCAATCATTCATTAAAAGAGGTTTTTGTCATAAGATTGCTCGAATACGAGAGTAAGGAAATTTTTAGCGAGTTTGGTATTCCATTAGTTAATAATATATTGATTCTTAAGGGTGAAGATATCGAAGAAAAAGTTAATAGTTTTTCATTCCCCGCAATTGTAAAATCGCAAATTGCTATTGGAAGCAGGAAAAAAGCGGGGTTAATAAAGATTGCTCAAACTCAAGGGGAGGCTATATCTCTTTGTAGAGCGTTTTTTAGTAGAAATGTAGCGGGATTCACTGTGGAAGCGATTATTATTGAAGAACTCGCAATAATCGAGCAAGAATATTATTGCTCAATCGCGTTAGACGCTTCAGGAAGGCAGTTCTACCTTATCGCAAGTAAAGAAGGGGGAATTGATATTGAAGAGGTTGCTAAAACAATTCCAGGCGCAATACTAAAGGAAAGTTTTTCCTTTCAAGAGGGGGTGTCTGAAGAGTTAGCAGGTAAAGTCGCTCGCCAATTGGGATTTAATGGCGAGCACATTGATACTGCTTCAAAAATATTCGTGAAATTATGGGATATAGTTTTGAAATTAGAAGCACAACTGGTAGAAATTAATCCCTTGGTAATGACACCTTCAGGATTATTTGCTGTAGATGGAAAGATGATTTTGGACGACGATTCTGCATTTAGGCAACCAGTAGTTCAAAAATTGGAGCAAAAAAAATTAACCGCACTAGAGAAACTTTCGAAACAGGCTGGATTTTCTTTTGTTGAATTATCGGGAGATATTGGTATCTTAGCAAATGGAGCTGGACTCACAATGGCTTTATTAGACGTATTATCTGAATTAGGATTACACCCTGCGAACTTCTTAGATGTTGGAGGAGGTGCTAGTAAAGAAAGAGTGTATAAAGCTTTAGAATTAATCTTTAAATTAAACCCAAAAGCGGTTTTAGTGAATATTTTCGGAGGGATAACGCGTTGTGATATAGTAGCTCAAGCAATTATTGAAGCTTTAAACAATTTCTCAAGCGCTCCACCGATGGTTATTCGATTAACTGGAACCAAAGAGAAAGAAGGAATTGCCTTACTTAAAGAAGCGGGTATCGAAGCGTTTCAAGATATTATGGAAGCTGTAGAAAAATTAGATGAGGTGCTAAGTGAATAAAATGTATATTAGCGAAAATTCAAAAGTTGTTGTACAAGGTATCACTGGAACGCAAGGGATGTTTCACACAAAATTGATGTTTGAATATGGAACTAATATTGTCGCAGGTGTGACACCTGGAAAAGGTGGCCAAGAAGTATACGGTATACCCGTCTTTAACGAAATGAAAGAAGTAACGAATGAAACAGGAGCAGATACAAGCATAATTTTCGTTCCCGCTAGGTTTACTTTAGCAGCAGCCATGGAAAGCTTAAACGCTGGAATCAATATGACGGTTATTATAACAGAGAATGTTCCCGTGTTTGATATGATTAAGCTTGTTGAGAAAGCTAAGGAAAAAGGTTTACATTTAATCGGTCCGAATTGTCCAGGAATGCTGATTCCCGATAAAATTAAATTAGGAATAATGCCCGGTAATATGTGTCATTACGGGGATGTCGCAATAATTTCAAAAAGTGGAACTTTATCTTATGAGATAACAAAAGCAGTTGGAGACGAAAATATCGGCGTTTCAGCATATGTAGGGATAGGCGGAGACCCTGTGAGAGGAACACCTATGTTAGAAGCTGTAGCGTATTACTCAGAGGATTCAAAAACTAAAACGATTGTTCTTATAGGAGAAATTGGAAGTGACGAGGAAGAAAAAACTGCAGAATATATCAAAGAGCAAGTTTCTAAACCAGTAATAGCATATATTGCAGGAAAAAGCGCTCCAGAAGGAAAAAGAATGGGACATGCTGGAGCAATTATCTCAGGAGATTTTGGTACGGCTCAAGGAAAGATAAAAGTTCTTCGAAAGGCAGGCGCATTAATTGCTGATACTCCTTGGGATATTCCAAAAATGATTAAAGAATTAACTTGAACGAATCCCTCTATTCAGTATGAATAACACAATATTAAATTTGAAATTAACTGAAGTCGAAAAATTTTGATAATGAATAAAGTAAAAGTGATTAAATCTCATCATTCAGATGTGTTGATTCCTTTTCAAGCTGAAAAGGGTGAAATTGTCAATGGTAAAGAAAAACCTACTCAATGGAAAGGATGGTTTTATTGTAAAAATAAAGATGGAATTTTCGGTTGGGTCCCTAAAGCCTTCGTTACTCCAGTAAAGGATTCATCTGAAGAGTTCCAGTTTATTCGTGCTTATAATGCATTTGAAATCTCGGCATTAGAGGGAGAATTTGTCACAATAAAAGAAATAGAAAGTGGATGGGCAAGGATCGAAAATGAAAGTGGAAAAATCGGATGGATCCCATTAGAAAATCTCGATACTACTAAACTTTAGTATAAATTAGAAAAAACCAATTTGTTCCTGTAGATTTCTATACAACTCAGATAGAGTAGGATGTGCGTGAATTAATTTACGAAAAATAGGCAATCCTTTTGGCAAATGGATAAGAGGAACAATTTCATGGATTAAAATGTCTGCTCCTTCTCCAATAATGTGGCAGCCTAATATTTGGTCTTCGTTATTATAGAGTAATTTCATGATGCCACGATTAAGTTTCATTAAATGTGCCCTAGAATTTTTAGGAAAAACAGTTTGAACAACATTGTATTCAACTCCATCTTCTCTTAATTGTTGTTCCGTTTTTCCAACAGAACCAATAGGAGGATCTGTGAAAACTGCATAGGGTATATTTTCAAAGGTAACAGGAACCTTAGCTTCGTTGAACATGTTATGAATAACAATTTTTGATTCCCTTAGAGCCATGTGAGTAAATTGCGTTTTACCTAAAATATCTCCGATCGCATAAATGTTAGGTTTTGAAGTTTGAAGAAACTCATTGACAATGATATTTCCCCTCACATCCATTTCAACACCGGCTGCTTCTAAGTTAAGTCCTTCTGTATGGGCTAAAAACCCCGTTGATAGCATGACTTTTTCTGCTTCGATTTTATCTCCCTTATTTGTTTCCACAAGAATTTTATCTGATATTTTAGATACTTTTGAGGTACGTGAGTTAGAATAGAAGATTATACCATCCTCCTCATAATATGTTTTTATTGCTGATGATACAGCTTCATCCGCTGCAAAGATAGGGCGAGTGTTTGTATCAATTATATAGACTTTACTTCCAAAGCTATTAAATACATTCGCAAATTCCAAGGAAATAAACCCGCCTCCTACAAATGCTATTGATCTCGGAATGTTCTCAATATCAAATATAGTTTCATGAGTCAAATAATCAATATCGTTAATGCCTTCAATGGGAGGAATATATGGTTTTGTTCCAGTAGAAATTAAGATATTGGTTGTTGTGTGAACTTCATTTCCTACTTCCACAGAGGATTCGCTTATACAATGGCCTTTTTCCTTTACATAGTCAACATTTTTGAATTCCGCTATTTGTTTTTCATTATCTTCTATTGCATCGCGTACCAATTTATTAGTGTATTCAAGTACTTTTTTAAAATTCAATTTTATATTTTTTGCTTCAACACCAAAATTCTCAGCTTTAATTGCGAGTTTATACAGATGGGCAGCATAGATCATCGCTTTAGCGGGGATACAACCATTTTCTATACATTTTCCACCTAAGGCACCATCGCCTAACAAAAGCACTTTCTTTCCATACCCAGCAGCGATTTTGGCTGATGGAAAACCAGAAGTACCAGCACCAATAATTATTAAGTCATAATGCAATGTTGAAAACCCTCTTTTAGTTTTATTGTTCTAAGTATTTAGATTATTATTATCATGTTATTCATATAAACTAATTGCTTATTATCTATAAAGTGCCCAATTGAGCTCAAAATCGAATACACTTTAATTTACATGGTATTAATCCTTGAAAAATTTGATGCAATTGCTATACAAAAGGGAAAAGAATCCCATATTAATCAAGTAAGTAAAATTTTTATTAAAGTTGAGTTTACCCTTATTATAAATCTTTGACATAACATTAAAAATAAAAGATAGGAAAGAGAGAAAATTGGCTCAAAAAAATATTTACGAGTACGATGCTAAAAAGCTCATAGCGAGCGAATTACCAAAATATTATCCCGATTTTAATTATCATAATAAATTAGTAGTAGTTGATTGCGAGACTGATTTAGATAAAACAATCTCAGATAATTCTTGGATAAATACAGAAAAAGTTGTTGTTAAACCAGACCAACTTTTTGGAAAAAGAGGGAAGGCAAATTTACTTTTGCTAGATGCAAATTGCGATGAAATGAAAGATTTTTGTTTAAGCAATTTAGATAGAGTTTGCGAAATTGGAAATGTAAGGGGTGCATTGAAACGCTTACTTGTAGAACCTTTTATTCCTCACGAGAAAGAATACTATGTATCTATAACGACCGAAAGAGATGGTGATGTAATCCATTTCAGCTTTGAAGGTGGAATTTTTGTAGAAGAAAATTGGGATAAAGTGATTCACATATCCTTACCCTTAGGAACGGATATTACTTCGTTCGATTTAGCTAGTAAAATGCCTGACTTAGGAGATTCTAAAAATGTACTAATTCCATTTATTAAGGGGCTTTATCAAGTGTTTATTGATCAAGATTTTACTTTTCTTGAAATCAATCCATTCGCGATTACTGAAGATAATAAAGTAGTTCCTTTAGATGTCAAAGCTAGATTAGATGATACGGCGATGTTTCTTCACGCAGATACGTGGGGAAATCCTAACAACCCGATTGAATTTCCAGCTGGCTTTGGACAAGTAATGTCTGAAAAAGAAGCATACATTAGGGAATTAGACGAGAAAACGGGAGCTTCCCTGAAATTGAAGGTTTTAAATCCTGTTGGTCGAGTTTGGACTATGGTAGCTGGAGGAGGTGCTTCAGTTATCTATACTGACACGATTGTCGACTTAGGATATGGGAACGAATTAGGGAATTATGGAGAATACTCTGGAAACCCATCGAGAGAACACACCGAAATATATGCTCAAACAATAATTGATCTCATGACGGAAACCCCTGACCCCGCGGGGAGATCAAAGTATCTCATTATTGGCGGAGGAATTGCTAATTTCACAGATGTAAAAGCTACTTTTACTGGAATTGTAAGTGCCATCAAGAATTCGGTTGAAAAACTGAAAAAAGCTAAAGTTAAAATTTATGTAAGAAGAGGCGGCCCTAACGAAAAACAAGGTCTGGAACTCATGAAACAAGTAGGGAAAGAGACCGGAATTCCTTTGGAAGTATACGATAGATATACCCATATGACGAGGGTTGTTGATTTAATAAAACAAGCAGAAGAAGCAGGAGGGGCATAAAATGGAAGATTACGAACTTTTTAATAGGAATACTCAAGCAATCATTTACGGATTTCAGAGGAATCCAATTCAAAGAATGCTTGATTTCGATTTTGTTAGTAAAAGAGAAAAACAATCAGTTGCAGCAATAATTAGACCTACTCAGACTGCTGCGATTAGTTATCATAAGGTTTTTTACGGCAATAAAGAAATTGTCATACCAATTTATAAAACACTTGAATTAGCAATGAAAAAACATCCTAACGCTGATGTTATGATAAATTTCGCTTCCTTTAGATCTTCATACGAAACAAGTAAAGAAGCTCTTGAATCTGATACAATTCGCACGGTTGTAATCATAGCTGAAGGGATTCCTGAGAGACAAAGTCGAGAATTAATTAAAATTGCAAATGAAAGGAACAAAAATATTATTGGTCCAGCTACTGTAGGAGGAATTGTAGCAGGGGCTTTTAAAATTGGCAATACAGCGGGAACTTTAGAAAATATTCGACTTTCAAAATTATATCGTCCTGGTTCAGTCGGGTTCGTTTCAAAATCGGGTGGTCTAAGCAACGAAATGAATTTTATGATAAGTCAAACAACAGATGGTGTATACGAGGGCATTGCTATTGGTGGAGATAGATATCCTGGATCGAAATTAATCGATCATCTCATGCGATATGAAGCAAATCCTAAAATTAAAATGCTAGTAGCGTTAGGTGAGATTGGTGGAACCGATGAATACAATATAGTAGACGCTTTAAAAAACGGAAAAATAACAAAACCTATTGTTGTATGGGTAACTGGGACAGCAGCAAAGATTTTACCTAAAGGATTACAGTTTGGCCACGCGGGAGCCATGGCAGATAGCAGTAAAGAAACTGCGGACGCTAAAAATCGTGCCTTAAAAGAGGCTGGTGCTATTGTTCCAGAATCATACGAAGATTTAGATAAAGAAATTAGGAAAACATTCGATAAATTAAAACAGGAAGGCAAAATACAACCGATTGAAGATTTCGAACCTCCAGCAGTCCCATTAGATTACAGTACGGCTATAAGGCAAGGAAAAGTAAGAAGACCTACTGATGTTATAGTAACCATATCTGATGATAGAGGAGACGTTCCTACCTTTGCTGGTATTGGATTAGATACTATTATTAAAGATAATAAATCGATTGGATATGTTATAGGCTTATTGTGGTTTAAGAGAGAATTACCAGCGTTTGCCCAGGAGTTCATTGAAATAGTTATCAAATTGACGGCTGACCATGGTCCAGCAGTTTCAGGCGCTCACAATGCAATCATAACCGCCCGTGCAGGGAAAGATTTAATGTCTTCGCTCGCGTCAGGAATTCTCACAATCGGTCCAAGATTCGGTGGAGCAATTTCAAACGCGGCAAAATACTTTAGAGAAGCCCTACAAAAAGGAATGAACCCACTGGAATTTATAGGATATATGAAAAATGTGGTTCAAATCAATATCCCTGGTATTGGACATAGAATAAAATCTGTTCAAAACCCTGACGTTCGAGTCCAATTGCTCAAGGAATTCGTGTTAAAGCACTTTGAAAAACATCCTCACCTTGATTACGCTTTAGAAGTTGAAAAACTTACAACATCCAAGAGAAATAATCTTATTCTCAATGTAGACGGCTGCATCGGCATTTGTTTTCTTGATTTATTAGAAAATTTGGATTTCACTAAAGAAGAAATTGAAGATGTCATTCATAGCGAGGCATTAAACGGTCTTTTTGTGCTTGGACGGTCAATTGGTATGATGGGGCACATATTCGATCAGAAACGCCAACGAGCTGGCTTATATCGACAACCTTGGGACGAAATTCTATTTACAGAATAACAAATTTTTTATTTTTATTATTCATTATTATCCTTTTTTTCTTCGTATCCTGAACCATAAGGTAAACCGAAGATTCCAGGTTTAACCATAGGGGCGTGAAAGTTACCTTTAGCCCATGGAGCAGGAAACTTCTGTGCAATAGCTGATGAAACTAATGCAATTATAAAGATTATAATAAATAACACATAATTGCCCCATATTGTAAGAAAACCTAAACTAATCGTCACATTGGGTAGGTGGCAGGCAAATGTTTTAATTAGGATCGATCTAGGTGTGTCATGCTCGGGACTAACATAAATATCCCAGAAATAAGCTTGTATGAAAAACTGCCACACACCAATGCAGATATAACTTAAAATATAGAGTACCCAAGGAGGAAAACCTGTTAAACTCCAAAGATGATAAAACGAAAGAATAAGTCCTCCAGTACTAAACCCCCAAATAAGACCTAATACGACTTCCGAACCAAGATAATATTTTCGGTCGAAAGTTAGAGTACTGCGAGGCCAAATAATCACATATGCTATAAATACAAATATAAAGCAGATCATCACGTACAATATCCAAAACGGGTTTGAGATTTGTTCCATAGTGAATAAAGGTCTTATAATTATCTGTTCTAGAGTACCAGAAGCAGCAATAAAAATGTTACAGAAGGAAAAGTAGATTAATGCTCGA
>Ga0209978_10000970_pt1 | contig 11563 bp, 11 predicted proteins | sample BentaG_FD_182805 | JGI IMG/M metagenome (GOLD analysis project Ga0209978, IMG submission 182805) | Deep subsurface microbial communities from South Atlantic Ocean to uncover new lineages of life (NeLLi) - Benguela_00093 metaG (SPAdes)... | ecosystem: Environmental > Aquatic > Marine > Oceanic >...
GTTTCATGTGCACTCACTTATCGATGCCTCTCATACGCTCTATCACTTTTTCTTTACCAAGAAGTTCCATTATCTCAAAAAGTCCCGCTCCCCTCGTTTTCCCGCTTATTGCCATGCGTGTCGGATGGATAATAGCTGCAGCTTTAAGGTTTCTTTCCTCTACAATGTCACGACAGATTTTTTCTATATTCTCATATGTAAAATCTTCAAGTCCTTCCAGCTGATCGACAAAGATCCTTATGTTGTCTTTATTCTCCTCTTTATCAAGGTATTTCCTCTTCCCTTCTTCATCCATGGTAAAATCATCTTTAAAAAAACTATCGGTCAGATGCACGAATTCACGTAAAGTCTTAATCCTTATTTTATAGAGGTCCACAAGCTTCGAGATGTAATCATCGGTCACCCCGGATATATCCAACCCTGCAGTCAAAAGTTGATCCTTTATAAGCGGTAGAAGTCCTTCTGTCTTTTTTTTCATTATATACTCACCGTTCAGCCACCTGAGTTTTTGAATATCGAACTTTGCCTGAACGTCACTCATGTCGGATATGTCGAACAACTCCACAGCCTCACCCAGGGATATAACCTCGCGGTCTTCGCCGGGAGACCACCCCAAAAGTATCAGATAATTCGCAAGAGCCTCAGGCAAAAAACCTTCTTTCCTATACTCTTCAACTGAAACACCACCATGCCTTTTAGAGAGTTTTGCTCCGTCAGTTCCTAATATAAGCGGCATATGTCCAAATTTCGGGGGCTTAAGTTCCAGCGCCTCATAAAAAAGTATCTGTTTAGGTGTATTGGAAATATGATCATCTCCTCTTAAAATATGGGTTATCTCCATATAAGCATCATCCACCACACAGGCGAAATTGTATGAAGGTGACCCATCTGATTTAATCATGACCTGGTCCTTGATATTATCGGTGTTAGTCATTATTTTTCCGTGTATCACGTCATTGAATTCTATTGTTCGGCCTTTTTCCACTTTGAAAATAAAAGCCTCGCCTTCTCTATAAGCTTTCCCTTTGGCAAGTACCTCTTCCGCTTTTTCTCTATAGACATCGAAGCGATGGCTCTGGTGTAGCGGCTCTCTGTCCCAGTCAATGCCCATCCATTTAAGATTCTCAAGAATCTCATCAAGAAACTTACTACCAGACCTGACCTTGTCAGTATCTTCTATCCTGAGCAGGAATTTGCCGCCAGTATGTCTGGCATACAGCCAGTTAAAAAGCGCAGTCCGCGCACTTCCAAGGTGCAAAAATCCAGTCGGACTTGGCGCAAATCTTACTATTACCATTCTGATCTCCATGGTAAGCAACAAATCAGTTTTACGGTTTTAGGTACTAAGTTCCAATCCGTACATTCCTAAAACCTATTGCTTCTTCAATCAAAGGTGTGGCGAAATTTTGCTATTTCAAAACATATAATATGCGAATCAATTTCCCATTTCTTTCTATGATTACTTCAAATCGATTTTTCTCTCTAAATTTATTAAATAACTCAAAGAGAGTTGCAAAATCGTTTAGCTCATTACCATCAACTTCTTTTATAACATCATTCTCACGGATTCCTATTTCAGACAAAATAGTCTTCTCAGGAAATTTGGTTATTTTAAATCCTCTGATCTTCCCATTAATATTATTAGGAATAAATCTTGTTTCTTTAAGAATCAATGGCCACTCCGCCTCAATTCTTTTTTGAACTTCAGTTCTAATAAATTCTTTTTTTATTAAATTATTATTTAATTGACTGCTCTCTTTGTTATTTAGTTGGTTGCTCTCTAAAAGATCAACTTTCTGGTCAGTTGCGCTAATCTCGTCTGATTCTTTTTGTATTTTTTTGGCGACTCTAGTTAAATTACTTCTACCCAAAAATATCTGAAAAGTTTTCTCGCCCCTTTGCAGAATTATTCTATTTTCAAAAACACGAATCAGTTTTAGATCTTGAATCTTTTCTCCTATACTCAACATTCTTATCGTTCCGGTTTTTTCATTTTTTAAGATAGCCACTGAGGAAGAATTGTCTTTTGATACTATAACGCCAATTAAGGATATAGAAGGAAGATAATCTTCATTTTCCTTTGAAATTGTTGATTTCTGAGAGCCAAAAGAGCTTGAAATCAATAATAAAAATACAAATAAAATAAGAAAAATAAAGTAAAAACTTACTGTCCTCATGAAATTCATTCTATCTTTATTCATATATTCCCTTTTCTTTTTAAATACGACAGGAACTTCCTTTTTTCCTAGACAATATCCTAGACAAAAAGCTTCATTATTTTTTAATAATAACTCTTCTTGGGGCTTAATAAAAGCTTAATATATTAAAAAAGTTATTTCTCCGCTTAACCCGCAAATCCCAGAAGCCGTACGACATATTGGTACTAATATAAACGCAATTAACGTTGTTACAAAGTCATTGCGAGCTCCCGAAGGGAGTGTGGCAATCTCGTAAGGAAAATTGTCATTGCGAGCGTAGCGTGGCGATCTAACCAGGAAAAAGGTTGAGATTGCCACGTCGCTTCACTCCTCGCAATGACAATTTATTATATGGGATTGCCACGTCGCTACACTCCTCGCAATGACATATACTATGTATGAGATTGCCACGTCGCTTCGCTCTTTGCAATGACAATTGCAATTGGAAATGTACTTTACTTTATCCCGTCACCTTAGGACAATGCCAATTTTTTAAGGAAATTATTTAAACCAAATTATGGCTCAAGCAGCTTGTGTATAAATAAGTCCGCAATTTGCCTTAAGGAGGAAGCCATAATAAACTCTTTGCGCTTTACGGTTTCATCATAGGGATTTTTATTCCTTTTTCCCTTGCAAACTGAATCGCTTCTTCGTAACCGGCGTCAGCATGGCGTGCTACACCTAAGCCAGGATCGACTGTCAGAACCCTCTCCAGCCGCTTTTCCGTGGAATCCTCACCGTCTGCTACGATAACCATCCCAGCATGGATGGAAAGACCGATGCCCACTCCCCCTCCATGATGGACGGAAACCCAAGAAGCGCCGCTGACCGCATTCAAAAGAGCGTTGATAATCGGCCAATCGGCAATGGCGTCTGAACCATCCTTCATTCCTTCAGTTTCTCTGTTCGGGGAGGCTACCGAACCTGCATCCAGATGATCCCTGCCGATAACAATGGGAGCGCTGATTTTTCCTTTTTTCACCAGCTGATTAATAACAGCACCAAAACGAGCTCTCTCTCCGTAGCCGAGCCAGCATATCCGGGATGGGAGGCCTTGAAATTTCACCTGCTTTTGAGCTTTCCTTATCCACCTCTCCAGGGTTTTATCTTCTGGAAACTCTTTAAGCACAGCTTCGTCGGTCACATAAATATCCTCAGGTTTCCCTGAAAGAGCCGCCCAGCGGAAGGGACCTTTACCATAGCAGAAAAGAGGCCGGATGTATTCAGAAACAAAACCAGGTATGTTAAAGGCATTTACCGTCCCTGCCTTGTAAGCCTGACCACGGATATTGTTTCCATAATCAAAGGCTCTAGCTCCTCTTTTCTTGAGTTCAAGCATGGCTTCAACATGAACGGCCATGGACTCATAAGCTCTCTTTATATAATCTTCAGGTTTTTCTCTCCGAAGTCTCAGCGCCTCTTTATAAGGGATTCCATGGGGAACATAACCGTTCAGCTCGTCGTGAGCAGAAGTTTGGTCAGTTAAAACATCAGGAGTTATTCCCCTCCTGACAAATTCAGGGAGGACATCAGCAGCATTGCCAAGAAGGGCTATGGACAGCGGTTCTCCTTTTTCCTTGGCATTAAAAGCAAGTTCTAAAGCCTCGTCTAAGTCAGTCACCATGGTATCGACATATTTTGTCGCGAGCCGCCTCTGTATTCTTTCGCTATCGACCTCAGCGATTATTGCCACTCCTTCATTCATAGTCACAGCCAAAGGCTGGGCACCTCCCATGCCACCCAGGCCTGCTGTTAAGACTAATTTCCCTTTCAGAGTTCCGCCGAAATGCGTCCGGGCAACAGAGGCCAGGGTTTCGTATGTTCCCTGGAGAATTCCCTGGGTGCCGATGTAAATCCAACTACCTGCTGTCATCTGGCCATACATGGTCAGCCCCTTGGCTTCCAGTCTGCGGAATTCATCCCAAGTTGCCCACTTAGGAACAATCAGAGCATTTGCAATCAATACTCGAGGAGCTTCAGGGTGAGTCTTAAATACTGCCACCGGCTTCCCGGACTGGACGATTAAAGTCTCATCATTCTCAAGATCTTTTAAGCTTTCAACGATCGCCCAAAAACACTCCCAGTTTCGAGCGGCTTTACCTGTTCCTCCGTAGACAATTAGCTCTTCTGGCTTTTCTCCAACTTCAGGATCCAGGTTGTTCATCATCATCCTGAGAGCACCTTCCTGGGACCAGCCTTTTGTCTGAAGTTGAGTTCCTCGTGGAGCTCTTATTTCCTTGTAAATATAATTTTTTCGTACGGCCATGATTGCCTCCTATCGAACTCCTGCGTTTCCTTTTTTGTTGTTATAAGGTAGGCTTGATAAATCAAGCCCCTACAACTAACTAAAAGGTGGGTTTGATGAATCAAACCTCTACGATCCTTTTTATCTCCATAAGGTGGGCTTGATAAATCAAGCCCCTACATTAAATCAAAACCTTATAAACAATTGTTCCAATAACCATAATGTGGGTTTGATGAATCAAACCCCTACATTAATAAACATGTACTATTTTCAAGCTTTAATTCTATTTTGAATATATCATAACGAAATGTAAGGCGTAAACGGTAAAGGATAATTTAAAGGCAGGGTGTAAGACCCGATGTCCCCCTTGGCGGGCATCAAGGGTGTCCTCAGCGGGGACGTCCCTCTATTATTATTAAAAGCTAAGCCCTAATTCATCAATTATAGACTTTAAATAATTAACCAGAGGAGATATCCGCGCATAAAAATCATTATTAGTCTTTTTTGCATATTCACTAAAAAGATTGAAATCTTCATGCTTGCTCCAATTTTGCATACTCAACTTCTCAAGAGTTTCTTTGATAACATCCATATTCAAAACCTCTATGGTATATTGGGGAAGGGTGCAGGATTCTTTTTCTAACATTCTAATACTTGTTAAAAAGATTCCTCTCAGAGCTTCTTGACTTCTTATAATCTCCTGTTTCACAAAAAATTGATCTATTGGAGAATCTGTTTTGGAGAGTTTTTTATAAAGCTTTTCGGCCTCTTCTAAATGGCTGCTCAAGGCCGAGATAATACACTCGCTGTCTAAGATTTTTTTATCATTATTCTCGTAATAATAGACCTCAGCATCCTCCTCTGGAGGTTCAGCCTTTTTGTATTTTTCCAGAATTTCTATAGCGTCAGAGGCACGCCTCTTTGGAAACCCACTAACTTCAGCTTCCTCGACGCCTGGTTCTCGCTTTTCTTCCGGTAAAGGCTTCTCCTCCGGTCTCTCTTCCGCTTTCATCTTAAGCGTCTCATCCATCGCCTCTAAAGGACTGACTTCCACTTCAAACGCCTCTTCTCCTTCCTTACCAGGAACCGGGGCTTCCTCTGCTTCAGCTTCCTCGACGCCTGGCTCCTCCTTTTCTTCCGGTAAAGGCTTCTCCTCCGGTTTCTCTTCCGCCTTCATCTTAATCGTCTCATCCATCGCCTCTAAAGAACTAATTTCCACTTCAACTGTTTTCTCTTCCTCTTTCTCGCCTTCTTCAGGCTTGATTACCTCTGGTTGCTTTAACAATTCCTTGATTTCTTTCGCCTTCGATAATAGTTGCTCAAAATCCACACCCTCTTCCTCAGGCTTCTCGCCTTCAGGAACCACAGCTTTCTCTTCAAGGTCTTTTTCTAATGATTCTACTCTTTCTCCCGCTTCTTGGTAGAATTCCTCGATCTTCTTACTCAATTCACTCATTTTCTCGAGCTCTTCAAGAGTTCTCCCTGTCAGTTCCTTTATTTCTTTCTGGAACTCAATAGCCTTATCGAGATTTTCTTTTATCTCACTTTTAAGGTTTGCTTTTTTGTTGTCAAATTCATTGTTCATTGTCTGGTCCTCTTTTCCTTCCTCAGATTCTTTATTTGCCTCTTCCTGATCGCTCTCATCTATTTCTTCTTCTTTGGACTTGGCATCATCTTTTTTATTTTCAGTCTCCTCGGGGTTTTCGGGTGTCCCTTTTCGCGTATCTTTCTCTTTTGGCATACTTAGTTCTCCTTCGCTCTTTTTGGTATTTTAAACCTGCCCAACAAAACTGTCAAGTAGAACTTCTCGTCTGACAAATATAGATAGACTACACATTTTGTGGTATTTATCCATAATAATATTTACAAACTTGAAAGGTAAATTCAATCGCCTCTAGAGATAATTCTGGAGAGTATTTTTACCAATATTTTCTCACCCAAAAAGGTAAAACGATTAGCCCTAAAGGATAATTTCATATAAAAACCACAAACGGCAAACGGAAATTTCAGGTCTTTTTCTTTAGATCAGACTAAGGTGCCTTCGCGAGCGCACCCTACCTTTTTCCTATCACTACTCTCGAAATTCCGTTAAGATCCTTAAAAAAATTCACTTCTTCCCAACTAAACCTGGAATCGAACAACGATAGGACTCTATCTTCCTGATCACGCCCGATTTCGATAAGAAGATAGCCACCAGGCTTTAAATAAGGAGGAGCTCCTTGGACTAACTTATTAATAACCTCTAATCCGGTCTTCCCTGCCACCAATGCCTTCTTTGGCTCATTATGTCTTATCTCCTTTTCAAGTTGCGTCCATTCTTCTTCTGCAACATAAGGAGGATTAGAGACAATAAAGTCACATTTTCCCTTTAAATTAAGTCTTTTCAAATTAGAAAATAAGCTTCCCCTGGCAAAAGTAATATTTGAAATTTTCTGTCTGGAAGCGTTTAATCTTGCAAACCTCAAAGCATTCTGTGCCGTATCTGTTGCAACAATTCGTACATGAGGGAGTTCTTTTGCCAGGGAAACTGCTATGTTTCCACATCCTGTTCCTATATCCACGATGGTCTCATTTTCCCCTGACGACAATTCTAACACCTTCTCCACAATCAACTCTGTCTCTGGACGGGGAATTAAAACTCCAGGGGAAACCCTGAATGGAATTGACCAGAATTCCTTTATCCCCGTTAAATATGGAAGCGGGAATCCAAAGAGGCGTTTCGAGATCAATTTATAAAATCGTCTCTCCTCCGTTCTTGAGATTTTATTATGGGGAGAGGAATAGAATTGTTCTTCTGGTATTGAAGTACATTCAAGAAGTATAAGCTTTGCCTCAAGATCTGGATTGGGCAAGTCTCTTAAAAGAGATCTTCCTTTTAGAAACGTTTCCTGGATGGTACTCAATGAAGGTTCGACTCATACAGAGGGATTTATTTTCTTCTTCATCATTTGCGCCTGAAATTGCAGAGTTAAGGCATCTATGAACTTATCTAAATTTCCGTCGAGAACATCTTCTAATTTATGGAGAGTCAGATTCAGGCGATGGTCTGAGACCCTTGATTGGGGAAAGTTGTAGGTTCTTATTTTTTCACTCCTCTCGCCTGTCCCGATTTGAGATTTTCTGTCTTGAGCAATCTTTTCATGTTGTTCTCTTTTGGCTATATCCATCAGCCGCGACCGCAAAATCCGTAAAACCTTTTCTTTATTGCGGTGCTGGGATTTTTCATCCTGACAGGTCACAACCATTCCTGACGGCTTGTGGGTTACTCGAATGGCTGTATAGTTGCGATTTACATTCTGCCCTCCAGGACCAGAAGCTCCAAAAGCTTCCATTTTCAAATCTTTTGGGTCTAAATCTACATCTACCTCATCGGCTTCGGGGAGAACGGCCACTGTGACCGTTGAAGTGTGGATCCGGCCGCTGGCTTCGGTCTGGGGTACTCTTTGCACACGATGAACCCCACTTTCATATTTAAGCTGAGAATAGACTCTCTCCCCGCGGATATTAACAATAATCTCTTTAAAGCCACCAATGGGAGAAAAACTTGTGCTCATGACTTCAGATTTCCAGCCTCTTTTTTCTGCAAAATGCGAATACATACGGAACAAATCCTGAGCAAAGAGGGAAGCTTCATCTCCACCAGCCCCTGCCCTTATTTCCAAAAAGACATTTTTTTCATCGTTAGGGTCTTTAGGGATGAGCAAAATCTTAAGCTCTTCCTCAATTTTTCCTTCTCTTTGCCACAATTCTTTGAGCTCTGCTTCTGCGAGTTTCTTTAACTCTGAATCAGATTGAGGATCGGCCAGGATTTCTTCTGATTCCCTGATATCATTTTTAATTTTCTGGTAATCTTCATATTTCTTAACCAGAGGTTCTAAATCTGCACGTTCTTTGGCGACTTTTTTGACTTTTTGAGGGTTGGAAACTAAGGCTGGATCAGATAAAGAAAGCGTAAGTCGGCGGTATTTTTCCTTGATTTCTTCCAGTTCTTGAAACATCTTGGTTATTTATTGAATTTAATATCGCCATATTTCTTCTTGAATTTTTCCACTCGACCAGCGCTGTCAACAAATTTCTGTTTGCCGGTGAAAAAAGGATGACATTGGGAGCATATTTCTATCCGGATTTCTTTTTTGGTAGAACGTGTGGTAAATGTACTGCCACAAGCACAGGTTATAGTGCATTCAACATATTCAGGATGAATATCTTTCTTCATTTCTGTCCTCTTCTTGCTTAAGAGGAAAAAACGGGAACAGTCCCCATTTTTTTGTCCTCTTCTTGTTTAAGGAGTAATTATACCAGAGTAAAGAGGAAAGAGTAAAGAATAATGTAGGGCTTGATTTATTTGTAGGGGCTTGATTCATCAAGCCCACCTTATTTATCGAAGGGATTTGATTTATCAAACCCACCTGTTTATTTGTACAAAAAATGTGTAAAAAAGGGAGCACGATACTCTTTTGTACAAAAAATGTGTGTTTGATAAATCAAACACCTACACAAGATGAATCAAGCCCCTACAGATGAATCAGGTCCCTGTATTTCCAGCCTTTCTCTCTAATCTTTTTCCTATAACATTTCCAACCAATCTCAAAGCTTAGGTGTTCCTGGCTTTCCTTAACCTTTTTTTTATACGTTTTTGATTTAAAATAATTTTTCAAGGCCTTGTTTAAAGGATACACCATTTCCTCTGCCTTCCACTCATATTTTTTCCTGTTTTTATCCCTCATGCAATCAAGATAGACAATCCACGCCAATTTCTTAAACGAAACTTCAGGAAAAGACATCTTCACAGCTTGAATCTCTGCCTGTTTTTCAGGGTTGAGGAAATGGAAATAGCGAGAAAAAAGCAAAGCATTATGGAAATAATTAGGAAAAGCAAGAAGGCCGTCTTTTTTTGTGAGTCGGGCCAAGTAAACAAAAATATCCAATACCTTTTTCCCAAGGTTAAGGCCTGGATGCTTTTGGCCAGGAAGAGGTGATTTTTCTAGAGAAAAATTCAGAAGAGGATTCTGAAGAGTTAACCAATCCAGAATTAAAAACTTATATTCAGGGAGAGGAAAATATAAACCAAGCTCTTTCTTAGGACTAAATGCCCCCTCCTTTATCTTCAAATCCACAATCATGTTTTCAGCTTTCTTTTTTTGATAGAAAACTTGAAACCTCTGGAGAGGAAACTCTGACGAATCAAGGTCGAAATCCAGAGGCCATAATTTTCTTCTCTTAGCTTCTTTTAAAAAGTTTTTCTTCTCCAATACTGCTATTACTTCATTCAAAGAATATTTGCCCAAAAATAGAGAAGTTCCCTTCTTTCTCTCTAAACTCGATAAAATTTCTTTTTCTTCGAATAGAGGACTCTCCCGCCATAGGGGGGATTTTTTAGGCCTCGCTTTTTTCATTATTCGTAAATAGAAATCGTGTCATCACCAATAGTAACTTGCCTTACAAGTTTGAAATATTTTGCCTCAAATTTTGTCTTGAAATGTTTACGAAGGATGATCTTTCCTCCGGGTTTAAGGACTTCCCTTTTCTTTATAACTTTCAAGGGGTTTCTTTCATCCAAATACTTATAGGGGGGGTCAACAAAAATCAGGTCAAACTTCATTTTCTCGTTAGCCAATTGAATAACAGCACGATTAAAGTCTTTTCTAATAATCCAAGCTTTCGCCTCAGCTTCACATTTCGCCAAATTGGTTTTTATCCCTTTTACGGCTGGGTAGTACTCATCGACAAAAACCACTTTTTCTGCGCCCCGACTTAACGCTTCTATTCCCATAGACCCAGTACCTGCAAATCCATCAAGAAAAACACTGCCTCTCACATCTTCTTGAATGATATTGAACAGCGCTTCCTTGAGTTTATCAGGCATAGGGCGCACAAGTGGGCTTGGCACCCTTTTGAGCCGCTTCCCTTTATAAATTCCGCTTATAACCCTTATCATCTGTTTTACATCAATAATAAAAAATAGCTCTGTGGCGATGAGTCTTGATATCTTTTATTAGATAAGGAAGCTCATGCCAATCATTAATACTTGAGGTTTCCTTATTTTCTATTTTGGCTGCGATGCGTATGATGAAATCTATAATCGCCGGCTCTACACGTTGGTCTTCGAGAAAAAGGTCTTTTATATCAAGCCTCGCCCTCCCATTTTCTACTTCAAGCTTCCCCCCAAAGTAAAAAGTCATCTTGGGGCGGAGGAATTTTGGGATTTTCTGTCCTTTTAAATCTATCAAAATCTTCCCTTCGATTTTATTTCTCTTGAATAACTTAAGGCGAAGTTCTTTCATTATTTCTTCCTTTTCTGTCTCTATCCTATAGGCAATATAAGAATTGAGCTCGCTTTCGGTTATGACAATTTTTCTGAGAGAGCTTTTATTTTCCCTGGATTGTTCGCTCTTAATCTTTTCAATAGCCTTTAAAACTCTTAAGGCCTTGGGAAGAGAATAATTCTGGATTCCATAAAATAAGATCGAAAAAGATAGGAAAAGAAAAACAAAGGTAATTTTTCTTCGAGAAAACATCCTAAAATTCACTTCTTCTCAATGCTAACAAATTGGATAAGAAAATGCTACATGTTGACAGGCAATCAGAGGTAACCTATACTTATTGGTTAAATAAGGAATAAATCATAGGTCTTCATTTCAAATTTATCCAGGTATTCAATGACTCAGATAGAAGAAGCAAGAAAAGGTAGTATCACACCATCTCTAAAAAAGGTGGCTGCGGAGGAAGGATTTGCTCCTGAAACTCTGCTTAATTTAGTTGCGCAGGGAAAGGTTGTCATCCCTCACAACCCAAACCACTCCCCTATTCATCCTGTGGGCATCGGCCAGAAGCTCAGGACAAAAGTCAATGTCAATATCGGAACATCTATGGACTTTCCCCGGGAAGAAAACGAGTTGAAAAAAGTCGAAGTCTCTTTAAAGTATGGCACTGATACGCTGATGGACCTGAGCACAGGCGGCAATATTACAAAAATCCGCAGGATGATCCTCGAGAAAGCAAGAATTCCTTTAGGAACAGTGCCTGTTTACCAAGCAGCCATCACAGCCATCAACGAGCGAGATTCCATCGTCAACATGAGCGAAGACGACTTGTTTTCAGCGATCGAGGCCCAGGCCAA
>Ga0209978_10000973_pt1 | contig 11556 bp, 11 predicted proteins | sample BentaG_FD_182805 | JGI IMG/M metagenome (GOLD analysis project Ga0209978, IMG submission 182805) | Deep subsurface microbial communities from South Atlantic Ocean to uncover new lineages of life (NeLLi) - Benguela_00093 metaG (SPAdes)... | ecosystem: Environmental > Aquatic > Marine > Oceanic >...
TCTTGGCCCTCATGGACATCCCTGGGATGGGACCGAAGACCCTCTCCCTCATCCATAAGGAGGTGGGCATCAAGGACATGGCCGATCTCAGGCGGGCCCTCGAGGAGGGATCGCTCATCGGGTTGCCGGGCATGGGGGAGAAGAAGGTCGAGAACATCAGGAGGGGAATCGAGCTCCTCGCCCGAAGCCGGGGGCGAATGAGCCTGGGCCTGGCATTTCCCCTAGCCAGTAGTATTGTCGAATCGATGAAGAGGGCAACGGGACTCGCAAAGATCGAGGTGGCTGGTTCACTGAGGAGGATGAAGGAGGACATAGGGGATATCGATATCCTGGCCACGGGATCCGAGGGCAAAAAGATCATCGCCGCTTTCACGGGTCTTCCAGAGGTGAGAGAGGTCCTCGCCTCGGGGGACACCAAGGGAAGCGTAGTCGTGGAGGGGGGAACCCAGATTGATCTCAGGGCCGTGGAAGAGGAATCCTATGGTGCTGCACTCCAGTACTTTACGGGGTCCAAACCCCACAATATCCACCTCAGATCCATCGCCAGGGCTCAGGACCTCAAGATTAACGAATACGGTATATTTAGAAATGATAAAAGGAGCGGAGGGCGAGAGGAATATGAAGTATATACCGCCCTGGGGATGATATGGATACCACCCGAACTCCGGGAGGATCGGGGGGAAATCGAGGCGGCCCAGAGGGGAGAACTTCCAAACCTCCTGGAGAAATCGGACGTCAAGGGTGATCTCCACGTCCACTCCAACTGGAGCGATGGGTCATCGGACCTGGATGAGATCGCACGATGGGGAAAGTCAATGGGATACCAATACGTCGCTATCTGCGATCACTCCAAATCCCTGAAGATCGCCAGAGGGTTGGCCGAGGATAGACTTTTGCGACAGATGGATGAAATCGACCGCATCAATGAGCACCTGGATGGGTTTCGGCTCCTCAAGGGAACAGAGGTCGATATTTTGACTGATGGAACCCTGGACCTTTCCGATGAGGTTTTGAGCCGTCTCGATATCGTCATTGCCGCTATCCATACCGGATTCAAGCAACCCCGGGAGAAGATTACCAGGAGGATCTTATTGGCCATGCAGAATCCCCATGTCGACATTATCGCCCATCCAACTGGAAGGCTCCTTGGGAGCAGGGAGCCCTATGAGGTAGACCTTGACCCTGTGATGGAGATGGCCGTCCAAACTCATACCGGTCTTGAAATCAACGCCTACCATGAACGGTTGGAGCTCACCGATATCCAGTGTATGAGGGCGAAGGGGAAGGGGGTCATGATCGCCATCGGTACCGATGCCCACCATCCCGAGCAGATGTGGATGATGAGCCTCGGGGTCGCCGTTGCCCGGAGGGGGTGGCTGGAAAAGGATGATGTCCTCAATTGCCTTCCAGCCCATCGGCTCATCCAATGGTGCGGCGAAGCCTGATTTGATCGCGATCATGAGGGCTGATGCCCTAACCCCCCAAGGCTGATTGAAGGATATCCTTTATGCCTCCAGGGGCTTGGGTGAGGGGAATTGGGGTGAAGGAGAGAACGAAGAGGAAAAAAACAACAACCCCCAGGATCTTTCTCTTTAAATCCAGCGGGGTAACGTCATCCAAGGGCGGCGGATGGCGAAAGCCAAATAGGAACACCAAGACGATCATGAGAGCCCATCCCACGTAGAAGAAGATGCTGATTCCCATCCAAAGCATTATGGTCAAACCGAATATGATTTTACTTTTTCTGCCGAAGAGGGCATAGGCGATATGTCCCCCGTCCAATTGACCCGCCGGGAGGAGGTTTAATGCGGTGACAAATAACCCCACCCAGCCGGCATAAGCAACGGGGTGAAGGGATAATCCATGGCCTTCCGGCAAGGGTCCAAGGACGACCTTCTCAAGGAAGACGAAGAGCAATGAATTTCCGAGGTGGAGCGCTCCCTCAACCTTTTCTGGCAACACCTGATCGGAAAGGAGCAGTCCGATGATGATGGTGGGGATGGTGACGAGCAACCCCATCAGAGGTCCCGCCACCCCGATATCGAATAGGGCCTTTCGGGAACTCATCCTTCCCTTCATCTTGATGATAGCCCCGAAGGTGCCGAAGGGAGGAAGGGGAACGGGCAAGAAATAGGGCAGGCTCGCCGGCACCCCATGCCTCCTGCTCATGACGAAGTGCCCCATCTCATGGGCAAGGAGAATGGAGATCAACGCCAGTGAATACCACCAGCTTCTCAAGATGTAATAGGTGGAAAAGACCGTCAGGGCGAAGAGTAGGATGTTCAACCACTTTCCCCTCATCTTCACCCCTCATTTCCTCTTTCGTTTGTATCGGGTCTTATCCAGCAGTTTTTTGTGTTTATGCTTTCGAATCTTCTTCCTTCGCTTTTTGACGACGCTCCCCATGTGCAATCCTTCCCAAACATATTTATCCGATCACCCCCGGGAGTGAACCGGACCCGTTCCTCCCGAGGCGACTTTACTGGGCTTAAATCCGAGGCCAATGGGCCATTAATCCACGATGACGTTGGTCTGGGTCCTCAGTACCCCGGATATGTTCTGGATCTTGCTGACGATGAAGTCTCCCAGCACGTTGACATCGGAAGCCTCGATAAGGGCAATCACGTCATATGGACCCGTGGTGGCGTTGGATCGCTGAACCCCCGAGATCCGCCCCACCTCTTCGGCGACTACCCGTGCAGCCCCCGCTGTGCATTCAATAAAAACATAGGCTGATATGGGCATGCGAACTCTCCCTTTCCCCATGGGAATCCATGGGACGAAGACTTTCCCATAGTATCACCTATTTCCCCTCCAATTTACCGCGCACCAGCAAAAAAAGGGCGAAGGTGATTGCAAAAAGAAGGCATGTATCGGTAAATCGCAAATAGGCTATGGGAGTGAGTCCAGCAACCGTAGTTTCCGCCAATCTGCCTATAACGCCGATGACGATGCTGATAACGGCTACAGCAGTGGCAATGGCCATGAGAACCTGCATCAATCTCTGCACCAACTATTCACCTCCCTTCCATCGGGCTAAGGCTTGATCCTACCTCACCACCTTGAGCTCCTTATTTCCCATCGACTCCAGGGTTCGATAGAGCAATCCCTCAACGTCTTTCCTCAGATCCCTCTGCTCCTCAACCCGGTAAATGGCGCATTTTCCCAATTTAACCCATTCGTACTGGAGGAATTTCCCCATCACCTCCTGTAGCCTACGGCTTTCCGACTCCTCCCCATGGGCAAAGGACATGCGGATCTCATCGTCCCTATATTTCTCGAAGACGCCTCTCTCCCCGAGTCGGATGCCCCTTTTATAAATCTCCTCTATGGACGCCGTATCCCCCTTCAGGAAGACAACTGAGATGGAATGATAGCCTCCCTCCCTCGGGTTCAGCAATTTCAGCACTTCATCGAATTTGAGGTTGTTCTCGTGACCTCGAAAGAGGACCTGGGGTTTCCTCTCCTCCTGTTCCGACTTCCTCTTGAGCCTCTCAATAGCCCTGAGGTTGAATTCGAAACTGGAATAATGGTTCTTAAAGGCGAACCCCAATTCATCGATCTTCTTGTCCCTCAGCGGGTTCCTCTTGGCAACTCGTCTATATTTCCCCCTCAGCAACTGCTGGACGGCCCTGATCTCCGCCATTCGATCCCTGACCTCCTTGTGCTGGCGTTTCACCCGGGCAACCACATCCCCCGGAAAAGGCTTTCCCGGGGCGACCATTTTACACCTCTCGCGAAATTCATCGTGAACATCGCTTAAAAAACGGAGGTCCATCTCGATTTTGTTTTCCAGGCTCATCACGTAGCGCCGAGCCTTTAGATCTTCCATTCCGCCAGCTCAACCTCGTCTATGCCCAAATCAATTATACCACATGAACACGTTTTTCAAACCGAAATTTCTCCTAGATACTGCCATAGCCCAATCCGAAATCCCTGAAAAACTAGGGAAAAGAGCTCTGAGCACGAATTTATCACGTAGTCGAATTAGAATGTGCACCGTCTAACCGCATGACTGCAACACTGCAGAACCGCAACTGCAACGTTTGAGCCTGAAGGGCGAGTTTCTCAAAGATCTCTATCCCCCTTTGGAACAGGGGTTCAAGAATCATGCGGCTGCGCAACTATCGGGAAATGGCCTTTACGGCGGGCCTACTGAGCAAAAAAAGCATCAGTACACGGACAGACGGAAATTCCGGGAAGGGCCTGAGCATCCCTCTGCGTCTTTTCTCCTTCAGTCCACTAAAAGTCGGCGGGCCTTCAAGAGTTTATCACGTATCGGCTTATCGGCCTCCGGCAAAGGAAGTCCTTTGAGTTCCTCCTTTCCCACCCACCGATACTCATGACATCCCAAGGCTCTCGGAGTCCCCTCCTTCAATTCGCACCGGTAACCGAGGAGCAAAACGGGATATCTGTCATATCGATGGTAGACCACCTCCAAAATTTGCCCCACCTTCACCCCGATATCCAGCTCCTCGAAAAGTTCCCTCTTCAAACAGGCCCTGGGGTCCTCATTCAATTCCATCTTACCCCCGGGAAACTCCCAGAGAAAGCCCCTATGGGAACTGCAGGGGCGTTTGGCTACCAAAACCCTGCCGTTACGGATAACGATTCCGGCAGTAACGATTTTGAGGTCATTCATATGCGCAAATGCGTGCTCCTTTCGGAAACCCTCCCCTCTATGGCGATTTGATTTCTGCCATTCCTCTTTGCCCTATAGAGCGCCTCATCCGCTGATCTAATCAAGTCCTCTATGGTCATCATGCCGTCGGAAAGGCACGAGCCCCCAATGCTGACGGTGATCTTCCCAATGGGCTGTAACTCCTCATTGGGGAACGGGGTCTCCTCGATGGTCCCCCGAATCCTTTCGGCAACCTCCGCTATCTGGATCATGTCCGCATGCAGCAGGATTACTGCGAACTCCTCGCCCCCGTAGCGGCCGGCGATATCCGTCTCACGGATAGCTCCATTAATCAGCTTCGCGACCTTTCGGAGGGCGTCATCCCCGGCCAAATGGCCGTTGTTATCATTGTATACCTTGAAGTGATCGATATCCAGCATCATCAATGAGATGGACGACCCATATCGCTTTGCCCTCTCGAATTCATAGTGGAGGCGGCTTATGAGATAGCGATGGTTATAGATCTGCGTTAAATCATCGGTTATGGACACCTCCTCCAGTTTCTCCATGACGGCCCTCAACTCGCGGGCCCTTTCCTTATACAGATCTTTAAGAGCCAAGAGCTCTCGATTATAACCCTCCAATTCCCGATTCTTCTCCTCCCAGCGGCGTCGCCACTCACCAATCTCCCTCTCCTTCCCCAGAAGCTCCCCTTCCAACCTCCGAATCTTAGCCTCTTGAGTCATTTCCCCACCGATGCGCTATTTCAATTGGCCAAGGAGTCCCAGAATTCCCGAAAAGATCAGGTAAAGTGCGATGAAGATATTGAGCAATTTGGGCATTATGAGGATAAGAATGCCCAGGATCAATGCAACCAAAGGAAGCAATAAACCCGGACTTTCGCCCAAAAACATTCCGATCACCTCCCCCACTGAATATGGAGAAGCCCCTTCCCTCAGAGGCTTCGACCGATGGACGAGCGTATCCTCCGGGGGTGATGTTCCCGGCTCAGTATGGGGGATTGATGATATACATTCCCCCCCTGGCCCAAAATGTCATCGACCCTTTCCTGCATCCTTTGCAACTTCACTTCCCCGAAGGGCTTAACCCCTCTCAGTTCCGGGTTGAGCGGATCGGAGGGGTTGAAATCCTGGAGAAGGAGCCTCCCCGTTCCCACGAGCTGAAGGGCCACTTCGTAGATCTGCTCTTCCGTGAGGAGGCCGGGGACCACCGTCATCCGGAAGGTATGATCAATCCCCCCATTGGCCAATACGTAAATGCTCTGCCGAATCACCGAAATATCCACGCAAACACCAGCACAGTGGCTGTAGGACCTCGAATCCAAGGGCGCTTTGATATCCATGGCCACGCAGTCCACGAGACCCCTCTCCACGAGCTCGTTGATCAGGCCGGGGAAGGTTCCATTGGTATCAACTTTGATGGCCCAGCCCTCCCCCTTTATCCGTTCCAACAAAAACGGTAGGTTGGGGGTTAAAGTGGGCTCTCCCCCCGTAACACAGACCCCATCAACCCACCCCTTTAACCGTTTCAGGCGCCTCAGGATGTATTCCAGGGGGATGGTCTCAAACCTCTCGGGATGAATAACCAAGGCATGATTGTGGCAGTAAGGACATCTAAAATTGCACCCGGGAAGGAACAGAACTGCCGTCAACTTCCCCGGCCAATCCAGAAGCGATGTCTCCAAAAAACCTTTGATTTGTGGGTCCATCATCTCCCCAATCCATCACGAGGAAAAGAACCCATTGGCCCGCAACACCCCTTCGATCTCTTGAGGAGTTGGGACGGTACCCCTCCATGCCACCAGCTCATTATCCTCTCCATCCTCCACGACGATGGTGGGGGTCGCCATCACCCCGTAGAAAGCCGCCTCCGCAAGCCCTTCGATGGTCTCCAGGTCATAATCGATAACCCTCACCCCTCTCACCTTCAAGCGATCCCCCACATCCCTGGCAGCGGGACATTTCGGACATTGTCTTTTGGTGAAGATCTTTACCGCCCCCATCTCTCCTCCTTTCTCGACCGAAGGTAGTCGACTCAATCGTAGGGACTCCTCCTGATGAGAATGTCGTTGTAATGTACTATGGTCTCCCAACTGGAAAAAACCTCATTCCCTCTTATCCATCCAGTACCCGAGATCCTTAGTGCTTCGATTCGCAAATACGGTGACGTATTTTGCCAAATTGAGTCTAGCAAATTGATCACTCCATCCGGCCCGCCCTCGGCCATGAGCTCAGGGCCGAACTGCTCAGACCGAAGGGAGCTCAGCCGAAGTCTAAATAAGTTCGTCTTCGGACTTATGAATCGAAAGACTTAGTTCCCGGTTTGTGCAATTATACCGATTCAACCATATCCCCTTCATAGTTCCCATTTCTCCCTTCAACCCGTAAAAATCCCTGGTTTCTATAGCGATCGTGGAGCTCACCGATCTTTCCCTTGTTCCAGCTGGAAATCCTGGTGAAATATCCCGTAATTCGGGTGATGCCGTCCACATCCCTCGAGCCACAGTAACTACAGATCTCCGCAAGGCCACGGCTCGTCCGATGGCAGCGATTGCACGTGGTGAACTCAGGGCTGAAGGCGATTTGATCATTTTGGGTCTGGGTGAAGGTTTTTACCACGAAATTGGCCAGGGATCCGCTTGAGGGTTTGGCCTCGCCCAGCCAGATATGGGTGAGGGCTCCCGCTTCGATCAATGGATGGAAGAGACCCTCCTGCCTCACCCTCTCGACGGGGTTCATGACCGCCTCGTTATTGAGATATGTGGAATTGGTGTAATAGACCTCTCCCCGGGGGATATCCCCCTTGACCACGCGGTGGGCCTTCTCCCAGTGGTATTGAAGATCGAGCTTGGCAAATCGGTAGGCCGTGCTTTCCGCCGGTGTCTGCTCCAAGACGAAATGTATTCCATATCTTTCGCTCAACTGATCCGCCAGGAGCTTCATGTGGGCGATCACCTTCAAACCGAACTTGAATGCCTCCTTGGATTCGCTCATCTGTTTGCCGGTGTGGATCTGAACCAGCTCGTTCAGCCCAACCATTCCGATGAGGTAGCTGGCCCTGTGCATTCTCAAGTAGGGAGATCCATCCCGCTCCATGGCAAGAAGGGCCAGGGGACCATTCTCCCCGTAAGACAGGAGTTTTTCGATGAAGGCCTTCTTCTCCAGGTGGGCCCTGACCGTAATATCCATGAATTCCTGCACCTTTTCGAAGAGGGTCCTGTCATCCCCCCCCGATAGGTAGCCAATTCGGGGGAGGTTGAGGGTCGCATTCTGCAGCGCACAATATCGCATCTTCCAGGGCTGCTTGGCATCCTCTAAATCCGAGGCATCCAATTTGAAGCTGAGCCGACAACATTCGGATATCTTGGCCGTTTCCCCCCGATCGAAGACGAAATAGGTGTTTCCCTTCTCGCCGGCCACATCGCAGATATGATGGAGAAAATCCCCATGTCCGGCCGTCCTGAAGAACTTCTCGGTGATGTGGACGAGGGGTTTGGGAAAAAAGAAGGGCCTGCCCGAACCGTCCCCCTCCCTGAATACCTCGAAGAGGAACCACGCAAATCTCTGTGCCTCATGTTCATAGTGGCTATATGTCTTCCCGGTATACTCCCCCTTCGGCCCGATGGCCTGCACGTCCTCAAAATGCCTCGGGATTTCCCAATAGAGGTTCAGGTCTGTGAAGATGGCCTGGCCTCCCCTGGCCACGGCCTGCTGGGAGAACTCGAAGATCATCATCTGGGCCAATTGCTTGACCTCCTCATCCCTCATGCCCACCAAATACGGGGCGAAAAAGAGGTTGACCGCATCCCAGCCGATCGCCCCGGCAAAATGGCTCTGCAGGGCTGCGGCAAATTTGACCATGTGGGCCAACAATACCTCTGCGTGCTTGGCCGGTTTGGCCATGGCGATGGAATTGGGGAGGCTGAGCCCGAACCGTTTGATATATTCCAAGGATTGTCCAGAACAGTATGGCCTATCGATGAAACCGAGGTCATGAAGGTGAATATCCCCCCGCATATGGGCATCGGCAACCTCTTCCGAGAAGACGGAAAGCAGGGCGTACTCCTTTTTGATCCTCTCCGCCAAGGTGAGGTTGGTGGCTTCAGGACCATGAGGGACATTGGCGTTCTCCCTGTTGGGATGGAGGATCAATTGATCGACGTCGTAAAGGGGCATGCCCAGCCGTGTATGCCTCTTGCGCGCTTGCTCCAGCCCCCTCTCGATCAATTTGGCGTCCACCAACTCCCGAATGAGGGGGGAGGTCACCATGGATATCTTCGCTGAGGCGATGAGCTCCTCTACCTCACGGCTGATCTCTTGGGCAGTGGCCACATCAAGCTCCGTCTCCCGTATCAAGGCATCGACGATCCTCTGTCGATCCCAACCCGAAAACTGTTCATCCGAGGTGCGGACAAAAAGCGCCATATCCGTGGTCTCGTTTTCCCTCCTCAACGTCTTACCCTCCTCGATCTTCCCCATAGCGGCATCCATACTATCCCTCCTCTATATATTGTGTTATTTCTGAAAAATACTACAATATATAGGGCTTGTCAAGGAAAAAATGCAAAAAAAAATTATTTCAGGCTTTCCAGCAGTCGGGGCAATACCTGTCCGGATCTTCCGGGGATCGACTCATCTACCCATCCGGAAACGGGCGTTGGCTCCAGGTTGATCTCCACGACAAAGGCCCCTCCGTTCCGGGCTATGGCCGGAAATGAGGCCACCGGTTGGACAACGGCGGATGTTCCGACCACCATCAGACAATCACATTCCTTTAAGGCCGCGTAGGAGTCGGCCAGGTCTTTCTCCAATAGGGATTCCCCAAACCAGACCACGTCGGGACGCAGAAGGGCCCCGCACTCGCACCGGGGGGGAATCTCCTTTAAGGGGACCTCGCTATTGGGAAAAACCTTTCCCTCCGCCATACACCTAACCCTCCATAGATTCCCATGGATTTCGATGAGCTTCCTGCTGCCGGCCTTCCTGTGGAGCCCATCTACATTTTGCGTTATCAAAAGGAACTCCTCAACGAGGTCCTCCATCGCGGCAATGGCCACGTGGCCCGCATTGGGTTCCTTTCCGGAAATCAATTGCCTCCTCCAATCGTACCACTCCCATACCAAGCGGGGATCTCTCTCAAAGGCAAGGGGAGTGGCCAGATCCTCTGCCCGATATCGCCTCCAGAGCCCATTGGCTCCCCGAAAGGTGGGCACCCCACTCTCGTCCGAAATACCGGCCCCGGTTATCACCACGAGCCTCTTCGCCCTCCTGAACCTCTCGATCATCCTATGGGAAAACACCTACTCCTCCTCCTTTTACATAACCTCTGCTTCCGATGTTTACCGAAAATCCTCGGGCCCGCCCTCGTCTTCCGGGAATCCACTGCGGTCATGACAGCCGGAGGTCATCCCCCCTTTCCCCTGGGAATGATGCGCATGGGGGTCTCCAATAGCCTCCTCACGATCCCTATCAGCCCCCTCTCCATGGATTTTAGGGGTATGTGTTTCACCTTTGGATTGGAAAAATCCCCCTTCACCTCCACATAGTAACAGATAATGGACTCGTCCTCTCCTGCGAGAATCCTTCCGACCAGGGGCACCTTGCTCACGATCGTGTCGACGGTCCCCATGGGATGGAGGCCAACGGTGAAATCGAGGGCCTCACGTGCGATGTCCGCCTCCCCGATGATGGTGATCTTCATGGCATCGCTGTCCACCACGAGGTTCTCCGTCCTGGCGATCCCCTTGGCGATCCCAATCTCCCCGGTGATGGTGTTATAGGGAAGGCCTTCGCCGGCCAGTTCCGGGAGTTTCCCCTTGAACAACTGAGAGACATTGAACAAAGAGAAGACCTTGGAGAGGATACGCCAACGCCGAATCCTCCCCTTCTCCATCCTTACCCTTAGGTTCCCCTCAAGGGATCTCCTCAGGCCCTCCCCATTACGGCCCCTTCCCATCAGGCTCCCCCACAGGTTGAAGGCCCCGGTAATCCAGACCCGCTCCTGCAAGTCAAAATCCCTGAAGAACCGACCGGCATTCACATGGCTCAACGTGGTGTTCAACGCAAAGGCCAATCCACCTTCATTTTCCAGATCCACCCACGCCGTCAGGTCTACCTTCCCCCCCTTCACCTCGAAATTGAATCTCTCCAGGTTAAGCCTGCCTTGGGCCAGGCTGATTTGGGCGGTGAGGTTGGAAAAGACCGTATAGCGCCATTTTCCCTCCTCTACCCGAAGGGCGATTCGTCCAAACTCGGGGAGGGCGATCCCGCTTCTCCAAATCCATTCCCCCTCCCCCCCCTTTTTGAGCCTAAAATCCCCTATGTCCAGGTTTGGGGCCCGGATACGCAGGTCGATCCTCGACCGTTCCCATCGGAGGTAGTCCCGGACGGATCCCTCAATTCTTACATATGACCCCTTCAACCGGGCCTCCACGTTCGAAAACCGGATCACCTTCTGGGTAAAATCGATGTATCCCTTGACAAAACGTACCGGGGAGACCATCCGATGCAGTCGAAAGACTGCTTTTCCCAGGCTCACCCTTCCCTTATAACTCATTCCCTTGAACCCACTGCCCCTTTCGGTGAGCTCGAGGGTTATCGTGGCCCCGCCTGATATATCCGAGTATGGGGCCATGGCCTGAGAAATCCGGGGCGAAATCCAGGGAAGGATGCGGGAAAAGCATTCCCTCAAATCCAACTCCCCGCGCAAGCTGAGGTTTAGCCGCTCCCGGCCTGGCTTCCCAAGCCAGGGGTTTCCCACCTGTCCATTGACCCAAATGGCCGAGCTCCCCACCTTCCCCCTGAGCCCGATAAGACGAAACCGATCGTTCGAGAAGACGACTTTACCCGAAACAGCCGCAACCGGGAGGCCAACCCCCTTAATGGAGATATCAACTCCCTTAAGAACCAGGTGAC
>Ga0209978_10000974_pt1 | contig 11543 bp, 4 predicted proteins | sample BentaG_FD_182805 | JGI IMG/M metagenome (GOLD analysis project Ga0209978, IMG submission 182805) | Deep subsurface microbial communities from South Atlantic Ocean to uncover new lineages of life (NeLLi) - Benguela_00093 metaG (SPAdes)... | ecosystem: Environmental > Aquatic > Marine > Oceanic >...
GCGGAAGAGATAAAAGCTAAATTTGAAGAAGTGGGTGCTGTGATAGAGCTGCAATAGTCAAGAATCATGAACATTATTTAAAAAAAATATATAAAAATCTCTTATGAGAGAGAAGGGATGATGAAAGAATTAAAAAACATTTACCGAGAGAGAGTTGATTTTTCTAAAATTAAAACCCCTGTTCCTATGCCTGATTTGCTTGCTATTCAAAAGCAATCCTATGCCCAATTTCTTAAGATGGATTTACTGCCAGAGGAGAGGGAAGAATCTGGATTGGAAGCAGCCTTTAAAGATATTTTTCCAATTTCAGATTTTAAAGAAACGACTCAATTGGATTTTATCAGCTATTCGATAGGCAATTGGGAGTGTAAATGCGGGCGCCTTAAAGGTGTGGAGAATTCTCGCTATAGATGTAATGGCTGCGGTACTCTTCTGTCAGCGGATGTAGAACTCACAGAAAAAGATATTTGTCCATATTGCGGCACAATGAAAAAAATTGAGATTCCCCTTTGTGATCACTGTGGTGACAGAGTTTTGTTGAAGATGAAATACAGTCCAAATGAATGTCTCCAAAAAGGCTACACTTATGCTGTTCCTTTAAGATTGAAGGTAAGGTTGATTTCCTGGGAAAAAGACCCTGTTACAAAGGCAAAAAGGCTGAGGCATATTAAAGAACAGGAAGTCTATTTTGGGGATATTCCTTTAATGACAGATAAAGGAACTTTTATTTTTAACGGCATTGAAAGAGTGGTTGTGAGTCAACTTCAGAGGTCACCGGGAGTTTTTTTCAGGCAAGGAGAGAGCAAGGGTTTTTATGTTGGAAAGATCATTCCATATCGGGGTGCATGGGTTGAGTTTGAGTATAACGGCAAGAATATTTTATATGTGCGCCTAGACCGAAAAAAGAAATTCCTGGCAACAGTCTTTTTAAGATCGTTAGGGTTTGGATCGGATGCTGAAATTCTCCGTCTTTTTTATAGGGCTTATAAAATAGTTCCTGAAGATGGCAAGCTCTATTGGGAACTTACAGAAGATTTGATCGGGAAGACTGTAGGAGTAGACATAATTGATCCTGCAAAAGAGAAAGTTGTGGTTCAAGCCAAGAAGAAAATAAGCAAGGAGATATACCAAGAACTCAAAAAACTTAATTTCAAGAGAATTCTTGTTAGTGAAAAAGAATTGAAAGGTGCATATCTCCTCACATCGATTAAGAATTTAGTGAAAGCAAACGAAGAAATTGACGAGGGTCAGAGAAACAAGTTAAGAGGCCATCAAGAGGCTTTTGAAGTATTCTTTCCAGAGAAGGATGAAACAGGGGATATTATCTTAAACACATTGAAAAAAGATACGTGCAAAGATTCCAACCAGGCTTTGGCTGAAATTTACAGAAAGCTCAGACCCGGAGAACCCCACACTATGGAGAGTGCTCATAATCTGTTCCATAATCTATTTTTCAATTCCAAGAAGTATAATTTTTCTCGCATTGGCCGTCTAAAAATGAATATCAAATTAGGGCTTAATAATTCCTTAGAAGAAAAGACATTATCTCCCTTAGATTTTGTCGGAGTAATTAAATATCTGCTTCGTCTCCGAAGAGGAGAAGGTATTGTCGATGATATTGACCATTTAGGAAATCGCCGAGTTCGTTCGGTAGGAGAGCTAGTGGAAAACGCTTTCAGAATTGGATTGACCCGGATGGAGAGGACAATCAAAGAGAAAATGACTATTGCCGCTGACTTAGCCTCCGCTATGCCGCAAGACCTGATCAATTCAAAACCTGTTATTGCTGCCTTGAAAGAATTTTTCGGAAGCTCCCAGCTTTCTCAATTTATGGACCAAATCAATAGCCTTGCAGAAGTCACCCATAAACGACGTCTGAGTGCTTTAGGACCTGGAGGTTTAAGCCGAGAGAGAGCAGGGTTTGAAGTGAGAGATATTCAGGCCTCTCATTATGGAAGAATCTGTCCTATCGAAACTCCAGAAGGCCCTAATATTGGTTTGATTGCTTCTCTAAGCTGTTATGCTCGGGTTAATGATTTTGGCTTTGTAGAGACTCCTTACAGAAAAGTAAGAGATGGAAGGATAATTGACTACGTGAAGATTCTGCATCCAGGGAATAGTTCATTTAAAGTCGGAGAAATAGTGGAAAAAGATAAGCTTGAAAAAGAGGATAAGAAATTGAAGAAAAGAAACGTTCAACAAAAACCAGTTGTAGAACCTTACTGTTTTTACCTTACTGCGTGGGAAGAAGAAAAATACAATATTGCCCAGGCAAATGCACAGGTTGATGAAAAAGGCAATTTTGTCGACGAACTCATAAGCGCAAGACAAAAAGGTGACTTTCGGCTTATCCCTTGTGATCAAATAGACTATATGGATGTTTCTCCTAAGCAGCTTGTTTCTCTTTCTGCTTCTTTGATTCCATTTTTGGAGCATGATGATGCTAACCGTGCCCTCATGGGATCAAACATGCAGAGACAGGCTGTTCCTCTTCTGAAGCCAGAAGCGCCTCTTGTGGGAACGGGAATGGAGCATCTTGTGGCCAAAGGATCAGGCGATGTCTTCATATGTAAGCGCTCAGGAGTCGTTGAATTTGTCGATGCAGAAAGAATCTTGGTTCGAGTTGACGAGGAGGGAGAAACTAGAGAACACGAACTTGGTACAGACCTTTATCTTCTGACAAAATTTTTGAGGACAAACCAGAATACTTGTATCAATCATCGGCCCATTGTAAGAAAAGGAGATAGGGTTGTGAAAGGTCAGATCCTTGCCGATAGTTCCTGTACAGATAAAGGAGAATCATCCCTTGGACGGAATGTTTTATGTGCGTTTATGCCCTGGAGAGGGTATAACTTTGAGGATGCCATTGTTGTCAGTGAGAGATTGATTAAAGATGATATCTTTACCTCGATTCATGTTGTTGAAGAAACCATAGAAGCCCGAGACACAAAATTAGGTCCGGAGGAAATAACAAGAGATATTCCGAATGTCCCGGAAAACATTCTTCGGAATTTAGATGAAAGCGGCATAGTGAGGATAGGGGCTCATGTGAAATCTGGAGATATATTGGTCGGGAAGGTTGCCCCCAAGGGAGAAACACAATTATCTCCAGAAGAAAAACTTCTCAAAGCCATATTTGGCGAGAAAGCCCTGGATGTTAAGGATGCCTCACTTTATTGTTCTCCAGGAGTAGAGGGGACAGTGATCGACGTCAGGATTTTCTCGCGGCGAGGAATCGAAAAGGGGCCTCGGGCCAAGGCAATAGAAAAAGAGGAAATAGCAAAAATGAAGAGAAACTTGGATGATGAAATAAGCATCCTCGAAGGAGAAAAGTGGAGAAAGATAAAAAGTGTGATGAAAGGAGAGAAAGTAGAAAAAGATCAGAAGCTCGGTGATATCCTTTTGAAAAAAGGGACTAAATTAGATGGAAAAATTCTTGATGGATTGAAGTCAGAAAATATTTTGAAGTTGAAACTCAAGCAAGGTCCTGGACGAGAGAAGAAAATAAAGGATATAGACATAAAAGTAAAACGTCAGATTGAGGCGCTCAAATCTATTTTTAAAGAAAAAGTGGAGACTCTCAGAAAAGGGGATGAATTGGCACCAGGGGTGATTCAAGCGATTAAGGTCTTCATCGCTATGAAGAGAAAACTTTCAGTTGGAGATAAAATTTCAGGCAGGCACGGAAATAAAGGAGTCATTGCCAAGATTGTGTCTGAAGAAGACATGCCCCGGTTGCCAGATGGAACACCGGTGGAGATTGTTTTGAATCCTTTGGGAGTGCCCTCAAGAATGAACGTGGGCCAGATTTTAGAAACCCATCTGGGTTGGGCAGCAAGAAAGCTTGGTCTTTGGATTTCAACGCCTGTGTTTGATGGAATTTCCGAAAAAGAAATAAAGACTCTCTTAAAAAAAGCGAGGTTGCCTGAATCAGGAAAAATTCCGCTCCACGATGGCATAACAGGCGAGTTGCTAGATTATGAAATCACTGTGGGTTATACTTACATTATGAAACTTTACCATCTTGTAGACGACAAGATTCATGCCCGCTCTACTGGCCCTTATTCTCTCATCACCCAGCAGCCGTTAGGAGGGAAGGCCCAATTCGGCGGACAACGTTTTGGAGAAATGGAAGTTTGGGCGCTGGAAGCCTATGGAGCTGCATACACGCTTCAAGAACTTCTAACAGCAAAGTCGGATGATGTAGAAGGGAGAGCCAAGATATACGAAGCTATTGTCAAGGGAGATCTAGATTTTAGGCCTGGGCTTCCTGAGTCAGTGAATGTTCTCATTCGTGAGCTCCAGAGTCTTTGTTTGAATGTCGAACTAGAAAAAGAAGCAAAGGAAGAAATTTTGCCTTGGGGAATTGATGTTCCCCAAATCTTAAAAGGAGAATAAAGATGGATACAAGGCAGACTGTAGGCGGAAAGCCAAGAGTCGATTTTGACCGGGTGAGAATCAGCATTGCTTCTCCAGAAAAAATAAAAAGCTGGTCTTGGGGAGAAGTCACTAAGCCCGAAACCATCAATTACAGGACATTTAAACCTGAGAAAGACGGACTCTTTTGTGCGAAAATATTCGGACCTATAAATGATTACGAATGTCTTTGTGGAAAATACAAAAGGATGAAATACAGAGGAATTATTTGTGAGAGATGTGGAGTTGAGGTGACTCGATCAAAAGTTAGACGAGAACGAATGGGCCATATCCAATTAGCTTCTCCTGTGGCGCATATTTGGTTTTTTAAAGGCTTACCAAGTCGAATTGGCCTTGTTGTGGACCTTTCCATAAAGGAATTAGAAAAAGTGCTTTATTTTGAGTCTTATATTGTGATTAATCCTGGGGAGACTCCCCTTAGAGAAAGACAGCTTCTTTCCGAAGAGGAGTATAAAGATGCACAAGAGAAATATGGTGATAAATTCGAGGCTTTGATAGGAGCTGAAGCGGTCAATGGACTTCTTGAAAAGATAAACATCAACAAAGAAGCTGAGAGATTGAGAAAGCTGATGAAGAAAGAAACTTCCCAACAGAGAAGACTTCGTTATTCTAAAAGATTGAGAGTCTTTAAGGCTCTGAAGGACTCTGGCAATCGCCCTGATTGGATGATTCTTAATGTGATCCCTGTTATACCGCCTGATTTGAGGCCTTTGGTTCGCTTGGATGGAGGGCGTTTTGCCACTTCTGATTTGAATGATCTTTACCGAAGAGTAATAAACAGAAACAATCGATTAAAAAAGTTGATTGAACTCAAAGCTCCCGAACTTATCATTCGTAATGAAAAGAGAATGCTTCAAGAAGCTGTTGATGCTCTCTTTGATAACGGAAAAAGGGGACGGGTTCATCTTGGAGCTAACCGAAGACCTCTAAAATCTTTAAGCGAGGCGCTTAGGGGAAAACAGGGGAGATTTCGTCAGAACCTCCTTGGCAAGCGCGTTGACTATTCGGGAAGGTCCGTCATAGTTGTCGGACCAGAACTCAAATTGAATCAGTGTGGATTACCGAAAAAAATGGCTTTAGAATTGTTTAAGCCATTCATTTTCCATAAATTAGAAAAAGAAGGTCTGGTTCCGAGTGTCAAAGTCGCCAGTGAATGGCATGAGCAAGAAAGACCTGAGGTCTGGGATTATTTAGAAGAAGTTGTCAAAGAACATCCGATTCTATTGAATCGAGCTCCAACCCTTCATCGTTTAGGTATTCAGGCGTTTGAGCCAGTATTGGTCGAAGGGAAAGCCATCCAAATTCATCCTTTGGTCTGTGCTGCCTTTAATGCCGATTTTGACGGAGACCAAATGGCAGTCCATATCCCTCTTTCGGTTGAGGCTCAGGTGGAAGCCCAAACATTGATGCTTTCTACAAACAATATCCTTTCTCCTGCCCACGGTAGGCCTCTTGCCATCCCCAGCCAGGATATGGTTTTAGGCTGTTATTACTTGACTTTAGAGAAGAGAGGGAATAAAGGAGAAGGACGAATGTTTGCTTCTCCTGAGGAGGTTTTGCTCGCTTTGGAAAATAAAGAAGTGAACCTTCATGCCATAGTGAAGTTTAAATTTAGCGGTCCTTTTATGAATTTGTCGACTTACTATGACGAGCAGGCCGTGATGACATGTCCTGTGACTGAAGTTCATCAAGGCCTTGTTGAGACAACCCCCGGGCGAATCATCTTCAACAACATTCTTCCTGAGGGGATTCCTTATATTAACGGTTTGCTAAAGAAGAAAGGTCTTGAAAGTTTGGTTTATTACACTTATTTGAAAGTCGGCCTCAAACCAACTATAGAGTTACTGGATAAGATGAAAGAGTTAGGTTTCAATTATGCCACTCAAGCTGGTTTTTCTTTAGGAATTGATGACTTCGTTATCCCAGAAGAGAAATCAAAGTTAATAGCAAAGGCTCAAAAGGAAGTCCAGAGAATCGAGAATCTTTATCGAGAAGGGACAATCTCTGCTGGTGAACGTTTTAATCGGGTTATCGAAATATGGGGCTCTGTGACAGATAAAGTTTCCAATGCGATGATAAATAAAATGAGGCAAGTTAGCTTTGAAGGGCCAAAATTGAACCCTCTGTTTGTGATGGCTGACTCTGGATCAAGAGGAAACAAGCAGCAGATTCGACAGCTGGCAGGGATGAGAGGTTTGATGAGTAAACCTTCCGGGGAGATTATAGAGACGCCTATTATCTCCAATTTAAGGGAAGGCCTAAACGTTCTCCAGTATTTTATTTCTACCCACGGAGCACGCAAGGGTTTAGCCGATACTGCGTTGAAGACTGCGAATTCTGGGTATTTAACTCGTAAGCTTGTGGATGTTTCTCAGGAAGTCATTATCGATGAGCATGATTGTGGAACTTTAAAAGGAATCAATGTCTCCGCCATTGTCGAGAATGGAGAACTTATTGAGCCTTTTGTGGATAGAATCGTCGGTCGAACATCCTTAGAGAGAGTGTTGCACCCCGATACAAATGAGGTTATTGTTGATTTGAACGAAGAAATCACAGAGGAGGGTGCCCAAAAGTTCCAAGAATTAGGTATTGAAAGGGTAAAAATCCGCTCTCTTTTGACTTGTGAGTTGAAGAAAGGGGTCTGTCAGCTTTGCTACGGTCGAGATATGGCCTCTGGCCATCTTGTCGAACTTGGAGAAGCAGCGGGCATAATTGGAGCTCAGTCCATCGGAGAGCCAGGAACACAGTTGACTATGAGAACTTTCCATATCGGTGGTATTGCGATGAGAGGTTATGAAAGGTCCAAACTTGAAGCCAAAAAAGATGGGATCATCAGATTTAACAACCTGAAGTCCGTAATCAATAAGGAAGGCTCTTTGATTGTCGTCAACCGAAATGCCAACATTGCCATCCTTGATCATCGAGGGAGAGAAATTGAGCATTATCAAGTCCCATATGGGGCAAAGGTATTATTGAAAGATGGTGAAGAGGTGAAATCTCGCGAAGAGTTTGCCGAATGGGATCCCTTTAACACATTTATTTTAACCGAAGAATCGGGAGTCGTCCATTTTCATGATATTGTTCTTGGAATCACGATGGAGGAGAGCCAGGATGAATTTACAGGGAAAATAAGCCCTGTTATTATAGACCCTAGAGATGAAAAGAGGCAACCTCAGATCATAATTAAAGACAAAAATAACAAAATGCTCCGAAAGTACTTTCTCCCTTCTGGAGCAAACTTAGAAGTTAAAGATAAAGATAAAGTTTATGCTGGAGATGTCCTGGCCAAAATACCGCGAGAAGTGGCTCGGACTAAAGATATTACAGGAGGTCTTCCCCGGGCAGAAGAACTTTTTGAAGCCAGAAGACCTAAAATACCTGCCGTGATTTCCGAGATAGACGGTGTTGTCAAATTTGGTGGGCTAGTTAGAGGTCACAGGAAGATCGTTGTCAGTAATGAAAGAGGAGGAGAAAAGGAGTATTTCATACCTAAAGGGGCTCATTTGAGTGTGGGCGAAGGAGAGAGAGTAAAAGCGGGGTTTCCTCTAATGGATGGACCTGTGAATCCTCATGATATCTTAAAAGTTCTTGGAGAAAAGGAATTGGCTGAATATCTATTGCGAGAAATTCAGGAAGTATACAGGTTGCAGGGCGTTACAATCAATGATAAGCATATTGAGGTCATCATCCGCCAGATGCTTAGATGGGTGAAAGTCGAAGAAGTGGGAGACACTGAATTTTTAGTAGATGAACAAGTCGATAAATTCGCTTTTCAAGAAAAAAATGAAAAAATAATCGAGGAGGGAGGAAAACCTGCAAAAGCCAGACCTCTTCTTTTAGGCATCACAAAGAGCTCTTTAAGCACAGATAGTTTCATTTCCGCTGCTTCTTTCCAGGAGACGACAAGGGTCCTAACAGAGGCAAGCCTGTATGGAAAAGTTGACTATTTAAGGAGGCTCAAAGAAAATATTATCATGGGAAGACTTATTCCTGCAGGAACGGGTTATAGATATTACCGCAATCTTGATTTAAAGGAAGAGAAAGAGGAAGAAGATAAAAAATTAGACCTTCAGATCCAAAGTTAGATTTTGCTCTAACTTCCTCAAAATCCTTGACATAGCAAATAGTTTTTGCTATTATCCACACATTCATTCCGAAGGAATTTTCAAATCGGAATGAGTAAATCCAGATCGTAGTAAAGGAGTAGATAGAGTGCCAACTGTTAATCAATTGGTAAGAAAAGGGAGATCGAGAAAAAGGTACAAAAGTAAATCTCCCGCTTTACAGAGATGTCCACAAAAGAGAGGTGTGTGCACTCGTGTATTACAACGACACCAAAAAAGCCTAATTCAGCTATGAGAAAAGTGGCAAGAATTAGATTAACCAATAACATAGAAGTGACAGGATACATTCCTGGAATCGGTCACAATCTTCAAGAACACTCGATTGTTATTATTCGAGGAGGAAGAGTTAAAGATTTGCCTGGAGTTCGCTATCATGTTATTCGGGGCTCTTTAGATTGTGAAGGGGTAGAAGAGCGGATGAAAGGAAGATCCAGATACGGAAGTAAAAAATCGAAGGAGAAGAGGATTGCTGAATAGAGGAGTAACACATGCCCAGAAGAGGTAAGGTTAAAAAGAAAAAATTAAAACCTGACCCGTTTTACAATAGCACTGTTATCTCCGAATTTATCAATACAGTAATGAAAGAGGGAAAAAAGAGTTTAGCTGAGAAAATAGTACTCAGGTCAATGGAAAGAGTTAAAACAAAAGCTAAGGAAGATCCTCTTAAGATGTTCGAAAAAGCTGTCGAAAATGTAAAGCCAATGCTCGAAACAAAATCGAGAAGAGTGGGAGGAGCTACTTACCAAGTCCCTATAGATGTTTCATTGAATCGTTCCACTTCTCTGGCTGTAAGATGGCTAATTAGGTTCGCCCGGGAAAGAGGTGGCAAGAGCATGGTGGAAAAGCTTTCTGCTGAAATCATTGATGCTGTGAACAGTAGAGGAGGAGCAATTAAAAAGAAAGAAGATATTCATAAAATGGCTGAAGCCAATAGAGCATTTGCTCATTATAGGTGGTAGTTTCCTATATAAAGAGAGAGAATTTCATTCATATTAAAATGGAGCGAAGAATTGGCACGAAGATATCCAATTGGACAAGTGAGAAACATCGGAATCATGGCTCATATCGATGCGGGGAAGACTACCACAACAGAGCGAATCCTTTTTTACACTGGAATTACCTACAAGATGGGGGAAGTGGATGAAGGCACAGCAGTTATGGATTGGATGGCGCAGGAGCAGGAACGGGGAATAACAATCACTTCGGCCGCTACCACCTGTTACTGGAAAAACCACAAAATAAATATCATTGATACTCCCGGACACGTGGATTTTACGGTAGAAGTGGAGCGTTCTTTAAGAGTCCTGGATGGGGCCATTATCATTCTTTGCGGGGTTGGCGGAGTAGAGCCTCAATCCGAGACTGTATGGCGCCAGGCCGATAGATACAACATCCCCCGAATCGTTTACATAAACAAAATGGATCGAGTTGGTGTGAATCCTGAAAAAGCCATACAAGAGATGAGGACAAGACTTGCCGCTAAACCTCTAGTCATCCAGATTCCTTTAGGGAGGGAAGAGACTTTTAGAGGGGTGATTGATCTTGTCAGGATGAAAGAGATTGATTGGGGGGATGATTTATTAGGAACAAAATTTGAAGTGAGAGATATCTCAGATGAGCATAAACAGGAAGCCGAAGAAAAAAGGAATGAAATGTTGGAGCAACTCAGCGATGTGAGTGATCATCTGATGGAAAGGTACCTGGATGAGGTTGATGTGTCTGCGGAAGAGATGAAAAAAGCTATTAGGCACGGAACAATTTCTTTTCAATTTGTCCCTGTTCTCTATGGAGCTTCTTTTAAAAACAAGGGTGTTCATTCGCTGTTGGATGCTGTGGTTGACTACTTGCCTTCCCCCGTAGATACTCCTCCAATTAAGGGCCATCATCCGCGTACTTTTGATGTAGAGGAGAGAAAAGCTTCAGATGAGGAGTCTTTTTCTTCGCTTGTTTTTAAAATAATGAATGATCCTTATGTCGGCACTCTTTCTTTTTTTAGAGTGTATTCAGGGAAAGCTAAAGTTGGAGCTCCTGTCTATAATTCGACGAAAGGCCAAGTCGAGAGAATCTCACGCCTTTTGGAAATGCACTCTAATAAAAGAAAAGATATCAAGGAAGTATATGCCGGAGATATTACAGCGCTTAGTTCGATGAAAAATGTTTCTACTGGTGATACTCTCTGTGAGAGGAGCCGTCCTCTTGTTCTTGAACCGATAAAGTTTCCTGAGCCTGTTATATCGGCTGTTATCGAGCCTAAATCTACAAGAGAGCATTCAAAATTAGCCGATGCCCTTTCGAAGCTGAGCAAAGAAGATCCAACTTTCAAAGTGATGCAAGATTCTATGACTGGCCAAACTCTTGTTTGTGGAATGGGAGAGCTCCACTTAGAGATTCTTATGGATCGCATGGCTAGAGAGTTTGGAGTTGAGGCGAGTTTAGGGAAACCGAAAGTGGCTTATAAAGAAACAATAACGACTGTTTCTGAAGGCGAAGGGAGATACATTCGCCAGTCAGGGGGAAGAGGCCAATATGGACATTGCAAAATTATCGTGGAGCCATTAGGGAGAGGGGGAAGTTATAAATTCGTCGATTCCACAAAAGGAGGTGTTATCCCTAAAGAATTCTTACGTTCAATAGAAAATGGAATCAAGGAGGCAATGGAAGCAGGAATTCTTGCCGGCTTTCCTGTTACCGACGTTATGGTAACACTTACAGATGGTTCTTATCATGAGGTTGACTCCTCATCGATTGCATATAAAGTTGCTGGTTCATTAGCTTTTAAGGATGCAGCATCTAAGGCTAATCCTGTGCTTCTTGAACCTGTCATGAGCCTTGTTGTTGTTTCATCGGAAGAATACTTAGGAGATATTGTAGGAAACATCAATGCCCGTCGAGGCAAGATAGGAGAAATGGATATGAAAGGAGGGTCAAGAATAATAAAAATTCTCGTACCATTGGTAGAAATGTTTGGTTACGCCACTACTC
>Ga0209978_10000975_pt1 | contig 11542 bp, 14 predicted proteins | sample BentaG_FD_182805 | JGI IMG/M metagenome (GOLD analysis project Ga0209978, IMG submission 182805) | Deep subsurface microbial communities from South Atlantic Ocean to uncover new lineages of life (NeLLi) - Benguela_00093 metaG (SPAdes)... | ecosystem: Environmental > Aquatic > Marine > Oceanic >...
TTCTTTCTCTCCTATTTAAAGGAGATAAATTAGTAGAGGCGAATCTCAGAAAATATATTCGCAGATGCTCACATTTCCATTGGGGACACAGGCTCTACTGGAAACTTTTTGGATAATTTTTTGATTCTGATCGAGGCACCCTTTAAGGTAAATTGTAGCAGCAGAGCGAAGTTCTGCTGCAAAATGGAGTAGCGGAGCGAAAGCTCCGCGTGAATAGAAGACGGCACCGTAAACGGTGCCCGACCAGATCGGGTAGGTCGCCCTTTAGGGTGACGAAAAAATAAACAAAATGTAATGGCAGAGATAAAATGAAGGAATAGATGAGTAGACTCTCAGTAATTATCATCACTCACAATGAAGAAGAAAACATTAAACACTGTTTGGAAAGTGTAAAGTGGGCAGATGAGATTGTAGTTGTGGACTCTTTCAGTAATGACAAGACTGTAGAGATTGCTAAAGAATTCACCTCCAAAGTATTCCAGAACAAATGGACCGATTTTTCTCGGCAAAAGAATCTGGCTTTAGGAAAAGCAAGCAATGAGTGGGTATTAAACATAGACGCCGACGAAAGAGTTACGCCAGAATTGAGAGATGAAATCCTATCAATTCTTAACTCTCAATCTCTATCATTCGACGGTTACTATATTCCATTAAGAAATTACTATCTCGGAAGATGGATCAGACACTGCGGGTGGTATCCAGACTACCACCTGCGTCTGTTTAGAAGACAGAAGGGAAGGTTCAACCAGCGCGCCGTGCATGAGTCTATAGTGGTGGAGGGCAAGAGAGGTTACCTCAAATCTCATTTAAACCATTATTCATACAAAGACCTGTCCGACCACCTAACCAGAATTAATAAGTACACTTCACTCGCCGCGCAGGAAATGTTTAAAGATAGAAGAAGAGCAACGGTTTTCGATTTGCTATTTCGTCCGCCGGCCAGATTCATTGCGATGTACCTAATAAAGGGAGGATTTCTCGACGGAATCCAAGGTCTTATCATTTCACTTATTAGCAGCTTCTACGTGCTTGCAAAATATCTTAGACTCTGGGAGCTGCAACAAGAGAGGTTAGATTGAAGGTAGCTGCGATACTCCCACATCTGGACGTTTTTGGAGGCGTCAGAAGGTATATTGAGGTAGGAAATATTTTTGTAAACAGGGGTCATTCCTTCAAAATCTACCACCCTTCGGGGACTCCTCCAACCTGGCTTGAATTCCTTGGTGACATAAAGCCTATAAGACAGGTAACTGTGGATGAGAATGACATTGCGATATGCAGTGAGTACTCTCTCCTTGGCTACCTGGAAAGGGCTAACGCTCGTAAGAAAATTTTCTATTGCCTTTTGGAAAACAGAGGTAATCGAACGGCATGTGCAAACAGAAAGTTCATCATTATGGGAAATTCCACAGGAATATGCGAGATGGTGAAGAGAAAGTATGGAAGAGAATGCATTAAGGGAATTGGTGGGATAAATTCCGAAATATTCCATCCTGTGGAAACAAAGAGGGACGACCGTCAGATAAAAATTCTCTGTTACGGAAGAGTGTACAAGAGGAGTAAGAGGATACAGAAAATCGTTAAGGCCGTTGAGCTGTTGTATAAGAGATACCCTTCTTTAAGGCTTCTCTTATTTGATAGTCCCGTTGGCAATCCCCGACTCGATGCCCGTCAGATGCTCCATACCAGAGTTCCCGTTACATTCTATACTGCTTTACCTCAGGAAAAGATGGCCGAACTTTACTCCCAGGCCGACATTTTTGTAAGTGCTGAGAAGAGGGCTGGATGGAGCAATCCATGCGCTGAAGCTATGGCCTGTAAAGTCCCGGTGGTCTGTACTCCTTCAGGCACCAGAGACTTCGCAATTGATGGAAAGACCGCACTCGTTTTCCGTTTCAGGCACCCTGTTATAATTGAAAAAAAAATAAAAAGACTGATTGAAAACAAAGATTTGAGAGAGAAGATAGGAGAGCGAGGCTATAAGAAAATTCAACAATATACATGGTCAAATCTGGTGGACAAGTTAGAAAAAGAATTTACGAATCTTCTGTGATTGGAAGGAGTAGCGAAGCAAAGCTTCGCTTTATTAGGAAGGACGATGAGAGTTTGTTTTTTCGGCGGCTATAACCCCAAATACACGCGGAACGTAATCGTTGAAGAAGGCCTTACAAAAAATGGCGTGGAAATAGTAGAATGTCAGACAAAGCCAAAATTCAAATTCTGGCTCAGATACCCAATATTATTCTTCCAGCATCTTAAATTCTTCCTCAAGAAGTATGACTTGATTTTTGTTCCCTCTTTTCGGCACAAGGATGTGCCATTAGCCAAGTTTCTGGGATTGTTGACCAACAGGCCCGTGGTTTTCGACCCATTGATTTCTAGGTATGAAAACAAGGTCCTAGACCAGAAGAAGGTTACCCCATATTCCATGCAAGCAAAATATAATTTTAAAATAGACAAAACATCTTTTAAGCTTGCCGACGCGGTCTTGGCAGACACTTTCGCCCACGCAGACTATTACGCGAGAAACTTTGGTATAGACAAAAATAAATTCTTTCGAGTTCCGGTGGGGGTGCCCGATGAGCTATCTTCCGGATTCGAAGCCTTGCTGGAAGGAAAAAGTAAAAAAGGAAGCAATTTCCTCGTTCAATTCTATGGCTCCTACCTTCCTTTGCATGGAATCGAGCATATTATCAAAGCAGCCAGTATGGTGGAGACGAAAGACAGAACGATTGTCTTCGAGTTGATAGGCTCGGGACTAACCTTTCCGATGGTTAAGGCCCTGGCTGAAAAGTTGCAGTCACGAAATATTGTTTTCCGAGACTGGGTTCCTTTCAGCAAGCTATCAGAAGTGGTTTCTCGCGCAGACATCTGCCTTGGAATATTCGGGGATACAGAGGCGGCACTAAGAGTGGTTCCTAATAAGGTCTTTCAGTGCCTATCTTTAAAGAAGCCAGTAATTACTGAAAGAAGTCAAGCTATTCTCGAATTCTTTGTTGATAGGGAAAACATTTTGCTGTGCGAGCCGGCAAATCCCAAGTCATTAGTAGAAGCTATTCTGGTATTAAAAAACGACGAACGGTTGCGAAGAAAAATAGCCGAAAATGGATACGAACTGATCCGGAAAAATTTTACATCAGAATTGATAGGCAGACAGGTAAAAGAAATCTTTAGTAGAGTTTTGGCGAGACAAAATTGAATACAGTACTGCATATCGACTCGGCAAGGACATGGAGAGGTGGGCAGCAGCAAGTTCTTTATCTTGCGGAGAGGTTAGGAGATTATGAAAGCATAATTGCCTGTCCTCCCCAGAGCCCTTTAGCGAAAAGAGCAAAAGCTATAGGGTTAAAAGTTTTTCTCGTCAGGATACATGGAGAGTGGGATCTCTGGGCGGCGTATAGATTGGGAAAAATAATAAAAGAGAATTCAGTCAAAATCGTGCACGCCCATTCTCCTCACGCGCATGCGCTTGGTATTCTGGCAGTAAAACTTGCCGGAAATTGTAAGATTGTTCTCTCGCGCCGGGTGGATTTTCACATTAAAAAGAATATGTTGAGTCGAATGAAGTACTTGAATGTTGACAGGATAATAGCAGTTTCTAAGAGAGTAGGAGATATTTTAATAGCCGATGGGCTAGCAAAAGAGAGGATTGATATTGTTCCCGATGGGATAGATACAGAGAGGTTCCAGAAAGTAGAGGGAGACCATCTTATCTTCGAGCTCGGATTCCACAGAGATAAGTTATGCATAGGTAACATTAGTGCTTTTACTTGGGAGAAAGGCCACAGAACTTTCTTGGAAGCAGCGAGAATTGTGGCAGATAAATTCCCGGAGGCGGTCTTCCTGATAGTCGGAGAGGGCCCGCTCCGTAGAGAGATAGAGACTCTGGTTAAGAAATTGGACTTAGAAGTAAATGTGAGATTACTGGGATTTCGACAGGACATTCCGGAAGTTCTCTCCATTCTCGACCTTTTCGTCCTCTCTTCCAGGCGGGAAGGATTAGGCACTTCTCTTCTGGACGCTCTGGCTTCGCGGGTTCCTGTAGTAGCTACAGAGGCGGGAGGGATCCCGGAGATCATCGAAAATGGAGTAAATGGAGTTCTGGTTCCTCCGGAAAATCCGAGCGCTTTAGCTGGCGCGATTATTTCTCTTCTAAGAAATAAAGAACTTGCACATCAAATGGCAGAAGAAGGCTTTAAGACGGTAAAAGAGAAGTTCAGTATAGAAAAGATGGTTGCAGAGACAGGAAAGGTTTACGACCGTTTAGTAGTGTAGGGCTTGGAGTCCTCCCGAAAGGGAGGGTTAATGTACTGTAGGGCTTTATCCCCGTAATGGTTTTAGGAGAATTCTAATGAACATCTTTCATTACTATCCCAAGGTCTTGCCTGTGAAAAAGTATGGAGGAACACAGAGGATAGTTGTTAATTTAATGAAAGAACAGGTAAACAGGGGGCATAAGGTATATCTACTCAGCCTGAGAGGCACGTATTTACCTTCTATAAATGTCACCACAATAAAGAGACCCATACAAAATTTTAAAGATTATATTCCTGACAATATAGACATTGTTCACCTATATGGCACACCGCAAGAGACTCCCCCGAAACCCTATTTAATCACGATTGAGGGAAATGGCAAACCGGGAGAGAAGTTTCTACCCAATACAGTATTTGTGAGCAGAAACCATGCTATTCGCCATGGGAGCACCCAGTATATTTATAACGGAATCAATCTCGACAATTTTACCTATAGTGAAAAGAAGAAAAACTATTTTCTCTTCTTATCAAAAGTCTCCTGGAAAGTTAAGAACGTAGATTTTGCCATAAGGTTAGCAAAGGTAATGGGATTCAAACTGATCGTTGCTGGAGGGTGGAGGCTCTCTTTTAGAAGGAACATCAAATTTGTAGGAAAGGTAGATGATAGAGAAAAAGCAGAACTTCTGGCAGGAGCAAGAACCCTCATTTTTCCCACAAACTGGGAGGAACCCTTTGGTCTCGTGACCATAGAAGCATTAGCCGCAGGAACACCTGTTATCACCACCAACAAAGGAGCAATGCCAGAAATAATTACTCCTGATGTCGGTTTTCGCTGTAACACCTTTGAAGAATTCAAAGAAGCTATAAACAGAATCGATGAAATCAGTCCCAGGAAATGCAGAGAGAGAGTGGAGGAGGATTTTACAGCCGAAATCATGACCGAGAAGTATATAAAGGCATATGAGAAAATAATCCAAACGGGGAGCCTAGAAGGATTAGGAGAAGGAAGTTGAAAGTAAGCGGATTTACTTTTGTAAAAGACGCTATAAAATTTTCATTTCCTGTAGTAGAGTCGGTCAAATCCATACTACCCATCTGTGATGAGCTTATAGTAAATGTAGGAAAGTCTGATGATGGCACTCTTGATTTGGTCAGGTCAATTAAGAATGGAAAAATTAAGATAATCGAATCGGAATGGGATCCAAACTTCAAGTATAAGGGCAGAATTCTGGCACAGCAAACAGACATTGCCCTGGCAAAATGTACGGGTGATTGGTGTTTCTACTTACAGGCTGATGAAGTAGTCCATGAGCGAGACCTAGACAGGATATTAAAACGTATGGAAGAGGAACTTTCCGATGAGAGAGTGGAAGGACTTATATTTAACTGGCTACATTTTTACGGAAATTACTCGACTTTCATAAACTCATACCACTGGTATCAACGAGAGGTGAGGATAATCAGGAACTTTCGAGGCATAGCCTCCTGGAGCAGTGCCCAGGGCTTCAGGCTCAATGGAAAGAAATTGAAGGTAAAAGATACTGGTGCCCACATCTACCACTATGGTTGGGTACGACCTTCTAAAGTAATGGCAGAAAAGAAACGCTATCACGACTCCCTCCACCACGGTAATGGTTGGGAGAAGGAATATAAGAGAGAAAAATTCGATTATCTTAAACACATCGACCCCGCCATGCTCAAGAAGCATGAAGGTAGCCACCCTAAGGTAATGGAAAAAAGAATCAATGAGTGGCAAGGAAAATTCGATATTTCCCAGAGCACCCATAAACTGACATTTAAAGACATAAGAAATAGGATTTCGGATTTCATTGCCAGGAGGACGGGCTGGAAGATCGGAGAGTACAAAAATTTCATCTTAATGAAATAAATATGAGGAGTAGCAAACTTCAGTCTGCGTGAAAAAAGGAGTAGCAGACTTTAGTCTGCGTTTCACCAAGTATAAAGGAGGGGCAATTTGGCGGAAACATTGGGAAGTTTAGTTGACAAATTAACTATCAAGAACATTAGACTAAACAATTTAAGAAAAAAAGGGAGTAAGAAGAAGATAGATATAGTTCAGTCCCAACGCAGAGAGTTGATTGGTGAAATGAATCAATTTTTAGCTCGGGCATTGAAGGGGAAAGTAAAGCTAAAAGATAAAAAGGTGAAGCTATACAAACAACCTAAGGCGGAAGAGAAGATTTCGGGAACGCTGGGAGTCTTAGTGGAGCGCCTGTGTCAGAAAAATATACAACTCTGGCATCTTGAAGACGAAGCCAGAAGGTCTGATGTGAGCGACGCCTATATTGGAAGGATTAAGAGAAGAATAGACATTGCCAATCAAAGTCGCAATGACCTCATTGACCGAATCGACGAATTGCTGGAGAGAAAAGTCAAGAAATCAAAATGATATCACAGGAATTCCGGAGGATTTTGATTATCAGGTTAAGTGGAATAGGTGACGTTGTACACACCCTTCCCCTTTTGGGAGCTTTGAGAAGAAGGTATCCTCATGCATATATTGCCTGGCTGGTTCAGAAAAAAGCAGAAGGGCTCCTCGTCGGACATCCCTACCTGGATGAAGTCGTTACCTTTGACAGGGATAGGTGGATTAGTAGACTGTGGCCGCTTATAAAGAAATTAAGGAATAGAAAATTTGATCTTGTAGTAGACTCCCACGGCCAATTCCGCAGTGGACTATTTGCCTATATAACAGGTGCAAAGACGAGGCTCGGCTTCAATGCTGAAGATGGCAGGGAATTCAACTCACTATTTATTAATTTTAAAGCCCCTCCATTTCCTAAAGATTGGCACGCAGTGGAGAGATATCTTGCCTTAGCCAGTCTTTTAGGAGCGAAGATAGAAACGAAAGAATTTTTAATTCAAATTGGAGAACCTGAAAAGGAATACGTGGAACGATTTTTAGAAGAAGAAGGGATAGAGAAAGAAGAATTTCTAATTGCTTTAAATCCTGGTTCAAGCTGGAAGAGCAAAATTTGGCCAAGCAAGAACTATGTCCACCTGGCAGATATTCTCATAAAAAAGTTTAAAGCGAAAGTAGTATTCCTCTGGGGTCCTGGCGAAGAAAATCTAATTGAATCTATAAGTAGTCTAATGGAAGAAAAACCCCTAATTGCTCCCAGGACAGGTCTCAAAGAGTTAGCTTCTCTCATTTCCAGGTGCACCCTGTTCATCGGGAGTGACAGCGCACCTCTCCATATTGCTTCATCTTTCTCTATTCCTTCAATTGGACTTTATGGGCCCACTGATCCCCAAAGAAATGGCCCTTACGGTTCAGGAAATGTTGCCATCAAGAAAGACTTAAGTCTACTCTCCTGCCGCAGAAAGGGTTGTAGGAGATGCAAGATTCAGGATTGCATGGAGCTTATAACAGTGGAAGAAGTTGTGGAGCAGGTAGGAAACAAAATAAAAAAATTAGAAATGACAGGAAACAAGAAATGGATGTAGAAGAATACAGAAAAACCAGATATAAAGGCATAGACCAGAGGATAATTAACAAGAAGGAACGCAAGATACTGGAGAAAATTTTTGAGTCTATAGAAGAGAAGAACATCTCTGTACTGGACATTCCCTGTGGCTATGGGCGCTTTTCTGAGTTGCTTCTGAAAAAAAGTCTCAATTTAACCAGTGCAGATGTCTCTTTTCCTATGGTTCTAACTACCAGGAAATATTCTCCTCCCACTAATTCCCCTCATCACTTCTTGGTAGGAGATATAAAGCACCTACCCTTAAAAGATAATTCCTTCGGTTGCATCGTAACCATAAGATTATTCCAGCATATCCTTCATTCCAGCGCCCGATTTCAGATTTTGAAGGAACTCCATAGAGTGGCAAAAAAATTCGTCATACTCTCATTTTATCGCTATAATTTCTTACATAGTGTTGAAAGATGGGTGAGATGCCGGATTAAAAATGTCAACAAGAAGATAAGCATGTTGCCTCTCGGTGATCTTGAGAAGGAATTAAGTTCCGTTGGATTTAAAGTGTTAGATCTGTTTCCTGTGATGAGATACTTTCATGCTCATAATATTGTTTTATTACAAAAGCTTAAGTCATAATTTGTATTAGCAATTATTTAAATTATATGCTAAAATAAAAGATTGAGTTTTGTGGAGAATGTGCTTTTTCGCTATTACCCTCTCTCCTGGGAAAGAACGAGGGGGCATGAGGCACTTTTAAAGGAAGAATGAAAATTATCGGGATTATTCCAGCTCGCTACGATTCCAAGCGTTTTCCAGGTAAAGTATTAGCCGACCTTTTCGGTAAACCCTTGATTCAGAGAGTCTACGAACAAGCAAGGAAGGTGGAACTTCTGGACGACATCCTGGTAGCTACAGATAATGAGGAAATTTTCAAAGTAGTTGAAAATTTTGAGGGCAAAGCAATAATGACCTCTTCTAATTGCAGAAGCGGTACTGACAGAGTAGCTGAAGTAGCCAGAGGGCTAAATGCAGATATCTTTGTAAACATTCAAGGAGATGAACCTCTGATTTCTCCGGAAGTTATATCAAAAGTAGCACAAGTGTTAATTGAAGATAAAACCATCGATATAGCTACAGTTGCCCGGAAAATAACTACACAAAAGGAACTCAATAATCCCAATGTGGTTAAAGTGGTAATAGACAATGATGGATTTGCTCTCTATTTTTCTCGTGCACAAATTCCTTATGTTAGGGATTCGTTAGAGTTGGAAAGTCTCGGTTCGGTCTCTTACAAACATATCGGTCTCTATACCTACAGGAGAGACTTTCTTCTAAATTTTGTCCACATGGAGGAGTCCGCTTTAGAAAAAGTCGAAGACTTGGAACAATTGAGGGCTTTAGAGAATGGATACAAAATAAAAGTAGTGATTACAGGGTACGACTCCATTGGCGTGGACACTCGAGAAGACCTGGAAAAAGTCAGAAAGATATTGAAAAATTCTGGATAAGGAGATTTTATGACCGTTAACAAAGAGCTATTAGACATTTTGGCTTGCCCCAAATGCAAGGGCAATGTCCATTTAAACGAGAAAGAGGACGGGATAATCTGTGATAGCTGTAAACTGATGTATCCTATTAGAGATGACATTCCCATAATGTTAATCGATGAAGCCATTCCCATATGAAAAAGGTGACAGGTACTTTTTTCCTAGAGTAGTATGGGGCTTTATGTCCGTAGTTCCTTGCAGGAGAATTAAATGGTAAAAACAGTGAAAATCGGCGCTATTGAAATCGGCGGAAACAGACCTCTGGTTCTGATTGCTGGACCCTGCGTTATCGAATCGGAAGACCAAATCAGAAAGACAGTAGAAGGACTAAAGGAGATTACAAGGGGAGTAAATATCCCGTTTATTTTCAAGTCTTCTTACGATAAAGCCAATCGAACTTCCATCAAGTCCTATCGTGGTCCCGGAATAGAGAAAGGACTGAAGATTTTAGAGAAAGTCAAAGGAGAATTTAATATTCCATTACTAATCGATGTCCATCGGATAGAAGAAGTTAAATCGGTTAGCAAAGTAGCCGATATCTTACAGGTGCCGGCATTCTTATGCCGACAGACTGACCTTATCATATCCATAGCCAGGACAGGGAAACCGATAAATGTGAAGAAAGGACAATTTCTTTCCCCCTGGGATATGCAGAACGTAATAGAAAAAATAGAATCAACTGGAAACAAGAATATCCTGTTAACAGAAAGGGGAAGTTGTTTTGGTTACAATAATTTAGTTGTGGACATAAAATCTTTACCTATAATGAGGTCCTTTGGTTATCCTGTAGTTTTCGATGCCACTCACAGTGTTCAGAAACCAGGTGGAAAAGGAACCGCCACTGCTGGAGAGAGAGAATATGTTCCTTTCCTTGCTCAGGCAGCAGTAGCAACAGACATTGATGGACTTTTTTTAGAGGTTCATCCAGAACCAGAGGAAGCTCTAAGCGATGGCCCAAATATGATTAGGTTAAATCGAGTAAAAGAACTATTGGAAAAATTAATAAAAATAGATAAAGTAGTCAAGACAACCTGTAAATAATAAGACTCTGGAGGCACATATGCGTTGTCCGAAATGTGGGCATGATAACAAAGAAGATGCCAAATTCTGTGTAAAATGTAAAGCAGACATTAAATCTATTCTGATAGAAGGACCAACCTGGAAATGGCATCTGAAAGTTTTAGCAATCATTTATGCTATTTTAGGTATCGCCTATATTTTGTTGCGGATATTCTTGAAAGATTAATTCACTCATTCCCCTTTAGGGGAGAGGGGTAGGGCGAGGGGGAGTATCTTGTGGGAAGTATTGAAGAAGCAAAAAAGGTCTTAAAAATTGAAGCCAAAACTATAAAGAATCTTATCTCTACTATTGACCGTAATTTTGAAAAAGCTGTGGAAATGGTAGCTTCCTGTAAGGGAAGAATTGTAGTTATGGGCATGGGAAAGTCGGGATTAATCGGGAAAAAGATTACAGCTACCTTATCCTCTACAGGCACTCCTGCATTTTTCCTCCACCCGGCAGAAGGGATTCTTGGTGACGTGGGAATGATGACTGAAGGAGACTTAGTGTTAGCTCTCTCACATAGCGGGGAGACTGAAGAGATTGAGAAACTCTTACCTGTGATAAGGAAAATGAATTTAAAATTAATAGCTATAACCGGAAGACCTAAATCGAAATTAGCAAAGGAGAGCGACCTAGTCATTAATGTGAAAGTAGAAGAAGAAGCTTGCCCGTACAATCTCGTTCCTACAGCAAGCACAACAGCAATGTTAGCCATGGGTGATGCTTTAGCAATCTCTTTATTGAAGAGGAAGAAGTTCAAAAAAGAGGACTTTGCTCGTCTCCATCCTGGTGGAGTCCTGGGTAAAAGGTTACTCCTTAAGGTTAGGGATATAATGAGAAAAGGTAAAGATAATCCTGTAATCCATCAGGAAAAGACAGTTAAAGAAGCGCTATTAGTAATGACTGAAACGCGTCTCGGTGCGACGAGTATCGTTGATAGTTTTGGTAAATTAGTCGGGTTCTTTACTGATGGGGATTTGCGACGTAAATTGCAGAAAGATGAAAAAATTCTAAACAAAAAAATTCATACTGTAATGACCAGAAATCCAAAGACCATTACCCATGACCGACTGGCTATAGAGGCAGCAAAAATGATGCAGGAGAAAAAGTTCGATAATATACCTGTAGTAGATGAAAAAGGCTATCCCATAGGAATTGTGGATGAGAGAGACCTTCTTTCCCAAGGCATTCTTTAAGGTTACGTAGGGGCGACCCGCAGTTTATCCCGATATA
>Ga0209978_10000976_pt1 | contig 11542 bp, 10 predicted proteins | sample BentaG_FD_182805 | JGI IMG/M metagenome (GOLD analysis project Ga0209978, IMG submission 182805) | Deep subsurface microbial communities from South Atlantic Ocean to uncover new lineages of life (NeLLi) - Benguela_00093 metaG (SPAdes)... | ecosystem: Environmental > Aquatic > Marine > Oceanic >...
TCTTTCTGGATCACTATCTACTCCCAGGACTTCATATCCCAATTCTACTAAGGTTGTGGCTACTGCCGAACCAAACCTGCCTAAACCAAGAACTATAAATTGTTTCATAAAGAATTTCCTCCTTTTATAATTAGTATATAGTGAATAGTCGTTAGTTAAAATCCTTTGTAAAAACTTTTTAGTTATCTAATTTGATAATTCCACAGTTTTTTACTTTTATTCAGTATTAACTATATACTATTCACTAAATACTAACGACTTGTACTATCCGCTACTACACGAGATACGAGATACGATTCACGAGATACGAATTTGACTTCTGACTCCTGGCTACAGACTCCTGAATTCTATCTTATTCACGAGACACGATTCACGAGATACGAGATACGAATTAATTTCTATCCTACCATAATTTTCTCTTCTGGATATTTAATCATTTCTGGTTCTTGTTTTTGAATTAATGATAAGGCAAGACCCAAAGGTCCAATTCTACCGGTAAACATAGTGATAATAATTATAATCTTACCAGCTATACTCAAAGACGAAGTGATACCTGTTGATAATCCTACTGTACCAAATGCAGAAACCACCTCGAATAATACTTTTATAAAATCCTCTCCTTCTACATAGGATAATAAAATAGTCATCGTAATAACTAGACCAAGGGAAAGAGTAATAACGGTTAATGCTTTAGGAATTATATCCGGAGAAACTCTTCTTTTAAAAAGATGTATCCCTTCTTTTCCAGTTAAGGAAGACCAGGTATATAAAATAAATAAACCGAAAGTAGTAGTCTTAACCCCTCCACCAGTAGAACTGGGAGAGGCGCCTATAAACATTAAGATAATAATTAAGAAAAGTGTGGCATTTTGCATACTTCCAATGTGTATGGTATTAAAACCAGCGGTCCGAGCGGTAACTGATTGAAAAATTGAACCATATATTTTTTCTGGGAAATTAAGCTTGCCTAAGGTGGAAGGATTATTAGATTCTACAAGAAATATAATTATAAAACCGCTTAGAATGAGTATAAGACTGATTTTTAAAGCTAATTTAGCATGCAAGGAGAGGGACCCATTTTTTCCGTATTGAAAAAGTTCTAATAAAACTAAGAAGCCAATCCCTCCTAATATAATTAAAGTCATAAAAGTTAGATTAATAATTGAATCTCCCTTATAACGCATTATACTATCTGAAAAGAGAGAGAATCCGGAATTGCAAAATGCGGAGATAGAATGAAAGATCGCCAGATACAAAGCCTGTAGAGGGGAATAGATTTTCTGCCAGCAAAAGAATAGGATAGTTGCCCCAACAACTTCGATGACAGCTGTAAATATCAAGATATATTTGGCTAAGCGCACTAAACCTCCAATAGAAAATTGGTTTAAAGATTCTTGCATTATCAATCTCTGTCTTAAAGAGATCCTCTTTCCTATTAAAAAGGCAAACATGGTAGACATAGTCATTATCCCCAATCCTCCACTTTGAAGGAGGATAAGAATAATTAATTGTCCCAAAGAAGAGAAATCTTTTCCGGTATCCAGGACAATTAATCCGGTAACACAGGTAGCAGAAGTGGCAGTGAAAAGAGCATTAATAAAACCGATACTCCTTCCAGTGCTGGAAGCTGCAGGTAGACTAAGAAGTATAGTGCCTATAGTAATTACCACCAGAAATCCTAATAATAATACCTGAGGTGGCGAAAGTTGTTTTTCTTTAATTGTGGTAATAGTTGATATGATTGTTTGCCCCTTTTTAAAGTTTTAATCTTAGATTAAATTATTTCTTCCAAAATTCTGGAATTACCAGAATTAAGACGGTATATATTTCTAATCGACCTAATAGCATACAAAGAATCAAAATGATTTTCCCTAAGGGTGGTATAAAAGTATAATTTTGAGCTGGACCAACTAAACCGAGACCTGGACCTACATTGCCTAAGGTTGCAGCGACTGATGCCATCGCACTTACGATATCCAGTCCTAAAATGGTCATTATAAAAGTACAAACTACAAAAATGAAAACATAAAGAAAGAAGAAGCCTGTAATGTTACGCATTACTTCTTCCGATATTGTCTTATCCCCTAATCTAATGGGAGTTATTGCTTTAGGATGAATTAGTTTATGAATTTCTCGATACGCTTGTTTTAAGAGAAGAAGAACTCGGATATTTTTAATCGCCCCTCCTGTTGAGCCAGCACAGCCCCCCACAAACATCAAAATTAATAATATACTTTTAGAGAATGTAGGCCAGATATCATAATTGGCAGTGACAAAACCGGTAGTAGTAGCTATTGATACAACTTGAAAAGAAGCGTATCTTAGGGCAGTGAAAATTGAATTATAGATATATAATCTAAGCTGAGTAGTAATAGTCAGAATAGAAATTAATATTACCCCACTATAAAAAAGAAATTCTCTATCCTTGATTAGACTTTTTACATTTCCGTGAAGAGCTTTATAGTGGAGAGTAAAGTTTGCCCCGGCGATAAACATAAAGATAATTATTATAGTTTCAAAAATAGGATTATTATAAGCACCTACACTTAAATTTCTTGGGGTAAATCCTCCAGTAGGCATGGTCCCAAACATATTAGTAAGGGCATCAAATAGTGACATTCCGGTAAAATATAGACAAGCTACCTGTAAAGCAGAGATTATTATATATACTCCCCACAAAAGTTTAGCGGTCTCTTTAATTCTTGGTTTTAATCTATCCGGTTCAGGTCCGGGGACTTCTGACTTAAATAATTGCATTCCTCCTGCTCCTAAGGCAGGGAGAATAGCTACTACCAAAACTATAATACCCATACCGCCTAACCATTGGATAAAGTCTCGCCAGAAAAGTATGGCATAGGGATTTCCTTCGATAGGAACAAGTACAGTAGCTCCGGTGGTAGTGAATCCGGACATTGATTCAAAATAAGCATCAATAAAACTGGGGAAAGTTCCTGCAAATACAAAGGGAAGAGTTCCAAAACCAGCAGCAAATATCCAGCCCAGAGTAGAGATAGCAAATCCTTCTTTAGGTCCGATAGGTTCTTCTGAAGAACTGAATTTTCTTAATAGAAAGCCACTTAGAGTGGTAATGATAATAGAAAGAATAAAAGCATTAATTACTTGTTCTTGGTAGTATATAGCATATATGAGAGGGAATATCATGCTTAATCCTAAATAAAATAAAAGGCTACCTAAAGTATTTAGTACGATATTATATTTCACTTTTATTTCTTTCCACCATCAAATATTTTTTCTATTTTCTTTATATCGGATGACAAGGCAAATATAATTATTTTATCTTCAGGTTGAATAATATCATTACCATGAGGGATAATAACTCTATCTTTACGAACAATTGCACCGATAATGGTATTTTGGGGCAAATTAGCTTTCTTTAATGGTTTATTAATAATTTTTGAGTTGGGATTAACTATCAATTCAATGACTTCCGCTTCCCCTTCTTTTAATAAAGTTAAAGAGATAATTTTTCCTCTTCGAATAAATCGTAATATGGCAGAAGCAGTAGTCATTCTGGGATTTACCACAGCATTTACTCCAATTTTTTCCAGTATTGGAATATAATTGGTTCTATCTACTTTTGCAATTACCTTTTTTGTGCCCAGGTGTTTGGCTAACAAGGCTACTAAAAGATTATCTTCGTCATATCCGGTGACAGCAACAAAACCATCGGTGGTTTCTATACCTTCAGATTTTAAAAGATCAACGTTTGTGCCATCACCATTTATTACTAAGGTATGAGGAAGACTTTCGGCAATTTTTTCACATTTTTCTTTATCTCTTTCAATTAATTTGTTGTTAATGCCAAGTTTTGTTAATATTAAGGCAGTTTGAATGCCAATCCTACTTCCTCCCAAAATCATAACATTTTGCATATTTAGAGGTTTTTCGTTAAAAATTTCATTTAACCCTGAAAAATTATCTTTTTTAATTAAAACATATAAATTATCACCTGCAATAATTTTTTCTTCTCCATCAGGGATGATTATTTTATCCTTTCGATAGATAGCGGCAACTAATATAGGATATTTAAAGCTAACAGCTTTTAGTTGTTGGTTAATAAAAGGTAAACCTTCTTCAATTTTAAGTTCAAAAAGTTGAACTTTTCCTCCAGCGAAGTTTTGTACTTGGGCGACATTTTTTGGCGTTTTGAGTAATCTAACAATTTCTTTAGCAGTAGCCCTTTCTGGATTGATGGTAAAATCTATTCCTAATTTTTCTCTCGATAAAGCATTAGTATACAAATATTCAGGATTTCTAATACGGGCAATTTTGTGAGGCACACCAAATTGTTTAGCAGTCATACAGGCTAACATATTTGCTTCATCGCTACTAGTTACAGCAATTATCATATCTGATTGTTTAATTCCTGCTTCTTCTAAAGTACGAACATTAGCTCCATTACCTAAAATAGTGAGTACATCTAAACTATTTTGAGCAGACTGTCGTTTCATATCATCTTTTTCAATTATTACTACATCATGATTTTCCGAAGATAAAGTTTTAGCTATTTGGCAACCGACTTTTCCTGCGCCTATTATAATTATTTTCAAGAGATTCACCTCGCTTTATTCTTATTTAAACTTTAAAGTTAATCTTTTATTTGTTGAATTCTTTTAATTAAAAAAAGAGAAACTATTCGATTTTAGTTTCTCTGAAATATTTACAAAAATATATCCTGATTATTATATCTCCTCCTACGCTGACGAGGTTAGCTGACGGGTTTGAGCTGAAAGAGTAGCTCTACTCATAGTTAAAGTTAATGAGATTCACCCCTGGTTTTTGGTTCCCCCGTTCTCCTTTTTTCTTTCAGGAAATTTAGCGGTAAAAAGAACCTTCCTTCTTTTTACTTTCGAATTTTATACCCTTTTTTTGTATTTGTCAAACTTTGGAACGACAGGGGACGGTTCTTTGACACACAAAATAAAAATTTATTTATCAAAGTGTGTCAAAGAACCGTCCCCTGACACAGATTTTTTAGTCTTGTCTTGACAGATATAATGGTTTGGCGTATAAGTATATATAGAAGATAAATTAACTTTGTTAATGTGGAAAGAAAGGAAAATTGCTGTGCCAAACTATGATTTTCAGTGTCAGGACTGCCACAAGACTTTTGAGGTTAGGGTAACTATCAAAGAGATGGAAGAAGGCAAGATATCCTGTACCAAATGTAATAGCAAGAATATCAAAAGGATTTTTAATGGATTTGGATTCTGTACCGGAAAAAATTCATCCTCGATGAGCTCAAGCTCAAGTTCTTGCAGCTCTTGTTCATCAGGTACTTGTTCTACCTGCGGAGGATAAAAAGACTAACTATAAAAAATATTTTAGTTATATAATAATGTAAAAAGGTAATGGTTTTAAAGTAAAAATAAGACATTACCTTTTTTGTTACATCTAATTTTCAGAAATAATTAATAAAAAGTGCTGATGATGGAAGTAGTATTGAAGAAATATATCATTACAAAGAAAAATATTTATAAAGTAGTAAATAGTACAAATTAATATGGTATAATAACTAAAACAAGCATTAATAATTGTTAAGAATAAAATTAAGTAAAAACATTTTACGAGGTAATTTATATGATATCTCAAGAAAAAATTAATGAAGTAATTGATAGAATAGTTAAAAATATTAATCCAGAAAAAATTATTTTATTTGGTTCTTATGCCTTGGGAAATCCAGGTGAAGATAGTGATTTGGATATATTAATTGTAAAAGAAATGAAAATGCCCAGATATAAAAGAACCAGGGAAGTGAAAAAGCATTTAAGAGGTATGAAAATTCCTATTGATGTAATTGTATATACTAAGAAAGAGATAAAAGAGTGGGAAGATACAAAAACTGCTTTTATCAACCAGGCTATTAAGCAAGGAAAGGTATTATATGGACAAACGCAATGAATTAATCAAAGAATGGATACATAAAGCCGACCATGATATAGGAATGGCTAAATTAGCACTCGAACATAAGATAGAGTATGCTGATTCAATATGTTTTCATTGTCAACAAGCGGTTGAGAAATATCTAAAAGCATATTTGGTGCATTTAAACATTGTCTTCAAAAAGACCCATAGTTTATCCTATCTTTTAGATCTCATTAATGAAATAGATAAGGTTTCTGATAAAATGTATTCAAGGACAGAAATATTGGAAAGTTACGCAGTGGAAATGCGCTATCCTGATGATTGGTATGAACCGACCGAAAAGGAAGCAAGGGAAGCCTATTCTATAGCCATGAAAATAAGAAGATATATACTTAAAAAGATAAACTTTAGTGGTTAATCCTTGCAAAGTAAAGATAAATAAGAGTAGATTTTTAAATAAATTTAATATCTTTTCCTAATATTAAGATATAATTAAAAGGTAATAGTTTTAAAGTAAAAATAAGACATTACCTTTTTTGTTTTATAAAATAAAAAATATTTTAGGAAGTTTGCAGGAATTTGAGCTTGGTTTGGAGAATAACTATAAAAAAGGGGGTATGGTAAATGTCGATGTTAAAGAAAAGAAGTTATGTTAGGATTGAATTGTGGTTATTTATATTGATCTGTTTAATGATCTTCTCTGAGGTAAGTCAGGGAGAGGAATTAACTCAGGAATCGGAATATTTACAAAAGATTGCTACATGTAAAGATATTCTCGAAAAGAATCCGTTGCGAGAGACCAATCTTTTTGTTTCCCAGGACGATAAAGTAGTTACCTGGTTCAGGTTTTCTTATGATTCCCCGGAAAAATTTGTACTCAGATGGGAATGGATTACCCCGCAGGGGAAATTATATCACCGAGGGGAAATAGAGATGGAGGCTGGCAGCTATAATAATTATCGTACTTGGTATTGGATAAATATTAAGGATAGATATGCCTCTAAGTTATCCGGAGAGTGGAAGGTAAGAGTGTATATCAACGATATTTTTTTAGCGGAGAGGAACTTTTTTATCGTAGGGTCACTTTAAATTAAATTTTGCAATAAATATTTTTTTATAAAAAATTAAAAGCAAAAGAATTATACTATCGATGAAAAAAGATTTTAGTCTATTATTAATAAATCCCTGGATTTACGATTTTACAGCTTATGATTTCTGGTCAAAACCTTTGGGGTTATTGTATATTGCCAGCATCTTAAGAGAGCAGCGTTATAAGATTAGTTATATTAATTGCCTGGATCGTTATAACAGGGAGGTCTTAAAATTACAAAACAGAGAATTTCCCCAGAAAGATGAGTTTGGACGAGGGTCTTTCTATAAAGAAGAAATCAAAAGACCTGAGGTTTTGAAAAATATACCCCGCCGTTTTAGTCGATATGGAATTACTGAAGCCATCTTTATAAATGAATTAGAAAAAATAGCCCCGCCTCAGGCAGTGTTGGTTACCTCTATTATGACCTACTGGTATCCCGGGGTATTCAGAGCGATAGAGATAATCAAACAGATTTTACCCCGAGTTCCCATAATTTTAGGTGGTGTCTATACTACTTTATGTTTCGAACACGCCTCTAAATTTTCCAGCGCTGATTATATAATAAAAGGGAGTAATATAAGAGAATTACTACAGCTATTAGAACAACTTGGCGGAAATAAGACTGATTATATTAAATATGAAAAGGGATTAGACTATATACCTTATCCTTCTTGGGACTTGTATCCAGACCTTGATTATATCTGTATCTTATCCTCTCGGGGTTGTCCTTTCCGTTGTAGCTATTGCGCTTCTTTTAGAATAAATCCTGAGTTAGAATTCAGAAATCCTAAAGAAGTAGTTAAAGAGATAGAATACTGGCACAAGAGAAGAGGAATAAAAGATTTTGTATTTTACGATGATGCTCTCCTTATAAATTCAGAGGATAGTTTCCTGATAATATTAGATGAATTAATTAAAAGAAAATTGGCCATTAGACTTCATACTCCTAATGGAATTCACGCCCGAATGATAAATGAAGAAATAGCTGACAAAATGTACCAGGCAAGGGTAGAGACCATAAGGTTGGGTTTTGAAACAGTAGATCCCCTGGTCCAATCAGAGACAGGGGGGAAGATAACCAATCTTGAATTTAAAAAGGCGGTGAACTATCTTTTAAAGGCAGGATTTAAATCTTATCAAATTGGCGCCTATCTTTTGATCGGGATACCTGGACAGAATATCCAGGAAATTATAGATTCTCTCCAATTTGTAATGGAGTGTGGCGCTCATCCACGTTTAGCTAAATTTTCGGCCATTCCGGGCACAAAAATCTGGGATAAGGCCAGAGTTTATTTTAAATTTCAAAAAGAGGTTGACCCTCTTTTTCATAATGATACTCTTTTACCTTATTTATCACCTGATATTACTGTTAAAGCCTATCAGCAGATAAAATCAATAGCGAAAATACAAAATGATATAAACTAAATGTGTTATAATTAAAATAAAAATATACCATAGATTTTCGAATATAATAATTGGAGGTGATTTAAAAAAAATAGGTTATCCCCAGGTTGTAAAAGTAAACAAGGGTAAGAAATAAAAGTGAACAAAAATAGCATACATAGATTAGTAAATGTGGATATTTTATAAAGCATTCAATATTATAAGGAGGGGAAACGAATGGAGCTGTTAAAAGTCTCATCTAAGTCGAATCCTAAAGCAGTGGCTGGTGCTTTATCAGGAGTAATAAGGGAAGAAGGAAAAGCAGAATTACAAGCCATAGGAGCAGGGGCTGTAAATCAGGCAGTTAAGGCGATTGCTATTGCTCGAGGTTTTACAGCAACCAGTGGTGTTGATTTAGTCTGTATCCCGGCTTTTGTAGATGTGGAGATTGAAGGAGAAGAAAGGACTGCCATTAAATTTTTAGTTAAGCCTGGATAAGCTGGATAAAATAAAAATTTAAAATAGTAGAAGTTTAGAAAATATTGAAAAGAAATAGGAGGCAAGGATTAGAATGGATAAGGATAAAGAAAAAAAAGAAAAACTAGAAGTAAACTTAGCTAAGAAGACAGAAAAAGTGCCGGTGGAAGCAAAGGTCAAGAAGGAAGAGAAAGTAGAAGTAAAAGAAGTAAAAGAAGTAAAGAAAGAAGTAAAAGTTCCGGCTAAAGAATTTTTAGGTGAAGTCAATATCGTTCCAGAGGTAATAGCGACTATAATTAGTAGAACTGTAATCAATATTCCCGGGGTAGCTGGATTAGCTACTCATGCCAAAGGAGGGATAGGAACTTTACTGGGAATAAAAGAGTTAGAAAAGGGGATAAAGGTTGATCTTAAAGAAAATAAAGAAGTTTCAACTACTATTTCGGTTATTTTAGAATATGGTTCCATAATAATTCAAGTAGCAAGAGAAATTCAGAAAAAAGTAAAAGAGGAGTTAGAAAATAAAACAGGACTTAAAGTTACTGGGGTAAATGTAAATGTTCAGGGTGTGCATATAGAAGAGAAGAAGTAATAATATAATTAAAATATATTAATAGAATAGGCCTATTAGATTTAATAATTTTTCCAATAGGCCTATTACCATAAAATTTCCCAATAATATAATTAAAATATTGTTATCTTACCTTCTCTTTTAACTCTTTACCTGCTTTAAAGAAAGGCACATTCATAGCTTGTACAGAGATTTTTTCGCCAGTGCGTGGGTTTCTGGCCATTCGAGCAGCTCTTTTTCTGGCACCAAAAGTACCAAAACCTACCAATCTAACTGCTTCTCCTTTAGCTAAACAATCAGTAATGTTTTCAAATACACACTCGACTGCTTTTTTAGCTTCGCGTTTGGTAAAACCGAGACAACTGGCGACTTTGTCGATTAATTCGCCTTTATTCACTATTTACACCTCCTTTCGTTTTGCAAAATGGTATAACCTAACAAAAATGGGTAAAATGTAATTAATATATAGTTATTACATAATATACTATACGACATGCTTTTTAAAAAATCCTTCTTTTTTTTATATATTATTTCATTTTTTTAAAAATTTTTTATATTTTATATGATTTTTAGGTAAATAAGGATAAGTTTTACCTCCAAAAGGCCAATTTATAACTGTTTAAAACATTTAACTGCAGTAATTATATATAAACCTTAGATATATTTCAAGTATTAAAGTTTTATTGAAAGCTATTAAACATAATAGTTATTAATTTTTTTGTCTTAGTCTTAGGTCTTAGGTGTTGATAAGTACACTAATTTTAGGATTCTTTAATTTTAAGAAACAATTTTCGTTATTTTTTATGTTATAATAAACTACAAGTAAGTAGATACGCGGGTAGATAGAAGTCAAAATCCAGAAGCCAAATACGTATCTCGTATCTAGTATCTCGTGAATCGTATCTTGCATTTAGCGCATAACGGATAGGGAGAACATGCATCTTGCCTGTCATACTATACGCTAAACGCTACTCGCTCTACGCTATACCAGATCCGCGATACGCAATACGATATACAATATACAAAAATAAAAAGGAGGTTTTAAAAAATGTTAAAAAGTATATTTTTTCTAAAGAAAAGAAAGATTCTTACTTGCATTTTTGCCACATTAGTCCTTTCCCTTTGCCTGACTGTCATAGGGATTAATTTTGCCCAGAGCCCCGAAGAGATTGAGAAGATGAAGAGTATCCAAATCATTAATCCCCAACCAGGTTTTTCACTTAGACTATGGTTAGATAAAGAGAGGGGAGCTATCTATACTCCCGGGGAGAGGATTAAAATTTTCTTTCAAGCTTCTCGAGATTCTTATGTAACAATATATAATTATGATACAATAGGACGGGTTAAAATTATTTTTCCCAATCAGTATTCCCCCCACAATTTTGTAAGGGCAGGGGAAGTTAATTCAGTTGAAGGGATAATTTCCCCCGATACTAAACCAGGGATTGAATATGTCCAAGGATTTGCTTTTACAAGACCTATGCTGATAAGAGAAAAGGAAAAGGATTTAATACTTAAAGAATTTATGCCAGAAATAAGCAAGGAGTATAAATCCTTTACCAATAAGATTAAGAAAATAATTCAACCCTTGCCTCCCACAGTCTGGACCTCGAGTAACATATTAAGTTATACGGTAAGACCAATAACTCCTCCCACTAATTATGGTAGGATTATTGCCCTTTCTAATCCTCAAAGGGCTAAGGTATATCTGGATAACATTTATCGAGGATTAACTCCTTTAAACTTAGATAGAGTTACTTCTGGCCAACATTGGATTAAGTTTGTAATGTCAGGTTATCAAGATTGGAGTAGTTATATCTCAGTATCACCTTATAGAACCACTACGGTTTCCGCCGATTTGGTTCCTTTGCCTGCATATGGTTCAATCTCTGTTTACTGTAATCAGGGTAATGCTAAGATCTATTTAGATGGAAGCTATAAAAAAAGAACTTCTGCTAATAAATCAGTGGAAATAAAGAATGTTAGAAAAGGTTACCATGAATTATTGATCACCAAAGATGGTTATCAGGATTGGATTAGTACCATAATGATTGTTTCCAACCAAACTCGTATGGTCTCTGCTTTCTTAGTTCCAGAAATCAGCTATGATGGTTCTATTGCTGTTTACTGTA
>Ga0209978_10000977_pt1 | contig 11497 bp, 8 predicted proteins | sample BentaG_FD_182805 | JGI IMG/M metagenome (GOLD analysis project Ga0209978, IMG submission 182805) | Deep subsurface microbial communities from South Atlantic Ocean to uncover new lineages of life (NeLLi) - Benguela_00093 metaG (SPAdes)... | ecosystem: Environmental > Aquatic > Marine > Oceanic >...
TAAATCCACCACACCTTGGAAGCTGGTATGCGAGCCTATGGGCAGTTGAATAGGAACACACCTTCTGCCGAAATTGCTTTGAAGCTGCTCCACCACCTTATAGAAGTCAGCATTCTCTCGATCCATTTTATTGATGAAAATAAGGCGAGGGATTGCCCTCTCCTCGGCGTATTTCCACACCAACTCGGTGCCTACTTCTACGCCTGAGGCGGCACAGACGACGACGACCGCTCCATCGGCTACCCTCATACCTGCTATAACGCCACCGACAAAATCGGCATAGCCTGGAGTATCAAGGAGATTGATTTTGGTGTCTTTCCATTGACAGGGGAGGATGGAGAGATTAATGCTGATCTTTCGCTTTATCTCATCAGGGTCGTAGTCAGAGGTAGTGGTGCCCTCATCGACCTTGCCCAGTCGTGAGGTAGCTCCCGAAGTGAAAAGCATTGCCTCAGACAGCGAAGTTTTACCTGCTCCACAGTGAGAAAGCAAGACCACATTGCGTATCTGCTCAGTGCCGTAATCGTGCATCAAAATACCCCCTAGGCAAAAATCGCTCTGTTATAAATGGGCATCCTGCAATCCCAGTATAATCAAAATCGGACGAAAAGGGAAGGTTGCCGCTTAGGGGTCCTTAGTAGGAAGCACTGTTTCCCAGGGAATCCTTTAGATAGCTGCTCTCTTGCTTCAGACAGGCACCTCTACAATTACCCTCGTGCCTTTTCCAGGGCCAGATTCTACCTTCAAGCTTCCATCCAGCAATCGTGCTCTCTCTTGCATCCCAGCAAGTCCCAGCTTACCCAGGCGAGTCAAATCGCCCATGTTACTGGGCAGAGTGAAGCCTTTGCCATTGTCCTCGATAGTCACCTTGGTCGTCTGCTTATTGAAGGCGACTGTAACCCGAGCCTGGGAAGCTGAGGAATGTCTGGCCACGTTCCTTAATGCCTCTTGAATGATGCGGAATAGCACCAGCCTCACTTCGGCAGAGAAGCGTCGCTCAGAACCTACCACCTGCAACTTGGCATCAATCCCATTCTCCTTCCCCATCTCGCCGGCCAGCCACTCTAAAGCTGGAATCAGTCCCAGGTCATCCAGAATCGATGGCCGTAGGTCACGACCAAATTGGCGCACCTCTTGTAGCACTGTCTTAACTTCCTCGTGCAACTTCCACAATAACCTGGTGTCATCCATGCGAAGGTTGGCCTTACTTTGCAGAAATCTCTCCAGTTGATGAAGTATGGCGAAGAGAGTCTGGGCAGTGCTGTCATGAAGCTCACGAGCCAAGCGTTTCCGCTCCTCCTCCTGAGCCTTGGTAATGTGCTGGAGGTAGAAGCGCAGGTTCTCTTCCATGCGTCTCTCTTCCGTCACGTCTCTGGCGATATGCTCAAAGCCAACAAATTTCCCATCAGCCATGATCAGATTAGTGTTCAATTGCCAAATGGCCTCAGCACCTTGCTTTGTGATTATCCTCTGCTCATAAGGCTGGATAAGAGGCTGTCCCTGTAGCAGCTTGACTCGGACTTCTTTTGCCAGGCGGAGACTTTCTTCAGAAAGGAAAGCCCTGACATTCATATGGCATAGCTCCTGCAGTTCGTATCCGGTGAGTCTGGCAGCGGCCTCATTAGCTGAGACTATATTTCCGTCCATGTCGTGAACCCAGATGGCATCGGGAGCCCTTTCAAACAGTTCCCTGTACTTTCTCTCCGAGGTCTCCAGTTGTTTGGCTACCCTTAGCTGCTCTTGATAGAGATGTGCGTTCTCCAGGGCAATGCCAATCTCATTGCCAATGGCCGTGAGGAGGTCTATCTCCTCGGGGCCGAAATCCTTGCGTTGCCGCATAGCTACACAAAGAGTGCCCATAACCCGCCCCCTTGACTTCATAGGCACGATGAGCTGGGCTTGTAGCTGCTCTTGCTTTACTACCTCTCTAGAAAGCCTGGGGTCATTAGAGGCGTCTTCCACCACTAGTGGTTTCCCACTCTGAGCCGCTCTGCCATTAAATCCCTCCCCTACCTTCATCCGGTCCACGGCAGCGGCGAACCTACGAGGCACGCCTTCATAGGCTATGACCCTCAGCTCGTTGGCTGTCTCATCTAAACGGAAGATCAGCACCACATCTACCCCCATTACCTCTATCACCACATTTACGGCAGTACACAAGACAGTATCCAGCTCTAGAGATTGGCTGACCAACCCCGACACAGTGCTCAGGCTCGCTAGCTTCTTTTCATACCTAAGGTTAGCTCTCGACAGCGCTCTAAGTCTCTCCTGGAGCCTACCCACTTCCACTATAGCCTGCTGCCGAACCTCCCGCTGCTCACGCTGTGCCTGGAGTCCTAAACATACAACGGCACCGGCCAGCGGAATAGCGATGCTCATCACCAGAGGATCCAGGAGGCTGGAAGACACAAAGGCTCGGGGCAGCATGAAGACAAAAGAGATGGCAGAGGTAACCAGCCCCCAACCTGATGTCAAGACTGCACCTGAGTAGACTATGGGCACCAGATAGAATATGCTATACAGGACTTCCCGGGTCAAAGGTGGAATTGACTCAGGAAGTGTCCAGATTCCTAGCCACTCCGAGTAGTGGTGAATCGTGGCAAGGATCATGGAGGTCACAATGAGCCACAAATGTGGACTACTGAGAGCCCTTTTTGCTTGTGTCAGCCGCCTTGGTGGATCCTTTACCATAGCTCATTGGTGTGGCTGTGCCAGTTTCAAGAAATATCATTCAATGCTAACCAGCCATTCTTCAAGGCATGGATTATCGCCTCAGTGCGGGAGCCTACACCCAGTTTATTGAAGATGGTTCCCAGATGAGCCTCCACGGTGCGCACGCTTAGGGATAATTGCTTAGCGATATCCTTATTGCTCATGCCCCTGGCTGCTGCTTTGAGTACATCTATCTCCCGCTCCGTGAGCAGGTCAGAAGCTCTGCCCGTGGGCTTGCCCAAGTGCCTAAACCGCTCTACTACCTTGCGGGCCACCGCTGGGTGAAGCACCGAATCTCCCTTATGCACAGCACGGATAGCTTCGATAAGCTCCCGGCCGCTCACGTCCTTCAGCAGGTAACCACAAGCACCTGCGTCAAGCAGGGCAAAAATGTACTGGTCGTAATCATAGGCGCTCAGCACTAACACCGCCGTTGAAGGGTTATAGGTCTTTATCAGCTTGGTGGCCTCAATGCCATTTAGTTTAGGCATGGCTACATCCATAACCACAACATCGGGCCTCAGTTGTCGCGTTAGCTCCACTGCCTCCTCACCATCACTAGCCTGCCCGACTACAGTCAGGTCACGCTCTCGCTCCAAGAACTGGCAGATGCTCTCCCGCACCACCACATGATCCTCAGCTAGCAACACCCGCGTCTTTTTCATAATAACTCCCCTCTTAAATTGTAAACCTCCCAATGAGCTTGTGCAACTAAGGATAATTACTAACAAAGGCATTGGTGATAACTCTTATCCATCCCTGGGAAATGCTCGCAACGGAGGCTGATTTAGGACAGGTTTTCCCCAAGCCAAAAAGAAGCGTACCCACCGATGTATTGATAAGACAAACATGGTTAACTTAAAAGAGGAGGATTCCAAAACAAAAACTAGAAGGAGGAGATGGTCATGGGTCTGAGAGCTTATTTTCTACTGACTACAAACGACGACCTAAAGCAGCGTGAGTTCGTCAAAGCGGTGCGCGAGGTGGAGGATACACCGGGTGTGGACTTTGTTGACCCCGTGATTGGCTCCCGGGATATGGTGATTATGGTAGATGCCCCAATCACTGTTGAGGCTTTAGCCCGAAAGATATGGGCTAAGCCGTGGGTCAAGGACATGGAAGTACTGAGAATAGTGAGCATCTTCGAGCGACACAAGACCGCCAAGATGCCGCTAACTGAGACCGTTGAGGGTAAACCAGTACCTGAGCTCTTAACGGTGTAGGTTGTTCCACAGTTAAACCCTTACTAATTGACTCGAACCTCATCCAGCTTAAGTGGATTAAATCTCACCTAAAGCGAGGGCACGATATGGAGACTTTAACTGGGCAAAAGCACCGTTACCTAGCAACGAAGGATGGGCCGGCCCTGGCAACACTCGTAGCGCAGGAAGGCTTCAGAGTACTAGAGAGGCAGGACTTAGCCCCCAAGACTCACCTTCTCAGGATTGCAGCGCCGTCCGTTGCCAGGAAGGCCAAGGCAGGGCAGTTCATTATTCTCCGTGTGGATGAAAGCGGGGAGCGCATCCCCCTGACCATTGCCGACTGGGATGAAGGCAACGGAGACATAACCGTTGTTTTTATGGAGGTGGGCGCTTCAACGATGATGCTAGCTACAGTGGACACCGGGGACTGTATCAAAGATGTTGTCGGTCCACTAGGAGTACCCAGCCATATGGAAAACTTCGGCAACGTGGTCTGCGTCGGTGGTGGAGTGGGGATAGCACCGATAGTGCCTATTGCTCGGGCTTTAAAGCAAGCTGGTAACAGGGTGACCTCCATAATGGGCGCTCGCAGCCATGATTTGCTTTTCTGGGAGGAGCGGTTGGGGGAGTTCAGCGACAGAGTAATAGTGACTACAGATGATGGCTCCTATGGCAGAAAAGGCTTGGTTACAGAGCCGTTAACGGAGTTTCTGCAAAGCGAGACGGTGGACAGAGTCATTGCTATAGGCCCGGCTATCATGATGAAGTTTTGCGCTAAATGCACAGAGCCCTTCGGAGTTAAGACCATTGTTAGCCTAAATCCTATCATGGTTGATGGTACTGGCATGTGCGGCTGCTGCCGTGTTAGCATCGGTGGGGTAACCAAATTCACCTGCGTTGATGGGCCTGAGTTTGATGCTCACCAAGTTGACTGGGATCTGTTTCTTGCTCGCCAGCGGACCTATATAGAGAAGGAGAACCACGCTTTAAAGGATTGCCGCTGGCGTGCTCTCGAGAAGACCTTAGTAGGTGCCAAGGTTTAAGGTCAATGACTACTAAGATAACTACTAAGCTGAATTTGAACCGAGTGGCTATGCCCAAACAAAGCCCCTTAATAAGGGGGCTCAATTTCCAAGAGGTAGCCCAGGGCTATGCCGAAGAGCAAGCAATGGCAGAGGCAAGCCGCTGTCTGCAATGTCCCAAAAGAGCCTGTGTGGATGGTTGCCCAGTGGGAATAGATATACCGGGATTCATCAAGGAGATCCATGAGGGCAATCTGGCTGAGGCAGTGAGGATACTCAAAGCGAAGAATAGTCTGCCGGCCATCTGCGGCAGGGTATGTCCCCAAGAAACCCAGTGTGAGGAAAAATGTAGTCTTGCCAAGAAAGGGGCGCCCATAGCCATTGGCCGATTAGAGCGCTATGTGGCAGATTGGGAACTGGCAGACGTCATGCAGCGGCGTCCGCAATTCATAGCTCCAGTGCCTTCAGGGAAGAGCGTGGCTGTAATTGGTGCTGGACCGGCGGGGCTTACTGTAGCCGCAGACCTAGCAAAACTGGGCCACAGAGTGGTTGTCTTTGAAGCCTTGCACGTGGCCGGCGGGGTACTGGTGTATGGCATCCCAGAGTTTAGATTGCCTAAGGATATTGTTCAAGCAGAAGTAGAATATGTGAAGTCTCTAGGAGTGGAGCTAGCATTGAATTGCGTCGTGGGTAAGACGCTCAGCATCGATGAACTGCTCCATGATGGCTTTCAGGCTGTGTTTCTGGGCACAGGAGCCGGTTTCCCCATGTTCCTCAACATTCCAGGGGAGAATCTGAGCGGTATCTATTCTGCCAATGAGTTTCTCACCCGGGTGAATCTAATGAAAGCTTACCTCTTCCCCGACCACTTGACTCCGGTTAATGTTGGTGAGCGGGTAGTAGTCATCGGGGGTGGAAATGTGGCTATGGACTCTGCCAGATGTGCCCTCAGGCTAGGTGCCTACGAGGTACGCGTGGTATACCGCCGTTCCCGAGATGAGATGCCAGCTCGACGCGAGGAAGTAGAAAACGCTGAAGAAGAAGGGGTCATCTTTCAGTTCTTGACCAACCCCAAGAGGTTCCTCGGCAACCCTGAAGGCGCAGTCACAGGCATGGAGTGTGTGGAAATGGAGCTCGGGGAACCTGATGCTAGTGGCAGGCCGCGCCCCATTCCCAAACCTGATAGTAACTTTGTTATAGAGACAGACACCGTGATCGTTGCGCTCGGCACAACTCCCAACCCTCTAATTCCAGCTACAACCGAAGGGCTAGAAACCACCGCAAAAGGCATTGTTGTCGCTGATAAGGAGACAGGACTCACCACTAGACCAGCGGTGTGGGCTGGTGGTGATCTGACCACGGGTTCAGCCACAGTCATTAGTGCTATGGGTGCTGGCAAGCGCGCTGCTGCCTCTATACACGCCTATCTAACCAACGGAGCAACAACTGGCTACAAAGCTGGGGAAGCCTGAGTGTGAAGTAGCAGGCTATACTCTAACTTTTATACCTCCTCTTACTTAGTCAGACGCCGCTCACATAACCTAAAGTCTCAACTACTCTACTACTGTCGGGAGCTTACTAAGCGGAGGTTACAGAGCAATTTGACGGACATCCTTGACCAAGAGTAAAATAAACTTGTGCCGTGAAACAAAAGCCACTGATTGCATAGCAAAATTTTATGAGATACTGTGTCCGATTGTCCCACAATTCGCAAGCTAGCCATCGCTACCAGCCAAATGATTTCACCGGGACATCAAGCAGTCTAATGAACGGCTTGCTGATTACTTTGCCATATATATCCTTCATGTCTAGAGAGCGGGTCAAGGAGCAGTGGCTATAGATGAAAAGTGTTTCGAAGAAGGCGTATATCTTCGATGTGCCACGTCCAGTGATGAAGATGAAGAGGTAGCTTTACCTGGTAAGCTACGATAACAAAGAAAAACTGAAAGGAAAAGGAGGTAAGGTCCTGTGGTAGTAGCTCCATTCAAAGAAGCAGTAGATGCTGTGGTGGAGGCTGGTGGCGAAGCCCTTAAGCTATGTTACCAGTGTGGTCTATGTACTGGTACCTGCCCCTGGAATTTGGTCAGAAGTTTCCTTCTGCGGAGGATAATCCATCAGGCACAGTTGGGTCTAGCGGACTTCGAAAGCGAAGATACATGGTTATGCGCTACCTGTCGGGCTTGTGTTAGCCGCTGTCCCCGTGGGGTAGAGATAATCGATATCATGAGGGGCTTGCGCCGGGTGATAGTGGAAATGGGCGCCGGTTATCTTCCCGATTCACTTCGGGTAACGATGAAAAACATCGCCGGGGTGGGCAATCCGCAAGGAGAAGGGCAGGAAAAAAGAGATGATTGGGCCAAGAACCTCAATGTAAAGCCCTTTACCAAGGGCACTGAGATACTGTATTTCTCCTGTTGCGTGCCGGCTTACGACCCCAGTATCAAGAGAGTAGCTCAGGCTACAGCCAGTATCCTCAAAAAGGCAGAGGTAGACTTTGGTATCCTAGGTCCTCGAGAAAGCTGCTGTGGCGAAAGTGTTCGCAAAGCAGGAAACGAGAGCCTCTTCCAGAGCTTGGCACAGAGTAATATTAGCACTTTTATGGAGAACGGTGTCACCAAAATCGTGGTTAGCTCCCCCCACTGCTATAACGCCTTCAAGAACGAATATCCTGAATTGGGAGGCAATTTTGAGGTAATTCATTATACCCAATACTTGGCAGAGCTTATTAAAGAGGGAAGGTTAAAGTTCAGCAAAGAACTGAATAAAAAGGTTACCTATCACGATCCCTGCTACCTCGGACGCCACAATAATGTATATGAGGAGCCTCGAGAGGTTCTAAGAAGCATCCCTGGTTTGGAGCTGGTGGAGATGCCTGATTTTGCTGAAAATGGCCTCTGTTGTGGCGGCGGAGGAGGAAGAATCTGGATGGAAACCAAAAAAGGAGAAAGGTTTTCTGACCTTAGGATAGATCAGGCTATGGAGGTAGGAGCAAGTATATTGGCCGCTGCTTGCCCTTATTGTCTGCTTAATTTTGAGGACAGCGTGTTAACAACAGACAAAGGCGATGTCCCCCAGGTTAAGGACATTTCCGAGTTGGTCCAGGAGGCAATTTAACCAGCCTGATAAAGGAAACCGATAATTATGGCAATACTATTGGGAGGTTATAGCAAATGGAACCAAGAATCGGTGTCTATATTTGCCACTGTGGTAGCAATATCGCTGGATCCGTGGATGTAGAGCAGGTAACCGAGTTTGCCCAGGGGCTGGACTCTGTAGCAGTAGCCCGCAATTATAAATATATGTGCTCTGACCCAGGACAGAACCTGATAAAAGAGGACATAGAAAATCTGGGGCTTAATAGGGTTATCGTGGCTGCCTGCTCACCCCAGATGCACGAGCCCACTTTTCGTCGGGTTTCTGAGGAGGCCGGACTGAACCGCTACCTCTTCCAGATGGCTAACATCCGAGAACACTGTAGCTGGGTAACCGAAGATAATGCAAAAGCCACTGAGAAAGCTAAAGCGCTGGTAAGCGCAGCCGTAAGGCGTGTCCTCTACCATGAGCCCCTGGAGATCAAGGAGATCCCAGTCAATCCTAATACGCTGGTTGTGGGAGGGGGCATTGCCGGGATTCAGGCTGCTTTGGAGATTGCCGATTCTGAGCACAAGGTCTACCTGGTTGAACGTGAGCCCAGTATTGGTGGACATATGATACAGCTAGACAAGACCTTCCCCACCTTGGACTGCTCGGCTTGCATCCTTACCCCAAAGATGAGCTCAGTAGGTTCACATCCCTATATTGAGTTAATGGGCTACAGCGAGGTGGAGGAGGTCTCCGGCTTTGTAGGTAACTTCAAGGTCAAAGTCAGGAAAAAGGCTCGTTATGTGGATGAGGAGAAGTGCACCGGCTGCGGTGTTTGCCAGGAGAAGTGCCCTTGGAAGGTAGACAGTGAGTTTGAAGTCGGCATGGGCAAGAGAAAGGCTATTTACACCCCCTTCCCTCAAGGAGTGCCCAATATACCTGTTATCGACCGAGAGCATTGTGCCTACTTCCTCAAAGGCACTTGCCGGGCTTGTGAAAAGTTCTGTGAGGTAGGAGCCATCAATTTCGACCAAGTAGATGAATTTGCAGAGATCGAGGTGGGCAGTATTATTATGGCTACTGGCTTCGATGCCTTTGACCCCTCTGTTATCACCCAGTATGGCTACGGTAAGTACGATAATGTTCTTACTGCCCTTCAGTTTGAAAGGCTATGCAATGCTGCCGGTCCAACCGGTGGTAATATTACGCTCAAAGATGGCTCGACCCCGCAAAGCGTAGCTATTATCCACTGCGTGGGCAGCCGTGATCAGAACTATCATGAGTATTGCTCTCGTGTTTGTTGTATGTACGCCCTCAAGTACGGTCATCTGATAAAGGAGAAGACTAACGCCGAAGTATACCAAATGTATATTGATATGCGCTGTTTTGGAAAGGGCTATGAGGAGTTCTATGACCGTCTTTCAGAAGAAGGGGTCAATTTTATCAGAGGGAAAGTGGCTCAGGTTACTGACCGGGCGATGAATGAGGAGGAAAAAGGAAAGCTGATTGTCGTTGGTGAGGATACTTTGCTGGGAAGTATAGTGCGAGTGCCGGTAGACATGGTTATCCTTTGTATTGCCTTGGAAGCAAGGGCAGATGCAGAGGAAGTGGCTCGGCTCTTCTCCTTAAACCGAAGCCCGGATGGTTTCTTCTTGGAGAGACACCCTAAACTTGATCCAGTGGCTACTATGGCTGATGGCATCTTTGTTGTCGGGTGCTGTCAGGGTCCCAAGGACATCCCCGATACAGTAGCTCAAGCCTCGGCGGCGGCAGCTAGAGTTCTGGCTATGATCAGCAAAGGCAAGATAGAGATTGAAGCTGCCATTGCAGTTATTGATGAGGAGCAATGCTCTGGTTGCCGGATCTGCAATGCCCTCTGTCCCTTCAATGCCATCGCCTTTGATGAGGAAAAGAAGGTCTCCCGTATCAATGAAGCCCTGTGTAAAGGGTGTGGGGTCTGCGTTGCCGCTTGTCCCAGTGCTGCCATTAGTGGTAAGCACTTTACTACAGAGCAAATTATGGCTGAGATTGAGGGGATATTGGTTTAAGTTAGAGAGTTATTGAATATGAATTCAGGTGGCTACTGTAATTGCCATTTAATGCTAGTTCTACCATAATTAAGGCAAGAGCAAAGGGAATGTTAATTGGGGGTGAGTGCCCCCCTTTTTGTTTGAAATTTTGGATAAGCCTGGTTCTTCGATTGGAGAGTCAAAACAAAAATGACGCAAGTTAGCATCACCCCTTCGCCCTTAAGTGAACTGCGTACTTTGGTGGAAAATCAAAGCGGACAAAAAATCCTCCAATGCTACCAGTGTGGTAAATGCAGTGCCGGTTGCCCTGCTGCCTATGTTATGGATCTTGGTCCCCGCCAGATTATGCGAGCCATCCAGCTTGGGCTGAAGGAGGAAGCCCTGGGGAGTTCGACTATATGGCTATGCGTTTTTTGCCAAACCTGCTCCGCTCGCTGCCCTGCCGAAATCGATATCGCCCGGGTAATGGAATCGCTAAGGTGGCTGGCTGCGGCTGAAAAAAGCCAGCCGGCTGAAAAAGACATCGAACTCTTTCACCGCGCCTTTCTCAACCTTATCCAGCGCTTCGGTCGTATCCAGGAGTTAGGGCTTGGTGTCTTATACAATTTGCTAGGTAGACATCCCTTGGCTAATATAACGCTTTTGCCCGGGATGTTTTTTAGGGGGAAGCTTTCAGTTTTGCCGCCCAGGGTTAGGGGGGTATCTGAGGTTAGAAAGCTCTTTGCCAAAGTGAAGGCGATAGAGAAATCACCCTCTAGAAGAGAAGCACGATGAGACCACATACCTATGCCTACTATCCCGGTTGCACTCTCCACTCTACAGCTAAAGAATACGATGTCTCAGCTCGGTTGGTATGTGGAAAGTTGGGCATCAAGCTACAAGAACTAGAGGATTGGACCTGCTGCGGAGCTTCCTCAGCTCGCCCTACAAGTCACCTGTTAAGCATTGCCTTGCCTGCCCGTGAGCTCCAAGCAGCAGAAGAGATGGGACTCCCCTTGGCGGTTGCCTGTGCCCTGTGCTTCTCTCGACTGAAGCACGCTGCCTATGAGCTAACCGATAAAGCAGAGCTGGACTTGGTCAGCGAGCTCCTCGGTAAGGAATTCCATAATACCACTGAGGTGATGCACCTGCTCAAGGTGTTGTACGAGGCAAGCGATGCCATGCCCCTGAGGAGACCACTAAAGGGGTTGAAAGTAGCCTGCTACTATGGCTGCCTCCTGGTTCGCCCCCAAGAGGTCGTCGATTTTGATGACGTGGAGAATCCTCAGATTATGGACAGGTTGATTGAGAAGTTGGGCGCTGAGGGTATCGAGTGGGACTTCAAGACGGCATGCTGTGGTGCCAGTCTACCCCTTACCCGCCGGGACGTTGTGTTAAAGCTATCGTACCGCATTCTCTCCCAGGCTAGGCGATTGGGGGCCGATTGTGTTGCTGTAGCCTGCCCCATGTG
>Ga0209978_10000979_pt1 | contig 11496 bp, 8 predicted proteins | sample BentaG_FD_182805 | JGI IMG/M metagenome (GOLD analysis project Ga0209978, IMG submission 182805) | Deep subsurface microbial communities from South Atlantic Ocean to uncover new lineages of life (NeLLi) - Benguela_00093 metaG (SPAdes)... | ecosystem: Environmental > Aquatic > Marine > Oceanic >...
AACCTATGGATGAGATATTTTCATTGTTAGCCAATAGTAATACACTTGCTATTGCTTGTGTTAATCCAATATCTTTAGCATTATTAAAACCCCCAGCGGATTTAGGAGTTGATATTGTAATTGGAGATGGGCAGATTCTAGGAAATCCACAGTCATTTGGAGGACCATCATTTGGATTTTTAACTTGCAAGAAAAAATATTTGAGGAAATTACCAGGTAGAATTGTGGGTCAAACAGTAGATAGTGATGGAAAGACTGGTTATGTTCTCACCCTTCAGACAAGAGAACAACATATAAGAAGGGAAAAAGCCTCTTCAAATATATGTTCTAATCAAAGCCTAAATGTGTTAGCTGCCTGTGTTTACCTGTCATATGTAGGTAGGGATGGTCTCTTTAAAATCGCAGAACTTTGCTACAGGAATGCTCACTATCTTTTTCAAAAATTAATAGTTATTGATGGAATTCAACCAGGATTTAATTCTAAATTCTTCAATGAATTTGTAATTCATATTGATTTAAATTTAAATAAATTGAAAAACATATTATCAAAAAAGGGGATTTTGGGACCAATATGTTTAGAGAAATGGTACCCAACTCTTAAAAAAAAGTATCTTTTTGCTGTTACAGAGAAGAGAACAAAAGATGAGATGGATTTAATAATAGACACATTGTTTAAAGCATTAAAGATAAAATAAACTAAATGTAGGGCAAGGCTTTAGCCTTACTTAATAATGTAATCCTTAAGAGTTACCCTACATATAAAAATATATTAAATTTTGAAGGTTTTGAGATATGAAGGATAGGTTGATTTTTCAAATACCCAATTTAGAAAAAAGTAAGCAAATTTTACCAACTCCATCAGAAGAGATATACTCTATAAAAGTTGATATTCCGGAAAATTTAAAACGTAAAAAGGCTCCTAATCTACCACAAATTAGTGAACCGCAATTGATTAGACATTATAATAAACTTTCGAAAAAGAATTTTGGAATTGACACTGGATTTTACCCATTAGGGTCATGCACAATGAAGTATAATCCAAAGGTTAATGAAGAGATATCAAAATTAGAAAATTTTCTTGATATCCATCCATATCAAAGTGAAGAAGAGATACAAGGTGCCTTACAAATCATGTACGAATTAGATATCCTCTTATCTGAAATTACTGGTATGGACAGATTTTCATTACAACCATCAGCTGGAGCTCACGGGGAGTTAACGGGTTTGTTTATTATTGATGCATATCACAAAGAAAAAGGTAGTAGAAGAAGAAATATAATAATTCCTGATTCTGCTCATGGTACTAATCCGGCAAGTGTAACTATGGCAGGCTATAATTCAGTAACAGTTGATTCAGATGAAAAGGGAAAAGTAGATATAAAAAAACTGAGTGGACTTTTGGATGAAGATACTGCAGGATTAATGCTAACAAATCCAAATACTTTGGGACTTTTTGATGAAAATATTTTAAAAATTTCAGAGATGGTACATGATATAGGTGGTTTAATCTATTATGACGGAGCAAATCTAAATGCCATAATGGGAATTGCAAAACCAAGGGATATGGGCTTTGATATCGTTCATCTCAATCTTCATAAGACATTCTCTACACCGCATGGTGGTGGAGGTCCAGGTTCAGGACCTATTGGAGTAACTAAAGAGCTTTCAAAATTTCTTCCTGTTCCATTAGTAGAAATGAATGATAGTGGAAAATATTATCTTGACTATGATAAAAAAGATTCAATTGGAAAAATAAAAACTTTTTATGGCAATTTTAATGTTCTAATTAAAGCCTACTCATACATTCTATCTCTGGGAGCGGAGGGATTAAAAAAAGCTAGTCAAATTGCAGTTTTAAATGCAAATTATTTAAGAAAATATTTGGTTAAATATTATTATCTTCCATATCCAGAAATTTGTATGCATGAATTTGTTATCTCAGCCACCTGGCAAAAGAAAAAAGGAGTAAGAGCTTTAGATATTGCTAAAAGACTGATGGATTTTGGTTTTCATCCACCAACAATTTATTTTCCTCTAATAATTAATGAAGCACTCATGATAGAACCAACAGAAACAGAAAGCAAAGAGACCCTGGACATGTTTATTGAAGTAATGAAAAAGATAGCAAAAGAAGCAGACGAAAATCCAGAAATTTTAAAATCTGCGCCACATAAAACTCAAATAAAAAGGTTAGATGAAGTTAAGGCGGCAAGAGATCTTATATTAAAATATGATTTTGACTAAGCTGTTATATATTTAGTCTTTTCTGTTGCTTGTTTTTCCTTTATTACTTTTTGTTTTTCTATTGTTATAGCAAAGACTTCATCTACATTTTTAACAAATATTATATTTAATACCTTTTTTACAGATTTTGGTATATCTTTCAGGTCTTTTTTATTTTTCTCTGGTAAAATTACTGTTTTTAATCCTGCTCTCTGAGCTGCTAATATTTTGGATTTTAATCCTCCAACTGGAAGAACTCTTCCTCGTAATGTTATTTCACCTGTCATTCCAACATCATGTTTTATAGGTTTATTTTGAAAAACTGATGCCATGGCTGCAGCCATAGTTATACCAGCAGAGGGACCATCTTTTGGAATTGCTCCTGCTGGTATATGTAAATGAAGGTCAAATTTCTTGAATTTCTTATTATCTATTCCTAATTTATCAGCTCTACTTTTGATATAGCTTAATGCAGCCTTTGCAGATTCCTGCATAATATCTCCAAGTTGACCTGTCAGTGTTATTTTTCCGCTACCTGGAAATAGAGTTGCCTCAACCAATATTATATCTCCACCATATGATGTCCAGGCTAATCCAATTGCTATTCCAATCATATCTTTTTTCTCTATTTCACTTGGATAAATTTTAGGAACTCCAAGATATTTCTCTAAATTTCTTGCAATAACTCTTTTAGGTGGTTCTCCATTGGAAACAATTTCTCTTGCTATTTTTCTATAAATAGAAGCAATACTTCTTTCAAGATTTCTAACACCTGCCTCGGCAGTATACTTCTCAATAATCTCATAAATTGCATTATCTGAAAATTTAACTTTATATTTTTCTATTCCCTGTTCCTTTAGTTGTTTGGGTACTAAGAATTTTTGTGCAATGTGTAGTTTCTCTTCTCTACTATATCCAGGTAGACTTAAAATCTCCATTCTGTCTTTCAGAGCCGGTGGGATAGTATCTAAAATATTTCCTGTTGTAATGAACATAACTCTGGATAAATCATAAGGAACTTCAACGTAATGGTCTCTAAATTGATTATTCTGTTCAGGGTCTAAAACCTCAAGTAGTGCTGAGGATGGGTCTCCTCTAAAATCTGAACCTATTTTATCTATTTCATCAAGCATAAAAACAGGATTTATTGTTCCTACTTGAGACATTCCAGAAACTATCCTTCCTGGCATTGCTCCAACATAAGTTCTCCTGTGTCCTCTAATTTCAGCCTCATCTCTTATTCCACCAAGAGACATTCTTATAAATTTTCTATTTAATGCTCTCGCAATAGATTGTCCAAGTGATGTCTTCCCAGTTCCCGGAGGTCCAATAAAGCATAGAATTGTACCTTTAGCTTTACCTTTGAGTTTTCTTACAGCTAAATAATCTAATATGTGTTCTTTAACTTTATCTAAATCATAATGATCTTCATCAAGAATTACCTTAGCTTCTGGTATATTTAATTTATCCTTGGTTTTTTTACTCCATGGGATGTCTAACATCCAACCTAAATAAGTTCTTATATATGAATATTCAGGTGATGCTGGTGGTATGGTCTTAAGTCTTTTTATTTCTTTTAAGGCTTTCTTCTCAGCTTCCTTAGTCATTTTTGCTTTTTTAATTTTCTCAGATAATTCCTTCAAGTCTGCTGTTAACTCATCTTCTTCTCCCAACTCCTCCTTTATTGCTTTTAATTGTTGACGAAGAAAATACTCTCTTTGGGTTTTACCCATTTCTTTTTGAACCTTACTTATGATTTTACTTTGAACTTGAAATCTTTTTACCTCTTTATCTAAATAAGCACTTAATTTTCTCAATCTTTCTTTTAAATCAACTTTTTCCAAAATAACCTGCTTTTCTTTTACTGAAGGCAACATAAATGCTGCAAGCATGTCAACTAATTTATCCAAATCATAGATTGTTATCATTACAGGTATTGTTAAATGAGCAGGGAAAGGTACACCCAATTCAATTATCCGTTCTACTTGAGCCATTATCAAAGTTTTTAGTTCCTCAATCTCTTCATCATCTACCATGTATTTGGGACCTTTCATTCTTTCTACCTCAGCTAAGATGAAAGGATCTTCCTTTATGAACTTTTTAATTTTTATTCTACAGATTGCATCTACATTGCATTTAATACTTCCATCTGGCTGTTTTTGAGTATTTCTTATCTCGGCAGCGGTTCCAACCGGATATAAATCGTCGTAAGTAGCACTTTTTATTTTTTTATCCTTTTGTGTTACAAGTGCAACAATTTTGTCTTTTTTTAGTGCATATTCTAATGCATTAAGTGATTTTTTTCTCCCCACTAATATAGGGATAGAAATATTTGGAAAAACAACAGACTGTATCATTGCAACTACTGGCAGGAATTTTGGAATCTCAAAAAATCTTGGATTATTAAAAGAGTCTCTCATTAATTGTCCTCCCTTTATTTTTTAATTATGATTTTTCATTAATATTTTAGCAAAAATTTGAAATAATTGTGTATTTTTTTCAAATAATTAATAAAAAACAGTAAAAATTAATGAAAAATTATCAATAATATAGGCAAAAACTCAGAAAATTAAGAAAACAAATCCATTTTACACATATACCAACCTATCTATTCAAGTAGTTGTATTATTATTAATGCTCATGGATTAAAAAAAAATTGGTGGAGCATACGGGAATCGAACCCGTGTTTCAGGCGTGAGAGGCCTGTGTCCTTGGCCCCTAGACGAATGCTCCACTTATAAGAAAGATTAAAATTTTAATATTTTATTTAAATAAAAAGTTTATCAGCTGCTCTTTTTAGCATACTTGTTCCTCTAATTTCAGTTTCAAAAAGAGGCACTATTCCTCTAACATCCGGGAAGCTCTTCCAGATCTCATTCATATACTCATCTTGCATCTTTACCCTGTTTTTTACAAAATCAGGTGAATCTTCTTTCACAGTTTCCTTATCTATCATCATATTTACTACAATACCACCTACTGGTATTCCAAAGTCTTTAAACCACTGTATAAATCTCTTTATTACTGCAATTGGAAGTGCCTCTGGTAATGTTACAAAGAAGAATGAAGTCTTTTTATCATCAGTAAGTAATTTCTTAGCATTTTTTATTCTATTCTGAAAATTAAGCAAGTAATCAAGAAGTGGGTCCTTCTCCTTCTTCTTGCTATATGAGAGAAGTTCTCTTAAACTTTTTGCTTCTTCTCTGCTCTTTAACATTTTATTTATCCACAAACCGTAAACAGACGACATACCTAAAAGTCTTCTTGCATTAGCTGTCGGTGCTGTATCAAAAACATAGACCTCATATTCATCTTTAAACATTATGTCTATCATGCTTTCAAACATAGCTGATTCCTCAAATGCTGGATTCATAGTGGCGGTCTCTACAAATTCATCAGCTTTGGTTTTAATATCTGCAAATTTTAAAAACCAATTTATTTTTTGTTTGATCTCTTTTTTAGATCTTTCAATTATATCCTTTGTGTCTATTTCATATGCAAATAGATTATCTTCACCTTCTACTAATGTTGGTTTTCCAAATACATCCTGGTCTAAAAGGCTTGTAAGACTATGAACTGGATTGGTTGAAGCAAGTAATGTCCTTTTCTCTTGATGAGCTAACCATAAAGCCATAGTTCCAGCAAGTACTGTCTTTCCAACACCACCTTTACCACCAAAGAAGCTATATTTTAAGTCTGGATGGTCAGTAATAAATTGTTTCATACTCTTTTTTATCAATTTATTCACCTCCAAACATAGCTTCAGCCATTTTAGCTACCATATCAAGTCCAGTTATATCTCTTTCAAATTCTGGGATATAACCTAACACCTCTTCACCAAATGTTTCAATTATTTCTTTCTTATATGTATTTTGCATCTCTATTCTATGTTTTAGATATTCAGGTATTTTTTTATTAGCAAGTTCTTCTGGAATAATTCTGTTTACTATATAACCTTGAAGTGGTACTTTGAATTTAGCAAATAATTTCGCTGCTTTTTTTGTATCTAAGATAGCCATTTCCTCTGGAATGATAACGAAAAAAAACGCTGTCTTTTCTATATCTGTTAAAATACCAGATGAAGTACTGATTCTATATTTAATATCCTGCAGTTCTTCTAATATCAAATCTTCTTCTAATTCCTTATCCCTTCTTATTAGTGCTGCTACTTTATCATACTCTCTCATTTCTTCTCTAAGATGTGTTATTTTACTAATCCATTCATCATAAACACTTGCCATACTTAAATAATAAAGTGCGTGACCTAATGGAACTAAGTCATAAATATAATAATCATATTCTCCACCAACTACTATATCAACAACCTTATCAAAAATAGCACTCTCTTCCATAGCAGGCTCAGCAGATGCTGCTTGAATGTAATCTTCTATTTCCTGGGGTATCTTATCCAGACTGTACATATCAAATATTTTTTGTCTGATCTCATTCTGGTACTCTTTTATTCTTTTATCAGCATCAATTTCTTGGGCAAAAAGATTGGGTATAATTTCAACTGGTCCTTTCCCAAATATATCTCGCTGAAATATATCTGTAAGTGAAGCTTGCGGGTCAACAGAAAAAACAAGCACCTTAAATCCTTTTTTAGCGAGATGATATGCTGTTGCAGCGGAAAAAGTTGTTTTACCCAGTCCACCCTTTCCACCAAACATAATATATCTTCTTTCAGGATATTTTTCGATAAAATTTTTCAATGAAATCTTAAACACCTCCACATTTAAAAAATTAAAAATTTTACCTAAATACTAAGACTTGGTAAATTTAAAAATCTAAAAACATCTAATAATTAATGAGTTTACAAACTTATATTTAAATAATCTATATAGATATATTAATTTCTAACAATTATGCTAATGCATCTGTTAAATCTTTTTCACGCAGCATTCTTCTTTTCCATGTCGATATCTGTGGTACAACATAAGGTAGTAATCTAAGAGAGTAGTATGGTGGAAGTATGGGTACTCCAAGAAGATCACCCATAGTAATTAAGATAAACAGGTGTTCCATACTTCCTCTGGTTTTCAGAGCAAAACGAGTCATATCATGTCCAGCCATTCCATAAAGAAATCCTTTTGCTGCTCTACCAAACCTTTTTAATGCACCTTCCTCTTTTTTCTCTTTCTTCTTATCAGCCACTTTATCACTCCTTTTATTATTCTCTAAAGGAATATTTAATATTGTATGAATTTTTGTATTATACAAAATATTTTTCTAAAATCGATAAAAATAAGTAAAAATATAAGTTTAATTTATAATTTATTCTATTTCTTCAGTTGCCAAGTCTAATAAGCTTCTACTTCTTGACATCCTTCGTTTCCAAATATCTAACTCTGATATTATATGTGGAAGAAATCTAAAAGAATAGTAATTAGTTGGTAAAGATAATCCTAACACATTACCAAAGGTGATTAGGATAAATAAATGTTCTAAATCTAGCTTTTCTTTTCTTACTATTTCTACCCACTCATAAGTAGTCATTCCATAGAAGAATTCACTCAATGTTTTTTTTACTTTTTTAAAAGCTTTTAGAATTCTTTCCTTAAGAGTCTTATTTTTCATTTTAAATACATATAAATTTATTTCTTTTTATTACTTTTACTTATTTCTATTCTTCATAAATAAATAGAGCTTCAAAAAGCTCCTTCCTATATGTGTACCCTTTGATCTCATAAATATTAAGTCTTATAAATATTATTTCACAACATTCACTTAAACTCAATTTAATAAATATTCATAAATTTTGGCTTTAAATCTCCTTCTTTATAAAGAGTTTAATTTGGGATACCTGAAATTAGAAAAATAAATAATCAGTGATTTTTATTTTTAAAAATTTAAATTTATTTGATTATCAAATATATTTTTAATATTCTAACTTAAGAAGTTTAAAAATAAATAGCTTATATTATTAAATTATAACTTTTCACTTACAAGATTAATATCTTAGATAAAGGAGAGGAGAGCCTTATTTAAGGCTCTCCTGCAATGCTTAACTATTTTAAAATTATAACAATAATTATTATGAAAATTACTTCAATAATTACTTTTACTTATTCAGCAATTTATTCAGCTTTCTCTTCTACTTCACCAGCTTTATGTTTTTGAATAGCTTGATAGATATCCCATCCAAGAATTAAAGCAGCAACAAATAGTATCAATCCGATAATTCCAGCAAGCCAACCGCTTACTCCTCCAACTACAAATCCTTTCATAATAACAGTGTATCCAAGAGCTACCATAGTTGTTATATACATGAAAATAGCAGGATAAAGTACCCATTTACTTCGCATTTTTCCTTTAATCAACCATATAGAAACTAAGAATAAAGCTAGTGCAGCCATTAATTGGTTAGAGCTTCCAAACAAAGTCCAGATTGTTGTCCATACACCTGTCCACACAACTAATATAGATAGAAGAACAGCAAAAAATGCTCCAAAATAAACATTTTTAAACAATGGAATTCTATCACCTAAAAATTCAGCACTTGCTACTCTCATGAATCTGACTACCAACCACATGATTGTTAAAGCCTGTAGACATAGGAAAACTCCAGCATAAGCTCCTCCAAAGCCTGTAGGAATACCAACATGACTTAAGAATTCTGTCATTCCAGTAGCAAAGATCCCAGCATTCTTACCAGCCGCTGCTAATTCTAGATATTTGTCTTTAGAAACAGCACAAACAGTAACAATTATTGCTAAAACAGCCAGAATCATCTCCAACCACATTGCTCCACCACCAACTGGAAGAGCATCTGTTTCTTTCTCTAACTGTCTTGCAGTCCCTGAACTAGAGACTAGGCTATGCCATCCAGAAATAGCACCACAAGCGATAGTTACAAACAATATTGGCCACATAGGTCCTACAGCGGGATCACCCATCCATGTACCAATTACAGGATATTCTGGTAGGAAACTAGGATGCCATATTAATATACCTAAAACTGTAGCAATCATTCCCAAAAATACAATCCAGAATGAAATGAAATTAACTGGCTGAGCAAACCTCCATATTGCAGCTACACCACCTATAAAGCATAGAAGCATAACCACTAATGACCATATAACAGGTACCCCTTTAATCGTTGGTGCATTTAATGTTTCAAAGAAATTCTTTGCTCCTTCAAGTGAACCAATCCAGATGAATAGAAAAGCTAAAATAACTACTATCACTGTAGTTATAATAATATCTTGCTTCCACTTATATATCATTTGCCCTGCTAATATACCAACCAGAATAGCCATGAGTACTCCTAATGGTATCTTTCCATTGGTCATTAAATCAGCAGAAACAATCTTTCCAAATGCACCCATTATTAGAAGTAAGTAAAAATATATAAAAATGAGTAGAATAGTTCTCGCTCTTGGTGAAATCAGGGTGTAACTAAGCCCACCGAATGTCTTACCTTCCTCTCTCATGGGCATAATTTGGCTGGTATAGTCCTGAACCCATCCAATGAAGAATGTTCCTAGGATAATCCATAGAAGTGCTGGAAGCCATCCCCATCTAACAGCAACTACAGGTCCCACTATTGGTCCTAATGCAGCAATAGATTTATATTGGTATCCAAATAAAACATTTCTGCTTGCAGGGGTAAAATCAACACCATCCATATACATTTTTGCTGGAGTTGCTTTATCGGGATCAGATTTAATTATGTCCCTGTCGATTCTTTTGCCATAGAAGAAATAACCAATCGCTAGTAAAATGAATGAAATTAATAGTACAACCAGAGAGTTCATTTTTTCACCTCCTTTCAAATATTTTTAAAGAAATATCTTTCCCAATCTCCACCCCCTTTCAATCTTATATTATAAATTATCATATTATAAATTAATATATAATATTCAAATCTATTTCAAGAGATTTTTTATCTTAATGATAGGATTTATAAAAATAACATATTTATAAAAAAATAATAACATAATAGATAAAAATATAACTAATTTGAACAGAAGCAGTTCCATCTTATTTGACAATTTAAAAGTAAAAATGTTTCTTTAACTTTTTATAGTAAACTTAAAAGTTTGTTTCGGTGTCTTTCACAAAAACTTGATGATTTATAATCTGTATCTCGTAAACTATTAGAAAATACCATTACACATCTTCTATCATCACAGTGTTGTAATCCAAATGTGTGACCTAATTCATGAACTGCTTCTTTTAAAACTCTTTCATAAAAAAGTTTCTCATTATAATCATCCCGATAAAATCTTGGGTCCAATCTAATAACTGAGATAATACAATTTCTACAACTTAATTCTGCTTGACCAAATACAAAATTTAGTCCTCTTGCATATAAATCAACCTCTGTTATTCCAAGAACCTTACTTACATCACTAACTTTTATTTTTTTAATTACATCAAGAACTTCACTTGCTAAATATTGTCTTCTTTTTGGATTATATGCATAATCTGGGTGAGTTAATGATGGTTTTATTAAGCATTTTAATTTAAATCTCAATGTGAGATCGTTACACAGATTAGTAAAATAGATTTTATTTATATCTCCAATTGGTATTAAGTATATATATCTTTCCTTAATCTTCATAACTAATTTAATTGGAATCTTATATTATTTTGTTAAAATAAACTTCTATATCCTGATTTTTAGTTTTAGCAAGACTAAAGCCTTGCCCTACATTTTCTATATCTATTATCAAAATAATCTTTCTTGCTCTAATTTTGACTCTCTAATTTTATTTGTATATTTTTTTACTTCTCTATCTGCTATCTTAGTAGGTTCTGGGATTCTAGTAATTGACATTTCTAAAACTAATTTTATAGAAGTATCTAAACTTACACGATGACCTATTGAAACAAATACTGGATAAGTATTATCTTTAGTTCTTAGTACTGCCCCTATTATTTCACCTTTATCATATAAGTATGAATATGAACCTCTGTTTTTATCAGGCATACTAAATTCACCTACTAGTCTACTTTTTGCACAGCCTATTGTTGGTATATTCAGCAATACTCCAACATGACATGCAAGTCCCATTCTTCTAGGATGAGCATACCCCTGTCCATCTAAAATCAATAAATCTGGTAAAATTTCTAACTTTTGAAAGCATGAAAGAACAACTGGCACTTCTCTAAAAGCCAAGAGGGCTGGAATATATGGAAAGTTTATTGGTTCAGAACTAGTTATAACATCTATAATTTTCATATCAGGATAGCTAAAAATTACTAATGAAGCACAACTTAGGTTTTTTTCTTTTACAAATCCAACATCTACACCTGCAATTGTTTTTA
>Ga0209978_10000981_pt1 | contig 11493 bp, 9 predicted proteins | sample BentaG_FD_182805 | JGI IMG/M metagenome (GOLD analysis project Ga0209978, IMG submission 182805) | Deep subsurface microbial communities from South Atlantic Ocean to uncover new lineages of life (NeLLi) - Benguela_00093 metaG (SPAdes)... | ecosystem: Environmental > Aquatic > Marine > Oceanic >...
TCCTTTCATCGCCGGGAGCTCCACTTTGACAAAATGATTGAGCAAATCCATATTGTGAAAGCGGGCACATATTATCACATTGAATCTCCCAAGGGACACTGAAGCGAAGTAGACAGCCGGGTTTTTGATTATCTCATCTATCACTTGGTGAGCAAATTGGTGATTTATATTAATTCCCATCATTGCCCAGGCCTCGTATTGCAATACTTCCGGATTGGGTACGACTTCTATGCTAAACAGCCCCCTATTCAACATATTCTTCAAACGCTTGCGTATCGTACTCTCTCCTATGCCTAGCCTTGCTTTCAAGGCTGCAGGACGAGTGAGTCCGTCTTGCCTTAAGATGCTAATTATCCTTCGGTCTGTCTCATCGATTTGGTAAACATTATGGCTAGCAGCATCAGGGTAATGCTCCCATCCAGTATTACTCTTTCTAAAAACGGGTGCTGGCCAGGAAAAATTGTAGTATTTCCTGGGACACATCAATAGTATCGTCTCCGTCCTCAGGATGCCCTTAATCCTCATTAACTCTGAGCTAACAAAGAATGTCAGCTTATCAAAGGTGTCAAAGAGTACATCGACCATAATATCGAATTCACTGAGGGAAAAAGCAACCATGTATGTCGAGGGATGTTCAACAAGCTCACGGGTCACATCATATAAAGACCCAGGCTCCACTTTAATTCCAATAATAGCCCATGCTTTATATCCGAAAAATACGGGGTTGGGCAGTGCAATTACTTTAATAACCCCTTTACGTCTCATGCTACTTATTCGCCGGTGTATAGTACTTTTTCCTACGCCAAGTTTGGGAGCCAGAATAGCAGCTTTTTGAAAGCCGTGACGTTCTAATTCATCCAACAGCTTTTGGTCTAGTTCATCCATTACTCTTCTATCCAATCACAGGTGAGTGCTTTGGCCAGCAGTATAGGCGGCATAACCTACCTCTATGCCACTGGCTGCTCATATGATGGCTCTTTCGCTAAACTATGATAAACTAAATACCAACTTTTGTCAATGTGGGCCAGATATTAGAATATTTTATGCTAGATTGGTCTTGGAGTAATGAAATGAACCGATATTATGCTACATTTGGGATACATTGATTATCGTCATTGTGTTTCCCAAGCTAGCTCTATGAGGACATCAGCTTGACACCGTGCGTCACTGCTGATAGACTTGGCATAAGTAAAAGATTTATTTACCAATCCCCCAAACACCTTGAACTAGAATGGCCCCGTGGTGTAGTGGACAAACATGCCACCCTGTCACGGTGGAGATCGGGGGTTCGAATCCCCCCGGGGTCGCTTGTTAGACTTTTGGAGATACTCTTCATAAGAGAGTTGAAAGAACGGTCTTAATTCATCCCTCGGTTTGATTGCCGCTACTTTGTTGTCCTCTATCCAGATTTCCTCGAACAGTACGTTTGCCATCTTGTTTCGTTGTTCCTGGCTTCCTTCTTTCCAAGCATTTGCTACATTCGCTAGGAAGTGCGCTAGTTTCTCCAAAGTCTTCTCCTTATCATCCGGTATTGTTAATGTCCTGAGTTCTTTCTGAATCTCATTGTAGTCGGTAAGATATTCATCCTTCGATATGTGCTCCCACTTATATAGCTCCTTAATCTTCTGAAGGCGACGCTCTAGGGTACTTCGCCTATTAATAGTATCGTCATAGGATGCCTGTAACTTGCGGTGGGCTTCAACAATTTTCTCTCTGTAATCCTCAGGGATGATAAAATTCTCCAAGTACCACTGAATCTGCGCTTCGTAGACCTCGAGAAAGGTACTCCTGCTTTCGCAATCAAAACCTCGGGCTTTACTACCGCAATATACCCTGGGCTTCCCGGTGCTATTTTGATGAATATGCACCTTAGAACGGCAGTATTTACACCATATAAGCCCCGACAAGCTGTATGTTCGTGCTCTAGCTCTTACCCTGTTACTCCCAATATGCCTCCTCTTTGCTCTCTCTCCTTGTCCTGTGTCAAATAGTTCCTGGCTTATAAAAGGTCGGTGTTTACCTTTGAGCCATCCGCCATTACCGTCTGGTAGTTCTCCTAGGTAAAAGCGATTCTTCAGCATGTCTCGAACTGAGTCCTTTGCGAAAGGTCGATTACCTCTATTCCCGGCGGTACGATACCCAGCTATATTAAGACCTTGTGCTACCTCTCTATCCGTCTTTCCCTGAGATGCTAGCTCGAATGCCATAACTAGTCCAGGGTATGTGTTAGCGTCAGGTATCGGCACACCATCTTCTCCTTTCATTGCACCAAAAGGCAGAAGGCCACAATAGAGCCCTTGTGCTCTTCGCTCATGCCATCCCTTTTTGGTTTCCTGGCTAAGGTTATCGGAGTAAAGTTCAGCTAAACCTCCCAGCATACTCAAAGTAAATTTACCCCACGGAGTAGAGAAATCCATTTGCTCAACGATGGACACAAAGCCAACCTCGGCCTTCCCTAGTTTATCAAAATATTCTAGAGTGATACGGAGTTTCCGCGAGAACCGGTCAACTTTATGAACGACCAGGACATCGTACTTTTTGTCAAGCCCATCAGCCATGGCTTCCCTGAATACTGGGCGCTTGTTGATGTTCTCCGTTCTAGCGGATTTGCCTTCCTCGACATACACCTTATATATTGTCCAGCCTCTAGCCTTAACTAATGTCTCAAAGGCTCGTATCTGGGCATCAATACTATAGCCTTCTACCTGTTCCTCACTGCTTACCCTAGCATAAAGAGCTGCTCTCATTTCTTAACCTCCTTCACTTGCCTCGGCTTATTCCAATAAGGTGACTTGCACTTGGGACAGATAATTACCTGTGCTTTTCGGGGTACCCAAGTGTGACCACAGCGTTCACACTTTAATTTAGTAATCGTTACCTCTGTCATTTAGTTACCTCCTTAGCCTCTGCTTACCTATAAGTATAATTTACAGGTAGGCTGTTGTCAAGGGATTTTTGGGTTATTTTGCCGGGGAACTTTAAAAAGGGGATTTGAATACGACGTGGACTAACCAGTATATTTGCAAAAGAAAAGGCCGCAATCAGGCTAGAGTCTGGCGTGCTTGTTCCACTTTACCTGGTTTGCCCTTGGCCGGCAATGCTGCTCCCTTGTATCCAGAGCCATCATTATTTCTTATTCCATATACTAATTTGACGATTTAGAAGCCTTTTAACCCACCTTTCAATGAGTCATGTGGTGTAGAACGAGATTATGTACCTTGGCAATTTTAATCGGGCTGTGGGGAAAATTATGCCCCGTTCGAAGTTATGTCCTATACCTGCTCAGCTATATCAAAGCTGGTTTGTCGCAAACGCCATAGCTGACCTTTCTCATTATGTCCATACGCTTACCCCTAACCAGTTCGGCAGTGGTGAAGTCCCCCCCAACAATGGGGACTTCCCTGGCCGGGCCTTTCTCCTCCAGCAAATCGGGGTGTATGTTTCGGATATGGCTTTTTAACGCTGCCTCTGTCTTAAACTCTTTTTCGCTATCCTCACATCCAGATACAGGGCATTTGACCACCATTTCGTCACCTCCTCATTCTATCGCCAGTTTGAGTCCATCAGGCTAAAATCTTTATCTTTAGAGAGTCTAACCGGAGTCCAGTTGGAGTCCGAATTTTTAGCTACGAGTGGACTCCAAGGGGGTAGCCCATTTGAGCCTTAACGGGGGTATTCCCTGCAAATAGCAAGCCCCCCATTCAATAATGGCTTTACGCTTTTAGCAGTAGTCAAAGCTACTCAGGCGCGCGAGCTTACTATGTATGCTCTCAGTCTCTGGTTCCCCATAAAACAAAGGCTTTGCCCCGTATTTTTCACCTCCTCTCTTAGACTCTGACGAGGGTCTCGCCAGGGTCTCAATTTCTGTATCTGGAGGGTCTCGCTAGGGTCTGACCAGGGTCTGACGAGGGTCGGCTTTTTAGCTTCAATTTAGACCCTGAGGGTACCCTGAGGGTTACCCTGAGATTATCTCCTCAGAAGGCTTCAGCCCTTCATGTGGCTGATTATCTATTCCAGCCCTCTCCCTATATAACAATGGCTTTAGGCTTCTAACGATAGCCAGTGCGGTCGAGCCATTGTCTCTTCAGAACCGCCATTCCCCAGTTGATAAAGAGGTTCATCAGGTCAACCAAATCAGGTTTGGCTATGAGCTCTAACCTGTAGGCTAGTTCAGCAGAGTCCTTGAGCCTTTGCCGCAACTCAGCCGGGACCTTGATGTAAAGATCGTAGTCTTCCTTTAAGGCGTCTCTACGGGCTGAATTCCAAGGTATCCAGCTTATGGTTCATTTAAATGAACCATTCCTTAACGACCCTATACAGAAGAACTCTAGTGCCTAGCAGCACTTCATGTGGCTTGACCATTGTTTCACGTGTGTAGCCATAACCTGTTTGCAGGGTAATGTCATAAATGAGGGTGATAATACGCTCTTCTCATCAAGTGCTCCACCGTGTTGTTTCACATGAACCAACACAGTAATTCTTACCGACATACAACAACTTGCTTACACTTGTAAGACCGACATAGCCCTAGCTAGCCGCGTCCACTGCATAGCGACATTTGTTGTTGCATAGAGTAATGGGATAGTGTAATAGTGCTTCAGCCGATGAAATATGAGTATAGTTCGGTCTTCCGTACGAATCGATTAGCTTACCGTAGAACCATGATGCGATTATCGATATCACTTGGCGTAAAGGAGTTCCATTTAGGAAGGTATCGAGTTGGTCCAAATGAAACTAGAAAAAATTCTTAGCGACAAAGTGGAAGTGTTTGATCTCAGGAGAAGCGACAACACACGCCTGAAGTCCTATTGAGGAGTATGACATTTACTGCTATAGCCAAATGAAATCAAGAAATGGCTTCCAGGCTGTTTTAACTTATATAAGATAGCCTCAGCTCAACAAAAAGATGGATTGTTAAGCTTGCTTTCTAGGTGGAGACTGAGTTGGACTCCGAGCGAAACAGCTGCCAGATGTGGGCACTCAAGAAATGACCAACTTGCGAGTGAACTAATTTAGATCTCTTAGCCATTCGACTAATCTACCCATGGAGCCACCAAAGTTAGTGACCCTAGCCTCTTTCCCAGCCTTACGTTCAATGGCAGGTTCCCTTCGGATTACAGCAACATAGGAATCACAAATTTCTCCTAGTCGTTCAATAACGTCCTTATCGCGAGAAGCTGAATGCAGTTCAAAAGTAAACAATATGTACTTACCGTCTGGAGGCAGGAACTGTTTCCGGCTCCTGAAGGCGGAAATTAGTCCGGTATCGGGGTTTCTGGTACCTTTTCTTCTTGTTCCAAATATATCGTTTTGGCCTATCCAGCTCTTGATTTCGAATATTGCTTTCACTTGGCTCTTTTCAACAACCACTGCATCTGTGAATTCGAGAAGTGGGGCCCCTTTGTAGATAATGGCATCAATTTGTGGGCTCATCTTCTTAGATTCTGCATCAAATACTAATCCGGACTTCAATCCAAACCCTTGTGATAAAAACTCTCTGATGAAGTCTCTAGCGATACCTTCTCTGACAACACCGCCGACTTGAGTACTTCTTCGTCCCTCACATAACTCTTGTAGATGCCAAAGGCTCCAACACTTCTTGGCCAATTCTTCACATTTTGCTTCACCCAGATTCCGATACAGATCATCTCTCACTTCGCTCTGCCTCCAACTTATTTACGACTTTAGTTCATTGATTCTACCAATAGAGCCTTGAAACGCGCAACATACTGGCTTATTGTTCATTAAGGGAGGGAAATGCGAAAGTGAGGGGAATCTCTTTGAAACCTACGCGCCAGACTGTTGCTGCCTTGAGAGCCTATAGTCTCGCCAAATCTGATCTACATTGAGACTCGGCAGTGCTTCCTGGATCCTTTGCAGTGCCTTCGGACTGTAACCTTTGTATCGAATGGACTTGTGCCGAAATTCTCTAAAACACTCTGCGTCTGCTTGCAACCCTAAATGATGCACCAAAGCTAGGGTCTTATTCCTACCTAAGCCGACTTTATCTGCAAGGTCATAGAGGCCCATGGAGTACCGGTCTAGCAGGTTTACCTCTCGAACTAGGGCTGCATCTCCGGCTTCCTCTCCCTCGCGAACAATACGCACTGGTGCCGCACTGCTCTGTCTGGTAAACCTCACCGAGAACGAAAGTCCGTGTCCAGTAGTATCGAGCCTCAAGGTAGCAACTCCTGGGAAAATTGCTTGCCAATCTTCACCCCTTTTTATTCTCTTAATAACCCGAGATACTCGAGCATCGGTTGGCTGCTCACTCTTGCCTTCCAGAACTGACTCCATAATAAGGTAGGGCCGAATCCTGGCTTTAGCTTCTGCTCGACGACGCCTGCCGGGCGCAACGAGGTCTCGAATCTGACTGAACTCCTTGTCCATGAATAGATGTATTTCCACAGGCGGACTAGTAGAGATAGGCAGAACACGCTCAGGAAGATGCTCTGCGACTCGCTCTCCAAAGGCTCGCTGTAGCACATCGTCAAAAATAGTAACCGCAGCTTGGGCCTGAAGATAAAGACCTTCCTCAGACATCTCGAGAAGATAGTGCATGGCGCAATCCCGATACCCATCCAATATGGACAAGGTGGTGGCCATATCTTCTGTTAGGATACCTAACTCGCTACGGGCAATAGCTAAGCACTTGTCAAATCTATAGGTTAGCTGACTTCTCGGCACATGCACTGTGCGACGCTCTTGATAAATTGCAGCTTTGAGTAGCATTTCGAAAGCATGTTGAAGGAAGAATAGCACCGCCTCCGTTCGGGAAGTGTTATGAGGTCGGTTGAATAGCTCGATAGCTAAGAGCAACGAGTTAAATCCTTGCCGCTTGAAGCGACTTGTCTCCCGCCGTAGTCGTGGCATGACCTGCAATACCCCCAGCTTTTTGCGAACTCGGAAGGATTTGCTGAGAAACGCCACTGTTCATGTCACTCCGGGCCCGCATCATAGACCAGCCATCACATATTATAGCACTTCTACTAGTAACTAGCCTGTTTGCCAACTGGGAACAACCACAATATGACGAAGTGTTCAATTTCTAGGAGGTAGACTGCCCGTCTTTCATTGACAGTTCGAGTTCCCATTAGGTGGGCGGTACTGGACTTGAACCAGTGACCTCTTGCGCGTGAGGCAATCTTGATAAAAGGCGGAGGCCGCTTGCCTCCTTTCTGTATTGACTCTTACATCAAATATTTACCGGTTTTCAAGCCAATCCAATATGTTCCTGACATAGATTTCATTTTTACGTTATATATTATGTAAGAGATTATCTCAGAGTTTTTGTCATGGTCAAAAAAAGCTACGCATATACAGCAAAGATAACATCCGTGAGTATCGATTCTGACTACAAGCCATTTCGTGAGAAAATGATGCAGAAGTCAGCTCTAAGAATCCCCGATATGGTCTCAAGGAAGTACACAAACATGACTCCAGACTCTGATGTTAACCGCACTATTCAATACTTTCAGGAGCAAAGTAATAGGCTAGCTTTACCTCATAGCCTGACGCCAGACTCTGATGTTAACCACACTATTCAATACTTTCAGGAGCAAAGTAATAGGCTAGCTCTATCTCACAGCCTCCCAAGAGTGGCAACCGGCGCGGAGCAGTCTTGGGATGTCTGTAGACAACAATCAGATGCTTTGTGCACCTCTGCCGCACTTACATGTCCACGATATGCGACAGAATTGCATTCTGTTCAGTTAAGGTCAAAAAGCGGCCAGAACCCCTCAATTGGTCTCTAGCCATTACTAAATTGCTACTCCCGCTCATTACTTATGGGTGATTGTAATCAAATATGGCTCAGATATAATTATAATAATGATACAAATATACAACATAGCAGATGTGGAGAGATAACCAATCATGTGTGTGGAGTATCATAAGGGCTACCCCTGTGTATATAAGCCGATACTCTGCCAAGAGGGATACTGTTCCGATTGTGCAGTTTACTTGGAAAAGTCACGGGGTAGAGCCTGGGTAGACGAAGAAATCGACGTGGGGAATCCAAATAAGGTGACCAGAGCCAAGTCCGCGGTTTCCCCCCGCGAAGCGGCTGTCGTATGATATTTCGACAAGGGCCAAGGTATGACACTCAAGCATAGTCTTGGTGTTCTTATAATTCAAGGGAGATAGTACAGGTACAGTAAAATTACTCAAATGAGCGATATACTGATTGTTACTGTGCTCTTAATATTTTAGGTATATATAATAGTGAAAATAGAAAAACGATAAAGTTGAGACGGGAAGCTTTGAACCGCCAACCTCAGTTGGTCACTTAGTTGGAGGGGAGCGAATAGTGAAACCGGCCCTGAAAGGCCGGTTTTTTGTTTAGGAAAGATGTAGAACAAATGAAAAATGCAAAGAAATTTATTCCCGTCGTAGCAATGCTTATACTGATTTCGTTAATACTGTCCGTATTTACCTCTCAACCTGTTGTGGCGAGCCCTGACTGGTGGGATATCAGCTATCAATATCGACGGCAAATCACCGTCTCGACCGGGATAAATTCTTCATACAATGGCTATGCTGGATATACGGTTGAGATCACGATGAATACGATCAGCCCTAGTATTCAGGACGATGGTGATGATTTGCGGATTGTGTGGTGGAATGGTAGTGGTTGGCAAGAGCTGGATCGACACATCATCGATCCCAATACGGCTTCAACAACTATCCGGTTCAGACTTCAGGCTGACATTGTTGCTGGGCTTGGCCTTGCAAAACTGTATAGGGACTACGTACCTCAATGATGTGGTATGCCTACATTTATGAGTTTTTTGCCGAAGTTCGGGGGTTATGAGGTAGTCTTAGCTATAAAATGGATGAGAAAGAATGATAAAAATAACGTTACTTAGTATAGTGGTGGCACTCAGTCTGAGCCTGGTGACAGCAGTTCCGGTGATTGCAGGTCCAATAAAGGATATTGACATCACACTAGCTGATGATAGGGCAGGAGCAACCACTGACTATGAAATATCATTTACACCTAAAACAGGTGAAGCGACAGCCGTTTCTATCGACTTTAGTGCATTTGGCACCACTGGAATTGATATGATCTTGAGTGCAGTTTCAACAAATATTAGTGATTATTTATTCACCGGTTTTTCCGTCAATCCAACCGGAGTTGTAGTGAATGATACTACGAAAATAATTACCTTTACAGGAGGTACTACTACCAAGGACACGGAACACACGATTATTAATAGTATCCCTGGAACAGGTCTGGTAATCACCAATGACCAAGATGCAGAAACTAAAAAAATAGGTTTTTCCACTGCATCTGATTCGGGAGATTCTTGGCTAGCAATAAACCCTGGTGCCATTGACCACTACTCGGTATCGAACGTCAGCTCACCCCAGGTAGCCGGTACACCGATTGCAGTCACCATCCAGGCCCAGGATCAGTTTGACAATGATATCAGTGATGGTACTGATGCCGTTGAGAATATCACCATCAGCTTTGGCGAGGTGGATACAGGGGCAACGCCGACATCCACCGTCACAAACAACGGTAAGGTCACGGTCGATATAACGATGACGGTAGCCCAGACAGGGCAGAGCGTCACATTCACCGGTGATACCTCAGGCAAGGTAGGCACCTCTAATAACTTTGATGTTAACCCTGGTGCCATTGACCACTACTCGGTATCGAACGTCAGCTCACCCCAGGTAGCCGGTACACCGATTGCAGTCACCATCCAGGCCCAGGATCAGTATAATAACGACATCACCAGCGGTGCTGATGCGGCGGAAACAGTTAATATCACCTTTGGCCTGGCGGATGCCGGGGCAACGCCGACATCAACGACCACCGCTAATGGTACAGCTATGGTAAACATGACAATGACGGTACCTCAGGCAGGTCAAACTATCATCTTCACTGGTGCTACCTCGACAAAGACGGGAACTTCTAATGCCTTTACAGTATTGACACCACCGACGGTCACTACCAACGATGCCAGCAATATAGGCGTCAATTCGGCCCGCTTAAATGGCAACCTAGATGACCTAGGTACAGCCGCATCGGTAGATGTCTCCTTTGAGTGGGGAGAAACCTCAGGTGGTCCTTACCCCAATGAAACCACGCCCCAGGCAATGAGTACCACCGGAGTCTTTAGCTTTGACCTCTCCTCCTTGACTGCAAATACTACTTATTACTTTCGAGCCAAGGCAGTTGGTGATGGCACCAGCTATGGCACCGAGAAGAGCTTTACTACGTCTAGATATGAGGAGGACGAAGATGATGAGCATCGCTACTATTATTTAGAGATAAACGCTCTGGGACTCAAGAAGCGCTTTGACGTTACGGTGACTGGCAGAGTGCTTGAGACAATAGACGTTATGTGCTCGGACGGTGTGCTCAATATTGATATGAACAAAGGCACTGTGGTAAAGGATAAATATGGCAATCGACTACGCGCTCTGGAGATAGCCGTCGATGAGACTCCGCCCGCACCACCCGACAATACGTATATCCTCGGGCTAGCCTACAGCTTGCTTCCCGACGGGACTACTTTTGACCCGCCAATGACCTTAACCTGGAGTTATGTTCCCAATGCTCTGCCGAAAGGGGCTCACAAAGAAGAGTTGTTTCTGGCCTCCTACGATGAAAATGCTGGTGGATGGGTCAAACTTGACTGCGTAGTTGACGTTGTGAACCACACTATTGCTGCTGAGGTCAGTCACTCGATGACTTTCGCTGCTCTCGGCTCGGAGCCCAAGCCAGCCTCCTTCCCTGTCAACAATCTAATTGTATCTCCCGATAAAGTAAATCCGGGTGAAAGCGTAACCATAAGCGTTTCAGTTGTCAACACTGGTGATCTGACTGGCAGCTACAAAGTCACATTAAGGATTGACGATATGGTTGTGAACGTGGAAGAAGTAGCCGTACCTGGTGGTACTGCTAGAAATGTCGTGTTCGAGTTATCAAAAGATATCATTGGCAGCTATTCAGTCGATGTTAACGGACTTTCTGGTTCATTCATAGTTGAGGGAGTAGTTCCTACTCCACCCGAGCTACCTAACCCACCTGAGCAGCCTACCTCACCTCAGCCGCCTACCCCACCAAGTCCACCAGCGCCAAAAGGCACTAACTGGCTGCTCATCATCGGTATTACGGTTGCTGTAGTAATAGTAGGCTCGGCTTCATATTTCTTTGCTCTGAGGCGACGAAAAGCATGAAGAGGTAAATTGGTAAGCAGGTGTGCCATAACCTTTGCGTAAGAGCCCAAGACGTACAATTGAAGCTAGTTTTGTTACTTGCCGGTAACATTGATTAAAAAGCGTACAATTTTCCCACAGTGCTTAGATGTGACGATATTGCATTTTGTTTACCCATTACACAATGTAGCGTTTTGTTCAATCTTGGCTAGTATCGCCGCTCTGCCTCCAGAACTGAGAACCTCTCCGCTTGCTTTAGCCTCACTATTTTAATCAGCCACTCCAACTAGGACTAATGGCCTATTAATTACCTGATAAATT
>Ga0209978_10000982_pt1 | contig 11489 bp, 8 predicted proteins | sample BentaG_FD_182805 | JGI IMG/M metagenome (GOLD analysis project Ga0209978, IMG submission 182805) | Deep subsurface microbial communities from South Atlantic Ocean to uncover new lineages of life (NeLLi) - Benguela_00093 metaG (SPAdes)... | ecosystem: Environmental > Aquatic > Marine > Oceanic >...
AATAATTTTTGGCATAATTTTGCATAGAACTACTATAGGACGGAAGGTATTTGCAATTGGAAATAATTTTACTGCTGCTCGTTTTTCAGGGATACCTGTAAACAGAATACGTCTTATTATTTTTACAGTTACCGGGCTCTGTTCAGGATTAGCTTCAATCTTGCTTACTTCCAGAATCGGGAGTACACGTCCAAATATTGCTAGTGGTTGGGAGCTTGAGATTATAACTACAGTTGTGCTGGGTGGGGTAGCTATTACCGGCGGTAAAGGAAATATTTTTGGAGTAATTATTTCCATTTTTATAATTGGATTTCTTAAATTCGGAATGGGCCTAATTAATGTCCCCGGAAAGGTTATGACTATTATTATAGGATTATTATTAATTTTAGCAATTATGCTTCCTGAATTACTTAAAAGATTAAAGCCCAAAAATAGTTTTAGTAATATAAAAAAATAAATTTAGGAGTAGGCTAATGAAGAGAGTAGCATTTAAAATGAAATTAAAAGCAGGATATGAAGAAGAATATAAAAAAAGACATGATGAAATCTGGTCTGTGCTTAAAGAAGAATTATCCAGGGCGGGAATTTATGACTATTCCATATTTCTTGATAAAGAAACGCTTACTCTTTTTGCGGTGCAAAAATTAAAAGATAATAATACAGTTGAAGAACTTCCCTCGAAGGAGTTAATGAAAAGATGGTGGAATTATATGAAAGATATTATGGAAACCAATCCAGACAATTCCCCGGTTACTGCTTCTGTGGAGGAAGTTTTTCATATGGATTAAGGATATTCTTATTAAATGAATATACTAAGAGAAAATAATTAAAATAATCTAATTCATTTAAAAAAGTAACCATAAAAAGATTATAATATATTTAGAAAAAATTTTGCGAGTAGAAGAACATTTTTTCTATAATAATATAAAAAGTAATCAGTAAAAGAAGTTAATAACTATGAGAGGGGAATGGAAAATGGAGGAATGGCAGGATATTAAAGTTGAGACTTTGCGTAAACTGGTGAAGCTTTCCAATAATCTTGGAAGAGAAAATTATCATCTTACAATTATTGGAGAAGGCAATACTTCGGCTAAAGTTGAGGTAAAAGATATTGCTGGTAGTTTTTATATAAAAGCAAGTGGGACCCAGCTTGCAACTGTAACCGAGAATGATTTTGTTCGGGTTTATTTTGAACCGATTATGCAGCTTATAAATATGGAGAATCCTAATGCTGAAGAAATTAATTACATCTTTGAAAAAGCTAAGGTGGATAAAAAATACCAAGCTACCCCCTCTGTGGAAACCTTATTACATGCTATTTGTCTTAATCTGGAGGGAGTAAATTTTGTTGGCCATACTCATCCCACAGCAGTAAATAGATTGACCTGTTCAAAGAGTTTCCCGGAAAATCTAAAAGGGAGAATTTATCCTGATGAAATTATTCTACTGGGAAAAGAATCGGTCTTTATTCCTTATACAGATCCGGGGGTTAAACTTGCCCAAAAAGCAAAAAAAGAAATTGAAATATTTTTAGATAAACATAGAGAGAGACCTAAATCTATTTATATTCAAAATCATGGATTTGTTGCTTTAGGATCTACTCCTATAGAAGTAGAGAATATTACTTTAATGGCAGATAAGGCAGCGGAAATTCGTTTTGGTGCATTACTTGCAGGAGGGATAAATACTTTTTCTGAAGATATAGTAAACTATATAGCTGAAAGAACAGATGAAAAATATAGACAAAATCTATTTGAAGAACAGAGATAGAAGGAGTAGTGTGATGCAAAAATTCATAGCTATTGATATTGGTGCAGAAACCGGGAGAGTGATTGTTGGTGATGTATCAAAAATGGAGATAATATATCGTTTCCCCAATAATTTAGTAAGGGTTAAAGATAGTATTTTCTGGGATATTCTTGGAATATTCAATGAGATAAAAAAAGGTTTAAAAGAGGCTTTCAAAAAATATTCCGATCAGATAGTAAGTATTGGCATAGATACCTGGGGAGTTGATTATGTTCTTTTGGATGATGGTGGTGATCTTCTGGGGAATCCCTACCACTATCGAGACAAGAGAACAGATAATATAATGGAGGTAGTTTTTAATATAATACCCAAGAAGGAAATATTTACCGAGACCGGCATTCAATTTATGCAGCTTAATACTATCTATCAACTATACTCATTTGCAAAGAAAAAACCTCAAATCTTAGAAAATACAAGATATTTCCTGACCATTCCCGATATTTTAAACTACTGGTTGACTGGAATTATAAAAAATGAATATTCAATTACTACCACCACTCAACTCTATAATCCTATAAAAAAAGACTGGTCAACAAAGATACTGAATAAACTTGGATTTAAAAAGGAGATATTTGGGGAAATAATTATGCCTGGGACAAAAATCGGGGAACTTTTACCGGCTATTGCGCGGGAGATTGGCGCTGATTCAGAAGTAGTGATTATTGCTCCTGCCTGCCATGATACTGGTTCTGCAGTTGCAGCTGTTCCAGTTGAAGATAATACTAATTATGCCTATATTAGTTCAGGTACCTGGTCTTTATTGGGGATAGAAACTCCTGAACCAATTATTAACGAAATGAGTTTTAAATATAATTTTACTAATGAGGGTTCTGCCGATGGTGGTTTCAGATTTCTTAAAAACATTACCGGATTCTGGATTATTCAGGAGTGTAAAAAATTCTGGGATGAGAAGGTAAAGTCATATTCTTATGATGAACTGATTGAAATAGCTTTAAAATATGGTCCAGCAAATTTCAGGATTGACCCTGATGACTCAAAATTCTTAAAACCTGGTTTAATTGATGATAATATGCCAGATAGAATAAAAACTTATTGCCAGGAAACAGGACAAAAAGTTCCCGAAACACCAGCAGAAATTGTAAGAGGAGTTATCGAAAGTTTGGCAGATAAATATACAAAGACTATTAAGATGATAGAAGAGATTACCAATAGGACCATTAGCGAAATATATATTATAGGAGGAGGATGTCGAAACGGTTTCCTATGTCAAATTGTTGCTAATGCAACGGGTCTGTCTGTTTTTGCAGGACCGGTTGAAGCAACTGCCATTGGGAATCTAATGATTCAGGCAAAATCTATGGGGCAAATTAAATCAATTATTGAGGGTAGGAAGATAATCAGAAGATCCTTTGATATTAAAAAATACTTACCTAAAGAATAAAGATAAAATTAGTTAAATATGAAATATTTATTTTAAAAATATCAAATTATTATTTTATTTATATATTATTTAGAAGAATAGTAAAGTGTACCAAGGAGGATTTAAAATGGCTATAGTAGTACTTATGCCAAAACAAGGACAATCTGTTGAATCCTGTCTTATTATTAAATGGAATAAAAAAGAAGGGAACAAAGTAAAAGCTGAAGAACCTATCTGCGAAGTGGAAACCGATAAGGCAGTCTTTGAAGTAGTTGCTCCTGAAGCAGGAACAATACTAAAAATCTTTTATAAAGAAGGTGACGATGTACCAGTCCTTAACACTATTGCCATAATCGGACAGACAGGAGAAAAAATTGACCATCTTATCCCCAAAAAAACTGTCTCTGTTTCCAAGGAAGAATATGTAGAAAATCAGAAAGCCATAACTTCAGATAAATCCCCTAAAGAAACAAAACCTTCTTTTGGAGCCGGCTTAATACCTATATCTCCAGTTGCCCGACGTTTTGCAGAAAAAAAGGGAATTGATTTTTCCCAACTTACCGGTTCAGGTCCTGGGGGGAGGATTATTAAAAGGGATGTAGAAAAGGTGATATCTGAACAGGAACAACTTGCTACAGTTGCAGATACTGCAAAAACAATTTCTGGCGTGACACCACTCACCAAAGAACGGGGCATATCTTTTCCGGGGCCAATAAAGGAAATTCCAGTGAAAGGAGTACGGCAGCTTATCACAGAACGAATGCTTAAATCCCTACAGAGTACTGCTCAGCTTACTCTGAATACTTCTGCCGATGCTTCCAGCTTATTATCATCTCGACAATGGTTAAAATCGAGTCCTACAAAATTGGGCCTTGATAGAATTACCATTAATGATCTGGTAATTTATGCAGTGGCTAAGACACTTCCCAGGTATACAGCTTTGAATGCTCATTTCCTGGGAGATAAGATACTTGAATTTGAACATGTACATCTGGGATTTGCTGTAGATTCACCACGAGGGCTTATGGTGCCGATAATCCATAATGCCCACCTTTTATCATTAAAGGAAATTTCTAAAGAAGCAAGACGATTAAGTACTGCCTGTCAAGAAGAAACTATCTTGCCAGACGAACTTACCGGAGGGACTTTTACGGTAACCAATCTTGGGACAATGGGGATTGAAAGTTTTACACCTATTTTAAATGTTCCTCAGGTGGCAATTCTTGGTATATGCAGTATTTCTCTTAAACCAATTATGAAAGATAATGAAATAAAATTTATTCCACATATAGGTTTATCTCTTACCTTTGATCATCGAGCAGTAGATGGTGCTCCGGCAGCTAAATTCCTGCAGGAACTTAATATGGTAATAGCTAATTTTGATTTGAAACAGGTAAAATTACAATAATAGAGAAAGATATGTGATTTGATAATTATTAGAAAATAGCAAGATATTTTTTCAGAAAGGAGAAGATTGTGCCTAAATCTATTTTTATTGACCCTAAAGAAGTTCGAAAGCCCCAGATTCTTAAAATAAAAGATATTCCGGTAAACCAATATAAATCAGATATAAAAAAAGAGATAAAAAAGTTAGGAGAAGAAAAACTCCTTAAGATTTACTATGATATGCTTATAATTCGAGAATTTGAATTCATGCTTAATTCCATAAAAACCCAAGGATCTTATGGAGGAATTGAATACAATCATTTAGGTCCTGCTCATCTTTCTATTGGCCAGGAGGCAGCCGCCGTAGGTCAATGTATACCTTTAGCTATTGAAGATTTTATTTTCGGTTCTCATCGGAGTCATGGAGAAGTTTTAGCCAAGTGTTTTTCCGCCATAGATGAATTAGAGGAGAATGAGCTTCTTAAGATAATGAAATCTTATATGGATGGAGCCTGCCTGAAAGTAGTAGAAAAGGAACATAAAGGTAGTATTAAATCACTTGCTCAAGATTTTGTACTATACGGAGTTCTGGCAGAGATATTCGGACGGGCTAACGGTTTTAATAAGGGCTTGGGTGGTTCGATGCACGTTTTTTTTGCACCCTTGGGTAGTATGCCCAATAATGCTATTGTAGGAGGGGCAGCAGATATTTCGGTAGGTGCTGCTCTTTTTAAAAGAATTAATCGAAAACCAGGTATGGTAATTTGTAATATCGGTGATGGTTCTATGGGTTGTGGTCCAGTATGGGAAGCAATTATGTTAGCCGCAATGGATCAATACCGCACACTTTGGGATAAAGATATTGGAGGTGCTCCTCCTATTCTATTTAATTTCTTTAATAATTTCTACGGCATGGGTGGCCAGACCTCAGGAGAAACTATGGGCTACAAAATCCTTGCCCGGGTAGGAGCCGGGGTAAACCCTGAAAACTTGCATGCTGAACGGGTTGACGGTTATAATCCTTTGGCAGTAGCTGATGCTATTGAAAGAAAGAAAAAAATTCTTCTCAAAGGAAATGGTCCGGTTCTTCTGGATACCATCACTTATCGTATTTCAGGTCATTCACCCTCAGATGCATCATCTTATAGGACTAAAGAAGAAATTTCTGCCTGGCAAGAGACCGACTGTATTAAAGGATATGAGGATTATCTCAAGAAAAACAGAATTGTAACCTCTGATAAAGTGGACATCTTAAAACAGGAAGTAACCTTGAGAATTACTAAAGCCCTGAGGTTAGCAGCGTCTCTTGAAATCTCACCCAGGATCAATCCTGATTTTATTGAAACGGTAATGTTTTCCCACCAGTACAAAAATAGAATGGAACAACGAACACCGGAAGTCCTTATTCCTAAAGAAAATAACCCTCGGGTTAGATCACTTACTCATAAATATCGTTTTGCCTTAGATAAAAATGGTAAAGCCCTTCCCAAAGTAAAAGTCTTTACCTATCGTGATGCCCTCTTTGAGGCCATGCTTTATCGTTTTTATGAAGATCCAACTATGGTGGCTTATGGAGAAGAAAACCGTGACTGGGATGGAGCCTTTGCCGTATATCGAGGCTTGACCGAGGCTCTTCCCTATCATCGATTATTTAATACACCTATTTCTGAAGGAGCTATTATGGGATCAGGTGCAGGGTATGCTTTGTGTGGTGGACGGGTAGTGGTAGAGCTTATGTATAGTGATTTTATTGGGCGAGCAGGGGATGAACTTTTCAATCAAGTCTCCAAATGGCAGTCAATGTCAGCAGGTATTCTTACTATGCCCCTTACCATTCGAGTATCAGTAGGGAATAAATATGGTGCCCAGCATTCTCAAGACTGGACTAGCCTGCTTGCTCATATCCCGGGCCTTAAAGTAATGTTTCCAGCCACCCCTTATGATGCCAAAGGAATGCTAAATCTCGCTTTACATGGTACAGACCCGGTAGTATTTTTTGAAAGCCAAAGACTTTATGATATAGGTGAGTTATTTGTTTCCACCGGAGTACCTGAGGATTATTACGAAGTACCGGAAGGTGAACCAATAATTAGGAAAGAAGGAAATGATATTACTATTCTTACTGTAGGTGCAGCTCTTTATAAGGGAATGGAGGCTGCAGAAGAACTTGGAAAAAAATATAAAGTTTCAGCAGAAGTAATCGACTTGAGATTTATTAATCCTCTAAACTATGATTTGATTATTAAATCTGTAAAGAAGACCGGGAAATTAGTACTTGTCTCTGATGCCTGTGAGCGTGGTTCTTTTCTCCATACCATTGCTTCGAATATTACCCAATTTGCTTTTGACTATCTTGATGGCCCAGTAGTTGTAGTTGGTTCCCGTAACTGGATTACTCCTGCAGCAGAGATGGAATCTGTTTTCTTCCCGCAGAAAGAGTGGATTATTGATGCAATTCATGAACATCTTTATCCTTTAGATGGGCATCAGGTTACAACTGATCAGTCTACAACTGAGCAGATAAGGAGAAATAAATTTGGAGTATAAGATTGTTATTGAAGATTAAAATCAGTTCGAGATAAAAAAATGAAGGATAAAATTATTCAGGAATTAAATAGCAACCTTAAGGGAACCAGGCTTTCCGGAACGAAGAAGATTTTCAATTTAATACAGAAAAGAACAAAACAGTTCAAAAAAACAGAAGAGGTGAATAATCATGTGCATACTATCTATTCTTTTAGCCCTTATTCACCTTCAATGGCTGCTTATTTAGCCTGGAAAGCTAGTCTTCAGGCTGTGGGGATTATGGATCATGATTCTGTTTCCGGTTGTAAGGAACTGATAGAGGCTTGTAAGATAATTGGTATTGCTTCTACTGTAGGATTTGAATTAAGAGTAAATTTTTCCGGAACTATAGTTGAAGGAAGAAAATTGAATAATCCGGATTCTAAAAATATAGGTTATATTGCTATTCATGGTATCCCAGAATCAAGGTTAAAAGAAGCAAAAAAATTTTTAAATCCAATACAGGTAGCTCGGAATAAAAGAAATAAAAAAATGTTGTACAATCTAAATAATTTAATTAAGGATTATGGGATAGAAAAAATTGATTTTAAAGAAGAGATTTACAATATTTCCCAGGCAAAAGAAGGCGGGAGCATTACCGAACGTCATATTCTTTATGCCGTTGCTAGAAAAATTATTCAAAAAACGGGAAAAGGGGAAAAACTTATTTCATTTTTAAAAGATAATCTTGATATAGTGCTTTCCGAAAAGATTCATAAATTTCTCTTAGATGAAAATAATCAATTTTATTTATATGATCTTTTAGGAATATTAAAAAGCTCCTTTTTAGATAAAATTTTTATTCAACCTGATTATGAGGAGTGCATATCTGTATATAAGGCTGTAAAGTTCAATAATTCTATAAATGCTATCCCTGCTTATGCTTATTTAGGAGATGTGACTGATTCACCCACAGGTGACAAGAGGGCTGAAAAGTTTGAGGATGATTTTTTAGAGGAACTGATTCCTGAGTTAAAGAAGATAGGTTTTAAGGCGATTACCTATATGCCACCACGTAATACTCTAAGCCAACTTTTACGCTTGCAAAGACTCTGTAAAAAATATGAACTTATGGAAATAAGTGGTGTAGATATAAACAGCCCACGACAATCTTTTAATTACCCCATAATTCTAAGACCAGAGTTTGCTCATCTAATTGAAGCAACCTGGGCTCTTATCGCCCATGAAAAACTGGCGAATTATGATGAAAAATATGCTTTGTTTAATAACAAAAATCCGTTAAATGGCAAATCACTTAAAGAGCGGATTGTAACATATAGCGAAATTGGTAGGGGAATAGATAGTCGATATCCTGAACTTGTTTACCAAAAAATAAACTTTTAAATAATTTTTTAATATTATTTCTCGGAGGAGAAAGATGAAAAATATATATATAGAAGCAATTGCTCCACTTTTACGCGGTCTAACCTTTGATGGTGAAAAGGGTAATATTAGTATATTTGAAGATGATTCAAGGAAAGTGGGTTTTGCTATTGATTTTGGGAACCGTAATCTCATCCTATCTCGAAAGATTGCTTTTAATAAAATTAAACCAGAAGAGACCTTACCCCTTTATTTGAAAGGAGTAAAAAACCAAAATTTATTCAACAAGAAACAACTCGTAGAAAAAATAATTTCTTATACAATTGATAAGTTTAAAGATTATATTAAGAAATATAAACAAAAACCAAAAATCGTAATTCTTGAAAATATTGGCATCTTTTACTTGGGAGAATCTTATGATAATGCGATTAATATAAAAAATAATTTTGAAGATATCTTAAAAAATATAAAAGTTAAATCTGAACCCTCTGAACCTCAAGATTGCATAGAGAAAAAAAATTCAAAGATAGTAACAGATAATAATTGCAATCGAAGTTCGGAAGAGTGTCGTAATGATGGAAAATCAAATAGGAATAATATAGTGAAAAATAAAATAGCAGTAGTAACCGGAGGTGCTCAGGGTTTTGGAGAAAGCATAGTGAGAGAGTTGACAAAATCAGAATGCTTGGTATTTATTGCCGATATTAATGTTAAAGGCGCTAACCAGCTGGCAGAGGAGCTAAATATTAAATATAAAAGGACAACAGCTTTATCAATAAAAGTAGATGTGACGGATGAAGATTCTGTTAGAAAAATGATATATGAGATTATTAAAAAAGCTGGTGGCATCGATATTTTTATAAGTAATGCAGGGGTATTGAAGGCTGGCAGCGTAAAAGAGATGGAATTTAGTGAATTTTCCTTTGTTAATGAAGTTAATTACTTTGGTTATTTTCTGTGCGTAAAACATGCCTCCAAAGTTATGGCACTTCAAAATATACCCAGTAAAAAATATTTTACCGATATTATTCAGATTAACTCGAAATCCGGGCTTAAAGGTTCAAATAAAAACAGTGCATATGCAGGAAGTAAGTTTGGAAGCTTAGGCCTTACTCAGAGCTTTGCTTTAGAACTTATTGATGACAACATCAAAGTAAATTCTATTTGTCCGGGAAACTTTTTTGAAGGTCCTTTATGGTCTGATCCAGATAAAGGGCTTTTTGTTCAATACCTTAGGACTGGGAAAGTTCCAGGCGCAAAGACCATTGAAGAGGTGAAGAGATTTTATGAATCAAAGGTTCCGATGAAGAGGGGTTGTACCGGTGAAGATGTGGTAAAAGCAATTTATTATCTAATCGATCAAAAGTATGAAACTGGTCAGGCTATTCCGGTAACCGGTGGCCAGGTAATGTTGAAATAAATTATTTTAGTTTTGGGAAGTAATGATAATGAAGACTAAAGCAGTAAGGTTATATGGAAAAAACGATTTGAGATTGGAAGAATTTGAATTACCGGCAATTAAGGATAACGAAATTCTTGCCCATATTATTTCAGATAGTCTCTGTATGTCTTCTTATAAAGCGGTAGTTCAGGGAGCTAATCATAAAAGAGTACCAACTAATGTAGTAGATAATCCGGTTATAATCGGTCATGAATTTTGTGGTGAAATTATAGAGGTGAGTAAAAAGTGGCGGTATAAATTCAAATCAGGCCAGAAGTTTGCTATCCAGCCTGCTCTAAATTATAAAGGGAGTCTTCATGCTCCCGGATATTCCTTCCCTTATATAGGTGGTGATGCCACTTATATTATTATCCCCAATGAAGTAATGGAGATGGATTGTTTATTAGAATATAAAGGAGAAGCCTTTTACGGTGGGTCTTTAGCGGAGCCGATGTCTTGTATAATAGGAGCCTTTCATGCTGCCTATCATACAGTTCCCGGTAAGTACAATCATAATATGGATATAGTAGAAGGTGGAAATATGGCCATTTTGGCTGGCGCAGGACCGATGGGTCTTGGAGCAATAGATTATGCTATACACCGTGACAGAAAACCTAAGCTACTGGTTATTACTGATATTGATAAGTTAAGATTAAAAAGGGCATCCTCAATCCACACTCCTGAAGAAGCTAAAAAAAGAGGGGTTGAGCTAAAATATATAAATACTAAAAATATAGAAAATCCGGAAGAATATCTTATTTCAATAACTCGAGGTAAAAAATACAATGATGTATTTGTTTTTGCACCGGTAAAAGAAGTTGTAGAACAGGGTGATAGAATTTTAGCTAAAGATGGCTGTTTGAACTTCTTTGCAGGACCAACTGATCCAGAGTTCTCTGCAATGCTTAATTTTTACAATGTCCATTATACATCGACCCATATTGTGGGAACAAGTGGTGGGAATACCCAGGATATGATTGAATCCTTGCGGATGATGGAAAAAAATCTCATAAATCCAGCTGCCATGATTACTCATATTGGTGGATTAAACTATGTGGTTAATACAACTTTAAATCTTCCTAAAATACCAGGTAGCAAAAAGCTAATCTATACTAATATTGATTTGGAACTTACTGCAATTTCTGATTTTAAGAAAAAAGGAAAAACTGATTCTTTATTTAATCAGTTGGCGAAGATAGTAGAAAAGAATAATGGTTTGTGGTCGACAGAGGCTGAAAAGTATTTACTAAAAAATGCAAAATCTATATAAGAATTTTTCTTTATCAAACCCATAATTACCAAATCTTACCCAAAGAATTATCTTTCTAATTAACTCTTTAATAAAAGTTAAAAAAATTCTTCTAAAAGTTATTGACAAATAAATAGGGGCTTGCTAAAATACTTAGTAAGGATAGTTTACTAACTAAAATTAAGGACTTTCTATGTTAGTTCTGAAACCGGAAGATACGCGAAAAAAAAACGCTATTACATTGCTCCATCTTTTGCTAAAAGAGGATGGCATCTCTCGGGTAGGGTTATCCCGGATGACTGGTTTAACCAAGACCACTGTTTCTGCTATCATTA
>Ga0209978_10000983_pt1 | contig 11485 bp, 11 predicted proteins | sample BentaG_FD_182805 | JGI IMG/M metagenome (GOLD analysis project Ga0209978, IMG submission 182805) | Deep subsurface microbial communities from South Atlantic Ocean to uncover new lineages of life (NeLLi) - Benguela_00093 metaG (SPAdes)... | ecosystem: Environmental > Aquatic > Marine > Oceanic >...
TATTCAGCCAACGAATTTTTGACCAGAACCAATCTGATGAAGGCATACCAATTTCCTGAGTACGATACCCCCATAAAAATTGGCAGGAGGGTTGCAGTGATAGGAGGGGGAAATGTGGCAATGGATGCTTCTCGCACAGCCCTGAGGTTAGGGGCTGAACAGGTATTCAATATTTACCGTCGTTCCCGACAAGAAATGCCTGCGCGGCTGGAAGAGGTTCAAAATGCCGAAGATGAGGGAGTGAAATTAAGATTTCTGACCAATCCAATCCGGATTCTTGGCAATAGAGAGAGTTGGGCTACTGGAATTGAATGTATAAGGATGGAACTGGGAGAGCCTGATGAGTCTGGACGCCGCCGGCCAGTACCGATTAAGGGTTCTGAATTCACCATAGGGATTGATGTAGTAGTAATGGCTATCGGCGCTGGTGCCAACCCTCTACTTCCATCTGCTACCCCAGACCTGAAAGTAAACAAATGGGGCTATATTGTAGCAAATGAAACCACTGGAAAGACCTCAAAGGAAGATGTCTGGGCTGGAGGAGACATTGTGAGTGGTGCAGCCACAGTCATTTCCGCTATGGCTTCTGGCAGGAGGAGTGCTGGGGCAATTCATCAATATCTGATGGAGGGCTCCAGAAGTACGTGATTTTTCTTGACAATTCCCATTTTAACTAGTAATATTTAACATTATTGTTCAAGAGAATCTTAAAGCATCCCAATTAGAAATCGGGATGGGGATTGGGTATTTGTCTTTGCCCATAGTCTGATTTCCCCCAAGGCGTGACAGTCAACCCCGATAGGATTGGGGTGAAAGTCCCGAAGGGAGCATCTTATGGCTAATCCCAAGAGAAGACATTCTGTTTCCAGACGAAATAAACGAAGAGCCAACTGGAAGCTGGATATCCCTACTCTATCTGTTTGCCCGATGTGTAAGGAATTTAAGCTTCCCCATTTTGCTTGCTTCAATTGCGGCTATTATGATGAAGAAAAGGTAATTAAGACGAAAAAAGAGATAGAAGAGGAAAGGAAAAGAAAAGGGAAAAGTTAATAAGGGGTCTTATTTATGCGAATTGCTGTGGATGCTATGGGTGGTGACCATGCTCCAAAAGTGGTTGTAGAAGGAGCAGTTCGAGCTGCCCAAAGAAACCCTTACGAAATAATTTTGGTGGGCGATGAAGCCCGGTTAAGAGAGGAGATGAAAAACTATCGAAGTTCATCTCTACCCCTTTCAATTCGCCACTGTTCAGAGGTTATCGGCATGGATGAGTCGCCTGCGATAGCTTGTCGCCAGAAGAAGGATTCTTCAATCATGGTTGCTACCCGATTAATCAAGGAAGGCATGGCTGACGCCATGGTTTCTGCAGGAAACTCGGGTGCAGTCATGGCCTCAGCATTGATGGTTCTGGGGAGATTGCCAAGAGTCAATCGGCCTGGTATTGCTGTATTAATACCTACTCTAAAAGGTGCGGTCGTTCTTCTTGATGTTGGCGCAAACGTCAACTCTACGGCAAAAGATTTGCGCCAGTTCGCTGTAATGGGTAACATCTATATGAAGACAATCATGAAGAAAGAGGCTCCCCGCATCGGACTATTGAGTATCGGGGTGGAAGAAGCCAAGGGTGATGAGGTGACTGTGGAAGTTCACCGTCTGCTGCGCCAGAGCGGATTGAATTTTGTGGGCAACATAGAAGGGAGAGATATTCTGAAAGGAAAGGCTGATGTTATCGTCTGTGATGGATTTGTGGGCAATATTCTTCTGAAATTTGGTGAGGGTATAGCTGAAGAATTTATGAATCTATTTAGAGATGAAATTCTCAAATATCCTTTCCGAAAAATGGCGCTTATATTGTTGAGAGGCGCTTTCAGAGATATCAAGAAGAAAGTCGATTATGCTGAATATGGAGGAGCTCCTCTTTTGGGTGTGGATGGCTGTTCCATTATTTGCCACGGCAGTTCCAACGCTAAGGCAATTTCAAATGCTATCCGGGTAGCAGGAGAATTTGTGGAAAAGAGGATCAATCAACAAATCAAAGAAAGTCTATAGGAGTTTGAAAACAGTGAGGGTCCATATAGTTGGAACTGGGTCATATCTGCCAGAGAAAGTCTTAACCAATAAGGATCTTGAGAAAATCGTCGATACATCCGATGAGTGGATTGTAAGTCGTACCGGAATCAGGCAGAGAAGGATATCTTCCGATAAAGAAGCTGCCTCTGATCTGGGGATTAAAGCTGCAGAGGGAGCACTGAAAGATGCTAATGTGAAAGTTGAAGATATCGACTTAGTTATTGTGGCAACGATTACTCCCGATATGTTCTTCCCTTCAACAGCCTGTATAATACAGACTAAGTTAGGGATAAAAAATGCAGCTATTTTTGATTTAAATGCTGCCTGCACTGGCTTTATTTACTCTCTTTCCACTGCTCAGCAATTTTTACAGACTGGGACATATAAAACAGCGCTTGTCATTGCCACCGAGACTCTTTCTAAAATTACTGACTGGGAGGATAGGAATACTTGCGTGCTTTTGGGGGATGGTGCGGGAGCAGCAGTTTTGAGAAAAGAGAGAGGTGAGTCAGGAATTCTCTCTTGTTATTTAGATGGAAATGGTCAGTATGGGGATTTGTTGAATATGCCAGCTGGGGGATCGAGGCTCCCGGCAACTATGAGAACAGTTAAGAAGAGATTGCATTACCTGAAAATGAGGGGAAACGAGACTTTCAAAATTGCCATACCGGAAATGGTAAACTCTGTTAGACGAGGATTGGAAAATTGTGGACTCAAGATAGAAGACGTAGCGCTCTTGATACCACATCAGGCAAATATCAGGATAATAAGGACATTGGCAAAGAGATTATCTATGCCTATGGAGAGGATCTTCGTAAATATTGATAAATGTGCAAATACTTCAGCGGCCACCGTTGCTATTGCTCTGGATCAGGCGAATCGCCAGGGCAGAATTAAAGAAGGAAATATTATAGAACTGGTTGCCTTTGGTGCTGGGTTCACCTGGGGTTCCTGTGTGATTAAATGGTAAAAGTTGCTTTTCTCTTTCCTGGTCAGGGCTCACAATACGTGGGCATGGGGAAAGGACTCTACGAAAGGTACGAGCCGGCGAGGGAGATTATTGATGGGGCTAATGATATTTTAGGTTACGACCTTAGAAGAAAAATTTTTTGTGGCCCTGAACAGGAGTTACAACAAACCTTAGTTACTCAACCCGCCGTCTTTACTATAAGTCTCGCTTGTTTAGAAGTTCTCAAGGGACCTGAAAGTTACTCTTCTAGGGAAATCTTAAGACCGCAAATTGTGGCAGGCCATAGCCTCGGAGAATATACTGCTTTAGTTGCTGCAGGGGTCTTTGATTTTCCCCAAGCCTTATCACTGGTTCAAAAAAGGGCTGAGTTTATCCACAAGGCTTCCCGAGAGAAGCCCGGAGCCATGGCAGCCATTATAGGACTGAAAAGAAGGAAAATAGAAGAACTTATCGGGGAGGTTAGAAGAGAGGAGGTACTGGAAGCTGTAAATTTCAATTCTCCTGTTCAGATAGTTATTGCGGGAGAATTGAGAGCTTGTCAGAGAGCTGTAGAGAGAGCTAAATTAAAAGGAGCAAAGAGAGCTGTTATTCTAAAAGTTAGCGGAGCTTTCCATTCCAGTTTGATGGCCCAAGCCCGGAAGAGTCTAGCCAGAGAGTTGGAGAATTTTGAGTTGAGAGACCCAATTATTCCCGTGGTAACAAACTATAATGCGAAACTGGCAACTTCACGGGAAGAAATCAGAAAAGCATTGATTTCACAAATAGATAATCCTGTACTATGGGAAGAAAGCGTAAAGGAGATGCTCACCAGAGGTGTAGAGATTTTTGTCGAGGTGGGCCCAGGGAAGGTCTTAACTGGACTTTTAGGTAGGATAACGAAAGAACCTTCTGGACTAAATGTGGAAGACGAAGGAAGCCTTCAGGAAACCCTTAAGAAATTAGAAGGGATGAAGGGATAGTTATCGGAGTCGCTCGGTCAACTGTCATTGCGAGGAGCGTAAGCGACGAAGCAATCTCGAGATTGCCACGCTCCTTTCAGTCGCTCGCAATGACATTTGTAGATTATCCCTTCATCCTTGGGGTAGTAAATAAGTCGTCCTTGTTTTTTGGCTAAAATTCCTGAAGCTTTTCACAAACTATCTTTTAATTGCCATATGGAGGATATAGGGGGTGATCGATTTTGGATTTAAAAGGTAGGGTAGCGATTGTAACTGGTGGAGCACGGGGGATTGGAAAGTCCATTGCCACTCAGTTGGCTTTATCCGGGGCCAATGTGGTTATAGCAGATGTGGCGGAAGAAATGGCTAAATCTACTGCGGAAGAGGTTTCCCAAAAAGGAAGTGAAGCTATCTCCATTGGGGTAGATGTCTCCAGTCTCTCTTCGGTTGAAGAAATGGTGAAAAAAACTCTTGACAAATTTGGCAGAATTGATATATTAATCAACAACGCTGGAGTAACCCGAGATGCACTTGTAATGCGCATGAAGGAGGAGGATTGGGATCTGGTTTTGGATATTAACCTCAAAGGTGCATTTAATTGTATTAAGATGGTTTCACCCGTCATGATGAAGCAGAGGACTGGAAAGATTGTTAATATTGCTTCAATTGTGGGGATAAATGGGAACGTTGGTCAGGCTAACTACTCAGCCTCTAAGGGAGGGCTGATTGCTTTAACCAAGACGTGTGCCAAAGAACTCGCCAGCCGCCAAATAAATGTTAATGCTGTGGCTCCAGGCTTTATTCAAACGAGCATGACCGAACGATTATCTGTGGAAGTAAAAGAGAAATTGTCTTCTCAAATTCCTTTGGGTAAGATAGGGAATCCAGAAGATGTGGCTAGCGCGGTTCTATTTTTAGTATCTGAAAAATCCAGTTATATTACTGGAGAAGTAATTAGAGTAGATGGCGGCATGGGGATGTAGAAGTCTCAAAACGTGTAACTTTATATTTGAGCGGTTACACAATTTTCTGTGGAGGTGAAAAAACAAAATGTCAGTAGCCGAAAAGGTAAAAGAGATCATTGTTGAACAGCTCGGGGTAGATTCGGGAGAAGTGACTATGGAGGCTTCATTCGTTAACGACCTAGGAGCCGATTCTTTGGACACTGTAGAACTTGTAATGGCACTGGAAGAAGAATTTAATATTGAAATCCCAGACGAAGAAGCAGAAAAATTAGATACAGTTGGTAAAGCAATCGACTATATTAATAAACATAAATCTTAATCCTAAACTAACTAGAAGAGAACCGCTACACAGCAGGAATTTTTGGCATGGTAGCGGTTTTGTATTTTATTTTCTTCTGGTTGAATTTTTGGAGGGGGAATGAACCGGAGAGTAGTGATTACGGGATACGGAGTTATTTCGCCAACCGGAATCGGAAAAGATGATTTCTGGAACTCCCTGGTTAGCGGAAAATCGGGCGTAAATAAAGTCTCATCCTTTGATATCTCTCAATTCTCATCCCAGATTTGTGCTGAAGTAAAGAATTTCGAGCCAGAAAAATATATTGATAAGAAGAAACTTAGAAGGATGGATCGTTTTACTCAATTTGCGTTTGCTGCTGCGAAGATGGCCATAGAGGACGCAAAGCTTGATATGGAGAGAGAAGATCCTTTTCGAGTAGGAGTTATCGTGGGCTCTGGCATAGGAGGGATAGCCACTGTTGCTGCGGAACATAGGAAATTATTAGAGAAGGGGCCTCGTCGGGTAAGTCCTTTCATGATTCCCATGCTAATTACCAATATTGCTGCTGCAGAAATTGCCATTGCTTTCAGTATCCAGGGGCCGAACTATTCGTTATCGAGTGCCTGTGCTACCAGTAACCATACGGTAGGAGATGCTTTACGCCTTATCTGTTATGGGGATGCAGATGTAATTATTGCAGGCGGTTCAGAAGCGGCAGTTACTCCCTTGGGCCTTGCTGGCTTCTGCTCAGCCAAAGCCTTGTCTACTCGAAACGACGATCCCGAACATGCTAGTCGACCTTTCGATAAGGAGAGAGATGGTTTTGTGATGGGAGAAGGAGCCGGAATTGTCGTTTTAGAATCATTAGATCACGCCCTTTCTCGTGGAGCTTCCATTTGCGCCGAACTGATTGGTTACGGCGCTACAGACGATGCTTACCATATTACTGCTCCCTCTCCTGATGGGCAGAGTGCCGCGCGGGCCATGTCTAATGCTTTAGCCGATGCTGGTGTAAAGCCCGAAGAAGTCGATTACATAAATGCTCACGGCACTTCCACTCCCTTAAACGATAAGATAGAAACCATTGCCATAAAGAAAGTTTTCGGGGACTATGCCTACAAAATTCCCGTTTCATCGAATAAATCTATGATCGGGCACCTCCTGGGAGCAGCAGGAATTGTAGAATTAATCGCCACAATTCTTGGCATGGAGAAAGAGATGCTCCCTCCAACAATAAACTATGAATTTCCTGATCCCGAATGTGACCTGGACTATGTCCCCAATAAGGCCCGCCCTAAAAAAATCAATGTAGCTCTCTCCAACTCTTTAGGTTTTGGTGGCCATAATGCCACCTTGATAGTAAGAAGGTATTGACGAGAGACATAATGTCTTCCGGCACAATTTCGAATTTTAGAACATTTGTAGGCACGGTTTTAACTGTGCAAAAATGGTTTTGCACAGATTGAATCTGTGCCTACAACGGAATGGTGTAGGATTTTTTCCGAAGAATTGGGGCATTATTGCAAGATGAACTTGAAGGATCTTGAACGAAAGTTAAAGATAAATCTTAAAAACAAAGAACTGATTCAGCGGGCTTTGACACATAAATCTTATGCTTACATGTATGGCCTAAAAGAAGATAATGAACGACTCGAGTTTCTGGGGGACAGCGTGCTGAATTTAGTGATGTCTGAGTACCTTTATCATCGGTATCCAGCGTACGACGAGGGGAAGTTGACTAAGCTGAAATCGAGCTTGGTAAACCGAAAGTCCCTTCTGCTTTGGGCCAAAAAATTGTCCTTGGGCGACTATCTTTTGATAAGTGAAGAAGAGGAAGCAACAGGCGGTCGCCAGAGAGCTTCTCTGTTAAGTAATGCTTTGGAGGCCTTAATTGGTGCAATATACCAGGACCAGGACTGGGATAAGGTAAGGAAGTTTATTCTGGGACAGATTTTCATGCTTAAGGGAATAAGGAAGGTGGATTATAAGAGTCGTCTACAAGAGTTGATTCAAAAGAGACATAAGATTTTACCGGAATATAGGGTGAAGACAGAGTCAGGTCCAGCCCATAGGAAATTTTTTGAAATCGAAGTAAAAGTGAAAAAGAGAATTTTTGGTCGTGGCATGGGTTGGAGCAAAAAGACAGCCGAACAAGAAGCAGCTAAACAGGCACTCAAGAAGATTAGAACTAAAAAATAATAAAGGGAAAATGCGAAATAAAACACAAGTTTTCAGCTCTAAGTTTTTTGGAGGGCGATATGGAATACTTTCTTATTGAAGAACAAAAGATGCTTCGTGAATTAACGAGAAGGATTGCTGAGGAGAAGATCAAGCCAGTACGGGAGCACTATGATGAGACCGAAGAATTTCCCTGGCCGATTTTGGAGGAGTTGGCTAAAGCAGACATTTGTGGGGTCTATATTCCTAAGGAATATGGCGGAACTGGGGGAGGGGTATTTGAACTATGCCTTGCAGTGGAAGAGCTCTGCAAAGTTGATGGAGGAATCGCTTTGATCTTAGCTGCCACAGCCCTTGCTACTTTTCCTATTCTCCTTTTCGGTAGTGATGAACAGAAGAAGAAATATCTCCCGGATATTGCGGCGGGTAAGAAAGTGGCAGCTTTTGCTCTCACTGAGCCAGGTGCTGGTTCCGATGCCTCGGCTCTCCAGACCACCGCTAAGAAGGAGGGAGAAAGCTATATCCTAAATGGTACAAAATGCTTCATTACCAATGGGGGTGAAGCGCAAATTTATGTAGTAATTGCCATGACGGACAAAACAAAGGGATCCCGGGGAGCATCTGCTTTCATTGTTGAAAAAGATACTCCTGGATTCTCTTTTGGAAAGAAAGAGAAGAAGATGGGCATTCGCAGTTCTCCGACAAGAGAACTGATTTTTAATGAGTGCAAAACTCCCAAAGAGAATCTTTTAGGGAGAGAGGGACAGGGATTTATAATTGCTTTGAAAACTTTCGATGCTTCACGCCCTGGGGTGGGCGCTCAGGCTCTTGGGATTGCTTGTGGTGCTCTGGAGGACGCGATTAATTATTCCAGGGAGAGAATCCAGTTCGGACAGCCCATCTCTTCCTTTCAGGCAATCCAGCACCTTTTAGCAGATATGGCAACCGAAGTGGAGGCAGCTCGAGCGTTAGTTTATGCTACTGCCAGGATGATCGATAAAGACCCAAAAGCGAGAGTTACCAAAGAGGCAGCGATGTGTAAACTCTTTGCTTCGGACATGGCTATGAAGGTTACCACTAACGCTGTTCAAGTTTACGGAGGCTATGGATATATGCGTGAGTATCCCATGGAAAAGCGAATGCGTGACGCCAAAATCACCCAGATCTATGAAGGGACAAACCAGATTATGAGAAATGAGATAGCACTTGCCTTGATAAAGGAGGCAGCTAAAACAAAAAAATGAACTTCATCGTCTGCATTAAACAGGTGCCAGGAACAACGGAGGTAAAAATTGACCCTAGGACCAACACTTTGATTCGTGACGGGATCGAATCCATTGTAAACCCATTCGATACTTATGCGATTGAGGAAGGCCTGAGGCTCAAAGAGAAAATGGGGAGAAAGGTAACTGTAATCTCCATGGGGCCTCCACAGGCTGAATCGGCTCTCCGAGAGGCTCTATCTATGGGATGCGATGAAGCTGTCCTCCTTACCGACCCCGGCTTTGCAGGAAGTGATACCTTAGCCACTTCCTATACCCTGGCGTGCGGGATCAGGAAGATAGGAGAATTTGACCTAGTCATATGTGGTAAACAGGCTATTGATGGAGACACAGCACAGGTCGGTCCGGGGATTGCAGAAAAACTGGAAATTCCTGCAGTTACTTATGTGAAGAAGATAGAAGAAATAAACGAAGCTCACATAAGAGTAGAGAGGATGATGGAAGAGGGATATGAAGTAATTGAGATGGGGCTTCCCGCTCTAATTACAGTGGTTAAGGAAATTAACGAGCCGAGACTTCCCTCTTTAAAAGGAATGTTGTGGGCGAGAAAGGCCAAGATTCATATCTGGAATGCTTCCGATATTGCCTGTGAAAAGAGCAGGATTGGACAACCCGGTTCTCCCACAATTGTCAACAAGATATTTACTCCGCCTCCTCGTAAGGGTGGAGAGATGATACTCGGAAATCCTGAAGAACAGGCTCGAAAATTAGTGGAGAAGCTCCACGAGGCAAAGGTAATCTGATTTCGGGAGAAACTTTTGGGCATCAAGATTCTTGAAGATAAATGTACAGGTTGTTCGCTCTGCGTAGAACCCTGTCCCTTCGGGTTAATCAAAATAGTCTCAAGGGAAGAAGTCGGCAAGCCGCATCCCAAGTATAAGAAAATTGCCGTGATTGGACAAGGATGTAATCTTTGTGGAGCTTGCCTTGAGCCCTGTTCTTCCCAAGCCATATTGATTGAGCGGGAGGAAGCGAAACCTCGACCCGATATCTCCCAGTATAAAGGCATATGGGTCTTTGCCGAACAGAAGAAGGGTAAAATTCAAGGAGTTGTCTATGAACTTCTTGGCGAGGGAAGGAAGTTGGCTGACCAGTTGGGGGAGAAACTTTCTTGTGTGTCTTTAGGAGAGGGAATGGATGAAGCAGCCAAGGAGCTTATAGCCTATGGTGCAGATAGAGTCTATCAAATTGAAGGATCTATCCTAAGAAATTTCCAGGATGACCCCTATACCGATGTCCTTATCGATCTGATCCAGAAGGAAAAGCCCGAGATCGTTTTGATGGGCGCTAGCGCAATTGGCCGTTCTTTTGCCTCGCGTGTAGCAGCAAGGCTGGGCACAGGACTTACTGCCGATTGTACTGAACTGGTCATAGACCTTAAGAAAAGGCAACTTCTTCAGACAAGGCCTGCTTTTGGAGGAAACATCATGGCCACTATTACCACCCCACACAATCGTCCCCAAATGGCTACGGTCAGGCACAAGGTCTTTAAAAAGCGAGTAAGGCAGGAGAATCGCCAGGGGGAGGTCATAAAAGAGAGTGTGGAGGGTAAGGCCCTCTCCTTGAGGACCAAACTTTTGAATATGGTTGAAGACATAACGCAGACCGTGAAGCTCGCCGATGCCGATATCATTGTGTCGGGAGGACGCGGATTAGGGGGTCCTGAAAACTTCCATATTGTTGAAGAATTGGCCCGCACTTTAGGGGGTGCTGTCGGTGCCAGTCGAGCAACAGTTGATGCTGGCTGGATACCCTATTCGCATCAAGTAGGACAGACTGGTCGCACTGTCTGTCCCAAAATATATATTGCCTGTGGAATTTCTGGAGCCATTCAGCATCTCGTTGGCATGCAGTCTTCAGAAATTATTGTGGCAATTAATAAAGACCCTAATGCTCCCATCTTCAAAGTCGCCACCTACGGTATTGAAGGTGACCTCTTCGAGGTCGTTCCAGCCCTAACTGAAAGGTTGAAAGAAGTTCTGGAATGAAATAGCTATTCTCCAAATCTACCTTTCCCTTCCCCTCCATTTTACGCCATTTTTTTCTTGATAATTTAAGACTATTTTGATATATTTATTTAATAAAATAATTGGTAGTGTAGGGGCTTGTCCCCGTAAAATTTTGGTAGTGTAGGCGTTTATCCCCGTAAAAATTACGCCCATAAAGGGCTACACTACGGTGGAGATTCGATTGTATTTTAAGAGACTGGAAATATTTGGGTTTAAATCTTTTGCTAATAAGATTACTGTAGATTTCGAATCGGGAATTACCTGTATCGTTGGCCCCAATGGTTGTGGAAAAACCAATATTGTCGATGCGATACGATGGGTTCTGGGAGAACAGAGTGCCAAGCAGCTTCGTGCGCACAGGATGGAAGATATTATTTTTAGTGGTTCCCGTACGCGTAAGCCCTTAGGGATAGCCGAGGTTTCTCTCAGTTTAGACAACTCGCAAAATATCCTACCGATTGAGTACCGAGAAGTCAATATTACTCGCCGGCTGTTTCGTTCCGGAGAATCCGAATACTATATTAACAAGTCACCTTGCCGCCTTAAAGACATAACTGAACTATTCTTAGATACAGGGATGGGGACGGATACTTACTCTTTGATGGAAGAGAACAAGATCAATTTCATCCTCAACAGTAAGCCAGAGGAGCGCCGAACAATCTTTGAAGAGGTAGCGGGGATAATGAAATACAAATGGAGAAAAGAAGAAGCGCTTCGCAAACTGGAAAGCACACAGGCAAATCTTTTGAGATTGTCAGACATAATAGGTGAAGTGAAGAGGCAGATCAATTCACT
>Ga0209978_10000984_pt1 | contig 11484 bp, 9 predicted proteins | sample BentaG_FD_182805 | JGI IMG/M metagenome (GOLD analysis project Ga0209978, IMG submission 182805) | Deep subsurface microbial communities from South Atlantic Ocean to uncover new lineages of life (NeLLi) - Benguela_00093 metaG (SPAdes)... | ecosystem: Environmental > Aquatic > Marine > Oceanic >...
CAATCTCCCTATACCTCCGACGATAATGCTGATGATAATGACTACAAGGAGAAAGACGAGATACAACCCGAAGGAGAGTCTCCTGTCCGTCTTTTTTCTTTCCTGCAATTCTGCAATTGTTTCTGCCATTCTTCTACCTCCTGAAATAGTTTCGTGGGTTAGGCCACCTCCATGATCAGCAACCTCCCCACATTAAATTTGGCATAAGACCTAGTGACATTAGGATTATATGACCAAAAAAATTATTGTCAAGTGTCACATATCAATTTAGGGTGGAAACTAGAGGAATGTTTTCAACCTAATTTCACAAAAAAAACTGGGTTGAAAGCAAGATAATAAAAGCTGGAAAGGTAGGAAATTAAAGCAAAGCAAATACTTAAATTAGCTGCTGGCCAGGCAGTCGGTTATAGCTGAGATTACTGCATCAACCGCTTCCCTAGACACCTTCTTTGTTAGCCATGTCTTAGTCCTTACCTCTTCTATTAACTCTGCCTTATTCATCTTACTCCTCCTCTTAGTTAGAATTCGTTTTATTAATTATAGTCTTTGTTGAGCAAAAAAACAAGTATTTAAGATTCTTTAGTGTTTTCCTGTAGGACTAAAAACGGTTAATAATTCAGTAGCAAGGAAAAACAGGCGAGAAAATTTGTGGGGACCAATAATTAAGTGAGGATATGAGTCGCCACCAATAAACAGAAAAAGATGACAAATTGGCGTCAATTTATGAAATAGGATATTGATAAAATAAGGATTTTAGTTTAGAGGAAAGTGGTCAATGTCGTGGTCTTATACAGAAGTTGACAAAAAGAGGCACTTGCTATCTTTGGGAAGTAACACTTGTTTAAAAAAGGACCATCCCTCTTAAATAGTATCCTTTTTTGTCAATATAAGGTTTATTCAATAGATCACATAAATCGTTTCACTACCCCTAACTTTAGCTTTTACCCACAGGATCTTCTGTAGCTGATCAACATACCATCCCTCATTAATCTGTCGGAACTCTCTCTGCCCACAAGGTGAGATCAACCCTTTTTTAGTTTCAACCTTTTTAGGTTCATCGACTTTGTTAAATTTAGCGATATATGTTCTTTGTGATTGACCTATCTTTAGGACAAATCCATTTTCTCTTTGGTCACACCTGAACTCAACAGTCTCCTCATCATCGTATAAGGTAAACCTTGCATTTGTGATAGCGTATAGATCCAGAGTCATGGGGTCCAGAGGTTTTTCTCCCACATAGTTCATTTCGGGTCCCAAAGGAATGATAGAATTTACCTTTACAAATAGAGGTAGGATTTTCAGATTGGCTTTGTATCTTACTGTTTTCGGCCCATTATGTCGCTTATGTGTCCAATAATCAATCCACCCTTCTTCAGGAAGATATACAGATACTTCACCCGATTCGTTGAATACAGGAGCGACCAAAAACTCTCTCCCGAACATGTACTGTAAGTCTTTGTCATAGGTATTGGGATCCTCCTGATATTCCAGAACCATAGGGCGCATGAGAGGAAGGCCTGTTTGGCTAGCTATTTGAGCATAGGAGTAAATGTAAGGAAGCAGCCTATATCTGAGTTTCGCATAAAAGCGGAAGATATCCATTGCCTCCCTGCCAAATTCCCAGGGCTCACGCGGAGTCGTCCCGTGACAGCGAGAATGAGAAGTGAACATACCAAACTGAACCCATCTCACATATAATTCTGGACTAGGGGTTCCTTTAAACCCTCCTATATCATGACTCCAGAAAGGAAAACCACACAGAGCATAGCCTAAGCCTGCCCTTAGATTACAGGCCATACTGGGGTAGTTACACCAAGAATCTCCTGACCAGTTCAAGGGGTATTTTTGACTTCCCGCATATGCTGAACGCCCCCAAACTACTCCCCTTCCCTTTATCTCTCGAGTAACCTCGAATACAGCTCTGTTGTAAAGAAGGGGATATATGTTTTTCATCTCTTGTCCCGTAAGACCATTATAAAAATGACTCTCAGAGGGGACATATTCCCCAAAATCGGATTTAAACACAGCCACCCCCATATCAAGTAGACGCCTATGCTTCTCTTTATACCACTCTACGGCTTCAGGATTAGTAAAATCCACAATTGCACCTGGAGTTAAAGGCTCATTTTCCTCCGGCCCCTTATTTAAACATAGATTATCTACTATATACACAGACCCATCCTGTTTGGTTAAAAAGTATCCTTTTTCTTTTCCTTCCTTAAACATGTCTATCCCTACGGGTACATGTGGATGTTCCCACAGGCAAACCTTAAAACCTTTCTGTTTCAAGTGCTCCAGCATCTCCCTAGGATTCGGGAAAGCCTTCTCATCCCATTCCAAATTGCACCTTTTGCCGTTTTTCATCCAGAAAGGATCAAGGTGAAGTACATCGCAGGGGATATCATTTTCTCGTAGCTTTTCTGCTGTTTCTTCTAGCTCTTGTCTTGTTTTATATGCAAATTTTGACATCCACAAACCAAAGGACCATTTAGGGGGCACGGGAGCCTTACCCACGAGCTCGATGTATTGGTTGATAATATCCTTAAACTTCGGTCCGTAGATAAGGTAAAAATCCATGAGGGTGTCGTAGACCGTAAAAGAATAAGTTATGCTAGATTTGGTACCCAGATCGTATTCGATTCTGTTGGTTGTATTTATGAAAATTCCGTATCCCTGAGTACTCAAAAAGAATGGAATGTTCTTATAGGACTTCTCTGTATTTGTTCCCAAGGGATCCTCTGTCCAGGAGACAATTTTCTGGCTTTTCTTATCAAAAGGGGTAAATTTTTCTCCAAACCCATAAAAGTGTTCCTCAGGAAAAAGAAGCACATTCTCACGTAAGCTTTTTACGCTGGCTCCCTTTGATGTGAATCCGGTAGGGAGGGTTATAAACTGGTCCAAGACATTTTTGTCATCTGTCTGTTCCTGCCATATTAGCTTCTCCTTCTTATCATATATGCTAACCTGCCAATTTTGCTTATCTACAGTAATTTTTAACTTCTCGGTCCTCAGAGACACATAGTTTGTGTCCTCATCCAGGTCAAAATCAACTTTACCCCAGATTTGTTTTTCTACAAGATTTATTCTTCCCTTTTCCTTCTGAGGCTGGGGTACTACCTGCAAGCGGCATATCTCTGGGGTGTAGAATTCTAAAGAAACTTTTACTTTCTTACCCATGTTGGTTTGAACATGAAAATCCACTCCCCGCTCTTGCTTGGAAAAGGAAACCAGCTTCACTAAATATTGATAACCATTGTTCTCAGACATAATTTCCGCCTATTCGTATTTTTTAAGATTAAGTTCAATGCAGAATGCTTATCCTTTCACACCCCCCTCAGCCAAACTCTGTATGATACCTTTCTGAGCAATGATAGCTACCACAACTATCGGCAGGGTCGCGGTTATCGCGGCAGCCGTCATTTGGCCCCCCTGAGTTATACAGGTACCCCTAAACATTGAGATGGCTACAGGTGTCGTCCGGGATGCCACATGTTACACAGCTTTTTTCGGCGAGGCAGCTTTGGACTAGTGATTCCAGAAAATGAAAATCAGATACTTACCCCAGCCTGTTCTGCAAAGGCCTCAATTACTGCCACTATATTCTCTATGGGGGTTCCAGGTTGAATTGGCTTTGCACAGGAAAGGATATACCCTCCTCCTTTTCCCATTCCTCTACACAGTTTCTTCACCTCTAATTTTATCTCAGCGGGTGCCCCAAAAGGAATAGTGCTCTGGGAACCAAGACCTCCCCAGAAGGTGAGATTCTTCCCGTACAACCTTTTTAACTCATAGCAACTGTTGTTCCTTGCCTCAGGTTGGACGCTCTCATAGACATCAAGCCCAATATCGATAAGATCGGGTAGTATTTCTGCTTCGCTTCCGCACATGTGGTGGAGCGTATACTTTCCTGCTTCGTATACCTTAGCATATAGCTTCGTGTAGTATGGCTTGAAGTATTTTCGCCAACGCTCAGCCCCTATTATAATACCATGTTGATCTCCAAAGTCGTCACCAAACATAACTCCATCTATTGGTAATGTAAGAATTTTTTCAAGAAGTGCCATTTGTTGATCAAAAATTCTCTTGATAAGTTCCTGGTAAAAATCTGGGTATACAACCACATCCATAAGAGCATTTTCAAAACCTCTGATGGTCCAGCTTCGCTCAAATAAACCAAAACCAATTGTAGTTACTGTAAAATGACCTTTTTTCTCATAAATTAACTCAAGTGAGCGCTCATGCCACCCCTCATCAAAAAAAGCATCAAGATCTGGAAATTTATAGTCGCTAAGACTTGGTTTCTCTAATGCTGGTTTTTCGACATGCATAGGTCGCTTATCCACGCGCCATCGAGTGCCATACATATCTGTGGAAATGATTTTGTTAGATCCATAATCTACGCCAAAATTAACTGTTGGTATCTGTACGATATGATTATCTAACTTGGCTCGCCAGGAATCATTCCCGTAGTAAGAATTCATCTGCTCAGACCCGCCATGGTTAAGCCCTTCACCAAAATCCTCCTCAAAATGCAATGTGTAGGGAATAAAATCTGTTTCCTTGTGTTTTATTTGTGCGATTACTCTCTCTCTGGGAGTCATTTTTTTCTCCAACTTAAGTAGAACAGAAATTAAAATTTGTTGCCATAAAAGTATCTCAATCCCTAAGCTTCCAGCTATTTTACAAGGTGAATTGAAACCTCACTTAGCCAACCATCGTAATTAAAGCGTTGAGATAGAGAGAAATGATTTTTCACTTGGCATTACCATTCGACCATTCCAATCTATCCCCCATTTTTAGCCCTTCTTCTAACATAATAAGATAAGGACTATTTTCTCTCCAGCACTAAACCTGGGAGGCCCCCACACACGGGGCAATTCTGCCGCCTCAGGATTGGGAACTGTAATATTTGTCTAAACACTTCTGCACTTTCTCCTTAATCGATATTTAATAGGGGCGGATATCTGTTTCCTCAAGAGGGCTTATAACGACCTGATCCATACCCGCATTTCACCGGGTGAACGATTATCCCAGGTATAGTAAGGCACGGCAGTAATCTTGCATGGTTTCATTTTAATAGCAGTATTTCTGTACAACTCATCATGCCAATCAGATGTATCAAGTGCTTTTGCTACACCGGTTATGAGAGCCACTCCACCTAGTAGTTCTTCATCAAACTCTATCTGCAAATCGGCATCTATGGGGAGAACAATTTGAGAAGGTGATACCTCCTGATCGCATTCCTCCAAACAGTAGATAATAGGTCCTCGTTGTAGAACCACATGGCCGATATCTTTCCGTACGGCAGGATTAGCAGCAATGCGCTCGATAGGCATAGGGAAGATAATTTCCACTGTATCGCCTGATTTCCACTCTCGTTCAATCCGGCTATAACCCTTCTTGCTATTGACATTAACATCAATGCTTTCGCCATTGACCCGTATCTCCACCTTGCGGCTCCAGCCAGGAATTCGCAGGTTGAGCCCGAACATAGTCGCTTGTTCTGGTTCCACTGAAATTTTAATCCTTCCGTTCCAAGGGTAGTCGGTTTTCTGCCGTAGCAAAACCTTCTGACCTCCTACCTGTAGTTCACCAGTTCCTTGAACATACAGATGCACGTAGGCATCGCTCTCGGCTTGTGAATACACGTATCCTCCTACAGAAGCCATAAGACGGGCGATGTTTGGAGGGCAGCAGGCACAATCAAACCATTCCTGCCGGTGATGGTCTCCTCGACTTTCTAAAGGGTTATCGTAGAAAAACTTTTCACCGTCGAGAGACACACCGCTAATCACTCCATTGTAAAGGGCTCTTTCCATTACATCGGCGTAGCGGCTATCTGGGGCCAGTTGCAGCATTCGATGAGCGAAAAATACCAATCCGATAGCAGCGCATGTCTCTGCATAGGCTGATCGGTTAGGCAGGTCGTATGGATGCGTGAAACCCTCATTATCCGTGGAAGAACCGATACCTCCTGTAACGTACATACGTTTCTTTGTAATATCTTTCCACAACCTCTTACAGGCTGCAAAAAGCTCATCATCTTCTGTTTCTACAGCTACATCAGCCATGCCGAAGTACAAGTACATGGCGCGTACCGCGTGTCCAACTGCTTCGACTTGTTCTCGTACTGGTAAGTGATCCTGGCAGTACTGAGTATTAAAGTTTTCACCGGTATTGAAAAAGCGGCGGTAAAACTTGGTATGTTCAAAAGGCAGATTCCCCATTTCGCTCTTAAAAACCGAGGGAGACTGTCCACGTCGATCCAAAAAAAATTTGCTTAAATTTAGATACCGTTTCTCTCCGGTGAGCCGGTAGAGTTTCACTAAAGCCAGTTCAATTTCTGGGTGCCCGGGGTAACCATTACGCTTACCGGACCCAAAGACAGAATCTATATAATCCGCGTAGCGGCGAATGACATCCAAGAATTTGGTTTTTCCGGTTGTTTGATAATGGGCAACAGCAGCTTCGATGAGGTGCCCGGCGCAGTAGAGTTCATGGCCGAAAGCAAGTTTTTTCCAGCGATATTCAGGCTCGGCTACTGTATAGTAGGTATTAAGGTAACCATCTTCTTGCTGTACTGAGGCAATCTTGTCAATAACATCATCGATGAGTGACTCTAGTTCAGGATCGGGGTGAACAGCTAGCGAGTAACTAGCGGCTTCGATCCACTTGGCTACGTCCGAATCCCAGAAAGGGTGGACTTTTGAGCCAGTTCCGGAGCTGTCATGGAGCAAGAAAGCGCCGATGCGACCAGTCTCTTTACACTTTCTGTATATAGCAGGTACGGTGTACTTGTGATTTATCTGTAAGCGACAGGCCCAGAAATTGTCTTCTAAAGCAACTTTAGTAAAAGGGACTGCATTCAGTGCACATGATTTTTGTAGTCGAGGCATAACCAACTTCCTTTCCGGAGTTCAAGCTTGAAGCTTTGTCCGGTCCTCGTTATTTAATCGAGCCGCGAGTCAATCCCGAAACAATGGCCCGTTGAGAGACGAGTACCAGAATTATCACTGGGACGACCATCGTAACTCCTAAAGCACTGATCAATTCCCACGGCCGGCCATACGGGGTTCTGGCTTGAAATACTTCTGTGATGGTCACGCTGAGCATCTTTGCTCTGACAGTGGAACTGAAAGCCAGTGGATATATGAAGTTGTTCCAAGCATTAATAAAGTTGATCACGATCATCGTAGCAAGGGCAGGTTTCACTACAGGAACGACCACGTACCACAGTAACTGGGGTAAAGTTGCGCCGTCGACGATCGCAGCCTCCTCTATCTCAACCGGTACCTGTTTGATGAAAGAAACCAGCACCCAGACTGTAAAGGGTACCAAAACACTGGTCATAACTAAAGTCAAACCTTGAACCGTGTTGATCATTTTGAGGCTTCTTAAAATCTGAAATAGGGGGACTATGGTAGCGATTTCTGGTAAAGCCATGGACAATACGAGCCCGAGTAGGAGCAAGCTGCTACCCGGGACCGGTACCCGGGTAAAGCCATATGCTGCCAGAAAGCTAATCAACACGGTTAATAAACTCGAACCCACTGCGAAAATGAGCGAGTTTCGCAGATAATAGTAAAAGGGAAGCTGTTGTACGAGGTTTATAAAGTTCTCGAAAGTCGGTTTGGGAAAGTAATTAGGAGGTATGCTGAATATCATGTTAGCTGGTGTTATGGCTGATACAAACATCCAGTAGAAAGGGATTAGTGCTACCGCCAAGAACACAATTAAGCCCAAATAAAGTCCAAAGGTGGCTAATCCTCGATGAACTTTCCATTTAGACCCAAATGACGTAAACACTGGCTGTTTACCTCCTTTAATGTGTTGTTGGACTTCCGGCAACTCAGAGGGAGCCACTGTAAACTAAAGGGTGACTTCATATCGTTTGAATAAATAAAGACCTAGCACCCCAACAGCTGCAACTATCAAGATCAACACCATACTTAACGCTGACGCCATGCCCCAGTCGTACCAGAGCATGCCTCTCTGGAAAATCCTGTAAGCGATGACCATGGTAGCTACACCCGGGCCACCCTGGGTCATTCCATAAATCAGATCAAGACTGGCAAGCTGCCATATTACGAAAAAGAGTGCGAGCGTGATAATGATGGGGGTACTGACGGGAATGGTGATATAGCGAAACCTCTGAAAAGGAGTTGCACCATCAATTTTAGCAGCTTCGTACAACTCGACCGGAACACTCTGTAGTCCAGCCAAAAGTACGATCGCCATAAAAGGGGTGTTCTTCCAGACGTTAACCAATATTACGGAAAGCTGAGCGGTTGCAGGAAAAATCAGCAATTGCGGTCGCCACCCGGAAATCCGATAGGTCCAATCAGCAACTAGTCCATACTGGTCGTCAAGCATCCACCGGAACGTCAAGGCCGCTACGACGATTGGTATGGCCCACGGAATCAGATTGACAGTTCGTGCAATCTTTCTCCCCATAAACCGGGCGTTTAGTAAGTTAGCAATAGCTATCCCCAAAATAAGCTGTAGCACCGTTGAAGCAACAACAAACACTAGGGTAAAAGACAGGATGCTCCGTACCGTTGAGTCACTGGCCAGCTGCGTAAAGTTCTGCAAACCCACAAACTGGTTAATGTGCGATATTAGATTGACTTCAAAAAAGCTTAGATACACCGTCCGTAGTATAGGATAAACTGATGTAAGAAGACGTAACAGCAACGCTGGACCAACTAAAAGAAAAAAGATAAAATAACGCCTACCCAACCTTGGGGACCGGCGTGTGCGTCGGATCTTTACAGCCTTCCCCGTCAATCTGGTTTCTGCCGGTGACTTCATAATCCAAACTCCGCCAACAAATACCCCATCAGGCCTTCCATCTCAAACGCTGTACAATGTGGGCTGGACGCCGTCTCATGCCCGCGTCCAGCCCACACGTCCACAGATGCTAACTGTTCATTCAGGTTTCTAGCGTTATGGCACGGGTTCATGACGCACCAGAAGTGAGTGTACCCTATCTTTCATGCTAGTCCTTAACTGCTGGAGCCCAAAGTCTTCATTTTCTCCTTACCTCGTCTTATGACCTCGTCCAGACTTATCTGGTTCGTTAGGTACGCAGAGGCAAGTTCCTCGACTACAGTTTTAGCCTCCATAAACCTTGGATGGGATGGACGCGCACCTATAACCCGTGCTTCAGAATACATCCGGAGGTAACGGGCCATTCCTTTATCCCCCACAGCGTTGAGCACCGAGCGACGCGAATTTAGGAACCACGTACTCATTTTTGCAAGCTTGGGGACGTTTTCTGTGGAGCTCATGAACTTCACAAACTCCTTGGCGGCCTCCTTGTTAGACGCAGTTTTGGGGATCACCCAGCCCCAGGACGCGGCCCAGCTCTGCCCATTATCCGGCCCCTTGGGAGGCAGAGCAATGACTACCTTATCTTCTTCAAACCAATCAGGCTTGCCGCGGGAAACGTCGTAGAAGAAAGGCCATTGACGCATCATGGCCACCCGGTCGTTCATGTAATCCAGATTAACCGCATCGTAATTCTTGTTCAGAGCCGCTACCGGGAAGATCTTGTGCTTATACATCATGTCGTGAATGAATTGGAGTGCAACGCGCAATGGTTCACCAAACTCATAGGGAGTGCCGCCGGCTTGCTTAGTTAGGTACGCCATATATACTCCCAAAAAACCGCCCATAGCAAGTCCGTCTGAAACGCCCCACATACCGTCTTTGGTTAGTTTCTTACCGACCTCTACCATTTCATCCCAGGTTGTCGGTGGCGTAAGTCCCATTTGATCAAACAAATCTTTGCGATACCAAAAGTACTGGGCTTCGAAGTTATGAGGTATTCGGAAGAGACTTCCTTTATACCTATGCCAAGTATCTACCATTTCAAGCATGTCTGGGGTCCAGTCTTCCCAGAACGTTTCGTCGAACAGTGGATTTAGATCTTCCAGCCACCCAGCTCGGGAAAAACTGATAGCTGCTTCATCCTCAATATCAATGACATCGTATGGACTTGTGCCTGCCATGATAGCACTGGTCATTTGAGAGAGGAACTCGGGCGGAGCTCCGGGCCTGGTTACTACTTCAACTTCGATACCCGTTTTTTCAGTGAACTTGAGTTCCTCAACTGCCCGCTTCGTGTCCTCGACTGCCCATCCGCCGACACCCACCGTTATTTTGACTGATGCAGCCAAACTATTGAATCCCGTGCAAACCAATAGAGCACTTAGAACCCCAAAGACCACCAACATCGAATACTTGTTTTTTAACACGGTTTCACCCTTTCTAATTTGACTTGGATCATTTTTCCCTGAAAGCTTCTAAAAAGAAATTTAATTATTTAACGTTTTTCTTTTTTTAGAAAGCTTTCCTTCCCCCCAGCTAATGGCCTATCTGCTTTTCACCTCCCTCTGGCCTTATTTTTAGCTCTTTTCTTGCCAAAGATCTAACTTCACTACTAATTGTTAACACATTTTTTTTTTGTCAAGAGGGGCTTTTTGAGAAAATTGCATTTTTTAGCCTTCCAGAGAGGAAAAGAGTCTCTTCTGGAATAGCTTTATCCCCTAAGTAGATAAAGTCAGACCACTCGTTTAAGGACACATTCAGCCCTTCAAGCTGGACAGGGGAAAACCCTTTTCGCTTTCCCCGAGGAAAAACTCTGAAGTTGTGTCTCAAGTAAAGAGATTAAGATGGACCTGCACTCCCCCAGGGGTTTGAAACTCGTTCATTACCTTATATTGGGGCTTGAAGGGGCTAAATATAATCTCAGCAGCGTTATTGGTATGTTCTATTTCCTTCTCAGGTAACTTCTTGTAGAGGAAAAGGCCTTTTGAGTTTCTCTTGATAAAATCCAAACAAGGAGATGCCCATACTGGGCTCATCTCTCTTGCCCACATAATCAAAGAAGCTTATGAAAAGGCTCTTAGGAGACGCGGCAAGGAAGCCAAAGTTCCAAGTCTCTTTTGTCTTGGCCACCTTAATCCAGACCTCATCTATCACGCAGTGAGAAAGACTTACCAGAGAAGACACCTGCTTCTTTTAAGATACTCATCCCCCGATCAACATCCTCGGTCGTGATGAATCCATAGCTTCGGTCTCTCATCAATCGTCTTATTGTGCCTTTGGCCATCTTGTCATTCTCCTGAAACTGTACTGCTTGTTTTTCTTTTGCTTTGCCTTCTCCCTTAGCCCCTTCCCCGGTTTAAACTTGGGGACTTTTTTAGCTGGGATTTGGATAGTTCCTCTGGTCTGGGGGTTGACTCCTTTTCTTGCCTTTCTTTCCATAACCTGAAAAGTGCCAAAACCGACTAAAGTGACTTTTTCTTCTCTGGCCAGACAGTCAGTTATTGCTGAGATTATTGCATCAACCGCCTAAAGCGCGAAATGGCTATGGTTCCTGAAAAAATCTATCCAATGCTGAACGAACCATGTCCCTATTGACAATGAACTTTCCCCTTAGTCCGTCCTCGATGAGGCTTCCATAATGATCGCTTGCTG
>Ga0209978_10000986_pt1 | contig 11481 bp, 12 predicted proteins | sample BentaG_FD_182805 | JGI IMG/M metagenome (GOLD analysis project Ga0209978, IMG submission 182805) | Deep subsurface microbial communities from South Atlantic Ocean to uncover new lineages of life (NeLLi) - Benguela_00093 metaG (SPAdes)... | ecosystem: Environmental > Aquatic > Marine > Oceanic >...
GTCATCCAGAATGGCGTCGTCGTTGGAGCTGTCTGGTTGGGTACGAAGAAGGGAGTCAATGAAATCAATCGGATAATCTCCCAGAAGATAAATGTGGAGAAGCATAAAGAATCTCTTTTAGAAGATGATTTTGACTATTCAGTTTTATGAAAGTTAAAGTCTTTAGCGTCTTTCTCATCTTATCTGCACTCCTCACTCCAGTTCAGGGCAAAACCTTTGGATATCTCTCCTTTGAGTACATAAAAGGTCAAGATCAAACAGAAGTATCCAACGGGAGTTTCCGAAACTCTCAATTGGGGCTTATTTTTTCAGATGAAATTACAGCCAGAATTGGTTATGTCTCTGAGATCAGATTCAAAAAAGAGAGCAGAATTGAATTAGAACAGGCTTGGGTGGGATTCAAACTCTCAAGTTTATTTAATTTTAAATTAGGCCTGTACATTGTTCCCTTTGGAAAATACAATCAGTCGAACCGCCCTCATCAGACGATGTTGATAAGTGATCCCCTGAATGTGGAGAAAATATTTCCCTCAAGCTGGAGAGACATAGGAATCTTTTTAGAGGGGAGATCAAGCAGCTTTTTTTATTCAGCTTATTTAGGGAATGGGCTCTCTGAGAGTGAAGATTTAAAAGGGAGCCAGCAGTTTAAGGATAATAATTTAGATAAAGCAAAGGGAGGAAGAGTGGGCTTAGCGCTGAGCCAGTCGTTAGAAGTTGCCTATTCCTATTACAGAGGGAAATATGATGATGGAAACAAGCGAGAGCTTGTCCTTCAAGGATTGGATTTAATCTGGACATCCGAAGGTTTTCAAATCCTCTCTGAATATTCAAAGGCCAATTTAGAAAACCCTGAGAATTTCCTTGAAGGGAAAGTTGAAGGATACTTTGTTCAGGTTTCATTCGAATTAGGCAACTTACGTCCTGTCGTGAGTTACCAGCGGTTAAAATACGAAGATCCATTTCATGGCCGAGGCTATATCAGCCCTGATCCTGGAGAGGGGACTTCAGAGGAGAAAAGCCGCTGGGCGCTCGGTTTTGTCTATTTTGCCTCCCAAAATGTTTTTCTTAAGTTCGAATACGATTTTAACCGTGAGAAAGACATAGAGCTTAAAGAGAACTCTTACTCATTTCAGGTTGCCTTAAGTTTTTAGCCTTGTCTATAAACTCAATTTCTGATAAAATTCGGTATCAATAAGATTTCATCCTGAGTTTGAAAATAACAACAGTCCTCCTTAAGGAGTTCTATGGCCAATTTACTCGTTGCAGGTACCCAATGGGGAGATGAAGGCAAAGGCAAAATTATCGACCTCCTTGCTCCCTCTTTTGATGTAGTGGCTCGCTATCAAGGCGGCCATAATGCCGGACACACTGTTTATGTGAACGGGAAAAAAATCATTCTTCATCTCATTCCTTCAGGTGTTCTCCACCTAGGCAAGCTTTGTATAATTGGAAATGGAGTTGTCCTCAATCCAAAGGCGTTTCTGGATGAAATTGAAGAATTAAAAAAATACGGTATTGAGATAGATGATAATATCGTGATAAGCAAAAATGCCCATCTCATACTTCCTTATCATTCGCTAAGGGAGAGGATTGATGAGGAGAGAAGAGGGGCGAAAAAAATCGGAACCACCTGCCGAGGTATCGGACCTTCCTATGAAGATAAAATGGCTCGCCGCGGAATCAGGGCCGGGGACCTTTTGGATTTATCCATCCTCAAGGAAAAGATTGAAGAAAATATAGAAGAAAAAAAAGCCTACTTCGCTCATTATCATAAACCTCTCCCTGATCCGGAGAAAATATACAAAGAATATGCCCTTTATGCTTCTAAAATAAGAAAATATGTAAAAGATGTTTCACTTCTTTTAGACGAGAAAATTAAAGAAGGAAAATCCATTCTTTTCGAAGGAGCTCAGGGTGCCCTTCTTGATATCGATCATGGAACCTATCCTTATGTCACCTCCTCCAATTCGACTGTCGGGGGAGTATGTACAGGTTTGGGCATCCCCCCCAACAAGATAGACTCAGTCTTGGGAGTGACAAAGGCCTACACAACCCGGGTCGGAGGCGGTCCTTTCCCCACAGAGATTTTTGATGAGAGAGGAAAATTTCTGCTTGAGAGGGGTAATGAATATGGGTCGACCACCGGCCGTCCCAGACGATGTGGCTGGTTTGACGCTGTGGCTGTATCTTATTCATGCCGCTTGAACGGGATTGATAAAATTGCCCTGACAAAGCCTGATGTTCTTGATGATTTTGATGAAATTCTGGTGTGTGTAGGATACAAATACAAAGGAAAGCTTCTCCGCAGCTTTGCTTCAGAAAGCTGGATTTTGGATAGAGTCATCCCTCAGTATAAAAAGATTCGAGGGTGGAGAGGGTCAATCCGGAAAACAACAGAATTCTCCTTCCTTCCTCAAGCCTTTAAAGATTTCCTTAAATTAATTGAAGATGTTATTCAGGTCAAGATCGCTATCGTTTCCACTGGCGTAGAAAGAACGGATACCATTTTGAGGGAAGCTAAGTTGAATGATATTGTTAATCTGGAGAGAGTTAAAAAAGGGATGGGCTAAAGTCTCTTCAGTTTATTTGGTTAGTTCAGCTATCAGCAATGGGCCTTCAACCTGAGTCTATTTTTTTATTTTTCCCAATTTGCTTTTGCTCTTTGTAGGATTAATGAGATTTTTACCTGTCTTTAATCTGGAAAAAGCAAGCAGAGACTACGTCTCCATTTCTTTTTTTGATGTCTTATAGTTGTTGTTGAAATTCATGCCCTCCCTTATTTTCATGGTAAGATATAAAATGGTAAGATATAAAGCAGGTTTGTCTGCTCTTTTTGCGGTAGTGTCCTAATTCGAAATTTAATATCAATATAAAATTCAGGAAAATGTCAAAAATTTTGCTTGACAAATAAGAACGGTTGATTCATACTTTGGTATGAAATGGAGGTTGCCATGAAGAAAGTAGCGAAGATTGCCATAAGTTTGGGGAAGGACACCTTGATGGCCGTGGAAAAGGAAAGGAAGATCAGAGGAGAGAATCGCAGTGAATTCTTTCGCCAGGCAGTTGAGAAGTTTTTGAAAAAGGAGCGAGAGTCTTCAGCAATTAAAGACTACATACGGGGTTATCGGGAGATGCCAGAATCTACCGAAGAAATTGAAGCTATGCACCGGATTGGAAGTGCTGTGCTAGCTGGAGAGCCCTGGGAGTGAGGCGAGGCGAGATATGGTGGGCGGCGCTTGGGTCGCCTGGGACAGAGCCGGGGTCACCTGCGGGCAAACGGCCCGTGCTCCTTTTATCCCGGAATGAGGCTTATTCTATTCGGGAACTTATAATTGTTGCGCCAGTAACTACACGAATACGTCGTATTCCCGCAGAAGTTCCCCTTGGGGTGGAGGAAGGACTTTTAAAGCGGTGTGTTGTAAATTTGGATACCATCATCACCGTTGCCAAGAAGAGCCTGTGTGAAAAACTGACCACCCTCAGTTACGACAAAATGAAAGAGGTAGAGGCTGCCCTTTGTTTTGCGCTAGGGATAAAGGAGTAGGGATCAAGTAATATCCTACACATGTTTAATGGCGTTTATTAGTTCTCTGATAGACCATAAATGCTTCGTAACGCCGGCGGCCATTGCAGGGATGACTCTTATAGTGCGAGGTATCCAACAAAAATTATAATAAGTGAAAAACAAGGCAACAGAGGCTTTAAGATTTTCAAGTTTCTTGCTGAATCCAAGAGTTAAACGAGTAAATCGACGCATAAAAGTTCGCATGGTTAAATTAGCTCTTTCAACATAACTTGTGCATATATACTTTTGATTAGGATTTCCCATAATAACAGTTCTGACACATCCTGATACTCTTGGTGGTGTATATCGGCCAGGGCCGACACGTTCAGAATCATACTCCTTTGTTATCATGGCATAATCAACATTGCACCCAAAAGCCAAGTCGATTGCATCTATATAAGCCTTGAAGGCATCGCTTGAAATTTGAGGCCTATTTCCATTTAGGGTACTTTTTAGTTGCCTAGTAAAAATTATGGCATTTTCAATATTACGTTTACCAACAACCCAAGTTGGAATAAATTTGCTTATAGGGTCAATAGCATAAAATACAAATTGGTCGCCAATAGAAACATCATGCTTTTCGTGCTTTTCAAGTCGATTTTGTTTCTTTCTGCAAAATGTCCATATTTCGTCAAGCTCTAATCTAGGACAATCTAAATCTCTTGCCATTTTATTCATAAAATCATGACAAAGTATTCCTGTTCGTACTAACAACCTCATAATTGTATCTCTATGTGTTTCACTCATTCGTTCAACACTTCGAATTGAATTGCCCTCAACCAATGCTGATAAAATAATAATTTGTTTTTTTTGTTTTAATCTGTTCATTTTAGGGCCTCCCGACTTGACAAGAAGCCCTAAAAGTTTTAAATTAAAAATGGCTTAGGTTTGGTTTCTTGCCAAGCCTTTGTTGGGAGTTCTTAGCTTAATGGGCGATGAACTCCCTATTCAAAATTTATTATAACAGCGGGTGCCAGATTTAAACTGGCGTTAAGCGCTTTAAAGACGCTTGTCCTTTCCACTAGACGAACCCGCCGTTATTTTTCAAGTGCCGAGAGGCATTTCCCTCTTGGCCGAGTGGTTAAGGTATAGGGTTCGAGCAACTCGCACTCTCGGCACTTTTTCATTATCTATCACCTCTGATTTGTTTGCTAGTTCCTTTTTTTGTTTCATGTTCTTTTATATTAGCAATCAACATTTCATCTTGTTCGTTCCATTCTGCGGAATAATTTCGAGTTTGACCAATGGGAAGTTGATAATATTTCAGAAAGGCCATCCCTGAAATAGTGCCAAATTTTCCACCACGATATTTTATAATCCGATATGCTTCAGGGGTTTTTCTTTTAGAAAATTTAATACCAACTAACGAATCGCTTTTGTCATAATAAAGAATAGCATAGTTATTATCTTTAACGTACTTTGCCATGGTTGCCGAATTGAAATTAATAATTCCTGCTTTGGTAAAAGTGATAGTTGGCTTTCCAAATGTTTGTAATCTTTTGTGTACAAATTTCTCAAATTTGTTCATAAATCCCCTCCTGTAAAATTTCTGCATGTTTTGTACTTCCATATCTATATCAATATAGCACTATTTACTGTTGCTGTCAAGTATTTTGTGTATTTTTTGTTACATCAAATATAATAAAATCGTCCAGCGGTGAATTATTTGATATGGAAGTACAGGTGGCAGGCATGAAGTAATTACTTCATGTGTGCTGAAATCACCAACTGGACGATTTATTTTTCATTTTTTGATATAATAAATTGGGCGTCAGTAAAGCGTGGTGGGTTTTTGTAGTCATACCCCATCACCTCTTCTAGCCTTCGGGCAAATCTAGCGCCCACAATCATCGTGCACTAAAGGGATAATTTCTAAAAAAATCAAATTAGGACACTACCCTTTTTGCTAATGAATTGAGATTAGACAAATTTTATGATAAAATATAATCTCTATTAATTCTATATTATAAATAAGAAATAATGGCCAAAAAATTGCCTGTAGATAATCAGAAATTTTACTTTTTGACAGTTCATAACAATTTGAAATTTATTCCTTTTTTAATTAACAAAGAGAATACTGATATTTTGGTATTCAAAGGCGGATTCTTTCTCAGGCGCTCGTTCATTCATCTGAATTCTTCCTCATTATAAGGGGTGTCAAGAAGAAGAAACATTTTTTAATTTGGCACAGATATTGCTAGTTAAAATAAATAGAGCGATACTATATTTAAGGAATTTATATAATTTAAGATTTTTGTGATGTTAACTGGAAAATAGGAACGATGATAACCGATATTTCTGTGATGATTGCCGGAAAAGCAGGTGATGGGGTTCTCTTTACAGGGAATGTTCTGGCCAGAATTCTGAAGAGACAGGGATGGGAGATTTCAACCTACCGGGATTTTCCTTCCAATATAAGGGGAGAACCAACCAATTACACGATAAGAGCTAGCCTGGAAAGAATTTATGGGAGAGGAGATGATGTTGATGTTTTCCTGGCATTTGATTGTGAGGCCATTATCAAGCATGCCAAAAAAATGGCCGAGGGAGGAATCCTTCTTTGTGATGGTGAAAACGCGGTACGACTTCCTCCTTATGAGAACAAAGCAAGAACTTTTCATAGATTTCCTTTAAGAAAGTTAGCAAAAGATAATTTTGGCAAGGAAATCTTCAAGAACATGATTGCGCTGGGAGCTTTGTGCTATATCCTTGATCTGGATTTTGCCATTATAGAAAAAATTATATCTGAGGCTTTCCTTAAGAGAAAAGGGAAGGAAGTCGTCCAAAAAAATATTCGTGCTATTCATTTAGGATGTGAAAAGGCGAAAGAAATTGTTGTGCCAGAAGAACGGCATTCGCTTGTGAGAAGAAAAGATTCGGACAGGCTTTTTCTCTCTGGAGACGAAGCCATTGCCTTTGGAGCACTTGCCGCAGGATGTCGATTTTTTGCAGCCTATCCTATCTGTCCTGCCACTGAAATATGGCAATGGTTAGCAGTTTATCTTCCCCAGTTCAACGGCCTTGTGGTTCAGACTGAAGATGAACTGGCTGCACTTAACATGGCCCTTGGAGCTTCATACGCGGGAGCGCGGGCGATGACATCCACTTCTGGCCCTGGGGCTTCTTTGATGATGGAGGGGTTTAGTCTTGCTGGAATGGCGGAAATACCAATCGTGGTAGCCCATGTCCAGAGGGTTGGTCCGAGCACAGGGATGCCGACAAAAACTGAACAGGGGGATTTGAATCAATGGATTTATGGAGCTCATGGTGATTTTCCTCGCATCATTCTATCCCCTGGAACAGTAGAAGAGTGCTTTGAATTCACCATAAAAGCTTTCAATTTTGCAGAGAAATACCAGTGTCCTGTAATTCTTCTAACAGAGCAGGATTACGGTCAGAACTTCCGTTCAGTAAAGAAATTTGACCTGTCAAAGGTCAAAATTGAGAGAGGGAAACTCCTCAGTCAAGAAGAGCTTATCAACATAAAAGATTTTAAAAGATACGAGTTCACATCTGACGGCATTTCTCCTCGCGCTCTGCCTGGCATGAAGAAGGGGCTTCACATGGTAGAGGGCAATGAGCATGATGAAAGAGGATACAGAGATGAAGAACCAGAAAACAGAATCAGGATGATGCAAAAAAGGATGAAAAAACTTAAAAGTGCCTCTAAGGACATGATTTCTCCCAGGAAATGGGGAGAGAGAGATGCTGAGATCGGGATCATAGGATTTGGTTCCACTTTTGGACCCATTCAAGAAGCGATAATGCAGCTAAAGAAAAAGGGAATCAAAGCCAAGTACCTTCAGATGAGAACACTCTGGCCTTTCCCTTCGAAGAAAGTTGAGGAATTCATAGCAACATGCAAAGAAATTTTTGTTGTTGAAAACAATTTTTCAGGGCAATTGAGCTCCCTCCTAAAAAGCCAGGTGCGATTGCCCTTTAGAATGAGGAATATTCTTAATTATTCAAGCGAGGCCTTCAGGCCTCAGGAAATTTCATTACAGATCCAGAAGGCTCTATAAATGAGAAAAGAAAAGGATTATCATTTGAGTACCCCAACCTGGTGTCAGGGCTGCGGTATTTATGGTATTTTTGCTGCCCTTAAGAGGGCTGCATTAGCTCTTGACCAAGATCCCGAGCAATTGGTTATCGTCACAGGGATTGGCTGCCATGGAAGATTAAACAATTATTTTTGCTCTTACGGATTTCACGGTCTCCATGGGAGGACTTTACCTGTGGCCTCTGGACTTAAGCTTTCCAACCCTAACCTTTCTGTGGTAGGAGTCAGCGGAGATGGTGATGCTTACTCCATTGGATTAGGACATTTTATTCATTCCTTAAGAAGAAATATCAATATCACTTATCTGGTTGTGGATAACAGGGTTTACGCACTGACTCAAGGCCAGACCTCTCCTACAAGTCAGATGGGTTATGTTTCTGTTTCAACTCCATACGGGTCCAAAGAACGAGATCTCAACGGGCCTCAACTGGCGCTTTCTTCAGGCGGAACATTTGTTGCCCGGGGATTTTCCGGTAATCCGACTCAATTAGCCTCTCTTATCGAAAAGGGCATGAAACACAAAGGATTTTCTTTAATCGAAGTTTTGAGCCCTTGTGTCACTTACAATAAAGTCAATACATACCAGTGGTTCAGGAAGAATATTTACGATCTTGATGAAGATTCAGGTTATAATCCGAGGGATAAGAGGCAAGCGTGGGAAAAATTAAGCAAGGGGAAGAAAATTCCTGTGGGGCTGATCTATGTTGAAAAAAGACCATCCTATGAGGATCTTGTTTTTAGAAAGGAGGCAGAGCCCCTTGTTTTTAATGATTTAAGTGCGGATGTTCCTCAATTGGAAAAAATCATGGAAAAATTTAAGTGAAATATATATTATTAAGACTCTATGAAAAGGAGAATTTTTAATGAAAGAAAAAGTGGAAAAAGCCTTGGATAAGATACGACCTGCCCTTATGGCAGATGGAGGAAATGTGGAACTTGTTGAGGTCAAAGATGATGTGGTTAAGGTCAAGTTGACAGGTGCCTGTGGCGGATGCCCCATGTCTCAGATGACTTTAAAAATGGGGATTGAAAGGCTCTTGAAGAAAGAAATCCCAGAGATCAAAGAAGTGGTTGCCGTTTGACAAAATGGGGACAGGGAGAAAAATCAAACCGGTTTTATTAATTATAGAAAGTTAATTCAACTGAGGGAAAAACGAGAAAAATGAGAAGAGTGTATCTAGATCGAATCGCTGCAACTCCTCTTCATCCTCAAGTTCTTGAGGACATGCTTCCTTATTTGAAGGAAAATTTCGGCAATCCTCAAAGTCTTCATTCCGCCGGCCAAGAAGCTCTAAGAGCTGTTGAAGAGGCAAGAGAGAAGGCAGCTCAACTCATTAATTGCGAACCTTCCGAGATCTTCTTCACTTCCAGCGGTTCTGAATCCAATAATTTTGCTCTGAAAGGACTTGCCCTTGCTCATCGTAACCGAGGAAAGCATATCGTTATTTCTGCAATCGAACATCAATCTGTTCTTCATTCAACCAAAAAATTGGAAAAACTCGGTTTCACCGTAAGCCTCGTTCCTGTTGATAAATGGGGGATGGTGGACGCTGAGGAAGTCCAGCGAGCTATTACCAAGGAAACAATACTTGTTTCTATAATGTTAGCCAACAGTGAAGTGGGGACAATAGAGCCCATTGAGGATATTGCAAATATTTGCCGCTCCCGCGATATCCTCTTTCACACAGACGCAGTTGCAGCCGTAGGAAATATTCCCGTTGATGTGAAGGAGTTAGGAGTTGATGCTTTGAGCTTGGCAGGAAATCAGTTTTATGGTCCCAAGGGAAGTGCAGCTTTGTTTGTGAAAAAAGGGACAAGAATCCTTCCTTTCATTGATGGCGGTATTCAGGAGAGTGGAAGGCGTGCTGGAACAGAAAATGTATCCGGTATTGTTGGTCTGGGAAAAGCGACAGAGATAGCTAAGAAAGAAATGGAAAAACGGATTGAAAGGGTGAAGCCCTTGAGGGACAGACTTATCAAGCTCTTCCCCCAGAAAGTGGAACATGTGTTTCTCACCGGTCATCCAAAAAAAAGGCTTCCTTATCATGCGAGCTTCTGTATTGAGTTTGTCGAAGGGGAAGCGATGCTCTTGAATTTGGATATGCAAGGCATTGCCGCCTCGAGTGGTTCTGCCTGCACTTCAAGGGCATTAAAGGCTTCCCATGTTCTTCTCGCCATGGGCATAGACCATGCCCTTGCCCAAGGCTCTCTTGTTTTTAGTTTGATTGAAGAGACGAAATCCAAGGATATCGATTATCTCCTTGAAGTCTTTCCGCCCATAATAGAGAGACTGAGGAAAATGTCTCCCTTATATACCCAATATTTAGAGGAGAAGGAAAAATGATTTACAGCGAAAAAGTAATGGAGCACTTTCAAAACCCGCGGAATGTGGGCGTTATAAAAGATGCAGACGGAGTTGGCCAGGTGGGCAATCCTGTCTGCGGTGACATGATGAGTTTTTATATCAAGGTAAAAGACAACCGAATTGAGGATGTCAAGTTTCAGACTTTTGGCTGTGGAGCTGCTATTGCTGTCTCCAGCATGGTCAGTGAAATGGCCATGGGAAAGACGATAGAAGAGGTTCTTGAAATCACAAATAGGAGTGTAGCAGAGGAGCTGGGAGGGTTACCTAAGAATAAGCTTCATTGTTCAAATCTGGGAGCAGATGCGCTCCATAAGGCGATTGAAAATTACAAAGAGAGACATAAAGCTGAGGCCAAGAAAAAAGATACCCCTGACAAATCCGTTGATAAAGAGAAATGCTACTGCCCTTACTGCGAAGGACCTCTGGAGGGTATGGAAGATTACTGCACGAAGTGTGAGATCGAACTTGAGGAGTGTCCAGAATGTGGAAAACCCGTTAAGAAAGGGGAAGAAAAATGTGTCTACTGCGGGGCAACGAAGGTGAGGGTATAAATATTTCGACTTAAAGAAGTTTTTTTAAAGAAAGTTACGAGGCAAGATGGAAACAAGGAAGATAGAGGAAAGAATGAAGGTTGATGTGAAATTAGATTGCTTTGGCTTGCTCTGTCCTATGCCCATTATCCAGACAGCAAAAAAAATCAAAGAAATGAAGATTGGCGAGGTTTTGGAAGTGATCTCCAATGATAAAGGAATCAGAGAAGATATGCCGGCTTGGTGCAGGCAAACAGGACAAGAATATCTAGGACTGGAGGAAGAAGGGGATATTATAAAAGCATATGTCAGGAAAGTGAAGGATTAGCCTAATACAAACGCAATTATTCCAGTGTCATCGCGAGGAGCGAAGCGACGTGGCGATCTCGTCTTTATAGGATGAGATTGCCACGCTACGCTCGCAACGGTGGATTGCCGCGCCCTTTCAGGGCTCGCAATGACATTGTAAAAATATATATTGCGTTTATATTAGTTTATCCGAACCATGCTCAAGATGGAAGGTCGAATGGATTTGTAGGGGTTTGATTCATCAAACCCTCCTTTGATTTATCAAATCCATTTTGAGGAGAAAAGTGAACAAAGAAGAGATAAGGAGCAAAATAGAAAGATTAAAGAAGGAAAAAAATGCCGTTATTTTAGCCCATAATTATCAGATTGGGGAAGTCCAGGAGATAGCCGATTATATCGGGGATTCCTTAGGGCTGAGCCAGAAAGCAGCTCAGGTAGAAGCAGAGATCATAGTCTTCTGTGGGGTTCACTTTATGGCTGAGACAGCTTCTATACTGGCACCAGAAAAAACAGTCCTTATCCCTGATATAAAGGCTGGCTGTCCCATGGCCGACATGATTAATGCATCGGACATGAGGCAATGGAAAAGAAACTATCCAGGAAGTAAGGCGGTCTGTTATGTTAACACAACCGCAGAGGTAAAAGCTGAATG
>Ga0209978_10000987_pt1 | contig 11473 bp, 9 predicted proteins | sample BentaG_FD_182805 | JGI IMG/M metagenome (GOLD analysis project Ga0209978, IMG submission 182805) | Deep subsurface microbial communities from South Atlantic Ocean to uncover new lineages of life (NeLLi) - Benguela_00093 metaG (SPAdes)... | ecosystem: Environmental > Aquatic > Marine > Oceanic >...
TGAATGGCAGCATTTCTACTCTCCCGAGCTAAAAAGCGATATGATGATAAAGATAGTGAAAGAATGGAAAGTTGACGGAGTTATACTACATTTTAATCGAGGCTGCGAAGGTTTAACTATGGGCATAGCGGAAAATAAGTTAGCTCTGAAAAAAGCTGGCATCCCAGTCATGCACTTCGAAGGAAACATGGGAGATGAGAGGGAGTTCGACCTAGAACGGACAAAGGCTGAAATAGACGCCTTCCTGGAAATTCTTGGAGCAAAATAGGAGCTGATGAAGACGATAACTACAGGAATAGATATGGGCTCTAAGAACGTAAAAGTAGTGATATTGAAGGATGCCAAAGTCCTAGCAAAGGGTCTAACCCTAAGCGGATTCGACCAAAAAGAAGCCGCCGAAAAGGTTTTCAACGAGGTTTTAAAGAAGGCCTCCTTATCACTAGATGATGTCGACCAAATTGTCGCAACTGGGGCGGGTAAGGAAGTCGCTCCTCACGCCAACGGCGACATCAGTATGGTAGGGGCTGACGCCCTAGGAGGGTACTTCCTCTTTCCTTCAGCAAGAACCATAATTGACGTAGGCGCTGAAGAAGGTCGGGCGGTTAGGTGCGACGAAAGGGGGAGGATGATTGACTTCGTTATTAATGAAAAGTGCGCTGCTGGTGCTGGAACGTTTGTTGAGGCAATGGCGAGAGCATTGGAAGTAAAGTTGGAGGAGATGGGCCTCTTATCGCTTAAGGCTGAAAGAACGGTTCCAATGAATGCCCAATGCACCATTTTCGCCGAGTCTGAAGTTGTAACGCTAATTCATGAAAAAACGTCAAAGGCGGACATTGCACGGGCGATACACGACGCTATAGCCGATAGAATAACCTCAATGACACGTAGGTTAGGAATACAAAGGGATGTCGTCCTAGCCGGAGGGGTCGCCAAAAACATTGGATTCGTCAACTCCATAGAGAGAGCGTTAGGAAAGAAACTCTTGATACCGAAAGAGCCCGAATTCGTCGGCGCTTTAGGAGCCGCTCTTGCGCCGCTCAGATAAATTGGAGGGTAGAAATGGAGAAGGAATATTGGAGATGGCCCGAATATAGAAGAACCGTGCCAGGTGAAGACTGGACTAAGGCAAGGGTTATCACTGCCGGGGTTGACGTTGGTTCCGTAAGCTCTAAGGCGGTGATCATGATTGACGGAGAACTTTACGCCTATAGCATCATGCGAACGGGGTCAAGTAGCCCGGACAGCGCCAACAAAGCGATGGAACGAGCTATAGAAGGAACTGGAATGAAGCTGGACGATATCCACTACGTTGTTGGAACGGGCTACGGAAGAGTGAATGTCCCTTTCGCCAATAGGGCAATCACCGAAATTGCTTGCCACGCTAGAGGTGCAAACTATATTTGGGGACCCACCGTGAGAACCCTGATGGATATGGGTGGTCAAGACTGCAAGGCGATTCGATGCGACGAAAAAGGCAGGGTAACTGCTTTTCTCATGAATGATAAGTGCGCTGCTGGCACAGGCCGAGGCATGGAAGTGATCGCTGACTTATTGTCAATTCCCATCGAAGATGTTGGTCCGACGTCGCTTATGGTGGAGAAGGAACCCGAACCCGTAAGCAGCACCTGCGTCGTCTTCGCAAAATCCGAGGCTGTAGGACTACTACGCAAAGGATGGCCCAAAGAGATGGTTTTAGCCGCGTTTTGCTCGGCTATGGCAAGAAGAATTGCCGAACTGCTAGAGAGAATAAAAGTGGAGAAGGACTTCGCCATAACAGGAGGCATCGCAAAGAACATTGGCGTCGTGAGGAGACTAGAAGAAATAATTGGCATCAAAGCCCTTCCCAGGAAGGAAGGGTTTGATCCCATGGTCGCTGGGGGGATAGGGGCCGCCCTCTTCGCCAAAGCTCTCTACGAAAAAGAGCGTCAATCTGCATGAAAAGACAAATTGAGTTGATCGGTTGATTATTCATTACGGCTACAAGGACGGTTCTGGAGAGTACTTTATTAGCATTGACACGGACGAGTGTGATGGCTGCGGCAAATGCGTAGAAGCTTGTCCCCAAGGCGTCTTGGAAACGAGGACCATGATGATTGACCTTGAAGATAAGCTGGTGGCTACAGTAACCGAAGAGCATCGAAAGAAAATTAAATATAGTTGCGCTCCATGCAAGCCGGAGGGAAGGCCGCCTTGTGTACTGGCTTGCGAGCGCAGGGCAATCATTCATACATGGAAGCTTGTAGGAAAGTGACAGACGACTAACAGAACGCCTCAATTTAAAGATGAAAAACATGGATACAGTTAAACTAACCATAAACGGTATTGAAGTTGAAACGAAGAAAGGCATGACTATTCTAGAAGCAGCACGAAGTGTAAACATCTACATTCCATCGCTTTGTTACCATCCAGACCTGCCGCCAGCGCCAAGGATGAAACTTAACGACCACGTCTATCGGGGTGGAAAGCTTGTTAGGAGTACAGAATCGATTCTTAAGGAATTTGAAGGATGTCAGCTTTGCATCGTAGAGATTGAAGGAATGAAAGGCTTTCCCACGGCATGCAACACACAGGTCACAGAAGGTATGTTTGTTCATACAGACACTCTGCGAGTCCAAGAGCTTCGACGCGACAACTTGGCGCGCATCCTAGCCAAGCACCCTCACGCTTGCCTAGTTTGCGCAGAAAGGGAAGGCTGCAGTCGGGAACCATGCTCGCTCAACGTGCCCGTCAATGAACGCTGCTGCGACAAATTTGGGCACTGCGAACTACAAAAGGTCGCTGAGTACATCGGGATTAAACAAGATATTCCACGCTACATTTTCAGAGGGGTTCCCGTGGAAGATTCCCCTCTATTTATTCGAGATTATAATTTATGCATAGGTTGCGGTCGCTGTGTGAGGGTTTGTCGAGATGTGCGGGGAGTGGAAGCCCTCGGCCTTGTTTATCATGATGGCGAGTTCATTGTCGGCACTGTTGGCCCATCCCTTAAAGAATCTGAATGTAGGTTCTGTGGCGCCTGCGTTGAGGTCTGTCCCACAGGGGCATTAAGGGACAAAGACCTTGAGTGGCCAGTACCCAAAGAAGATATTGTTCCTTGTAAGCACGCTTGTCCCGTGAATGTAGATATCCCTCGCTACATTCACCTCGTCAGTGAGGGAAAATTCGCTGAGGCGGCAGCGGTGATTCGAGAGAGAGTTCCCTTCCCTCTGGTTCTTGGTTATGTCTGTCATAATCCCTGCGAAAGCAAGTGTAGAAGGAGGAAGTTGGATGAGGCATTGTCAATACGCGCGCTTAAACGGTTCGCTGCAGAGCGGGATACAGAACTGTTGAAGACTCGATGTAAGAAAGCATCACCCACGGATAAGCGGGTAGCAATAGTGGGGTCAGGACCGGCGGGACTTACGGCAGCTTACTACTTAGCGAGAAAGGGACACATGGTAACGGTTTTTGAGGCGTTGCCAGAACCGGGTGGAATGATGCGAGTAGGCATTCCCGAGTTTCGCCTACCCAAGAAAATACTTCAAATGGACATCGACGAAATTCTGAGGCAAGGCGTAGAGTTCAACCTCAACACTTCTATCGGGGAAGCGGTTACTCTAAACGTCCTTAGGAGGAGGGGATATCAAGCCATATTCCTAGCCGTAGGTGCCCAAGCAAGCAGAAAACTCAACATTGAAGGCGAAGAACTGAAGGGCGTACTCCAGGCCATCGATTTTCTGAGGGAAGTGAACCTCAGGAGAGAGGTTAAACTGGGAGAGAGAATCGCAGTAGTTGGCGGTGGAGACGTTGCTGTAGATGCTGCTAGAACAGCCCTTCGACTTGGATGTAAAGAAATCCACCTCATTTATAGAAGGTCTAGGGAAGAAATGCTGGCGAATCCAGGGGATGTTAAGCGATTGGAAGAAGAGGGCGTAAAAATCCATTTTCAAGTGGCGCCTAAAAGAATTCTGGGAAAGGATGGAAAAGTTGCCGCGGTGGAGTTTATTAGAACAATGTTGGGAGAGCCTGACGAAAGTGGAAGGAGAAGGCCTATACCGGTCGATGGCTCGGAGTACATTATGGAACTAGACGGAGTGATAGTGGCCATCGGCCGATCGCCTGATCTCACCCTGGTACCTAAGGAAGTGAAGATTACAAAACAAAACACTCTATGGGTCGATTCGAAAACTCTGGAGACAAGGTTGCCTGGAATATTTGCGGGTGGCGACGCGGTGACTGGTCCAGCCTCAATTATTGACGCAATTGCCGCGGGAAGAAAAGCGGCGGCTTCTATAGATAGGTATCTAGGTGGCGACGGAAACATCGAAGAAATATGGATCGAAACTGAAGGACCCAGTCCTTGGCTGGGAAGGGAGAAGGGCTTCGGGGAAAAGAATCGCGTTCCGACGCCCTGCCTGCCCATTAGGCAACGACGTACAAACTTTTCTCTGGTAGAGCTGGGCTTCAATGAAGCGGAGGCTATTGAAGAGGCAAAGCGATGCCTGAGATGCGACTTGAGACTGCAAATTTCGCAGGTAACGCTCCCACCAGAGAGATGGCTGGAGTTCAACGCTACCAATGTAGGCTCTGTCCCGGACAACAGCGGAGTATATCAGCTACTCGATGAGAAAAAGATCATAATCTACATTGCAGGGGCGCCTAATTTACGTCTGGCCTTAGAGGAGAAATTGAAAAAAGTTGAAAAAGCTAGTTACTTTGGGTACGAAGAACATCCAATGTACACCATGAGAGAAAGCGAGTTAATTCAAAAGTTTCTTAAAGAACATGGTAGAATGCCTGAACTTAATGAAGAGGTATATGATCTTTTCTGAAAGTTTGCAGCCATGGGAAAGCGATTTGTTTATTAACCGTTATTATAGAGTTTAAAGCGCGCACGCATAGCTTTTTGGCCTTTGCGACGTGCCTCATTGCGCGCGTCTTAAGTCACGATTGCTCGAGTTTGACACCACATCTTAAACAGTATTTAGATTTTTCTGGGAGGTACTCTGCACCACACTTGTCGCACTTACGCAGGTATGGCCCGTAGGGAATCCTCGGGTCCCCCCCCTCGGCGATGAAGGAGCGGATTTTCTCCATTTCAACCTTTCTCTTTTGTTTGAAAGCCCATAAGCCTTCGGTGGGCTCCATTGATCCAATGTTGAGAGCAAACCAAGCCTTTCCATGTTCCCATGTGAGACGCCAGATCAGTTCCTTCCACCAGTTATGATGAACCTTATAATACCAGAGGCTGGATGGAGATAGATTTTTCATCCTATCGATGTACTCTTTTACCTTTTCGTCTAGTTTGTCTTTACGTACCACATCGTTCACTACGCCGTACTTGAGGGCATCTTCCGCGTTTATCTGTGAACTTAGGAGAACCATTTCCGCCGACTTCTTTATGCTCATATGTAGGGGAAGCCATTGAGACAGCCCCCCGATAGAGGTCATTCCGACCCTGGGACCGGGGGAGCTGAAAACTGCGTGGTCTGCCGCAATTGCAAGATCACAACAGGCGACGAACTCCCAGCCACCCCCTGCTACTGCACCGTTTACTCGGGCGATAACTGGCTTTCCACAGTGCATTATCATGTCGAAGATTCTACCGTAGAATTCTCCCCACTCCCAGAACTTCCAGGGTTTCCTATTGTATACCTCGGCATATTCGTGCACGTTTCCACCAGTGCAGAAGGCCCTGTCGCCTACACCGGTCATCACTATAAATTGGACGGAATCGTCTCCCATAGCCCTTTCGTAACCAGTACATATTTCTTTGAGGGTCCCCAGGACATACGAATTCATCTCCCCAGGGTTGTTAATGGCAATACACGCAGTGTAATCGTACCAATTAGGATCGTATCTAACAGTTCGCCAGTCTTTCGGGTCCTCAGCTGGATACCAGTCGTATTCCCTTTCTGCCATGTTTGTCACATCAATCGGAATTGTTTTTCAAATGTATTTAAGACTTACCAGAGATGGGAGATTAGCTGAGAAATCTATTAAGGCATGCTAGAGGAGAGTTCTATACTATTTGTAAGTCGCTTTTTGACGTGTGATCGTCTGGATCGGGTGCGCGCGCATTTTATAAGGAAACAAATAAAATGTAGTAATTCAAGAGCGTGGGCGTGGGGAAGGATGGCGGATATACCGGAAAAAATACAGACTTGGCAAATGGTACAACCTTGGAAAAAGGACCCGGAAACCGGCAAACTAATTGGGGGTAAACTAGAAAAAACCGAGATTCCCGTTCCTCCACTTCAACCAGGAGAAGTCCTAGTTGAGATAGCTGGTTGTGGAGTCTGCCACACTGACCTCGGCTACTTTTATGGTGGTGTTCCCACTGTAACCAAGCCTCCTCTTACATTGGGCCATGAAATAAGCGGTGTGGTGGAAGCAGGAGAAGAGAAGCTCGTAGGCAAAGAGGTGATTATCCCAGCCGTTATGCCATGCAACAAATGTCCAATTTGCGCTGCAGGAAGGGGAAATCGATGTTTAGCACAAAAAATGCCTGGCAATAGCCTAGGAATCTATGGAGGCTTTTCCAGTCATATTCCTGTTCCAGCTGAAGACTTATGCGTAGTAGAGAATCGTTGTGACTTTCAACTCGCCGAGCTTGCTGTTATAGCTGATGCTGTGACAACTCCGTATCAAGCATGTGTGAGAGCTGGACTTAAACAAGGAGACAACGTTGTCGTAGTCGGTGTGACCGGTGGTGTTGGTAGTTACGTGGCTCAAATGGCTAAAGCTTTTGGCGCCAAAACCGTTATAGGTATTGACCTAAATCCAGCTAAGCTGGAAAGAGCCCTTAAGTATGGCGCCGACTTCGTCATTAACTCAACAGGTAAGGATGCAAAAGCTGTTCGTCAAGAATTCCGAGAAATTTGCAAGGCACACAGTCTTCCGAGCCACTATGGCTGGATAATCTTCGAGGTCACTGGAGTAGCCCCTGGACAGGAAATAGCTCTTAACCTCTTATCTTTCGTCGGTAAGCTTATTTGGGTCGGCTTTGGCATGCAGAAGAACGAGTACTGCCTCTCAAGGCTTATGGCCTTCGACGCCGAAATCGTAGGGACATGGGGTTGTTTGCCAAAATATTATCCAAAGGTACTCGAATTGGTTCTAAACAAAACAATCAAAATCAGACCGTTCACCGAACTTAGACCAATGAGCCAAATAAAAGAAGTTTTTGAAGAAGCCCACAACAGAAAACTAATGAAAAGGGTTGTCTTAACCCTGAACTTCTAGGATTGCGTGCGCGCGCGCATTAATTGAATAGAGTTATTCCACATGGCATCTTCGAGCGCTTTGTTTAGTTCCCTTAACGTATTCGACGTATAGGCATTCATCGCCTTGGGTCTATTTAAGGTGATTCTTGCCACGTAATGGCGCCACTGTGACTCATAAATCACTTCCTTAAAATGTTGTTCAGACATTTCTCTCACCATTAAGACCTACTAATTCGTTTAGAATGAATTAAACACTTTCCTTTGCGCGCGATGCGCGCGCATCCGATTTTCATAACATATGGGAAGGCTCTCTATCTAAGCCTAGTTCGTTCAACCTTTTTCGGGGAGGCCTACCGTTTTTATCCCATTTATGGAGCTCATAGTACTCATCTAGCATTTTATCGAATCTCTCTCTGTTTATCTTCTTCCCTTTGACCATGGGAAGACCCGTGGGAGTAGGCTCCCTAAAGTAGCGTTGGGGCAGAGTATCATCCTTTCTTAAGAAACCCTCCCTCAGGTTGAACAATCTTTCTATGGTACATATTCTTTCCCCAATTTCCATGAGTTGAGATGTTGGGATTGTCATGCCGGTGGAATAGGAAATTAGCTTTGACCACTCTTCATATTTGGGCGCGTGCACCGCACAAAAGACGGTTTGCCATTTGCACAACCCCAAGGAGTCGACAACAGCGTACAAGAGCTCCTGCCACCAGATCATTCGACTCTTTCCCTCATAAGAAGTAAAGTCTGAGGAAACATAACCACCATAGATTTCCCTCAGAATTTCCTCAGGAAGATTGTAAAGATCCATGGCTGGTCTGCTTCTTAGGTGGTCGGCTCCTCGAGTTGACGTGGCTATGCCAAGGGCAAAGCTGGGTACTGGGCGATCATCTGATATTATGCTTCCCATTCCCTTGACTTGGATGGCATAATACCTAGATTCCTTGCCGATATGAGCTATTGCCTCCCTAAATCCTCCAGCCAACACGTTTCCGAATCCTTTTCTTTCCGCAATTTTACGTATCATCTCAAACACAGCTTTTTCATCGCCCCACTCAACCCTCAAGCCCTCAGTTATTTTATCGTCGATTATCCCTTTTTCGTAAAGTTCCATAGCCCAGCCAATCATGTTGCCCGTTTCTATGGAATCCAAGCCGTACTTATTGACGAGATGGTTCGCCACCAGCACGGTTTCCATTTTCTTACAACCAACCACCGTTCCGAAGGCGCACAAAGTGCTGTACTCAGGCCCTTCACTGTGAATCGGTGCGTAGGGTCCAGCTTCAAGCACGTAACGGTGACGACAGCGAATTAGACATCCATAGCAGCTCGTCATGCCCACGGAATATCTCTCAATGTTTTCAGGCTCCAAGTCTTCGCTATCCTCAAGCCAATTCAACTGAAGATTTCTGGTTCTCACCAATCCTATCGCGTTTGTGTTGCTAAAAATGATCAATGAGCCCCATCGCGATTGTGCTTTAGCCCACTTTGTTGCCATTATGGCTTCGTTCATTTTTTTGCAGTACTCGTAAAGCTCATTAGGTGAGGCAAACTCAACGCGTATATTTCCTTTCGCAGCGATGGCTTTAAGCCCTTTTGATCCCATGACAGCGCCCATTCCGGTTCTGCCAGCGGAATTCTTCAGTCCGGTCATTACGTTGGCAAACTTCACCATGTTTTCGCCAGCTACACCAATGGTTAAGGATTGGATTTTATCATCCCCATGATCTTTGCGTATGATTCTTTGAGTTTCAAAAGTGTCCTTGCCCCACAAATGGGCGGCGTCTAAAATCTTAATTTCTCCATCTGAAATCCAAAGGTAAACCGGTTTTTCTGACTTTCCCATAATCACTAAATGGTCAAATCCAGCAAGTCTTAACTCAGGTGCAAAAAGGTTCCCGACGTTAGAGTCCCCTAGGGCTCCTGTTAAGGGAGACTTTGCCGCGATGTCGCATCTAGTTGCTCCAAGGGCAGGTATGGTTACAAGGAAACCTGCACCGACCAGAAAAACATTTTCTGGGCCGAGAGGGTCTATTTTTGGAGCTACATGGTTGTATAGGAGATACATGTTAAGGCCTCTACCCCCTAGGTATAGAGAGCGTATTTCTTTTGGGATTAGTTTCTGAGTAATTTTCCCCGTTGACAAGTTGATGTAGGCTATCTTTCTTTTGCGTACCATTATACATCACAACTGATATGGGAAAATAAGTTTAGCTTGTTCATATCTAAATGGATGTCGATGACCAGTTAATCATTTCTGGAGTCGTTAGGACTTTCATAAATGTGTCCTTAGGCTCGTTTCTATGGTGTTTATGGTTTCCTGAAAACACATGAAGAGAATTTTCAATGCTACCTTTTGAACTCGCTTCATTTTTTACTTTCCCTTCCATACGGGCTTTCTCTTTTCTAGAAAGGCCCTTAAGCCCTCCTTAGAATCTTCTGTGTTCATAAGCGAACCTAAGTACACGTCGGTGACGTTGGCTAGGCTCTTTCTAAATTCTAAGTCAAACCCTCGATAAATCGCCGTTCTAGTTAATCTAAGTACGATGGGGCTTTTTCTTTTCAAACAGTTGACAAGCTCGTTTACTGTTGCTTCTAGTTTCTCAGCTGGAACAACCCTGTTCACCAATCCTATCATTTCAGCTTCTTTGGCGTTAATTTTATTCCCGGTGAGGATTAGCTCAAAAGCTTTTTTCCTTCCAATCAATTTTGGGAAAAGTGCCGCTGCAACTGGTGGAAAGACGCCGGCATTGATTTCCGGTTGTCCAAATTCTGACCCTTCAGAGGCGATGACCATGTCGCAAGCTGCAGCTAGCTCACAGCCTCCACCCAGAGCGTATCCATCCACTACAGCTATTGTTGGGATGTTTAAGTCGATCAGTGAAAAGAATACTTCATGAAAGGTTTCAAGAAGTTCGTCAACTTTTTCCGGCAAGTGATCCTTAATGTCAACTCCAGCGGAAAATGCTCGTTCTCCAGCCCCTCTTATGATTACGACGCTGAGACCTTTATCCCTCTTCACATGTTTAAGCGCCTTGTTCAGTTCCATCAAGGTTTCTATGTTCAAGATGTTGAGTGGAGGTCTGTTTATGGTAATTTCTGCAACGCGATTCTTCTTTTCTAAGAGAATATTCTTGAATTTCAAGGGGGTCACCGTTTTCAAAAGTGTTGGTGAGCGCTTTAAACGCTTTCTGTCTAAACTGTCTTGCTAGGGTTTATAAGCATAAATTGTATGCGCGCGCGCAATAGTAAATGCTTGGTCACTATTCGTTAATCTCTTAGCAATGCAAACAACATAAAAGAGCGCGCGCTTGGGTAGAACGTTTCGCATGAGTCTACGGTTCCGTCCTTCAAATAACCTTGAATATAACGAGAGCCCAACGGTTCTAGAACTTGAAGTAAACATTTTAAAAAGCAAGTGAAAGGTATTTTATGGGCACAAAAAACCGGGGAAGAGAAGCATGGTAGCGTTAAACATTGGTGAAAATTTGGAGGTGCAAGCGAAGAAGTATCCTAGAAAAATGGCGGTCAAAGACTGGCGTGAAAAGACTCTGACTTATTCAGAGCTGGATTCAAGGACGAACAGTCTTGCGAACGGACTGTTGAATATTGGTCTGAGTAAAGGTGACAGGGTTGCGGTTATGCTCTACAACTGCGCCGAATTCATAGAAATCTATTGTGCTTTTGCTAAGATAGGGTTGGTCGCTGTCCCTGTTAGTTGGCGTTTTGTTGGAAAGGAAATTGAATACGTGGTCAACAATTCTGACTCAAAGGCGATGATACTGGGTGAAGAATTTGTCGAAGTTATTAACTCAGTTCGTTCACGACTTGAAAAAGTCAAACATGAGAATTATATAATAGTGGGTCGCAACATTTCTGAAAGTTACACCAATTATGAAAATCTTATAGCAGGCTCGCCCGATAGCAAATCCGACGTGGAGATGAATAGCAAAGACACCTGGGTTCAGATATATACCTCGGGAACTACGGGAATACCAAAAGGAGTTGTAAGATCCCACGAATCATACATATCTTTTTACCTAATCAATGCTATTGAATTTGGCTTTTCAGAGAAGGATTACGGAATGATTGTCATGCCTTTATATCACGTGAACTCGACTTTCTACGGTCCCCTATTCTTATACATTGGAGCATCTCTTTATGTTGGTCGAGACAAGAGTTTTGATCCTGTTGAACTCTTAAGCGTGATGAGTAAGGAGAAGATAACTTTCACTTCATTGATACCAACGCACTACAATTTGATATTG
>Ga0209978_10000988_pt1 | contig 11469 bp, 10 predicted proteins | sample BentaG_FD_182805 | JGI IMG/M metagenome (GOLD analysis project Ga0209978, IMG submission 182805) | Deep subsurface microbial communities from South Atlantic Ocean to uncover new lineages of life (NeLLi) - Benguela_00093 metaG (SPAdes)... | ecosystem: Environmental > Aquatic > Marine > Oceanic >...
GATCTTGCACAGGCAGCCCGTTACCGTCCGCCAGGTGCTTGACGAAGGGATAGTGCCACAGCTCGTCGGAGGCTTCGAAGATTGGCGTGACTACACTGTAGGTGGCACTCAAAGTGATGAAAGCAACGATGATGCCAGTTATGGCCCAATGTCGTCTGATGGTCCTAAGTCCCCAGTCCATAATCCTAAGTCCTCAGTCTATTCGCACCTTGCGCAACAGTATGCGGTCGCTGGGCAAACGGGTTCCTTGCTCATCGAAGGCGGGAATCCGTTGCATGGTCTCTAGATCGTACATCCCAACTTCGATCTGGTACTCGCCCGGCGGTATATGAGATGGGACCAGCACACCGTAGTTATCGGCCAGCGCCCCGCCGATGGCCCTGAGGCCACAGGCATACACCGCTTCGTAGATCTCCCGGACCGGCTTGAGCTTGGCGATGACCTTCAGCAGCCCCCAGCTTTCTAGCCGATCCCGCTGAAGGAGCACCCACGACCCAGCCCAGCTCGCCAGAAAGAGGAGCAATATCGCCGCCGCTACACTTGGGGCGATCAGCCGGTAGGAGAAGACAGGCGCTGCCGTAGCCATCAGGAAGAGGGCGAGGAAGCCGGTTGCCCGGTCCAGTAGCACCGTGCCAATCGACTCGGTGGGCCTATCGCTCTCCTTGGAGAGCTCATATATCCGCACCACATCGCCCCCAATGCCGGTGGGGAGGACACTGTTGAAAAAGGTGCCCACGAAGTAGAGCTCTGTCAGCCGCGAGAGCGGAGCCTCCATCCCCAAGGCAGCTAGCAGAACCTGCCACCGATGGGCCCTGAGGAGGATGCCCGCCAGAGAGATGGCGAAGGCCACAGCCAGGTAGGATAGCTGCGCCCCCTGCAGAGCGCTTAGGATCTCCCGCCAGCCTATCTCCCTGAGGATGAGAGCGAGCAAACCTAAGCTGAGGCCGACCTTTAGCAGATCTATCGCTCTTTCCCTCATTCTAACGCTCCACCCGTATCCTGTGCAGTAGGATCCTGTCATCGGGCATCCTCTCCCCCCGCTCATCGAACACCGGCAGACGGTCGCCGGTTGCCGCATCGTACATCCCGATCTCCAAGACATATTCACCTGATGGAGCATCGGACTTGATAGGGATTTCATACTCATCGACGATGACCTCACCTGGCAACCAACCTGTCGTTGGATAAGTGCCCTGGATAGGGACATTGTCTTTTTGCCCCCAGATGCGGTTTTCGCTATTGAGGAGGTGGGTAAAGACGGTATAACTGGTCGCCATCTTTTGTTGTGCTTGCCAGTAGAGGCTAAGGTGCAATGTTCCCCCTGGAGCGACTTGGGTCTCCACTAAATTGTAGCCCAGGAAGGTCACGCAATCGCCGAGGTTCACCTGCATGGGGTGTCCGATGGCTTTAGGCACAGCAAAGCGTCGTGTCCGACCTACCACCTGCAGCGAAGCGAGAGGAAATCCCCTGTCAAAGAGAGCCCGACCTGTGTCCTGGTTCACCAGGTTCAGCATTAGTTTGTGTTCCCCTACTGTGGCGGCGGCATCAATGGTCAGGTCGTATTGGCCGCCAACTATATCGCCTCGCTCCCAGCTACTGGTGGGATATTCCCTGCCGTTTGGCGGAAACTTGCCTTCGGCTCGCACATGGCCATCCTGATCTCGCACCTGAAGGAGAAGCTCGTAGTCATCATCCGTGGCGCTCAGCGCCTGCCAGAAAAGGGTAAGGTGAAGGGTCTCACCAGGCTTAAACATGCTTTGGCCTAAATTGTAGCCCAGCAGTTTCACATCGCCCAGGTCTCTGGAAAGGGGGTACTGAATGTGAAGTTCCTCAAACTCCGGTGGGCTAGTCGGCCTTGTCACCTGTATTGATCCTAAAGTGTATTCGGTTCCCAGAGGGGCCCCCTTTGGGCCCAAGATGTTGAGTCTCTCCCCAGTGTCCCAATGGTAAAGAAGGATCTTTATCAGATACTTACCCGGAGGCGTACCTGGTGCTGCTGGCAAGAAATACAACTCTCGATCCAATTCACCTTCTTTCCATTTGGAGGTAAAGTGAAGAGAGTTATTTTGCAGCGTTTTATCTTTTTGTCCCCAGAGGTGCTCCCTCTCATCCACCAAACGCAGGGAAACGCTGTAGTCCCGCTCTATCGCCCGCAGGGCCTGCCATTGGAGGAACACTCCCAAGTGCCATCCTGACCGAACGCTGCACCGGCTGAACCGATAGCCGACTAACTTGAGTTCCTCACCAAAGCTTGGGCCTGTGAGTGGGTAGAGAGGGGCAGGAGCAAAGAAAATGTCAAGGGGAAGGAAGTAACAGGTAACTGTCACCTCGAAGGGAGAAAAAGAGTGGTCCTCTAGCGGGACAGCATAGGTCTCTAATTGGTGGAGGATTAGCCCCTCAAGATCACCGGGCACCTCGTAATGAACGTACCACACGCGGCGATGTCTTCGTGCAACTCGGTTTAAAGCAGAAGCCACCTCTGCCTCACCCTGTGCAGGGTCGGTGGAAATAGCATAGATGGGCAAATTCCCTTGATAGTACCTAGCGAAAAGGGAAGGGGTATTGATGATGATAGCGTCTTCTGGCTGAGTTCGTTCCCGCAAGTAATCCATTACATCTACATAATGGTCATTGCGGTAGATCCGAGCGTACTCAATGCCATGGATGCGGATGATGTGCTCAGGCTCACGATCGCCATATATCTCGATGATCCGATCGGTGATGCGACGTTGTCGGGCACTAACATATTGCACAACGTAGTCCACGTCGGCCGAGTTATAACACACCGCGTCTACTTGATGTCCGATGAAATAGGGTACGAAGCTTGGCCCGGCCTTGGTAGCTACCTTCAGCTCCCGCGCTCCCTCCTTCTGGTTGAGATACCTGGCTGCTTGCTCCATTCCCTCGCCCCACCCCACTAACACAGTTTTCACCGCTTGACCAGCTCCCCCGGCCAGGGGATTGTAGTAAGAGAGGTAATAAGGATGGTATGAGAGGACATGCCCAGCCTGAAGGGCAAGGGCCAACGCTAGGGCGACGACGGACTTGCGATTGAATCTCACCGTCTTGACCAACCCCCATAGCCCTACCGAGGCCACGATGTCCACAGATGGGAAGATGGGCAGTAGATAGCGGTCGAACTTCTTTGCTCCCATGGTCATGAAGATGCCAAAAAGAAGGATGTAAACCAAAAGCGACCTCAGAACCATCTTCCCCTCTTGCTCCCCCTTGAGCAAAACGGGAATGGATGCCATTGCCCCAAGCGTAGTCAGCGGGGTCATTCTGAATAGCAGAGCGACAGGATAAAGCCATGGCCCAGGATCGGGCCTGACCTGGCCCAGGAAGAAGTTCAGGTTTTCGTGGGGAGTCACAGCATATCCCTTCGCACTAGCTAGTACTTGCCGCAGGGTCCCAACGGGGTTGACCCACATAGCAGGCCAAAAGATGACGAAGAACAAAGCAGCGACACTCCCCCACAAGGCAAAGGGGATGACCAATCGTGAAGCCACTTTCCTCAAGTCCAAAGGCCTGATGTAACAGGTGACAGCAAGGAGCAAACCCGCGAAGGGGATCAGGAAAAAGGAGGGAGACTTACTCAGAAAGGCCAAGCCGGCCATGCTACCAGAGAAGAAGAGATAGCCTAAGCAGCGGTGATGGGTCAGATAAAGCAAAAGAGACAACAGTGATAAGGTCATAAAGGTGCTTGTCAAAGCGTCCAAGTGCAATACGCGGGAGTGAGCCAAATAAAAGGGATCAATAGCGATCAAGATGACGCAGAGAAAAGCGATTCGTCTGTTAAATAGGGCCTTAACTAGAAGGTATATGCCCATCACGCTAGTTGCCGTAATGAGAGCTATAGGAAGCTTCGCCGCCGGCAAGAAAATGGGCAACTTCTTCTTGGCTTTGTCACCGCCTTTCCCTATCAGTGCCAGGTCCTCGGAGATATCAGGTCGCAACCAGCTTTGAATGGCCATGCCTGCCCCCCCAGCCCACATGGTAGTCACTCCAGGATGTCCCACCAGGAGGGTACCAGCAAAATCCTTCCCCTGTAAGGCACGGATGAATACGACGGAGCGGCTGGCCCAATTAGCTTCGTCCCAGGTGGCAAAAGCATTTAGTCCCGTAACTCGTGGAAGCAAAGCCAGAAGAAAGACGCCGAGACACAGGAGCCACTCTTTTTTACTGGTCATCTGGTCTCTCCTATTCGATGGTCATAATCGTGGGGAGAATTTCGAATGTCAGAACTGGCACGGCGTCGTCTCTGTACTGGAGCCCCCCCTTATCAAGGGCGCGCATTCTCGTGCCGGTGTTGCGATCGTATACCCCGACGACAAGCACATAACGCCCTTCGGGAAGGTCCTCGGATAAGGCGATCTGTCGCACATCGCGTACGACATATCCTTCGCGCCACAGTCAGAACGGGAACAATCCTAGTAGTGGATATCCGTCCCTTTGCGCTACCAGATGCCCCTCGCTGTCGTATACGTGGACGAAAGCTGTGTAGTCCCCCTCGATTTCATCCAGACAACTCCACCAGAGAGTAACGGTTAACTCGTGATCCTGGTGCTCAAAGCTTCCCTTGATGAGTGCCATGCGATCATCGAAAACAGCCAAGGCATCCTCTTTGTCAAGTTTGCCGTTCTTTGTTTCCAGTGCCCCCGCTTCCGCAAGGCGCAACCTTGCAGGAAGGTATTCCGTTACGTAGGCCACATTTGCCTTCCGAATTGCCTTATCGAGATCTTCCCAGCCCACCCGGGGGCCGTAGCAACCGACATAATCACGCCAATGCTTTTGGACGTTGGCAAACCTCACGGCGTACGTCTTGCGCTCAAGCCCGCTGTTGACATATACGAAGTCCTTGACGCCCACGTAGCTTGGAATGAAGGTTACGCCCTCGTGTCCAAGGGCATAGGTTGACTCTTTGGGAGCCAACCACGCCGGTATGTTTACGTAGAGGAGGGACTCGTCAGCGACACTAGCCTTGGCTGTTTCCGTCACTTGTGAAAGGAGGTCTGCACCGAGGACATATAGCTCCATCCTGTATCGAATAAAAGCGACGTTATGCCATAACAATATCAGCAACACGATCCCGGCTAGCACGGGGCCAAGCCTGCGGAAGAGCCGGCTCGACCATACCGCTGAGAGAGCTCCGGCCCACAGCAAAGCGTTGCCTACCGAAGCAAGGTAGAGCAATCGTGGACCGTTGATGACATAATTCCATTTAAGAAACAGCCATGCAGGTAACACACTTGCTACAAACCAGCCGACAGAGAAGAACAGAAGAAATATCCGCTTCGTCTGGCGGAAAAACACGAAGAGTAAGGCGAGAGTGGAGAGTGCGACCAAAGCGGTGGCAGCGAAGTCGTCTAGCGAGAAAATCCGCGTCAAGACTTTAGCCAGAGGGGCAGCGGGAAGGACTAGACCCTGCAGAAAGTAAACGCCTTTTTGCCAGAGCGATTCGAGGGATGTAAGTCGAACAGGGCTTCGACTCTTGCGCAACATGGACCAAATGATCGGGAATCCAATGGTGGACCAAACGACTGAGAACCCCAGGGCGCTGATCGAATATAGAGAAGGAAGCCGCGATGTATAGCCGAGGTTCTTCCTGATGAGTCCAAGGCTCTCCATTACTATAAGCAAAGCTCCTGCCAACACACCGTTCTCGTGGGCAAAGGGTGCCAGAAGCGCCAGTACAGTGGAGCAAAAAAGCAAGAATCTCGAGCCTCTTCTTCTAGCCTCACAATACAGACTGCCGCAAGACAACACCAGAAATGCCAGCAGGGGCTTGGACAGCGAGCCCACCGACGGGACGGATTGATAACTAAACGGGTAAGTGACGAAGAGCGATGCAGCGGCTAAGGCGTATAGGAGCCGTCTTTCTCCATCAAACAAGCGATAAGCGAGATAACTCACGAGGGCACCATTGAGGGCGTGCAGTGCCATGTTTACTAGGTGCAGCACAAAAGAGTCATAATGGCGCCACATAATGTGAGAGATCTTCCACACGAGGAAAGTAAGAGGGCGATAATAGATATAAGCTTCTGCCGTTGTCCAAAGAGACGATAGAGAGTGCCAATCCAGCCAACGCAGGTGAATCATGTCGTCGAAGAAAAAGGGGAGATCAATGGCTTCCCTATAGATCGCGAAGGTCAGGATAACGGCGACAAACAGCGTTAAGAAAGCCTTGCATCTTGGGCTGTCGTAGTCGATTCTTCTGATTCTCTTGATTGTCCATCGCCAGATCATGTTCAGATACCTCCGAGACCTCTGCACAATCATCTCCTGATTTATCCAGGGTTCGCTCCCCACGCCGCTTGACCCATATTTCCCGCCAATAGTACTCGAGCGTCCAACAGCCTCTACGGCATGACTTGGATGGAACGCAGCACCGCGTGGTCCGCGTGTTTGCCAGCCTGTGTTGAGCTCAACCGTCGTCCGGTGCACTCCTCATAAAGGGCCACGATGAGGGTGTAATGCCCTGGCTTTGTCCCCTGTTTTATCTCTAACTCATGCGCATCGGTGACCACCTCGCCTGGCGCCCAAGCGGTGGTGGGGTAGGTCCACCCCATAGGGAGGCTATCGTCCTGCCCGACCACCCGCATTTCCTTAGACAGGGCCTGCACAGTGACCTTGTAACTAGTTTCAATGCGTCCTTGCGCCTGCCAATAGAGAGTAACGGCAAGGGCCTGGCCCGCCCTCACTTGCTCGGCGCTTGAATCATAGCCAAGAAGGGTCACCACGCCGCCGAAGTCCACATTCAGGCGCCGCTGCATGGGGGGCATGACATAGTTACGCTGCCTCTCGACGACGGTCAACTTAGTCAATTTAACGAACTCGTCGCCCAGACCGACCTGCAGGGCGTATCGGCCAGCTTTCAAGTCGATGGGTAGGAGGACGTCCTGCACGACGCGGTTGACCTCGCCCGAGCCCCATTGGGATGTCGGATATCCAAGTAGGATGGGAAGTTCCTTTTCATAGGCGACGCCACCCCCTGCCTCCACCAAACGTACCTTTTGCTGATAATCTCGCCTTGCCTCTCCCGTGGCCTGCCACCAGAGGGCCAACCTCAACCTATCACCCGACCCCAGGGTCCTGGGGGTAGCGCTGTAGCCCATCAGCTTCAGGCCAGCGGCCAAGGGTGCGTCCAGGGGCTTTGGCGGCGGGGAGAGGGAGTCGCTCAACTCCCCTTTAGTTATTTTTGCCTGTTCCAAGAGAACGTCCTTGCCCTTAGCCGCTCCCCTCTTGTCGAACACGTCGAGGTTACCTTGGGCTACGGGGTCGAAGACCTTCAACCATACCTGATAAGTGATAGGAGGCAGATCCTTCGGCAATCTAAGATCGACGCGGCCGCGTATGGGCATGCCTACGGGCCAGGCCGGCGGCAAGAAATAGGGCGTACTGAGGGCCCGATCGGCCCGCAGGTATTCGTGGCCCGCCTCGTCCGAGAGGCTCAAGGTCAAGCTATAGTCGCGCTTAAGGGGTTGGGTTGCTTCCCAATAGAGGACGTAATGACGGGCGCCCACCTCCCAGCCGACGACGTCAAAGCCCCGTAGGTGTAGGAGGTCAGCGAAGTTCGCTTTCAGAACCCTTTTTGGTTCGGGAAAGGCGTAGACGACCTCCTCATGATCCTTTAATTCGAAGGCTCTTAATTTGTAGCCAACGAACTCTCGGTCGATGGGCATCTCCCGACCGACGCGCATTAGTTCCGTGACAATCATATCCGACGGGTCGGCGAACTCATGGTGCCAAAGGACTAACCATAGGCGTCTCGGCCTTGCCTTCAGTATCCTATTCAGCTCGCTCGCCCCATGCTGAAAATCCTGCCCCACATGCAGCCCGTGCCATGGCGCTTTGCCCCGATAATAATACACGAAGGCATAGGGAGCATTCTCCACAAGTAGCACGGAATCGTCGGCCTGCGCATGTTCGTTAAGGTAGAAGGCCACGGACCGTACATCATCGCGCTGCCTCTCTCTACCTTGAACCCTATCTATGGATGCCTGGAATGACAGGAGAGCCGCCCAGGTCACAAGGGCTGTGAAGAGGAGACGGGCAAGGATGGGACGGCACCACAAGAGGGTATAGAGACCCGCTGTGAGGCTGATATAGAAAGGGGCAGCGACAATGATGGTATAGCGCGTCCCAAATTTGGGCATGAGGCTCACGGCAAGATAGATCATGAGGACGGGCACGATAGAGACCAAAAGGATGAGAGCCTGGCGCCTGAACACCGGAGGTCCTTTCAGTAAGCTGTGCGCCAACATGAAGGATACAGAGATAGCGAAGACAACCACAAGGCCCAGGCCGAGATGGCGCAAGTCGCTGGGCAAAAGGGCCCCTGAGATATCCCGGAGGACAGCTTCGAGGCTCAGGGTAGTCATAACCCAGTAATCGGGCCAACGGATCAGCCTATTCAGTTGCAGGTAGGCAGGCGTTAACCAGGGTAGGAAGAGCAACCAGGCTAGAGCGGTGAAGCTAAGGCCACGTCGGGCGGACTTGAGGCCTGACATAAAAACGTATGCCAAGAAGCCGGGCACCAGCAAAGAGGCAGAGTAGTGAGTGTATAAGCCTAGGGTCAGGAGTATGCCATAAGCAATCCACCAGCATAGGCCACTCGAGCGACTGGCTTTGAGGAGAGCACAAATCGTAGCTAAGGTGAGGCTCGCGACCAGGCTGTACATGCGGGCCTCCTGGGAATAGGAAGCGAGAAAGGGCGAGAACCCCACTAAGGTCGCGGCCGAGAGGCCAACGACCGCTGAAGCTTGCTTAGCCTTTTCATCGCCGGCATAAACCTCTCGCACCGTAGCAAAAGTGAGGGGGGGCAAGAGAACACTAGCGAAGAGAGAAATGAAACGCACAGCGAATTCGCTCTTGCCAGCGAAAGGCATCCAGAAATGTAAGAGCAAATAGTGCAAGGGTGGATGTAAATCCTCGCGCACCAAGGTATCGAGCAGATCAGGCAAAGGCTTGCTGGCGAAGAAGACACTTAAGCCCTCATCGAAGCAGAGACTCGGCTCTCCCAGGGATAGGGCACGAGGTGCGAAGACAAGGAAAGCGATGAGGACCACTCCCACCTTCGCCAGGCAAACCAATACATTGTCACTTACTGTTTTCCGAAGGAAATCACTCTTCAAGGTCACCTTAACCTTCTTCAGTAGGATTCATCGTCGACCCCCCACTCATCACGGAAAATGCGTAGACGCGCGCGCCCCATGGCCACAAAGTACATCCTCACTTCAATTTGATATTCGCCAAGTGGTAAATCAGGCCTGATCGCTAGGTCGTATCTGTCTTTGGCCACCTCCCATCCGTTCCAGAAAGAGATGGGATGACATCCCTTGAGCAAGTGGCTATCTCGTTGTCCCCACACTCCATCCTTCTCGTCGATCGAGGGGAGAAGACGTGTAATCCTCGTCCATTCCCTCCAGTACTTTCCAAATAAAGGGGCAGACAGATCGTTTCGCCCAGGTTGAGAGAATGAGGGTTATGGCGGGATGTCGCTTGACGAAACTAAGGGGCTTAAGCCGCATTTCATTCCCTTGCGTGCTTGTCGAATTCATTAGAGTTGTTGCGCGGTAGTAGATAAGGCCTTCTTTCCCCTGTGGGGGTTATTAAAGAATCCTTTGACTTGTACTGCCTGGGTTGCCTTGCGAATCCGCCTGTTCACCAACCCAGCTATAATGTGGAAGATGAGGTCATACAGGTCAAGAGCGTGGCGATAAACCTGAGCAAGAACCTGAAACCTCTTCACCTGGGCGATGGTGTGCTCTATGATAATCCTTACCCTGGAAAGGCTTCAGTTAGCCTCCTTCTGCTCATCTGTGAGGGGCTTCCCCCGTGGCTTGCGCCTTGGAAGATAGATGGGACGCTCAGGGTCATCCTCCGGCACACCCTGATAAGCTTTGTCGCCCATCGCCCCAACTTCTTCGGGTAAGCGCTCCAGCAACTTCGATTCCCTGAGGAGGGTAAGGTCATGCTTGGAACCGGGAACGGATTCACTGACGTCACCTATCTCCCCGGTGAGGGTGGATATATACCCCAAAAGTTGGACTCAAAGTATTGTGAAACCTTGACCTCCTCGGGAACTTGAGGTATGATAGGAAAGCGAGGAGGTAACGATGACCAAGCGATACTCACCGAAACTCAAGTTCCAGATCGTCCTGGAACTGCTGCAAGGTGAAAAGACGGTTGGCCAAGTGGCCAAGGCCTATGGGGTGCACCCCAACTCCGCCGGTGCCTGGAGGCGCGCCCTGTTGGAGAAAGGTCCCGAGATCTTTGCCCAGGATAGCACCGTGGCCGAGTACGAACGGCGCATTGCCGAGCTAGAGCGGCTCCTGGGGCAGAAGGAAGTCGAAATAGCCCTTTTAAAAAATTTCTTGGGCCAGACCAAATGACCACTGCCGAGAAGGTGGACCTGGTGGCCTCGGTCTGGGAACCGCACGGCCTGGCGCCTGCCCTGGCGGCTGTCGAGCTGCCGAAATCGACGTGGTACTATCACCAGCGGCACAAAGTGCCCTACGCCGAGAAGTATGCCCCTGTGCAGGCCCTGCTGGAAGAGATTGCTCGCGAGCATTCAGCCTATGGCATCCCGCGGATCACGGCCGAGTTGCGAGACACGTACGGCCTGGTGATCAACCACAAGGTGGTGCAACGCCTGCTCCACCTGTGGGACCTGTCCTTGCTGCGCAGCACCCAGGCCCCTAAGCCCAGTCAGGTCCGCCAGGCGATCGTGGCTGCGGGCAAGTACGCCAATCTGGTCGCCCAGATGGACCAGATTGGGTTGTTTGAAGTAGCCTACACTGACTTCACCGAGTTGCGATATGCCGATGGCACCCGTAAAGCCTACTTGATGCCTATCATTGGCCACGTCTGCAAGATGGCCTACGGCTGGGCCGTGGGCCAGCAAGCCAATACGGTCCTGGCTCTAGCTGCCTGGGAGGCCGCCAAGGCCACGTTCCAGGAGTTGGCCATCTCCTATGCAGGTCTGATCATGCATCATGACCAGGACGCGGTCTACACAGGCTACGGCTGGACCAGTCAACTTGTGCTCACGGACCGAGTGCGGCTCTCCTATGCGCTCAACGGAGCCAAAGATAACCCTGAAATGGAAGCTTTCAATGGCCGCTTCAAGACTGAGAACCGCTCCCTGTTTCTCGACGCGCCCACGACCCCTGAACTGCGCACCGTGGTGGCGGAACGGATGCACTACTACAATACCGCGCGCCGCCACTCCACCCTGGGCTACTGGCCACCACGGACGTACATCGAACAAGTGCGCGCGGGTTGGGTACCACCGTGATGACCGGAGGCTGTGCACAGCGTGGACAACTCGCCAAGTGCGCCACTTGCCCACACTGCCCACAGCCCAACGACGACGGCTGCGGCGCTCGACCTGGATACCAAACGGATCACATCTGACATATCTCTATCCCTGAAGCAACGCCTCGGGCGGGTCAAGGGACTCACAAT
>Ga0209978_10000989_pt1 | contig 11460 bp, 7 predicted proteins | sample BentaG_FD_182805 | JGI IMG/M metagenome (GOLD analysis project Ga0209978, IMG submission 182805) | Deep subsurface microbial communities from South Atlantic Ocean to uncover new lineages of life (NeLLi) - Benguela_00093 metaG (SPAdes)... | ecosystem: Environmental > Aquatic > Marine > Oceanic >...
CCGTGCTTATACCGACACTGATCTTCACGCCGCTCCTTTTCTCCAGGACCGTGTAGGCCTGGAAATCCTCGTACTTCTCCCACGCCAGGGCCCGGAGGGGGGTGAGGTAAATGACTTTTCCCCCCTTCTCCAGGATGTGTTTGGCGGCGCAGAGTTCTGCGATGAGGGTCTTTCCGCTGGCGGTGGGGCTGGCCATGACGAGGTTCTTCCCGTCCAGAACATCCGCCTTAATGGCCTCCTCCTGGGGCGGGTAGAGCTCGTCGTAGCCCCTCTTCAGAAGCAGGTCCTTGACCTTGGCTGGTATGTCGAGCTCTGAGATCCTCACTGCATTAACCTTGGATTAGATTATTCCACGCTCGCAATATTAATCTAGGTGGATGAAACTGGCTTCGGAGTCAGCCGAGCTCCTTCGATATTATTTCGACTGCGATCTCCAGTGCCCTGGCGCTTAGCTCCGCCGTCATGGACGGGCTCCTTCCGTCGAGGGCCTGTTCTGGGAGGCGCGGTACATGGATGAAACCAGCTGGGATATCGACCCGCTCCCTCGCAAGCCAGTCCATGAGGTAGTAGAAGATGAGGTTGCACCCCACGGTGCCAGCCGAGTTGGACAGTCTGGCAGGGATCTCGGCCTTCTTCAGGTCCTCCAGTATCTTGCGGTAGGGAAGAGAAGTGAAGTACCCCGCGGGGCCGTCTTCCCTGATCAGCTTGTCTTGGGCCTCCTCCCCCATGATGGCCCCCCGAGTGCTGAAACAGTTGATGGCCACTCGCTCCACCGCGATGGCTGAACCAGCTCCCGAGACGCCCGTACAGATCACCGCAACAGGCCTGTATTCCTTCAGGTGCCCCTCTATCTCTCCCTTGACGCCGTCGAACTTCATCGTGATCTTCTCCACGGCGATATCGAATCCGTTGTAGGTTCTCCCGTCGAGCTTCATGCACGCCTCTATGGAAGGGTTGACCTTAAAGTCGCCGAAGGCCTCATACCCCGTCAGAAGGATGGTTCCCTTGCTAGGCACTTTCAATCACTCGCAGAGAATAGGCTACAGGTGTGTTATGAACTCTCCGAATCCTGCAGACGATGAAAATCATGATAGTTGCTTGGATATCGACTCTACGATGACCTCCAGGCCCCTCGCGATGAGGTCCAGGCTCATGGAGGCGGCGTTCCTCTTCTCCAGTACCTGCTCCGGCAGCATGGGAACGTGGATGAAACCGGCGGGGACGTCCACGCTCTCCCTTGCGAGGTAGTCCATGAGGTGATAGAATAATTGGTTACAGCCGAAGGTCCCGGCCGAGTTGGAGAGCCTCGAAGGGACCCCCGCCTCCTTTAACGCTTCTAGAACCTCCCTGAAGGGCAGCTTCGTCCAGTACGCCACGGGGCCATCGGAGTTAAATGGCTCATCGAGCGGCTTGTATCCGCAGTTATACGGCATCCTGGCACTGGCGACGTTGATGGCCACTCGCTCAACGGACAGGCCTCCCCCACCGCCCTGACCCGTGCAGACCACAGCCGCCGGCTTGTGTCTCTCGATATGGCCCTCTATGAGGCCCTTGATCTCGTAGTAGCGGAGAGGGATCTCCTCGACCACGGCTCTATATCCTGTGTATGTCTTTCCCTCCAGCTCCCTGCAGGCCAGGATGGAGGGGTTCACCTCGCTGCCTCCGAAGGGCTCGAAACCTGTGAGCAGGATCACCTTCTCGTCCATCGAATCAACCACACGTATTACGGATCAATCGGGATAATAACTAATCGAGACAGCGTGACCGATGGAGCCGTCGATTGCTAGTGATCAGAACGATCCTAGTTGATGACTATCGTGTCGAGCCCGAAATAGCGCTTGGCTAAAAACCGGATCTTCTTGATGTTCTGCCCGTTCCTGCCGATGGCGATGCCCTTGTCCTTGGTCTCCACGGCCACCATGGCGATCCTGCCGCCCCCGACCCTGTCAACGAGCCTGATCTCCTTCACCTTCGCCGGCTTTAGGGCGTTCCTGATGAACTTCTCGGGGTCGTCGATATGCTCGAAGATCTCCACGTTCTTGTTGGTCATCCGCCTGAAGCGCTTGATCTTCTCCCCGCCGCGGCCCACGGCGAGGCCGACTTCCCCCTTCTTGACGGCGAAGATGATGGTGTCCTCCTCCTCGTCGATGATGCAGTCTACGATGGTGGCGCCGGTCATGTTCTCCAGCAATGCCATGTACTTCATCTCGTTCTCCGTGATCTTGATGTTGCTGAGCATGTCAGTTTACCGCCAGGTCGAGTATTTTTGAGTCTCCCGGATCGTTTATAACGATTACTGAGACCGGGAAAGGCTTCCCGCAGAGCACGCCGAGGTCGATGCTGTCCTTCTGATGATTGATGATGGGGATCTCCGAGAGCTTCCCATGGGTTTCGATGGTCTCCCGGATCCCGGCGGGGCAGTTGGTGGAGATGATCGCCATCCTCGCCCTGCCCCTCCGTATCTCCCTCACGGCGACCTTCGAGCCCAGGTGAACCCGACCTGTGTTTATCGCCATTCTCAGCTCGTGGTCGACGCTACTCATCACGCTTACCTCCCATGCTCATGAACAGTTCGACGCTCCCTGTTCCCAAGGGCATCGACTGGCCGACAATGATGTTCTCGATCACCCCTTTAAGGGGATCGGTCTCACCCTTGACGGCGGCGTTTACCAGGTGCTGGATGGTCAGCTCGAAGGCGGCCCTCGCCAGGACGCTGCTCTTCTGCCCGCTGATGCCGTGCCTGCCTATCTGCTTCACCACCCCGGTGTTGGTCATGATGTCGGAGACCAGCATTACATGCCTCACGTCGACATCGAGCCCCTGCTCGTCGAGCACCGAGCTCGCCTCGTTGATCAGCGCGTTCCGCGCCGCGTTGACCCCCAGGATCTCCGCGATCTCGTGGATGTGGTTGGTCGTCGTCCTCGTCGGGTCGACTCCTTCGACGGCCAAGACGCCCCCCAGGTTCGAGCCATCGGTCCTAATGATCCATTCTCTGTTCTCGTATGTCGTGAGGACTCTCTTGATCTCTGGGATACCCCTTATACGTGACTTGGTGATCTTGTCGGTCAGCTTCGCTGTGTTTCCCTTCTTCGCCTCTGAAAGGTTGACGAGGATGGTCGTCTTGTCCTCCCTCTCGTACTCTACAGGCATCCCTTTCTCGACATCTTCGATGGTGACGTTCAGCGCCTCCATCCTGTCCGCCGACAGGGAGATCCTCAGGGCGTCGATCCTGAGGTCTATGTTCACCGTATCGATGACATCGTTGATGTCAATGTGCGTCAGCTTCTCGGCGACCTCCCTCGCCTTGGCCTGGTTCCTCCGGTGGGCGGAGTCGAGGTGGATGTTCATAACGGGCGTCGACGGTGAGCGCCTGGCGTCCACCAGCTCGATGAGCCGTGGCAGCCCTAGGGTTACGTTCAGCTCCGCGACGCCGGCGTAGTGGAAGGTCCTGAGGGTCATCTGAGTCCCGGGCTCCCCGATGGACTGAGCGGCCAGCGTCCCCACGGCCTCCCCCGGTTCCACCAGGCTGAAGTCGTAGTTCCTCACCACCGTCTGTACTGCCAGCTCCACTCCCTTCTTGGTCAAGCCGGCCTCGGAGAGCTCGTTCCTCAGCTCGTTCACGAGGCTCGGCGTGAGGGCGTCTGAGGCGCTGTTGATCTGCTCCTCGATGAACGCCTTTGGGGCGGGTCTGCCCTTCGCCAAGGCGATCTTTATCCTCTCCATGAGGAGTCCGACGTTCACGGCCTTCCCGTGGTCGCTCTTCGCGGGGTCCACGCCGTCTTCGCCGTAGTTGAACTGGACGATGTTCCCTGTCGAGTCCCTCACTGTGCCGTCGTACTCTACCCTGAGATGCTCCAGGGCGTTGATGAGGCGGCGCTGCATGTAGCCGCTCTGCTGGGTGCGGACCGCCGTGTCGACCAGCCCCTCCCTTCCGCCCATGGCGTGGAAGAAGAACTCGATGGGCGTTAACCCGTCCCTGTAGCAGTTGTAGACGAAGCCCCTGGCCTCCGGGGCGGGGTCGTGCTCCCTGAAGTGGGGGAGGGTCCTGTTCATGTAGCCCCTCATGATCCTCTTGCCACGGATGGCCTGCTGGCCCACGGAGCCCATCATCTGGCCGATGTTGAGGCTTGAGCCCCTGGCGCCGCTCCGGGTCATGATGATTCCAGCGTTTAACATTCCCAGACCCGTCTCCACGGTCTCGCCGGCCTTGTCCCTAGCCTTGGCGAGCTCATTCATCACCTGGATCTCGAAGGTCTCCTGGAGGTTCTGCCCGGGCAGCCTCTCCAGCTGGCCCGTGTTGAGGTCCTCGATCAGCTTGTTGACGTTCTTCTCCATCCGGTTCATCACCCTGCTGATGTTCTGCTGCTCCTTCTTCCCGATGGTTAGCTCGTCGAGCGAGAAGGTGAAGCCCCTCAGAGAGAGGAACTCGTTGATCAGCTTGGTGATCGAGTTGAGGAAGTCGTGGCCGGCGTCGGTGCCGTAGTCCTTGATGATGCGGTGGAAGATCGTCTCGGCCCTCTCGGCGCCGATGCTGTTCTTGTCTATGACTCCAGTGATGAGCCTGCCCCCCCTTATCATAACGTACGAGTCGTAGGGGCACTCCTCCCTCTCGCATGTGGTGCAGTGGCGGCAGATGTTGGCGTGGGTCACGAAGTTGAAGTCCGGTGGAATGAAGAGGCTGAATACGTCCTTGCCCGACCACATGGGCTCAGGCTCTGCGACCGTCGGCTCGGGCTCCGGACCGTTGTAGCCGGTGGCCGCCAGTAACTTTCCTACCTCGTCGGCGGTGAGCATCGTCGCCTCCCGGGTGAGGAGGTAGGCGCCGGTGATGAAGTCCTTGGTGGCACCTATGATGGGGGCGCCGTACCTCGGCGAAAGGATCTGATCCTGCACCTGCATGAGGAGCCTGGCCTCGGTCTGTGCCTCCATGCTCTGGGGGATGTGGAGGTTCATCTCGTCCCCATCAAAGTCAGCGTTGTAGGGCGGGCAGACGGTGAGGTGCATCCTAAAGGTCCTGTAGGGGAGCACCTTCACCCTGTGGGCCATGATGCTCATCCTGTGGAGACTCGGCTGCCTGTTGAACAGGGCCGTGTCGCCGTTCTTAAGGTGGCGCTCGACGATGAATCCCGGCTCCAGGCTCTCCGCGACCACGCTCCTGTCTGCGACAAATTCGAGCCTGATCCGCTTGTTGTCGGGGCGGACGATGTAGAGCGCGCCAGGGTGCTTGTAGGGGCCGTTCCGAACGAGCTTCCTCATCTCGTCGATGTTCCTCTCGGTGATGATGTCTGGGACGGTGAGGCGCGTCGCGATGTGGACGGGGACGCCGACCTCGTTGATGTCTAGGTTAGGGTCGGGCGAGATCACCGTCCTGGCCGAGTAGTCCACTCTCTTGCCGGAGAGGTTACCCCTGAACCTGCCCTCCTTTCCCTTCAGCCTCTGCGAGAGGCTCTTCAACGTCCGCCCGGACCTGTGGCGCGCCGGGGGGATGCCTGAGACCTCGTTGTTGAAGTACGTGGTTATATGGTACTGGAGGAGTTCGGAGAGGTCCTCTATGATGAGGGTCGGCGCGCCGGCCTCGATGTTCTCCCTGAGCCTCTGGTTGATCCTGATGATGTCGACGAGCTTGTGGGTGAGGTCGTCCTCGGCCCTGATGCCGGTCTGGAGGATGATGCTGGGGCGGACATCCACCGGCGGCACGGGAAGGACCTGGAGGACCATCCACTCGGGTCGGGCGACGCTGGGCTCGAAATCGATCAGCCTGAGGTCCTCGTCCGAGATCCTCTCGAACCACTCCCTTATCATGTTGGGGGTGAGCCTTCGGCTGACCTCCTCGACCAGGGACTCGTCGTCGATGTGCAGCTCCTCCTGTTCTATCTCGAGGAATGTGGTGGGCTTGACGAACTTGATGTTGGACTGGACCATACCGCAGTGGGGGCACTCCTTGAACTTTTTGTACTTCTTCGCCTTCTTCAGCGTGTCCTTCACGGTATCCTCGCTGACCTTGCCGAAGAGCCTGATCTCCTCCTCGTGGATCTTCTGCAGCTCCTCGATCTGCTCGCTCGTGAGGAGGATCCTACCGCAGCTCCTGCACGTGACCGAGAGGAGCTTGTAGATCTGCTTCGCGAACTCCACATGGACGACGGACACAGCCAGCTCGATGTGCCCGTAGTGCCCGGGGCAGTTGACTGAGATGTTGCCGCAGGTCCTACATCTCTGCCTGGGCTCCAGGGTCCCCAGCCTCTGGTCCATCAGCCCCATGGAGATGGATCCACCGTCCTCGTCGTAAGTGTCCGATGTGCTGATCTCGACGACCGAGAGCCTTCGGATCTCGTCGGGGGGGAGGATACCGAACTTTATAGCGTCTATTACCTTCGACATCTCTAGAACTCCTTAGCCAGCTTCAGGGTCAGTGAGATGCAGAGGCTCTGCAGCTCCTGCAGGAGCAGCTTGAACGCGTAGGACACGGTGACGGGCTCGACGTCGCCCTTGTTCTCGCAGAGAGGACAGACGTACTTGCGCTGGCGGATGTCGTAGAAGGCGAGTTTACCGCACTTCTCGCAGACGTAGATGGTGTAGACGTCGGACTCTTCTAGGAGCCTGTCCTTGAGCAGCATCGCCGCGCCGTGGCCCACCAGGCAGTCCCGCTCCATCTCCCCGAACCTGAGGCCGCCTCCCCTGGCCCTGCCCTCGGTGGGCTGCCTCGTGAGCATCTGGACCTGGCCCCGGGCCCTGGCGTGTATCTTGTCCACGACCATGTGGTGGAGCTTCTGGTAGAACGTGACTCCCACGAAGATCTGGGCCTCGAACATCCTGCCGCTCAGTCCGTCGTACATGAGCTCCCTGCCGCCGGGCTGGTACCCCAGCCTCCTAAGCATATCGGAGAGGGCTTCCTGCGACTCGTTGACGAACGCAGTTCCGTCCACCATCTCGCCCCTGAGGGCGCCGACCTTGCCCGCCAGAGACTCGAGGAACTGTCCTACGGTCATCCTCGAAGGGAACGCGTGGGGGTTGATGATGATGTCTGGGACCGTCCCATGGGCGCTGAAGGGCATGTCCTGCTGCGGGATCACCATGCCGATGACCCCCTTCTGGCCGTGGCGCGAGACGAACTTGTCACCGAGCTCGGGGACCCTGTGTCCCCGCACCTTAACCTTGACCAAATGGGACCCCTCTATGCTCTTGGTGATGAATATGGAGTCCACGACACCCTCCTCGGTGGGCCTGACGCCGATGGATGTGTCCCTCAGCTGCGGGCCTCGGACTTCGAAGCCCCTGTACTCCTCTTGGAACCTGGGCGGGCTCGTTTTCCCGACGAGGATGTCCCCTCCTCGGACCTCGGCCTCCGTCGAGATGAGGCCGTCCTCCTCGAGCATCCTGTAGGCCTCGGCCCCGTGGTACCCCCTTATCCCCGCCTCAGGGATCAGAAGCCTGTCCTTGGCGCCGCCGAGGTACTGTTTGCACTCTCCCTTGTAGATCCGGAAGAAGCTGGAGTGGCCGAGCCCCCGCTCGATGCTCGACTTGTTGAATATGATGGCGTCCTCCATGTTGTACCCGTTGGAGCTGAGGACGGCCACGATGTAGTTCTGGCCGGCTGGACGCTCGTTGAATCCTATTATCTCCATGGGCTTCGTCTGGGCCAGTGGCTTCTGCGGGTAATGGAGCAGGTGGGCCCTCGTGTCGGTCCTGTCCCTGTAGTTGAGGGTGTAGATGCCTGGGGCCTGCTTCGCCATGGCCGCCTGGTATGTGTTCCTCGGCGACTGGTTGTGCTCCGGGAAGGGTATGATGGACGCGGTGACGCCGAGTATGGAGTAGATGCAGATCTCCACGTGTGTGCTGTCCTCGGTGACGTTGTCCTGGTTGATGGCGATGTAGGCGTTCTCCTCCTCCTCCGCGTCCAGGTACTCGATGATCCCCTCCCTGACGAGGTCGCTCCACCGCCACCGCCCTGCCTGGAGATTGCGGATGTGCCGTGCCTTCAGGAGGGGCTTGCCCTCCCTGATACGGATGAGGGGCCTACGGATCCGTCCCTCGTCGCAGTTGACGTAGATCTCGTTGTGCTCTGAGTAGTATCCGATGTTCACCTCGCTGCTGAGCTCTCCCCTTCGCCGCATCTCCCTGACCGTCTCCACGAGCTCGTCGGGGCTCGTGGTGTAGCCCAGGAGGTATCCCTCGACGAAGATCTTTGCTCCGTTGTGCCTCATCTGCTCGTCGGCTATCTTGGCCTCAGTTACACCCATGTATAGGAGGGTGCGCTTCACTTTCTCGGGTTCGGCGCCGACGGAGACGCTGGCCATCAGTGCGAGGTTCTTGACCAGGCCGCAGTTGGCTCCCTCGGGGGTCTCGTTGGGGCAGAGCCTACCCCAGTGGGTGGAGTGCAGGTCCCTGGCCTCGAAGTTGGGCTGGCTCCTGCTCAGAGGGGACTGGAGCCGCCTTAGGTGGCTCAATGTTGAGAGTGTGTTTGTCCTGTCCAGCAGCTGGGTCATTCCGACCCTGCCTCGCCTCCAGTTGCCGGTGGCGAGGGCGTGCTGTATCCTGCTGCTGATGATGCCGGGGCGGACGGAGGCGGAGATCAGCACTCCCTTCCTCCTCGTGCTCATCCTCCGGAACTGGTAGCGCATGTCTCTGTAGAGGCTCCAGAAGGCGCTCCTGAAGAGCTCGGCGAGCAGGGGCCCCGCCAGCTTGATCCGCTTGTTCTTGAGGTGGTCCTTGTCGTCCTCCCCACGCCTCCCTAGTTTGAGCTCGATTATTCTCGACGCCATCTCTCCGAGGAATATGGCCTTGTCGAGGCGTTCGTCCTTGGTCCTCCCGATGTGTGGGAGTAGGTTCCTGTCGATTATGGTCTCGGCCCTCTTGATTCTGAACTCCTTGACCTGGCCGAAGGCGACTCTGTTGCCGATGTAGAGGACTGCGTCCTCCAGGGTGTCGATGTTCGAGGCCTCACTGAAGGAGGTCTCCAGCTCGTTGAGGATATCGGTGTCGAGGGAGACCATCTCGGCTACCTCCCTGTCGGTGTCGACGCCCAGGGCCTTCATGAGGACCACGAAGGGCACGGGGACGGGGACGCCGGGGATGGAGATCACCATCTCTCCTTTTGACTTGAGCGCCATCTCGATGCGGGCCCTGAAGCCGACTGTCGTCGAGAACACCTTTCCCCTGTAGACGGGTTTGGATCCCCTGTTGTCCGTCTCGATCAGGACCCTGTTGGGCGCCAGGTCCTCGAGGGAGACGATCACCCTCTCAGACCCGTTGACGATGAAGTATCCTCCGACCTCGTTCGGGTCCTCGCCGATGCTCACTAGGTCTTCGGGTGTATGCTTGGACAGCAAGCACAGGTCGGACTTGACCATGATGGGGATGTTCCCTATGTTCACGCACTCGAGGGTTTCCCTGCCCTCGTCGTTGAGAATGATGTCGAGGTACAGGGGGGCCGCATAGGTGAGGTTCCTGATGCGGGTCTCCCTGGGGTAGACGCTGCGGATGGTCCCGTCCACCTCGACGACCCGGGGCTCGGCGACCTCGATGGTGCCGAACTTTATGTCGTAAGTGTGATCGGGCACCTTAATCTGGATGCCCTGGATCTCGTCGATGATCTGCTGGAGCGTGTTCTGGACGAAATCGTTGTAGCTGTCCAGATGCTGCTTGACAAGACCCTCTTCGTCGAAAAAGGTCTTCAATACTTCCCAATAATCCTGTTCCGAGACTAACAAACTACTCACCTTTACTCAAACCTAGATGAATTTGATAACCCTAACGTGGGGTTTTGAATCATACTATCTAACTCAATTCCCCCTCTTCGGGCGGTTTTCATCCGACCAAGAAGCCGTCTAAACCCCTTTTGAGGCTAAACACATGGGTGAGCACTGATTAATAAACCTTTTGAGGTGTGCTTTGTTTTGGTGTATTCTGGTTGTGTTCCCTGCCTGTAGGGATGGGTTCAAGGTCTCCCGGGTTGTTTTCGGGTGTATGGGTTCATGACTTCCTGAGATAGGAGGGATCAGGAACGCATCTTCGTGTTGGATCACGCTCTAACGGAGGTTATTTTATGCCCCCTTTTCCTTGAAGGTTGGATTTTCTTCGTTATCTGCAAGCACACGTATCATAGCTGTTACGTGCGCGTGTAAAGGATCATTGCTAATTGATTATCATGATTTGCGAATGATGATGAGATATCCTGTAATATCTCTCTTGGAATGGTTGTTATTTATTTTAGTAATAGTCAAAATTGGATAATTTGTGCCCTTCTCAAGTGAATACCAATAGCTTTAATAGGACAATACCTTTATTCGATACTGCTCGGCAGGAAAAATGTGCCGAATGTCGGATTTAAGTGATGCAAATTGGCAGAGATGATCGAGCAGGTCCTCGAGAGAAGCATCGGCAAGACGGTGCTCATCAAGCTCCGGGGGGGCAAGACCCTTCGCGGGCTGCTTGAGGGCTATGACCAGCACGTGAACCTGGTTCTGAAGGACGCGGAGGACATCAGCAACACCGAGAACACGGTGCTCATAGGCACCATCGTTCTGCGAGGAGACAACGTCATAATGATCTCCCCGCCTCCCTGATCGCCGGAAGGAGTCCCATCTAGATGCCTACGAAGCATGCCCTTCACACGGGTAAGACTGTGCACATAAAGTGCAGGCGATGCGGGCGCAGGGCGTACCATATCAGGCAGAAGGCGTGCTCCGCATGCGGGTACGGCGCGTCCGCAAGGCTCAGGCGTTACTCCTGGAGCACCAAGGATATCAACCGGTCCAAGCGCCTCCATTAGATCTCCGGAGTCTCTCAGATCGCTGTTCTCCGATAACGGGCGCTCTGTAAGCTTGATTCGTGTTATTTGGTGATTTTTCAGCACCAGCCTTTAGAGACCATCGCGTATCAGCTGGACCGCCTGTCTGAGGTCTTCCACTTCGTGGTCGGCGGTCTGGTCGCCTGCATCGGGTCCAGGCTCCCCCCTTCTGTTGAGCCAGATGGTGTTTTATGCCCACCATCCTTGCGGGGCGGATGTCGCTTAGCGGCGTGTCCCCGATGCTCACCGTCTCCTTTGGTTCCGAACCGGTGATGTCGAGGGCCCTCACGTAGTATTCGGGCTCCGTTTTGAGGACGCCTAGGGCGGTCTCGCTGAAGACGTGTGTGAAGTGCCTTGACCCGGTGACCCTTGTGAGGGTCTTGGCCTTCTCCTCGGCGTCTCTCCCCGTGGAGAGGCACATCTTGATACCCATGTCCTTGACGTCGTCCAGCGCTTGTATGGCCTCGGGGAAGTAGATCGGGTCCTCCCTCGCCCTCTCCGCGGCCTCGTTGAACCTCCGGACTATGAGCTCCGCCACCTCGGGGTCGAAGGGCCTCCCCAGATGCTCGAAGATGAGCTCGCAGTGGAACATCGTGTCGTCGTGCCTGTCGAGGTGCCCGGTGTGCACAATGGCCCGGTGGACGGGGTATACGTAGATGTGGTAAAGCTCCTCC
>Ga0209978_10000990_pt1 | contig 11459 bp, 7 predicted proteins | sample BentaG_FD_182805 | JGI IMG/M metagenome (GOLD analysis project Ga0209978, IMG submission 182805) | Deep subsurface microbial communities from South Atlantic Ocean to uncover new lineages of life (NeLLi) - Benguela_00093 metaG (SPAdes)... | ecosystem: Environmental > Aquatic > Marine > Oceanic >...
TCACCTACCAAAACATCACAATATACCAAAACAGCACTGCTTTAGCGGAAATGTATGAAAGAGTGAAAGATTCAGTTGTTTTGATCATCGGAAAAACAAGTACAGGAGGCGTTCAAGGTTCCGGTTTCGTTTATAATTTTTTTGGGACAATAGTTGTGGTAACGAATTACCATGTTGTTCATGATACAACAAGCAGGAGCGTAACATTTTCAAACGGAAATGGGTACGCAGCTACAGTGGTTGGAACTGACCCATATGCAGATTTGGCTGTGCTCTCAGTTGACGCTCCTGAAGATGAATTCAAACCGCTTGAGGTTGTTAGTTCCTCAACGTTAAGGGTGGGCGACCCTGTAATAGCCATAGGAAATCCGTACGGCTTGGTTGGTTCAATGACCACTGGTGTAATAAGTGCGCTTGGAAGAACAATAGCTGAGGAAGAGTACACTGGCGGCTTTGCGATAGCTAACATTATACAGACAAGTGCTCCAATAAATCCTGGAAACTCTGGTGGTCCATTATTGAATTACTGTGGCAAAGTGGTAGGCATAACAACAGCTATAATAGCGGATTCTCAAGGTCTAGGTTTCGCCATTCCATCAAACACTCTACTCAAAGAAGCAGAAGCACTAATAGAAACCGGCACTTATGATGGCCACTCATACCTAGGCTTGAAAGGAACAAACATGAACTACGAAATAGCTCAAGAGATGGGCGTGAACGTAACTTACGGCTGGAAAATACTTGACTTTTTAGACCCAAGCCCTGCCAAAGACTGTGGAGTGAAGATCAATGACATAATAATTGCAATGGACAATACTACCATCAAAAACAGTGATGACCTAGCGAGTTATCTTGAAGAAAACACATTGCCGAGAGAAACTGTGATTTTGACTATTAGACGAGGGAACGAAACAACAGAAGTACCAGTGACTCTGGAGAGCAGACCACCACCACCCGTCTAGATTGCCTGCTTTCTGTGAAAACTCTTAACATTAGATTAACATCTTTGTCTAGAAACCCTGATGGGGCTGCCCGGATTTGAACCGGGGTCTAGAGAGCCCAAGTCTCCAAGCCTAGACCAAGCTAGCCGACAGCCCCTTTTGCCTTGACTGTCATTTTTCTGAAGCTAAAAATAAAGGTATTCCCTAACCTTTTAAACTCTTATTGTAATACTTTCTCCAGGGTTGTGAAATTTGTCTCCTTTGCGGCGATTTCGTGGAGTAAAAGTGCTGAAGGCTGCTTCCTCGCCTATAAGGTTAAACATTTTAAACTTGCTTTCCGACAAGGGTTCCCTCTCATACACTGAGTTGATGAGTGCTTTAAAGATGAACCCAAGCAGAGACGCTGGAAGATTTGCATATCACCTAAAATTCTTGCTTAAGGCAGACCTGATTGAAGCAGATGTAGAAGCCAGAAAATACCGCTTAACCGAGCTGGGAAAGATGGTGATCAACGTTGCAGAGGAAATTGAAAGGAAATCTGTTAAGCGGAAAAGAATTCTCGTGCGCACATCCCGTTTTGCATTAGAAGATTTTGATGCAAACAAAATTGTAGATTCCCTCATAAAAGAAGCAGGCATGCCCGTGGATTTAGCTCAAAAAATCGCTAAAGAAGCTGAGAAGCGACTAGTTAAATCAAAAACAAAGTATTTGACAGCCCCCCTCATAAGAGAGGTTGTAAACGCAATTTTAATCGAGAAAGGATTAGAGGAATACCGCCATAAGCTTACACGTTTAGGTCTCCCAGTTCATGATGTTACATCCCTTATAGAGGCAAAAAGCAAAACTTCTCAAGGTTCAGCCTCTATACATGAAGAAGCTGGAAAAGTTGTTCTGAAAGAATATACTCTCTTAAACGTACTTCCAAGAGACATCGCAGACGCGCACCTGTCCGGTTCGCTGCATATTAACGGCTTAGACGGCTGGATTTTAAAACCAAGCGAAATAATGCACGATTTAAGATTTTTCTTTCAAAATGGGTTAAACTTAGAGAAACTGAATGTTTTTCAGCTTTTTTATCCGCCGCCGAAAAGCTTTGAATCCGCCTTGTCCATAATCTTTAACGTTCTCTTACACTCCGCTAAAGAAATTAGTGAAACACAAACACTTGAATACTTCAATGTTTTTCTTTCTCCTTTCGTAACAGGCATAAAACCCTCTAAAGTTAAAGAAACTCTACGCTCTTTCATCTGCAGCATAAGCCAGTACACGGACACCTCTTTGGGTTTGGAACTTGTAACACCGGACTTTATAGCTGAGAAGAAAGCCATTGGTCCCTTTGGAAAACTGGTGGGCAACTACGGAGATTTCAAAGAAGAAAGCCAGTTTCTAGCATCGCTTATGCTTGAAATATTTGCCGAAGAAAGTGCACGCAAGCCATTGTTTAATCCAAAAATCATTGTAAAGATACGCCCTGAAACATTTGGTGACGGAAAAGCGAGAGAAATTCTTTTACAAGCACATCATCTTGCATCAGAAAGGGGAATTCCATACTTCGCTAACCTCTTGGGAAAAAGCCGAAAACATGACGTTTTTTCAGCTTCAGGCTGTAGACTTAAGGCAGACTTGAAGAGAGATTGGGAAATAGATACTTTACGCACAGGCAGTATAGGATGTGTGACAGTTAATCTGCCACAAATCACATACGAGTGCGAAAAAGATGAAACAAAATTTTTTGAGATTCTAGAAGAAAGACTCGAAATGGCGGCGCGCGCTTTGGAAATCAAGTACAGAGCGCTAAAGCAACATAGCAAGGGCTTAATTCCGTTCATGATGCAAAGCGTTAATGGAGACAGATATTTTAGGCTCGAGTGTTCATCCCGTCTAATAAATTTTGCAGGGTTAAAGGAGGCTGCGGAAGCATTTTGTGGAAAAACCATGTTTGAGGATGAAGAACCCCTTAAGTTTGCTGAGAAAATAACCCGATACATCTTAGATTTCACTCGTAGGGCTGGAAAGAGACGTAGAAAACGTTTGTTACCAGCCATTTTGCCCAGCTCCGAAGCCTCCGAAAGATTAGTAGGACTAGACATTGATAGATATGGTATTGCAAAGGTTCGATTTTCCGGAACAAGAGAAAAGCCCTTCTACTCAACCTTTAGCAAGCTAAGTCTTCAAAACGGGGAAACTCAGCTGAAGCCTTTAAAACTTGAAAAGAAACTGCATGGACTGTATGCTGGCGGAAACCTAACAATAGTAGAGCTTGGGGAAGGCGAGTATAAACCAGAGGATCTTTTGTCTATGACTAAACGGTTTGTTGAAACATATGGCGTAGAACTCTTTACATATAACCGCAATTTAACCTACTGCACAAACTGCAAAAGAAGTTGGTTTGGGTTGCTACATAAATGTCCTTCATGTGGATCAACGAGCACTTTGTCATATTTAAGTAGGTTTTAGCAGACTATTGACTTTCCGTTTTTCTTTGAGAAAGAAAGTGTCATTTTATTGCGCCCAATATTAGGGCTAGAATCGCCATTCTGACTACTGTGCCGTTCCAGACCTGCTGGAAGTAACGTGCATGTGACGTGTTGTCAACCTCAGCGGATATTTCATCCGTCCTCGGGAGCGGGTGCAGAATTATAAGGTCTTCTTTGGCTTTGTTTAAGGTTTCTAGGTTTATCTTGTAGGAGCCTTTGACTTTTGCATATTCTGCTGGTTCTGGGAAGCGTTCCTTCTGTATTCTTGTAATATATAGAACGTCTACTTGTGAAATCACTTTTTCAAGGCTTGTCCTTATAGTCACGGGTATTTTTTCCTTTATTGTTTCGAGTACTTCCCGCCGCATTTTCAAGGATTCTGGAGCGACCAAGTATAATTCGATGTTGTACATGGAGAGGGCATATGCAAGTGAGTGAACTGTTCTTCCATATCTCAAGTCGCCTACGAGAGCTATTTTTAACCCGTTGATTTTGCCCTTCTCCTTCAATATCGTGTATAAGTCCAGAATGGCTTGTGTTGGATGCTCTTCTGCTCCGCTGCCACCATTGATAATTGGCACTTTCGAAAATTCTGAGGCCAGCCTAGCTGCGCCTTCAAGTGGATGCCTTAATGCTATTACGTCAGCGTAATTCTCTACGACACGAACGGTGTCTGCAAGGTTTTCCCCCTTCTTGACAGAAGCAATCTCAGCCTCTGCGAAACCTATTGCTGAACCACCCAGTTTGTGCATGGCAGCCTCAAAGCTTAAACGAGTGCGTGTACTTGGTTCAAAAAACAGTGTTGCAAGGATTTTTCCTTTAAGCATGTCTGAGCCCTTCGCGGCTATGGGCTCCACGGCTTGGGCAATCTTCAAAATGTAGTCGATTTCTTTGCGGGAAAAATCCTTAACGGATACAATGTCTCTGCCTTCAAACTTCAAACTTACACCCAAAACAACAACTCTAAACAACTCCTAAATAACTCTTTACGATGTGTTTTTGCATATTTACCAGTTGTTTTTGTGTCACTTGCGTTTTCTAAAGAATGCAAGTCCGTCTTTCTCGTAGACATATTCGAATCCAACTTCAAGCAAAGCCTTGATTTCTTCAGGTTTCTCAGCTACTTTGACATGGAATTCGTCGTTTGTAGAGTTGAACACTGCCTGTTCGAGGTTTATGTAGATCTCTGTGTTCCTCATGTTCTTGTGTCCCAGCAGCCGTTTGACGTGGTAGACGTCTCTTGTTTTCTGGTATTCCATTGTTGCCTTCCAATGGCGTAGCGCGCGCGACTCTGATACTGACACAATAGCACGCGCTAGAAGGAGAGGTTGATCATCTTTCTCCTTTTTTCTCTCTGGATTCTCTTGGACGTGACACCATCAAATTCTATAGTCTTCTCCTCGCCTGTCTTTAAGTTCCTAAACAAAACTTCATAAATTGGAGTATAGATTACGGCACGCTCGTTGACTTCAAAGAGTTCATGAACAATTCGCTTTATATCCTTTGGCCGTTTAACTATTCTTGACCTGATGATGTCTACATCTGTGTCTGGAGAGATCTCGAGTTTTTTTGCTTTTTCACCGAGTTTTTTTAGAATTTTCTTGGGATTTTTCTCGGAAGGGGCAACTGGAACTTTCTCGAGTGTAGATTCTTGACCAGATTTGTTTAGGATAAGAGAGGCTTTATCTTCATTCAGCAGGCGCTCTTCTCCCTCGAGTCTAATTATGTTACAGCCCTTCCTAGATACATACTCCGTTTCTTTAGGCTTAAATTTCTGGTTTAAAAGGATAACTTCTCGCACTTTCTTGTCAACATCGACCGTGTAGATGCATGCGCGGTAGTAATCAATTGTATACTTTCCGCTGATTACGATGTATGGCTCATAATATTTCTCAATGGACACAAATTGTATCTCTTCAGATTTAGGCCTCAAAAATCCGAATCTGACAAATAGCTTAGTCCTCAGTTTCTCTCCAGCAACCTTTACCACAGTAGGGTCAACAAGAGTTTCGTAAACAATAGTCTTCCTTTCAACTACTTCTTCATTAACAGGCACGGTTTCAGTCGGCACTTTCTCAGTTAAGCCTACAACAACTTCAGATGAAGACTCAACAGTAGATTCAACCATCTAAATCAACTTCTTTCCTCAGCTGCATGAATGAACATTTAGCTTTTCCTCTAATATCCTATGCCCCCAAAGATTAAATCAGTTATGAATTTAAGGAATGAATTACTAATATTTGTAATTCAGAATCTAAAATGATTTATTGTTGACTACATATTCGCAAACACACTTCCAAACACAAAAAAAGGGATTTGCGGGAGACATCGCCACTTGCAACTCCTAAATAACTCTTAAGGAGGATTTTAGCCTATCAAGGAGCACTCACTTACGTTCCTTGAAGAACAACAACACGTCTCTTTCGCAAACATACAAATATCTAAACGTAGTTAAGCGCACGCTTCTCTCTTACTCAGCTCTAAACGGCATAAGGGTTAAGTATAAAGCCGTGTACTCTTGCGCGCAACCTCATAGCTATTTGTGTGTTCGATAAAAAAGGTAAAATAAGAACATGTTGTATGCTATGAAAAGGAAGGGGGAACACCAGATGAAAGTCGATCCATTTTTGGTTGAACAGTTCATGAAGGCTTACGAACATGATGTAGAGCTGAATCTCGCTGAGACCTGTGTTGATCCGTTCGTTTTGGGTGAGTTTCTAACCTTAATGGGAGAAGAGGATTTCCTTGAACAGCTTAAAGAAATGCAGCTAACCTATGGTTTCATTGAAGGATCTCCTGATCTCAGACAGGGACTTGCAAATCTATACAACCATATGAAGCCAGAGAACATTCTTGTTGCTGGTGGAGCGATTGGCGCTAACTTTCTTGTTTTCTACAGTCTTGTTGAACCAGGCGATACTGTGATATCCGTATTTCCTGCCTATCAACAATTGTACAGCGCGCCTGAATCCTTAGGTGCGAACGTCAAACTTCTGCGTCTACGTGAGCCTAATCAATGGTTACCAGACATTAATGAGTTGTCTGAACTTGTTGATGACAAGACCAAGCTTATTGTAATCAACAATCCGCACAACCCGACGGGAAGCCTCATTGACGCCCATGTTCTGGAACAGATTTGTGCTATTGCGGAAGAAGCAGGTGCCTATTTGCTCTGCGATGAATCATACAGGGGTCTTTACATCAGACCAGACGATTTCGTTCCTTCTGCGGTGGATATCAGTGAGAAAGCTATAGTGACGGGGTCCTTCTCTAAACCTTTTTCACTCAGTGGATTGCGTCTAGGATGGATCGTTGCTAGTACGGAAATAATTGAAGAGTGCATGCTTCATAGAGACTACACAACAATTAGTAATGACATGATTGCTGGTGCTCTTGCATCTCTTGCCATGAAACATGTAGATCGAATCTACAAACGTAATCTAAAAATCATCCGCACTAATCACAGGATCCTTTCACAATGGATCAAAGATGAACCACTAATCGATTGGGTTCCTCCGAGGGCAGGAAGTGTTGCTTTTCTCAAGTACAATCTAAACATTCCTTCTAAAGATTTTTGTCTACGCCTCATTCAAGATAAAGGAACGTTCCTTGTTCCTGGTTACTGCTTTGAAATGGAAGGATTCTTGAGAATTGGGTATGGATGCAAAACTGAAATTCTAAAGGAGGGCTTGTCACGATTCAAAGCCTTCTTGAAGACATGCGCTGTTTGAAATAGTTCTCATATTGCAGTCAATTCCAGCATAGCATTCTTAGTTTTTTCCAACGCAATTTTCAGTGTATCCAGCGACGCTGTGTAGGAGAGCCTGACGTGAAATCTACTATTGGAGCCAAAGAAGGGATATGTTGGGGACATCTTTCAGTCCTTCAGCAAGTTTAGAGACGTTTAACAATGAGAAGCTTTTGAATCTCATCGTTCTCTCAGCAGCCATTCCGCCATCCTCCTTGGAACGCATGCATCTATTTGCTTTTAATATGTCTTATCGTGTTAACTAACTCGTGATTCATTTCTACGTCGTTGCACCGTATGATTAAAGGTGTCCTAAGCTGTAGAGGTTAAAATCTTTTATCCATGTTTGGGTAATAGCCTTCTAGAGGAAATCACGATGAGTGAAACAGTGTTGCATGTTTCTAAAATTAGGAATGGCACGGTTATTGATCACATCACAGGTGGACATGCATTGGATGTGGCGAAGATTTTGGGGATTACTAGGCGGGAGAAAAAGGTTATTACTATTGCGATTAATGTTCCGAGTAAGCTTTTCAAGAGGAAAGATATAGTGAAGATTGATGGTAGAGAGTTAAACCTGCAAGAGGTGCATAAGATAGCTTTGCTTGCGCCTCATGCGACAATAAACATTATTCGGAATTATAAGGTTGTGGATAAGCAGAGGGTTAAGCTGCCGAATCTCATCGAGAACATTATTAAGTGCACGAATCCGGCGTGTATAAGCAACAGTAATGAACCTGTAAAACCTAAGTTCTATGTTGAAGGTGAGGACCCGCTTCTGCTGAAGTGTTACTATTGTGGTCATATTATTGAAAAGAAGGATGTTCTTCAACAGTTTTAATGATGTTTTGTCGAATTCGGAATTAGAGATAATGCTTATATCTTAAGATAGAATATTTCTAGTTTAGACATGTCCACAAAAGGACACATTGTATACGTGTAGAACATAAATACACATGGTGAAAAAACATGTTAGAAATACTGATGCCCACAATGTGGACTTGCTTCACAGTCTATGCTGCTTGGTATTTCACATCAGCAAAACATTACGCTCCATTAACACTCAACGAAGCAAGACTGCTGTGGAGAATTCACAAAAATAACACTCGGTGCACGTCCAGAAAGTGGAACGAAATAAGACACAATGGAAGCATAATAGGCTTCAAATGCAAATGTGGATACAAACACGTACAAACGAGGCTAGTGGTAAGCTGAGAGAAGTTCAAGCAAACATCATCTTAAGCACAATTAAAGCTGCAAGCCAAGTGAAGTTAAGAGATTCTTGAACGTGGTTGCGAATTTGCTTTTACGGAGCGATAGGCAAAATCTGCTGAAAAAAGGAATGAAGTTTCCAAATGTCACTTTGCAGGATTCGCTTAAAAGCAATATTCAGAATCTGACTTTCAAATACGTATAATCCATAGTTTTGATTCATATGTATTAAATATGCTATACAACACCCTTTTTGCAAACTGAGATCGAGGAGACATTGGATTATGAGCCGAAAGTACTGTTTCACCATTGAAGTGAGAGTTCCTGACGGCCCTAAGGGTTGGCAAAAACTAGTAGATAGTGAAATAAAACAAGCGATAGAAAAACTGAAAACCGTAGTGGAAGAATTGGGAGGCAAAGTTTGCGTCAGATATTAAAGCGCAAAGTCCTTTTTTTGTCCAAATTAGTTGTGTACGCTTATTGTTCTCTTTTTTCCGGTTCATGGACCATTATTAGCGTTAGAATAAAGGAAGCTCATTAGTACTGCGCCGATTAAGATGAGGCGCCATGAGGGGGCTATTGCGTAGAATATGTAGCAGAGTGCTACTCCGAAGGTCATGGAGGAGATGAGCCATTTTCTGCCGAATTTGTCTGCTAGATAACCGCCTGGAAACTGCATTGAAGCTAAGGCTAGGAATGAGAAGAGTCCTATCATGCCGACGATTGTTTCGGTGGCGCCTAGCTCGAGAACGTAGAGTGCGTAGTAGGTTGCTGGGAGTTCCATGGCGAAATCTATTAGAATCCAGCTTGCGACGAGAATGGCGTAGTTGCCTTTGATGAATGAGAATTCTGTCTTGAGCCTGTCTATGAACGTCAATAGTTTTTCCTTCCTCATGGGTTATTGGGTTGGATAGTTTAGTTTAATATTCTGGGAAAAAATGCTCAGTTTAACCGTCGCAGTTAGTGCCTTTCAAATTTGCTTGTCAGCCTAGTTTCTGAAGGAAACATGTTTTCTGACATGGCGCCTTCCATTTCAGGAAGTGGAAATAAGACTTTGCCATTAATCCATAAAATGGAATAATAAGCGCGCGCTAACAAAGCTAATTACAGTTTGGGAACGGTTACTCCCGGGCTACCAATGCGCGCGCGCTACGACGGGGACAAAACCAACCAACAGGGGACAACGACGGACGGGGACAAACGGGGACCAACGGGGGAGACGGGGACAACCAACTACGGGAGGGGGGATTACGGCCAACGACGGGGATATGGTTAACCAATTATTTCCTTCTAAAAAGATGGTTTAGGACTGTACAGTCGGTTCAGCATACACATACAAGGTACAGGAAGGATAGAGTGGAATAGGAATAAGGAAGGATGGATAGAGCGTAAATAGAGTGAGGGGCCAGAAATCAAAGAAAAGTTACCCCTCGCAATGAACTAAGACTAATGCTACGCGGGGTAAAAAATATACAAAAAGTTACCCCTCGCAATAAGCGCGTAATTTTTATTTTAACGCTGTTAGGACTTTCACTATGACCGTACCTCCGCGCGGGCGACGGCAAACAGAAACATATTTTAGGGTTTTAATGGTGATTAAAGGCTGCGGCAAATGCATTGATAGATCCTATTGTATTGTTTGAAGAAATAGATAAATCTCAATCACCTATCAAAGAATTAAGAAAGGCTCAGTCTGAAATTCTATCTCAATACTATAAGGATCTACAAAAGGAAAGGCGTATTGGAATAAAGTTGCCCACAGGTTCTGGCAAGAGTCTAATAGCAATTCTAATTCTCGAAGCTTGGAGAAAAGCTGGAAAGGTGGTTGGAATACTGACAGCAAACAAAGGACTTGCAGAAGATATGAAAAGACGGTGTGACGAAATTGGAGTTCCTAGCGCAACAATCTTTGGTTCTGAGGGAAACTCAGCATACAGAATAGAGAGAACCCGAAATCTTAGAAGATATAAACTCAAGAAAATCATCGGGATATTTAACTATCATTCATTTCTATATGGAACTGAATATAGACAAGAGATTTTTCCACCTGATATTCTTGTTATAGATGATGCGAGCGACTTTGAGACTGTACGTAACGACTACTTCACCATTCGCATTAAGAGGAGTAAATATGAAAAAGTATACAAGGATGTAATTGAGGTTCTTATGTCTCATTCTCACCTATATCCTAATGCACAGGATTATGTGAGCCGTACAGCCAAGCAGTCGGACGTTGAGCTTGTCTTCTTTTCTCATGTTCCTGCCGTCTGGTCAGTTCTGAGGAAGCATCTAGATGAGCTAATTAAGGACAGCGATTTTCGTTATCCATATAACCGAAACAGAAAATACGAATCTTCGCTTCTAGTTTTTATATCAGAAAACGAGATTGAATTTCGTCCGCTTTTGATACCTGAGGAATCGTTGAAGATGGGTTCCATAAAACAAATAGTGTTTACAAGTGCTACTCTTCCCGAGGAAGAACTCCTGCATAAGATATTTGGAGTGAAAGATCGAATCTTTATTCTAGATGAAAACTCACTATCGAAAGGAGCATATGATGAAATTGAAACTATGGGAAAGCGACTAATCTTTCCTTTGCATGGAGCAGATCTGAAAAGAGGCATTGGCAAAGAAATAATACGTGATTTAGCAGAACTTTACAACAAACTGCTAGTTCTTTCCAATTCCTACCATGAAGCGGATGTTGTTCAAAAATACTTAGAAGCTAAAGGTATTCCTACACTTATCTATCGAACCTCCGATGATTGTCATCATTTTGCTTACCAGATGAAATCGGGGGTACTAATCTGTGCTAATAGATATTTTGGATTAGATTTCCCAGGAGAAACTTGTCAGGTCGCAGTAATAGTTAGACTACCCGCTATATGGGACAATGTTGACGCCTTTCACTTTTCAGTCCTAAACGATTCGAGTTACATGGACCAAAGAATAGGTAACAGACTTACGCAGTCTTTAGGAAGATGTAATAGGCTTGTAACAGATGAAACATTGTATTATGTCTTTGATTCCAGACTTCTATCAAGATTAACCGGCGAGGGACAGTATCTTCGCTATTTACCT
>Ga0209978_10000991_pt1 | contig 11458 bp, 6 predicted proteins | sample BentaG_FD_182805 | JGI IMG/M metagenome (GOLD analysis project Ga0209978, IMG submission 182805) | Deep subsurface microbial communities from South Atlantic Ocean to uncover new lineages of life (NeLLi) - Benguela_00093 metaG (SPAdes)... | ecosystem: Environmental > Aquatic > Marine > Oceanic >...
GCTGAGGTAAAAAAGGTTAAAGTATTATTACCGTATTCTTAATATTTTTAAAAATATTAAAACGTTATTTTTATCATTCCGCACTTAATGCGGAATCCATGATTTGGGGCACGATACATCGTGTTCAAAGAAACCAGAAGATAGAAGAAGAATAGATTCCCGCTTTCGCGGGAATGACATATAAAAAATAAGGAGTGAATAGGATGCCAAGAGCGACAAATAGTGTTACCTCAAGAAGAAGAAGAAAAAAAGTACTAAAATTAACTAAAGGATATTGGGGGGCAAAAAGTAAACTTTATCGTACTGCTCATGAAGCTATGATGAAGGCACTTTCTTACGCCTATAGAGATAGGAGAGTGAGAAAAAGAGATTTTAGGAGTTTGTGGATAACTAGAATTGGTATTGCTGCCAGAAATGAAGGAATATCTTATAATAAGTTTATAAGAGGTTTAAGGGTTGCAGGAGTAGAAATCAATCGGAAAATATTAGCTGAATTAGCAGTGAGAAATCATGAAGCATTTATTAGTGTAGTGAAAGTAGCTAAAGAAGGCGTGAATTAAGTTTATTTTTATACACATTAATATCTGTACAATATTTTTTATTAAAAGTTATAATAAAGATAAGTAGGTTATACTAACTTGATATTTAGCCCGGTTAAGTAATAACCGAAATTCACTTTAGAACTGCAGACTGAAATTATAAAAAGTAAGTTTTGCCAGTACTCCACTGTTATAAGGAGGAGAGTACGGATTTGCTTAATAAAAAGCAGATCAAAAAGGGTGGTACCGCGGAAAAGGTTTACAATTTTCGTCCCTTTACAAGGCGAAGAAAATTGTAAACCTTTTCTTATTTTCTCAAGACTATTAATGATGAGGAGGGGATACTATTGAAAAACAAAATAAAAGAGATTAAAAAAGAAGTTTTATCTAAATTAAATATGGTTAGGGATTTAAAGGATATTGAGAAATTAAGAGTAGAATATTTAGGTAGAAAAGGGTCATTAACTCTCCTGTTAAGAAAGCTGGGAACGCTTTCTCAGGAGGAAAGGCCAAAAGCTGGGCAGTTATTGAACCAAACTAAAAGAGAAATTGAAGAGCTTCTCAAGGCAAAAGATGTAGAAATAGAAAAATTGCAGAAAGAAAAAAGATTACAGGGAGAAGGTATTGATATTACTCTTCCAGGGAAAAAATTAGATAAAGGAACCATTCATCCCATTAATTTGGTATTAAAAGAGATTGAAGGAATATTTTTAGGTTTAGGGTTTAAGATAGAAGAGGGCCCGGAAGTAGAATTAGATTATTATAACTTTGAAGCACTTAATATTCCTAAAGACCACCCCGCCAGAGATGACCAGGATTCTTTTTATATTACCAAAGATATTCTCCTTCGTCCACAAACTTCTCCTGTGCAAATTCGTACAATGGAAAGTCAGAAACCACCGGTTAGAATTATTGCTACGGGAAAATGTTATAGACGCGATGCTACTGATAGTACTCATTCCCCCATGTTTCATCAGATAGAAGGATTGGCAGTAGATAAAGACATTACTTTTGGTGATTTAAAAGGAGTTTTAACAGTTTTTGTGCATAGAATGTTTGGTAAAGATAGGAAAGTAAGATTTAGACCGGGATATTTTCCATTCGTTGAACCTGGGGCTGAAGTGGATGTGTCTTGTTTATTATGTGGAGGTAAAGGATGTAAATCTTGTGGTTATGTCGGCTGGTTAGAGATTATGGGAGCAGGAGTAGTACATCCAAAAGTTTTAGAGATGGTTAATTATGATCCGGAAAAATATTCAGGCTTTGCCTTTGGAATGGGAGCTGAAAGAATTGCTATGTTGAAATATGGTATAAATGATATTCGTTTATTTTTTGAAAATGATTTAAGATTTTTGAAACAATTCTAAATTCGTTTCTCGTTTCTCGTATCTAGTATCTCGTATCTTGCAAAAAAAATAGAAGTCAGAATCAAGAAATTAGAAGCTAGAATATTAGATAGCATGTAGCGTATAATATTTAGGAGGTAGGGGTTTGATTCATCAAACCCGCGAAAAACGGGGCGGATAAATCCGACTCCTACAAAGAAAATCTAAAAATATATATGCAGAATCTTTATTCCCTCTCCTCTTCGTGGGAGAGGGCTAGGGTGAGGGGGAAACAAGCGCGATACGCGATACGCAATACGATAGAGACAGGGAGGAGAGAAAAAATGAAGGTTTCTTATAATTTATTAAAGGAATATGTTGATATAGATATGTCGGCTGAAGATCTTGCTCAGAGATTAACTATAAACGGCATAATTTTAGAGAGAATGGAAAACATATATACTGAGATAGAAAAAGTAGTAATGGGCAGGATAACTGCCATAGATCAACATCCTGAAAATAAAAAATTATCCGTTTGTAAAGTAGATATAAAAGAGGAAACACTTCAAATAATTTGCGGGGCAAAAAATATGAAGGTTTCTGACAAAGTGGCAGTTGCTTTAGAAGGAGCAAAATTACCTCAAATAGGGACTATCAAAAGTAAAAAATTTAAAAATGTTTTATCCTCGGGGATGCTCTGTTCAGCTTCTGAATTAGGTATTGAACCAGGGAAATTTCCTGGGATATTAATTTTAGAAGAAGATGCAGTTTTGGGAGGAGACATAAGAGAAATAATAAAATTTGATGACACCATATTTGATTTTGAAATACATTCTAATCGTCCTGATTTAATGAGCATAATAGGAATAGCCAGAGAAGTAGCAGCAATTACCAATAACAAACTTAAAACTACCGAAATAAAGATTAAAGAAGAAAATAAAAGAATTGAAAAAGATATTACTGTGAAAATTGAGGCAGAAGATTTATGTCCTCGTTATACTGGAAGGACAATAAAAGATGTTAAGATAGGAGAATCGCCCTTATGGTTAAAATGGAAGTTAAGACTATTAGGGGTAAGGCCAATAAATAATATAGTGGATATTACTAATTTTGTGATGATGGAGACAGGACAGCCGCTTCATGCATTTGATCTTGATTTAGTTAAAGGGAAAACCATTATAGTTCGAAGAAGCAGACCGGGTGAAACCATCTGCACTTTAGATGATGTAGAAAGACAGTTGCCTGCTAATAGTTTAGTTATTGCTGATACAGAAGAACCTATAGCTCTTGCCGGAATAATGGGAGGAAAGCATTCTGAGATTGACCAGAACACCAAAAATGTATTTTTGGAATCGGCATATTTTAATTCAATAAATAATCGGAGAAGTACTGCGAAATTTGGCTTAAGAACGGAGGCTTCGAACAGATTTGAGAAGGGGATAGATAAAGAAGTGCAAATATATGCCCTGGATCGGGCTGCTGATTTAATAAATAAGATTGCTATGGGCAAAATTAGCTCGGGGAAAATCGACACAAATAAAAAATTATATCAACCTAACAAGATAAATTTAAGGATAAAAAGAGTAAATAAAATACTGGGACAGCTTTTAGATGAAGATGAATCTAAAACAAAAAATAAAATTATTAATATTTTAGATAAATTGGAATTTAAAGTGGTAGAAGATAAGGGAGAATGTGTTGAAGTAATTCCTCCTTCTTTTAGAGGAGACGTGGAAAGAGAAATAGATATAATTGAGGAAATTGCTCGTATTTATGGTTACAATAAGATAAAACCTACTCTCTTTAATACTACCATTGCCCAAGAGGGAAAAAATTTCCGACTCAGGGTAATTGATCAGATAAGGGAAATATTAGTCAGTTGTGGTTTGAATGAAGTAATAACTTATAGTTTTATTTCTCCCAACATATTTGATAGAATAAGAATACCTAAAGGACATAAATTAAGAAATACTTTAAAAATTAAAGACCCTCTAACCAGAGACCATTCTTTAATGCGGACTTCTTTAATTTCAAGTTTATTGGAAGTAATAAAATGGAATACCAATCGACAAGCAGAGTGGGTTAAAATATTCGAAGTAGGTAAAATATACTTACCTTACCCCGATAAACCAAATTCTCTACCTAACGAAAAACTAATAATAACCGGAGCAATAAATAAGACAGGCCGGGGAGATATCTGGGAAAAGTCACTTTCTTTAGATATTTTTGATGTTAAAGGTATAATCGAAATAGTTTTTCAGGGCTTAAAAGTGGAAAATTGGGAAGTAGCTCCCGGTAATCATCCTGCTTTTCATCCTCTACGAAATGGCAAGATTATTATAGGAGGAGAAGAAGTGGGTATTTTTGGAGAGATACATCCGGAAGTAATAAATAACTATCGTATACCGGGGAAAGTTAATCTATTTGAGATTGATTTCGAAAATTTATTACCCAATGTTCCCTCAGATATCAAATATTGTATTTTGCCAAAAGATCCTTCAGTTCAAAGAGATTTGGCCTTGATAGTAAAGGAAGAAATACTTTCTACTGATATTATTAAAATGATAAAATCAATCGATGAAAAATTAATTAAAAAAGTAACTTTGTTTGATATATTTAAAGGAAATCAAATTGGTGATGGTTATAAGAGTTTAGCTTATTCTGTAGTTTTTCAAGCCGAAGACCGTACTTTAACTGACCAAGAAGTAGAAAATATATATAAAAAAATTAGAGCGCAATTAATTACTAAATTTTCTGCTAAAATTAGAGAGTGAAAAAAGCTGATAGCGCTAAAGCGTAAAGCGAAAAGCGCAAAATACAAAACTATAACTCAAAACTAAAAATTAAGAAAAGAGTTTTGAATTTTGAATTATGGTTTTTAGTTTTTTGCTTTAAGTTTTTAGCTTGTAATACCACTGTACACTAAACACTACCCGCTTATACGCTATATCTATGGAGAGTAAGTAGGAGATATTTATGGCTACTATAAATTGGATAGATGTATCAATAATGATAATAATTTTATTAAATATAATTATTGGTATACGCCGCGGTATTATCAGAGGAATAATAAATTTAATAGGAGTTATCACTGCTATTTTCCTGGCAATTTTTTGGTTTAAAGAGGTGGGAGAATATATAAGCTTACATAGTCAACTAAGCAGGGAAATAGCAAATATATTAGGTTTTGCTCTAATATTTTTGGGAATATATCTAATCGCGAGAATCATTGAAATTTTTTTAAAAAAAATATTTTCCTTATTGTTTGTTTCCTGGATCGATGGTTTAGGAGGAGCTTTGTTTGGTTTAACCAAGGGTTCTTTAATAGTGGGAATTTTATTAGTTATTATTACTTTTATTCCTCTACCTGTTTTTTTGGAAGAGCAATTAGAAAGCTCGTTTTTAGCCAATAGATTTGCGGTCATGACCACAATTGTCTATGATTATTTAAAAGATTGGCTTCCTTTAAGCATTCAGTTTAACACGGAAGAATTTCTTGAAAAATTCCATCTTAATTTAATTGTATAGGAATTTCTTTTTTCCGTAAGCCCTAATTCGTATCTCGTGAATAGCATCTCGTTGAGAAATAAGTATCTAGTATATAGTATAGAGTATTTAGTTAAGGAAATAAGAGATAGAAGTTGGAGAAGATATCATCTCAAAGCAACTGGTAAACTGGTAAACCGGTGAACAGGGTAACTGGGTAACTAAAATACACAATATACAATTCTAAATTACTATACGCTAAACGCTGTACGCTATACGCAAGAAAAAATTATGAGTTTTAAATTATGGTTTTTCATTTTTAACTTAACAAAGATAGATCAGAACTAATAGACAGGCGGCCTGTTCCCTGTTTTCACAGGGACAGGCTCTATGAAAACGGGGAACGCCTGTACTACTTTGAGCACGATATATCGCGTATCCACCTCATGAATTCTGATTTTCTTAACGCGATACTCAATACGCAATACGGTATACTAACGACTAATTAAAAAAGGTGAGATATATCTTGGATGAGCATACATTTTCAGTTTTAGAATTTTCAAAAATTAAAAATCAATTAAAGGAGAAAATATCCACTGCTACTGGTGAATTAATCGTAGAAAAAATCACGCCTAAGATTGATTTGCAGCAAATTTTTAATACTCAAAGAGAAACTACCGAAATGCGAGAAATTATTTCTTACGACGGAACCCCTCCCTTTTCCAGATTAGAAGACATTAGTAGTGAATTAAAAAGATCTGCAGTTAAGGGATCTATCATTGATGCTAAAAAAATTATAAAAATATTAAAAGTTTTAAAAACTTCTCGCTTGATTAAAAAGTTTCTATTGAAAACCAAAGAAAAATATCCTTTGATTAAAGAGAAAGCAGAAAAAATACGAACTTTTGCTGAATTAGAGAAAGAAATAATCCAATGTATCGATGAAGATGGAGTAGTTTTAGACCGAGCGAGCCCAGAGCTAAGGAAGATTAGAAGAGATATAATAAAAAAAGAGCAAGCCCTGAAAAATAAATTGGAAACCATTATCAGGTCTTCCCGTTTTGCTGCCATTATTCAAGAACCTTTAATAACTGTAAGACAAAATAGGTATGTTATACCTGTAAAGCAAGAAAAAAAAGCAAAATTTCCCGGAATAGTTCACGATAAATCTGATAGCGGAGCTACTTTATTTATTGAGCCCTTTGTGGTGGTAGAGTTAAATAATTTACTCCGTCAATTAATTAAAGATGAAGAACAAGAGATATTAAAAATTCTGCAAAAAATAACCTCCCTTATTGGAGAAAGAGCTCAAGAGATTAATGATAGTGTTTTAAGTCTGGGTGAAATTGATTTTATTTATGCCCGAGCAGTATTAGCCGATAAAATGAAAGCAGTGGAACCAAAATTAAACCAAAATGGTTTTATTAATCTTATCCAAGCAAGACATCCCTTGTTACAAGGTCCTGTCGTTCCCATTAATATAAATTTGGGAAAAGCTTTTAGTATTTTAGTAATTACCGGTCCCAATACAGGAGGTAAGACGGTTACCTTGAAAACTGTGGGCATACTTACTCTTATGGCTCAATGTGGATTACACATTCCCGCTGCGGAGGGGAGCGAGGTTCCTGTTTTTAAAAAGATATTCTGTGACATAGGAGATGAACAGAGTATAGAGCAAAATTTAAGCACCTTCTCTTCTCATATGAAGTATATAGTTCAAATTTTAAGGGAGGCTGATTCCGATTCTCTTGTATTGCTTGATGAATTAGGTGCGGGCACAGATCCTACAGAGGGAGCAGCTTTAGGTATGGCAGTTTTAGATTTCTTAGGTAAAGAGAAATCCAGGGTAATAGCAACCACTCATCATGATTCTTTAAAGACCTATGCATATTTAACCAAAGTAGTATGTAATGCCCGTGTTGAATTTGATGAAGAAACCTTAAAGCCGACATTTGAGATTTCTATCGGATTACCAGGCAAGAGTTGCGCTTTTATAATTGCCCAAAAATTAGGTTTAGCTTCGGAAGTAGTTTCTCAGGCTCAGAGTTTTCTATCCCAGGAAAAAATTAAAGCAGATAATTTGATTGAAAAGATTGAAGAAGACAGAGAATTAATTAAGAAAGAAAAAAATCTGATAGAGGCGACCAAAGAAGAGAGTATCGAAATTAGAGATAAATTAGAAAAAGAATTAAACAAAATTGAGGAGAATAAAAAGGAAATAATTCTAAAAACTTATCGAGAAGCAGAAAAAATATTAAAGGAAATCCAGAATAGAGCTGAAAAGATAATAGAAAGATTGAATAAGAAAAAGGTTTTAAGTAAAGAATCCAAAGGTCCTTTGTTAGAACAAATGCAAGCAATTAGTAAGAAGATAAAAGATGAGATAGTAAAGATGAAGCCGGAGAAAGAGTTAATTAAAAATCAAAATATTGAAATAGGAGATTATGTATTAGTTAATAGTTTGAATAAGAAAGGGATAATACTTTCTATTTCTACCAAAAGTGAAAAATGCAAGGTTCAAATTGATAATATGAAAATGCTGGTCTCAATTTTCGATATAGAAAAAGTAGATAAACTTGATAAGGTACCAGAAAAATATAGCCATATTGGGAATGGTTTTGATAGAAGTTTAAGCGGAAGGGATAGTTTTTCTTTATCTAAAATAAAAACTTTTAGAAATGAGATTTCTATTCGCCAATTAACTATTGAAGAAGCACGGCCTGTGTTAGAAAAATATTTAGATGACGCTTATCTGTTGGGAGTTTCACCGGTGTACATAATTCATGGAAAAGGTAAAGGCATTTTGAGAGACGAGGTAAAAAAAATGTTAGGTAAAGTTCCTTATATCAAATCATTCAGACCTGGAGGTGCAAGAGAAGGAGGGATTGGGATTACAGTTGTGTATCTTAAGAAATAAATGCAAGGAGCGCAAAACAAAAAGCCAAAACTTAAAACTTATAAAGTCTTCCAGCCTACCGGTCAGTATTGGTTGTCCGGTTACCCAGTTAGCCAGTTTACCAGTTAATATTAATTATCCAATTCACCTATTCACTAATTGACCTATTGAATTTAGTTTACTGATTAATGTAGCAACACGGCGTGCCGTGTTGTCTTTACGAATTTACAATTTCGTTTTTAGATAAAGACAATCAGCTGTCGGTTATCAATCTTTCAGTTTTTTGGATATGTACAATTCGCCCCTACATATCACAACTTGTAATCTAAAATAATTATCTGTTTGGGGGGTATGTGACTTGGATTAATTCTTTAACCGGGTAACCGGTAAACTGTGTAACTGGCTAACTATTTTTATACTATATACTATTTTATTCTGAATTCTGGCTACTGTCTTCTGACTTCTTAAAGAGCTATTCATCTTGTTTTTTATGTTTTTCTCTAAGCTTTTCTATTAAAGATTGAAGAGTTTCTTCTTCTTTTTCTTCGGTTTCTATAGGTTTTTCTTCATGTTTTTTCTTAATCACTTCAATTTCTTCATAATAAGGTCTCTTAATTTCCGGATATTCTTCTACTTTTGGTGTTTCAAAATATTTTTGATGAACTGTACAATAGGATATAGGTTCTGTGCCCTTTATAAAAGTTACAGTTAATCTTTCCGGACAAGAATCAGTAGGTAAAAGCCCGGATTCTTTACAAACAGAAATTTTAGTTATTTTATCTGGCTGCAAAAAATCTTTTTTTTCATTATTTTTAAGGGCATTTTTCATGAATTTAGCCCAAATTGGAGCAGCAACTACTCCACCAGTCATTTTATTCCCTAAAGGTTTTCTATCATCATTTCCAACATAGACTGCAGTAACCAAATCTGGAGTAAAACCAATAAACCAAGCATCAACAAAATTATCAGTAGTACCGGTCTTTCCAGCTGCCGGTCTACCTATTTTGGCATTCCAGCCAGTCCCTCTTTTTATTACTTTCTCCATCATATTAATAAGTACATAACAAGTCTCTTCTTTGAATACTTTCTTTTTTTGAGGAATATTATCTTTTATAATTTTACCTGAATAATCTTCTATTCGAATTATAGAGAGAGGGTCTACCCTAACCCCTAAGTTAGCAATGGTAGCGTAAGCGTAAGCAATTTCTAAAGGACTTATCTCAGAAGTGCCTAAAGCCAAAGAGAGATCCGGACGAAGTTCACTTTTTATTCCTGCTTTATGAGAATAATTTATAACTTTTTTTACTCCTACTTGTTCTAATAATTTTACTCCTACTACATTTATAGAATGTTCAAATGCTTCTCTGAGAGTTACTGGTCCGCTAAATTCTTTTTCGTAATTTTCAGGAGACCATCCATTTTCGAAAGTAACCGGAGAATCTTCTATAATATTACTAGGAGTAAATCCATTATCTAAGGCAGTAAGGTAAATAAAAGGCTTAAAAGCAGAGCCGGGTTGACGGTAAGCTTGAGTTGCTCTATTAAATTTGCTTTCCCCAAAATCTTTACCTCCCACCATTGCCTTAATATAACCGGTCTGAGGTTCAATAGCTATTATTGCTCCTTCATGTCCGGATTCTTGAAGTGCTTTTTCAGCAAAATATTGCATCTCTAAATCTAAGGTAGTATAAATTTTTAATCCACCTTTATAAACTACATTAGCTCCATATTCTTCTAAAAGTTGAGAAAGAATGAAAGTGGAAAAATAGGGAGCTGTAAGTTTATCTCTTTTATTGCTATAATTAAGTTCAACAGGACTTTGTTTGGCTTTTTCCATATCCTCTTTAGAGATGTAACCTAATTTAAACATTCTATTTAATATGATATTTCTTCTTTTTAAGGATACTTCCTGATTAAGAATTGGTGAATAATAATAAGGTCCACGGGGGATTCCCGCTATTAATGCACATTCTGCAAGGTTTAAATCCTGTACATTTTTATTAAAATACATTTTGGCAGCAGATTGTACTCCATAGGCACCATGTCCAAAGTATATTTCGTTTAAATACATTTCTAAAATTTCATCTTTAGTGAAAGATCGTTCTATTTGTAAGGCCAACAAAATATCTTTAAATTTTCTATTCAAACTAATTTCTCGAGTAAGAAAAGTATTTATAGCTAATTGTTGGGTTATTGTGCTGCCTCCATGGGGCTTAGCTTCTTTTTTTAATTGTAAAATTATATTTTTAAAATTTTCCCATTGAGCCCGTACAATTCCCCGCAAACTTATTCCTTTGTGTCTATAAAAATCTGAATCCTCAATAGCGATAGAGGCATTAATTAAATTTGAAGGAATCTTAGAAAGAGGAACCGGATTCCTGTTTTCCTGATAAAACTCGGTGATAATTTCGCCATTAATATCATACACTTTACTATTTATGGCATCTAAAAATTTGTTTCCTTGAACCATTTCTGATATTTTTTGATTATTAAGAGTAGCTAAACCGATAAAAGTAATAGCAAATGTCAAAGTAAAAATTATAATTACCAATAATATTTTTTTGGATAAAGGAATATGATAATATTTTTTTGGTTTATTTTTTGGTAACAAAGTAAAACTCCTTATGTTCGCATATCATATATCGTATTGCGTATTGTGTTAAACTAAAAGCTTAAAGCAAAAAACTAAAAACTATAATTCAAAATTCAAAACCTCTTTCTTCGTTTTTAGTTTTGAGTTATAGTTTTGCGTTTTTCGTTCTACGCTTTACGCTTCTGAATAACATTATATCATAAAATTATATTAAAATTAGAATAGTGTTTTATTGCGTATTAGTGTACACTTTAGTGGGGCGGTTAAATAAAAAGGTTATGTTTACGTTTTTTCTTTACTTTTCCTCAATTTATTTTCTTTCTCTTTCTTAACGCGATACTTGATAAGAATTTAATTCTAACACTTTTAATATAAAATAAACTATGTTATAATTTCAAAAATTAAATATATTTATTATGGGAATGTTTTAATATGATTAAGCTTAACTATCTGGTTCGTGTAGCCATGATTGCAGCGATTTACGTGGTTCTTAATATCATATTTGCTCCAATAAGTTATGGCCCTATTCAAGTGAGAATTGCTGAGGCTTTGGTAGTTCTACCCTTTATTGATTCATCAGCAATTATTGGATTATTTTTAGGTTGTGTTTTAGCAAATG